>Ga0255127_1001117_pt1 | contig 11385 bp, 10 predicted proteins | sample Law_Miss_RepB_8d_FD_188555 | JGI IMG/M metagenome (GOLD analysis project Ga0255127, IMG submission 188555) | Freshwater microbial communities from St. Lawrence River, New York, United States - Law_Miss_RepB_8d | ecosystem: Environmental > Aquatic > Freshwater > River | place: USA: New York...
TACCGTGTTGTTGTAATCGCTCAGAATATCAATCCGCGATTGGTCGTAGGCCGACATTTTACCGGCATCGGTGCCCGAGTTGGTTTGCGTCATCCCCTTGCTCAAATCGAAGCGAAATCCATCCACATGAAACTCGTTCAACAAATAGGTAAGGGTGCGCTTGGTATAATACTTGGTGGCCGCCGATTCATGGTTGAAATCATAGCCCACATTGTAAGGGTGCTTGGCATCTACGTTCAAGTACGGACTGTTGCCGGCAGGTTTGCCACTCGCCGCATCCCAATACATGTTCGTTACAGGTGCACTGCCAAAAGCATGGTTATAAACCACATCCAAAATCACAGCGATACCATTTTGGTGACAAGCGTCTACCAATGATTTCAGGGCGTCGCGCGTGCCGTAATACTTGTCGATGGCCATGTGACTGGCAGGGTTATAGCCCCAGCTGAGGTTTCCTTCAAATTCAGTAACGGGCATCAATTGCAACGCGGTAATCCCCAATCGCTTCAAGTAAGGCAGGGTATCCTGAATGGCTTTGAACGTCTGCGCTTTGGTAAAATCACGCGTCAAACACTCATAAATCACCAAGCGATCTTTATCGGGCCGCTGAAAATTCATCTTACTCCAAGCAAAAGCCGGCGCCGCAGTTTGCAACACACCCACCCAACCTTGGGTTTTGTTTTTGGGATAGAGCTTCAACTTGGGGTAATTCGCCGCCGGGATATAAGCATCGTCCCACTCGCTCAACAGCAACGTAGCAAAAGGATCCGCCACGCGCACTTTCCCATCGATCCAATATTGAAAGCCATATTCCACGCCTTTTTTCAGTCCTCCGATGCGCTTCCACCAGATGTTATCGCTCGATGAAAAGTTCATAAAATACGCCGTATCGGTGCCCCAGTTGTTGAAATCGCCAATCACGTACACATAATTTTTGTAGGGGGCATACAGGGCTACAAGGACCGTTGAATCATCCAAATAGTTCACCCCTTGTTCCATGCCCGATGGCAGGGCCGCTTGCACCACGGTGGGATTTACGGTAAAGAAAAGGGTATCGAAAGCCGTAAAAGTGCTGTATTTCGCCGCGAAGGCAAGCACGTTTTTACCCACTTTCCAGTTCGATATGCTGGCCTGAAAACTGTCTTGCGTGCTGCTTTTTCTCAAAGTATCTCCGTTCAATAACAGGGCGATGTCGCACACGCGACTGCTCCATACTTCGATTTTCTGGGTACTGCTGGCGTTGATGATGTTGTCGCGCGATTCTGGCAAAGTGAATTTCGCAGCCAACCCAGTAGAGTAAATCGGGGTGAAAATATCGGTGCCGTTTGCGCTCCGACCCACTTTACTGCCATCGGCATTTCTGAAAACGAAGGCCATTTGTAAAACCACTTCGCTCGCGCCGAAGGCACCTCCCTGGGAATAAAAATCCTTCACATGGTAGCGAATCTTCCATAAATCATTGCCCATGTAGGTCATCTTGGTGCGGTTATCCGCCGTGCCCCAGGTACCCACCACATGCTTCCAATCGCTGCCGCCCGTGCTCGCCGTAGTAATCACACCCGTATGGGCATACACCTGACTCACACCCACCAACGCGCCATTGCCCAACTTGGCGTTGTACACGATGGTCACCGTATCGGTCTCTTTCGGAAATACCGGACTCACCGACAAAACCTGTGCCTTCAAAACACACAAAGCCATTACAGAAAATACCAAAATCAGGGAAATCCGCTTCATAAGTGCACCAAAGATAAACGATAAGTGTCAAACCGACAATAATCCCTGCCGAAGATGGGCATCTTCCATACTTGATTCGTGCGTTGATGGTTTGAGAAATTAAAAACTACCGGGATTCTGAGGGTTTTTTGGGGTGACGAATAACAGCGGGTTTCCCAAAAAAAAGGCGAACTTTGTTCTGTAGGGTTCAAAGCCATTACATCCGCAAAAAATAATGACAGTCGCCAGTTCATCCACCCCAACAGTATCAACCATTCACCACAATACGTATCCGGTGATGGGGATGACTTGTGCGGCCTGTGCTGTGAGTTTGGAAACCTATTTGGGGGGCCAGACTGGCGTGGAAAAAGTAGTGGTGAGTTATCCCAATTTGTCGGTGTTTGTGGGATTTGATTCGGAAACAATCACCGAGGTTCGGTTGGCTGAAGCGGCGAAAGAGATTGGCTATGAGTTGTTGTTGGGCGATTCGGCCAAGGGCATTGAAGCGGCCGCGCTGCGCGCGGCCGCTTCTCTACATCACCTAAAATCGAAACTCCTGCTAGCCACCCTCTGCACCCTCCCCATCTTCACCCTCTCCATGTTCTTCATGAACCAAATCCCCCATGAAGGCCTCATCCAATGGCTCCTAGCGCTGCCTGTGATCTTCTTCAGCGGCAGAGAGTTCTACACCAACGCTTACAAAAAACTCAAACACAAACAATCCAACATGGATACCCTCGTGGCCCTGTCAACCGCCACAGCCTTCCTCTACTCCACCTACCAAGTCGCCACCCGCTACCTGTTGCCACCCCAGCATCACACAAACCACCCCCACTACTACTTCGAATCCGCCACCGTCATCATCACCCTGATCCTTCTGGGAAAATACCTCGAAGAACGCGCCAAAAAACGCAGCGCACAAGCCATCAACGACCTCCTTTCACTGCAGCCCTCCCAAGCCACCGTCATCCGAAACAACCAAGAAATAACCGTTGACGCCGCCGATATTCTGCTGGGCGATTTTGTCATCATCAAACCCGGTGAACGCATACCCATCGATGGCAAAGTTCGCTCCGGCAACTCCCACATCGATGAATCAGCCATCACCGGAGAACCCATTCCCGCCGCCAAAACCAAAGGCAGCCAAGTCTTCGCCGGCAGCATCAACCAAGAAGGCACCCTCAAAATCATTGCCCAAAAAGTGGGTAGCCAAACCCTACTATCGCAAATTGTGGCCCGCGTGGAACAAGCCCTCGGCTCCAAACCGCAAATACAACAACTCGCCGATCGCATATCCAGTATTTTCGTGCCCACCGTTGTCATCCTCGCCATCGCTTCCGCCCTGTTCTGGACCCTCTTCCCGCTCAACAGTCCCGCCGCCTTCGCCCTCACCACATTCATCAATGTACTCATCATCGCCTGTCCTTGTGCACTCGGACTTGCCACACCCACCGCCCTCACCGTTGGCATCGGCAAAGGCGCCAAACAAGGCATTCTGGTGAAAGACGCCCAAGCACTGGAGTTGGCGAGTAAGCTCACCGACATCGTATTCGACAAAACCGGCACCCTCACCCAAGGCAAACCTGCGGTGGAGGCCCTGCATACCTTTCCCAACGACGACATCGCTGAAACAGACATCCTACAAATTCTTTTCACCCTCGAAAAACAATCCGAGCATCCATTGGCGCAAGCGGTCATCAACCACCTGTACACGAAAAATATCGCCCCAACCGCCATCAACCATTTCACCAACCTGCCCGGCAAGGGTATCACAGCCGAACTACTCGGAAGTACTTACAAATTAGGCTCTTGGGATTGGATCTCAGCCGAGCTTGCACCCGAGTACAGCCCCGAACATCGCGCAATCGCAAAAGACTTACTCAACCAAGCCCAAACGGTCATCGCCTTGTGTTCAGCATCACAGTGTCTGGCCATTTTGGGCATCGCCGACCCCATCAAAGACAACGCCAAAACCACCGTTTCCGATCTGCAGCAACAAGGATATAAGGTGCATTTGCTCACGGGCGACAACCCCCAAACGGCGCAAAAAATCGCAACTGCATTGGGCATAGAAGCGATCGTTTCGCAAGCCCTTCCCAATACCAAACTTGATTACATCAAACAGTTACAATCCAATAATCGCACCGTGGCAATGGTCGGCGATGGCATCAACGACGCACAAGCACTGGCCCAAGCCGATGTGAGTTTCGCCATGGGTACTGGCAGCGCACTGGCCATGGAGTCGGCCGGGGTGACGTTAACTGGCGGACAGATATCGCAAATTTCGCAGGCCATTTCGTTGTCTAAGCAGACATTGAAGACCATTCACATGAATTTAATTTGGGCATTTGGCTACAACGTGTTGGCGATTCCGATGGCGATGGGCATATTTTTACCCTTCGGCGGACCAACGCTCAACCCCATGATTGCCGGGGCTGCCATGTCGTTCAGTTCCATATCCGTCGTACTCAACAGCCTTTGGCTATCAAAAAGAAAATAACATGACAACTTTACAATTCAACACAAACATCAATTGCGGCAGCTGCATCAAGTCGGTGACGCCATTTTTAAACGCTTTGGAAAGCATCGAGGCTTGGGAAGTAGATACAAACAACCCCGAAAAAGTATTATCGGTGCACACAGAAGAACCGGCCGAGGCGGTAACCACAGCGGTATTGAGCGCCATACAGCAGGCGGGGTTCAAGGGCGATGTACGTCGCGATTAATCGATCTTGGTAAACTCGATCTTCTTGGTTACATCAGAAGGATTTTCCAACCACATTTCGGTATTGGTCAATCTCACGATGCGATACACTTTGGTACCAAGATCCACGCCACTCCAAGTTTGCTTGAACGATATTTTCTCCTTGGTTTCTCCCCATTGCCAATCCAAATCGATGGTTGCAACGTTGAAAGAACCGGTAAAGAGTTTGGTTTTGGTGGTTGCCTTGCCTTTGTTGTCTTTGGTAAATTCATAAATGACTGAATCTCCGGCTTTGGGCGCAGCGCCTCCTTCTAGAAATGTATTATTCCAACGTCCGGTTAAACGGCCCACTTTTGAACGGAGCGACAAATCTGGACCTTCTTCGTAGGTACATCCTTGGAAAGCGGCCATGGCCACGAAAACAACGGCGAATAATCTCATTTTCATACGATTGAATGTTAGTGTTGGTTACGAATTAAATAAATTTTTCATGGAATCAATCCTATTGAGTCCGAAAATTCACGAAATTTGCAGTATTGCATGGGATTGACCGGATTCGACGGGATGATTGGTTGCAGTGTAAGCATGTGGTGCGTGGGAGGTTTGCACCTAAATCTCAGCCTTCAAACCATTAAGAGGCGAATCTAACTACGCCATGGCTGCCTAATCGGAATGATTAAGTAATTGCCATCTACCCCGAATGTCTCTATCTGAGCCGATGTTCGTCAGGGGTAGTCGACCCGCTCAGGTATGGCCCCGAAGCGCCAATGCAGGGGTTTATTACAAAGTTGGATAAGGAGCGACGTTGGCCAGGGTAGAGCCGGCCCGATCCCGAAAATCAATCTAACCCTAAACATGTAGAAAGCGCTAGTGATCGCATAGCCGGACGGGGGTTCGATTCCCCCCAATTCCACAAAAAGCCTCTGAATCAGAGGCTTTTTTTTTGCGATTTTCCGTAAAATCCTCAGCTCGCTTTTGCGATTTTCCGTTTTTCATTTTCATCAATAAACTAAAAATTGCGTCAATGAAACGCTCCGTTTTTGTTTATACCATACTTGTATTCATGGTGTTGCAGAGTTGCACCATCACCAAAAGATACCACACTCGTGGGGTAAATATTCAATGGCACAACAACTACAAAACCAAAAATAACGGAACGGTAATCAACAAACAGACCTATAAAACCCATCCAACTATAGATCTCGCTATTCCATCAAATCAGTCCACGCTCAGCGTAAAACCCAAACCTGTCGTTTATCCCACATTCGTTAATAGTGTAACCGAATCCTCCAACGGAACGACAGATTCACTTTCACCAGAATTAATGAAGTTGAGACGAACCAAAAAGCTCGCAAATGGTTTCGCAATAGCCGCAGGGGCATCCTTTTCAGGCGCAGGTTTAATCGTTGCAGCGGTGCCAAATCGAGGCCCAAAATCCAAAAATGAAGTTTGGGGTTTCATCGCAGTAATACTGATGATTCCCGCCGTTTTATTTTTCTATATTTTATACAGCATCACAATGCGGCGCTATAAAAGGCTGTTGAGGAAATACCAATCCACCTGAGCATACAACACTTCCCCCCTCCCAGTCGTCTATCACTCCGCAACACAGTTATGCGGAAACACCTGATCGTCCTAATTTGCCTCCTGCTCGGATATACCCACGCCGATGCCCAATACTATTTCAACGCCCCCAACGCATCGGCATAACTCAATCCCGTGCTAAATAATGCTGTTAAAAGCATAGTAATTTTTATATTCATTTTTTTCTGATTTTAGTTTGTCTAAAACAACCTTACAGCTCGCACAAAATACCTATTCCCATCATATGGATCTTCCAGTTGAGTTCCGTCATGAAAATATTGTGTCCAATGACCAAATCCACCTTGAGCAGGCGTGGACGTCCAATAGCATCCATCAATCGATGCATCAGATCCAGCTTTATTAAGATTAATATATACGTCTTTCATTTCATCTTTTGTAGGTAAATGCCAATCACTGTAACTATTCAATACTAATGAGTCACAAGCCACTTTCGCGGACTTCCAATCCAACTGATAATCTAGGTCATCTGGCGTAACTACCAAGCCATGTCCGTCCTTTTCATAAACAACAATGCCCCCATTTCTTATCTCAACTGGAGTAGTTTTTTGAACTTTATCTTTTCTACAAGAAACCACCATCATTGAGGCGGCAAATAGTGTTAAAATTATTATGTTTTTCACTTAACGAACATACACCCTATTTTAGGATAGCATTACGGATTACCGCAAGTCAGTTAAGTTAATTTTAAGGATTATCGCAATTAAGTAGACTCCCATTCATCTACTAGTGTTGTTTAATAATCTTTGATTTTAAAGAATTAAAAAACGATGAGTTTTGATAGCATTATCGTTACAACAATTCATAATTTGGTCCTACAGAACGCCTACGCCGACTTCCTGCCTTAGCAAATAACACTTTATAAAGACCTCACAACTCTTAAATTCCACAGACCATCCTTGTATACAAGGTCTGATCGATTTTTAAGACCAAAAAATAGATGTAACTGAATTTTTCTGTGTGCCCTTTTACCGCGGAATTTCCCCCACTTATACCAATAATACCCTCTCTTGAAACCACCAATTTTCTCACGATTTCTATGCATTTTATTTAACTCGGTTCCTTTTGGCAATCGCCAACCATTGCCTAAAGCAGTTAAAATAAAATTAGCTTCAGACCAACTTATTGGTGAAGGAAAGGTGTGATTTGAAATTTCCAATTTCCCTATGAAAAATGTATTTGTTGTATAAGATAAAATAGTGTCTTTCTCTAATTTGTTGTTTTCAGAATAATTCGGATTCTGGGAATATCCCATTCTTGTTAGCGTTATAATCGCCAATGTGAGCAGAAGTAGTTTTTTCATAATTCAATCTTAAACAAACAACTCACAATTTAAATGCAACCACATATTACTCTTGTTTCAACTTCTGCCTCAGCAACAGTTATACAGACCTTGAAATTCTCATCATCTTTTTGGAGTGATTCGATTTTGGTTTGGTTTCGAACATTAACTACTTTCAATTCCTCTATACTGCAAATTAAGCCGTCCTTTGATTGGCTCTGTGCTAAATCCAACCAAAAAAAACTAAATGAAACTAAAATACACGTCGCATATTTTAACGCCACCATAAATATCCGCAAGCCAACAAAAGCACACCGTTGTAAAGCCAGTACCCTGAACTAAATGGAGGAACAGAAACTAATTCCGTTTTTGTTTCACCCTTTCCAGTTACCTCAATTTCTTTAGAATGATTAATTTCATCAGTGTAAATCCAACTAGCACTTGTCACATGTAATTCATGGATACCCGCAGGGACATTTTCAATTGTCAAACTTCTAACCCTCCGGGTTTTTTCCCAAACAAGGTTACCATCTAAAGTCACAACAACATTTCTTAAACTGCTGGATGGCTTTACTTTTATTGATGATGTTGATACTGAATTAGATTGGTATTGAACAATTCTCTTTGCAGAGCAGCTCATAAGAGCCATCACACAACATAAGATACCGAAAATGATTTTAGTTTTTTTCATATAATTTCAATTTGAATAGTAGTTTTATTAGCGAATTTTTGATACCAAAAGAGGTTTTAAAATCCAACTTTAAGACCTGAGAGATTCCCGAGTTCCATCCCAGCATCACTGTATTTCGCAACCGTTAACAGAACAATAATTATTGTTATACTTTTCACAAAACGAACCTACACCCATTTTCAAAATACCATTACGGATTATCGCAATTCGCGTAACTTAGTTTTACGGATTATCACAAATGAGCAACGTCAGTATACCATAGGCGTTGACTGTAAACTGTATTACTTCAATGTCAACGTTACCCTCCTACGTGAATGATCGATTGATTTACAGATTTTTTGCCCAATACAACACTTCCTCCCTCCCCGTCGTCTATCACTCCGCAACACAGTTATGCGGAAATACCTGATCGTCCTAATTTGCCTCCTACTCGGATCTACCCACGCCGATGCACAATACTATTTCAACGCCCCAAACGCATCGGCCTATAACCCCATCAACAGCCTATAGGTTGGATATATTGTCTTATCAGAAGCCAATTTTCACCAAAGGCAATACCCAAAGAAGTCTCCCTTTTTGCGATTTTCCGTAAAATCCTCAGCTCGCTTTTGCGATTTTCCGTTTTTCATTATCATCAATAAACTGAAAATTGCAACCATGAATCGCGTATTCTTACCTCTGATATTTTTGGTATTCAGTATTTTACAGAGCTGTACAGCAACTAAACGATATCATAGCAATGGATTCAACTTGAGTTGGTCAGCTAATCGACTTCCAGCTCATCAGACAATCAACCGGGTAAAATACCATTCTGTACAACCAACGAAATCCGAACCAACAACTACTTTCTCTAAAAAGCAACCATCATCTCTTACGTTTGCTTACGCATCCCCAATTTTCGAAGTGCCAGAGAAATCAATCTCTAAATCAATCCCTGCCAATTTCCATTCCAACAGAAGCGCTATTTCAAAGTTTGGATCAACAATTACATCCCGAAAACCTTTGGTTGATAGCACCCAACGCAAAAAATATAAACACGACGTCAAATTAGCACTAAAAATAGGATTAGCAGCAACGATTATTGGTGGAGGCTGGCTGACAATTTTTGGAACTACCTCAGAAAATATGACGATCCCATTTATAGATATCTTGGCTTTTCTATTGCTTTTGGCGGGTATATATTCACTTTTTTACGGATTGTTGGGACTGTTAATACTCGCTATTTTTCCCGCTTCAATTCCCCAAAAAAATAAAAATAAAAAATCTCAATAACACTGAAAATAATTACTTCCTTACCACTTGAAAAACTGAACTCACAAATCATGAAAAAACACATCTCCACCATTATACTCGCAATAGGCCTAGCCCTTTCCCAATCCGCTTGCAGTAAATACGAAGACGGACCTGCTATTTCCTTCCGTTCCTCCACTGCACGGTTAACAAATCATTGGAAATTCTCCAAAGTCACATTTAATTCAAATGATATTTCAAGTAAATTCAGCGGTTACGAATGGGAAATAATGGAAGATGGCACGTTTAAAGAATATGTAAATTCAATCCAAACTCAATCTGGTACCTGGATACTTGACGGCACTTTAATATTAAAATACGCAGACGGTACTGTAGATAGATTTAATGTTAAACGACTTACAAAGAACGAGATGACAGTCTATCTACTCGACATTGGCCCCTACATCGAATTGACATCAAAATAAGCGCTAACTCGCAACCATACAACACTTCCCCCCTCCCCGTCGTCTATCACTCCGCAACACAATTATGCGGAAACACCTGATCGTCCTAATTTGCCTCCTGCTCGGTTCTACCCACGCCGATGCCCAATACTATTTCAACGCCCCCAACGCATCGGCCTATAACCCCATCAACAACCGCTACCTCATCACCAACCAAGGCAGTGGCGAAGTCCTTCAAATCGATCGCGCTGGCAACAAAACCCTGTTCGCCAAAAACCTCATATCGCCCCGAAACATCGCCTTTCACAAACTCCCCATCGGATATGCCGTGCTCGTGCTCGACTCCAACCGCATGGTCATTTACGATACCTCCGGCAACCTCATCGGCACCGAAACCGTCAGCGGCATCCAACAAATTCAAGACTGCGCATACGACTCCATCGCCCAGGTCCTCTATACCACCGACCGCCTCCGTGGCTGCATCTACAAAACCACCTTCGCCACCGCATCGCCCCATACCCCACATACCACCGTTTGGGTCAGCAACCTCACCAAACCCTCCGCCATCATTTGGCAAAAGAGCAAAAACCGACTCCTCCTCGTTCAAGATACCACCAACACCAAACTCCTGTCCGTATCCATCAGCGATTCCAGCGTGCAAACCCTTCGATCGCTCAACATCAACCATGCGATGGGACTCGCCGAAGACGCCCAAGGCAACCTCTACATTGCTTCAGTGGGCGACAAATACATTTACCAACTCAACAAATACTACAGCGGCAACCCCAAAGTGCTGCTCAGCGAACCCAAACCGGGCGATATCACCATCGTCAGCGAACGCAACGAATGGGTCTACACCTGCATCATCTGCGGCAAAGTGTTTGTGGCCGATATCCACCTATTTGGTCCCGATAGTGAAATTGTGGGCTGCGCCGGCGACAGCGTTACCACCTATAAAAACCCCTTCATCAAAAACATCGGCACCTTCGAAAACGGCAATGAATTCATCCTCGAACTGAGCGATGACAAAGGCAATTTCGACAAAGGCAACGCATTAAACCGCGTTCAAGACACCCTCATCCCCCGCGAAATTCAGGGGGTTCTGCCCAAGAACATCTCCGCCGGCATGGGTTATCGCATCCGATGGAGCAGCACCAAACCCAAAATCACGGGCTACCTCCAATTGACCCAAATTCTTGAAGCGCCCACCTTGCTGCTGTCTGATAAGGGTTCTGTTCGATACGATTGCGATGGCCTCGGCATTCGCTTGAAAGCGCAAGATTCCGCCATACTCACCGATTATACCTGGCGTGTGAATGGCGCGGTCATCACAGATTCAACCCAGTTTCTGACGGTCAAGGGGCAAAGCCAAAACACGCAGTTTGTACACCTCGAAGCCAAACAATCGGCCACCGGTTGCACTGCCCATGATTCGGTGAAAATCATCTATGCCGCATCGCCCCAGGTGCCCCTACAACTCCCCAACATCGGCGTTTGTGCAAGTGATTCTGTCATTTTTGGCGATACTTTTACCTACAACACCCATCAATACAACTGGAAAAATGGCAAAGGTTGGAAGAGCCAAAGCATGAAGCCGCACTACAAAGCGCTGCAAACAGATACATTTCATTGCACGATTACCTCCACCCAAGGATGCGTGTCGACCACCGCTCAAATATTAACCGTTACTCAATAC
>Ga0255127_1001118_pt1 | contig 11380 bp, 4 predicted proteins | sample Law_Miss_RepB_8d_FD_188555 | JGI IMG/M metagenome (GOLD analysis project Ga0255127, IMG submission 188555) | Freshwater microbial communities from St. Lawrence River, New York, United States - Law_Miss_RepB_8d | ecosystem: Environmental > Aquatic > Freshwater > River | place: USA: New York...
TATACATATTTAATAAATAAATTGCAAGATTCATTAAAAAAACTAAAAGCAAGGATTATTGAATGGTATACCTCAACTTAACCCCAAAATTGGTCAACGAAGTAGGGAAAATATTGGATGCATGTGGCTTAGAAGCTCGTCTTTCATAATAGAATCTCAAGTTCACATTTTTGTTGATCATGTAATTGATGTTAGGTTGGATCAAGACTACTTTTTGACCATTGGCCACTGTATTGGAATTCAAATCCACTTGGTGAATGATGGTAAAGTTGTCTTGAATACTTATACGCAAATCCATTAACAGGTCATTTTCTAAGTATACTTTTTTGCCATTGAATTTGATTGGTAATTTTAAACCTGAGGTTCTATAACTCAAATTGAAAGACAAATCTTTTTGATGCATTTCAGTCAAAATAGCATTAGGCACATTCAATGAAATATTTCTGCTCTGATTCAATTTAAAGCCCCCCGTAATACCGCCTTTCGTGGTCACATCAATACCAATCAAAGGCGAGAATTGTTCACGCACAGTGACATTATTGATGTTGTATTGGCTTACTAAATCTTTACCCCCTCTGGCAATGGCGGTATCACTGTAATACAAGTTGCTAGTGAAACCTCCTATGCTGTATGTTCCTGTGTAACGGTGTTGAAGTGTTATGTTGCTAAAGATTTTACTCAAGCCTTTGATTTTACTCAAGCCGTTGTAGTTGATATTCCAGTTTGGCAATGGCAATTGTTTAAAGGCGGATAAGCCGACTTTACTTTGATTGGTGCCAGTATAGGCCGCATAAAAGGCTGGAATAAGGGTATTTTGAGCTTTAGCACCATAACCATAATAAAACTTACCATTGTTGGTTTTATCAATGCCTTTATTCAAAACCCTTGGGTCTTGTGCCGCTTGCCTTTGAGATATAACAAAACGGAAATTTTCAAAGTTGTTGTAATTGGTGCTGGTCCAATTGTTTTTATCACTTACCGGATCATTAGCCGTTTGAATAAAAATACCCGTCATGGTAAAATTACCAGTTTCTCTGAGCGACATATCGCGCCAGGTATTGGCTTGGTTAACTGTATCGTATTTGAATAAAGTTTGTAGGGTATTGGATTGGGTCAAGTTGAAATTCACTTGCACTCTAAAGTCTTTAAAGGGTTCAATGGTGGCATTACCCTGCATGGTCTTAGAATGGTTTTCAGTGTAGAAATTATTCAATCGTGTATCTTGGGTGAGAGCGCCCATCTTTGCCAAATCATATCGAATCTGATCATTTTGACTGCCTAAAATAAACGGCAACCCAGGAGCTGAATGCGCAAAGTTTTGGCCAAAATAATCAACGTTGTAAATGAAGCCTGGCAACATAATACCATCTCTAAGGGTATAAGTCAAATTGGCATTTTTAAGCATCATAACGGTCTTAAAGAAGCCAGTTCCAAAAGCTTGCTTTTCTTTTTTATTTTTTGCAGTGGCAGCGGAACCCTCATTTTTAGCGACTCCAGCAGTCTTCTTAGGCCCTTGATTGATTTTTCTCAAGAAAGGAATCTTGTTGTACAAACTGTTCATGTTTAACTGGGTGGTAACAGTTAATTCTCGGCCATTCTGTATCGTATTTCCAAGATTTGTAAAGGCAGGTGGCGCTTGTGTCCAGCCAAAATTCGCACCATATCTAACCGTGGTATTGATCCAATTCAAGAATCCAATTTTATCTAAAGGCAAGGTGTAGTTAAAGTTACTGACTTGATTAAAATCCCTCATGCGACCTAAGGCCCAGAACTCTTTGCGCACAGAGTCGCGTTTAAGTTCTGAATTCAATTGACCAAATGGTTCTTGAATACGGGCATTGACAGTAGCAGAATAATCCAGCTTCAAATTTTTAGTGATTGGATAATTCACATTGTAAACCCTTTGCATGGTAAAATTCTTATCGAACAAACGAGGCGTCAATTGCTTAAATAAATCATTGTTGCGGGCCAACTGCTCTGAATAATAACGATCAACATCAAAACGAATGGTGATTGTTTGAGGCAAAAAGCGCAAATTAAAATCGCGGAGTAAGCCTAAGTGCTTATTTTTTATAAATTTAAATGGTTCCCAAGCCTTGACTTTTGGGTTGTACATATAACCAATACTGCCATGGTGGGTTTTACTGAATTGTTCTTCAATTTGTATGTTACGTCTTTGTAAATGGATATAGGAATAACTTAAATTAAAGTTCGATATACTCCATGGATAAATGGGACCGTTACCTGTAGGATTTTTCCTCACATTAGTGAAGTTCAAACTATAACGTGTGTTATAATCCTCGGCATTGCGAAGCACTATTTTCTTCTGATCATCTGGCAAACGCTCTACTGAAGACTTTAACTCAATATCCGGATTAAGCGGATTGAATTTCGGCCTTACAACAGTTCCGCTGTAGCCAATAAACAAAGGAATGGTAACGCCCGCTTTTTGAGGGAAGAACTTACCCAATTCAAAACTTGAAGACAAATCAAATTGGTAATTATCAGAAAGGTTGCGCTCATTTAATCGTTTGTCTATACCGCCAAAACCAATGGTTGAAATATTCCCTGATGCAGATAAGGTTGCAAAGTCTGCCATTTGCGCCACCACTCTTGAGGTTGCAGCCCAACCACCTCTGTTTGAAATATCAGTTACCCTTAATTCATTAAACCAGACCTCTCCGCAAACAGGGTTATCCGTATTGTTGCGTATGCCCAATAAGATGGTGCGTACATTACTTAAATCAGGCAAGCCCAATACTGTAATTTTATGCCCCAGGTCATTGAAATAGAAGAAAGGTTTAGTTAATGGCACATTGCTTTCGGAGCGTTTATTTTTCGAATTGAAAAGATCTGCTAAAGCAAAATTAAATTCGTTTTCTGCACGCCAAATGGCATCTGCAGAATAAGTGCCATCAGCGGTAATTTTTAATGGAATTTCATATTCGTAATAGTTGCCAACTAAGTCTGTACCAATGCGCATGAAAGCAGAAATATCGCCGTCTTTCAATTGATTGCCTTCAGCATGCACAAACATCTTTAAATTCTTGTAGTTACGAATATCAAAGTTTAAAGTTTTATAAGCCCCTCTTGAATCTGCTGGTTTTAAATTGCAGACTTTTAAAGACAATGATTGCTCGTTTTGTTGAACAAAGTTTTGTGAAGCTGGATCGCGCACACGGTCAATACCTGGCGGCATGGTATAGCGCACAGGCTCGCGTTTGCCGTTTTCTTCAACATTCACAGTAGAGACTACAAAAGTGGTGTTGTCTGTTGGATCAAGTGGTACAACAGCCCCAGGTTTGGTCAAGGCATTTAAGTAGCGTCTCCAATCTGCTCTAACCAATTGTAATTGCGCAAAACGCAGAATGGTAGAATCCGAAAAACCTTTCATGTACATGCGCACAAAACGAATGGATTTGAAATCAGAGATGTTTCCAACCGCTTTAGTGTACTCTCTAATTGGCACTTTAATCTGTATCCATTTTACGGTTTCTTTCTTGCCATTTTTAAGGGTCACAGGCACCTCGGAAATATCGGTCACAAAGCCTTTACCAATCTCTAAATCTTGAGGACTTAAGGCAATTTCATAATTGAAATAATCCTCGGTTTGGTTCATGGTAAAGTCTGCGTTGATGTCTTCATTATCTGGTATAGTGGTAGCACTCTCAGGAGTTCCATCCGGCAGTTTGTTAAGGGTTGAGTTACCCTCCAAGGCATTGTACTTTTTGTAACGCGATATAACACTTGCTTGCACAGCATCGTAATCACCTTTACGTGTATGCATGTAATCATCATTTGAAGGATCATTCAATGCCGCCTGATAAATTGGTGAAGATGCGCCGAACAAGGTCTTCAATGAGTCTAAATACTTAACATAAAAACTGCGTTCATTGTCGTCGTTCAAACCATCTAAACCAAGATCTTGATTAGGCCTTGCAGCAGGATCGTTGTCAAAGGCGTTGTTTAACTGAGGCAGTAATGGTACACGTCCAAAGGTTGAAGTATCAACATCGTTTAAATTGCCTTGAGGATTAAAACCATTCTCAAATACTTTACGTCTGTCTGGTAGAATGTCTTCCGAAATATTACCTAAATCAATGTACAATTTCCCTTTATTAGCACCTGTTGGATTATAAATGAATGGATCCAACATCCAAATTTCAATGTAGTCAATATTAGCGGCTTCAAAGTCATTGCTCTCAATGCGACGCATGATACCACCCCATGATTTTTCTGGTTGGTTGAACAAGCCATTGGCATTAAAATCAGTGCTTGCATTGTAGTTGTATTGACCGCGTTCTCTTGGAAAAAACGCCATGTCTAAAGTCGGTAATATGTTAGGGGCCCCTTGTTGAATTTGCTTATTAGGAAACACCTCATTCACGGTTATTTCGCGCATGTAATGATTACTCTGCATATCCACATCGCTGGCAATGTGTGCAGGGGTGTATTTGTCTTTGCGGTAAAAAGTTGGATCTAAGTTGTACCAAGCTAATTTAGCGCGGTAGTTGTTCCATGTTTTTTTATCACTGGCAGTTAAACTCCACTCTGGGAATAAAGTTGGTTGATATTGAGGCAAGCTGGCTAATTTCCAACTGCTTACCATACGCAAATCAAAGGTGGTTTCTGCCCCCTCAAAATCATCTAGGTAACTAACGCCTCTCGTTTTATTTTGACCTCTGGCTTGACCAGGAAAAATGCGCGCATATTCCCATTGAGCACTCAAACGGCTTTCTGCCTTGGTTTGAATAAATGGCAAGCGATCAACCAATTTGGTTAAAAACAAAGATGGTGTAGCATAGCTGCCATCAAAACCAATGATGGTATTCAGTAAAGGTTCGTCACCAATATTGGTTTTTGGGGTCAAGGCACGTTCATACATGTGCAAAATCGTACCGCCCAACAATAACTTCTTACTGGCCATGTAATCAAATCGAGAGCCCAACAAAGTTTTTTGTTGTATATTGAACATGCTATTGCTTTCTGCAGACACTTTAATCACCGCACCTGATTGCAATATCCCTTGATTGATAATGGTTACTTTTCCAACGTTGTAATCTACTAAGAAGTCAACGTTTTCAGTGAGTTTAGTACCGTTAGCCGTTACCACAACTGAGCCTTTAGGCACATTCATTGCATTCAATGAAATCTCATTGCTACTACTGCCTTTATAACTGCCTTTTAAGAAGAACTTATTGTGGGCCACATCTTGTTCTGCTAGCCATTTGGTACTGTCATAAAGGGCATCATAAACGTATTTATTCGCTACTAAAGAATCGCCGTTGAATTTCTTGCGCAAATGATTGCCAAATGGTTCGCGCACTGGAAAAATAATTCTACCATTCTTTGATTGGAATGTTACGTCTTCGATCGCATCAAACACACCATCAGGCTTGGCTTCCATTTGGCGGTTAACACGGTCCATATTCATGACACGGATCAAAGGCACACCACCGCTTAACTCAGGGTAGTTATTTACCGGCATGTAATTCAGATCTGCCCCAGAAGGGTCATCGTTGTAAATAACATTGAAATTTAAATCATTGGTATTGATGTTAAAAGACCCCAATGAGTAAATGTTTTTCATCATCAATTCCCACATAGGCAAACGGGTTCTGATGATGTTGTTTTTAAGCATTTTCACCATGAGCACTTTGCTGTCATCACGGGTACTGGCCACTTCAGAAGCAAACTCCCCTACCTTGTATGGCACACCATTGTAAGTGTATTCGAAAGCCACGGCAAGCACTTCGTCATTGTTCAAAGATGTGTTTAATGAGATATACCCCAAACGCTGGTTAACTGTAAAATCTGTTTCAGCTAATTGTCGGGCATAGGTCAGTAATTCATAATCCAAACCTTGTTTTAAATTGGGATGACCAATATTCAATTGATCAATGGTCGTTTTTGATTGACGAACGATATCTTTATCAGGGCCAGTGGTAAGATCTGCATACAAAGTATTGGCAGCATTATCTGCCATCGGTTGATTACTACCAATAATGATTGATGGGTTATAAGCCTTAGGTTCGCCCAAGTCCATCATGGTTAAAAGATCTCTGGTGTTTTCAAAATTACCTGAACGATTGGTTACCCATACTTCAACACGGTTAATGACTATACCTGAGTTAATCAAAGGCAAGGTTGACATGGCCTCATCATAACGGTCTTTAAAAAAGTTAGATAAAAAATAGTGACGGTTTTGGTCGTAGTTGTGGGCTTGAATATTAAAGTTGGTGATCTGTGCCCCACCATTCACAGTGGTTTCAGTTCTTTGACCCTTGTTTTGGGTTGCAATCATGGTCATTTTAAGTCGACCAAATTGCCAAGCTGTTTTTATCCCAAACAAAGATTGACCTGCCTGTATTAAACTGCCATTCAAGGGCAAACTCACATTACCCAACTCCACAGACTTTAGCATTTGGTCTTCCTTACCAGCCCAACTTAATTTGGTTTGGTTGTCAAAATCAAATGTGGCATCAGTATCGTATTTGATGCCAATGTTTAAGGCATTACCGATTTTACCAGTAACATTTAATTGTATTTTTTGATCAAAATCAAATTGCCCAGTTTTTTGCATCCGCGCACTGAACATCGGATTGCGCACCGTATTGAAAATGCCACCAAAGGTTAATTCTGCAGAGCCACTAGGTCGAATGTCAACCAAGCCACCTCTGAAGAGTTTATCAAGCACCTCTGGGGTTTTAACCAAACTTGGGGTTTTGTTGTTATTAAATCCTGCTTCACCAGCATTGCTTTTAGCGCGCTGATCGAAATAGCGTTTTTGTTCTTGCTTGGCGGTTTCGGCGAGGTATTCATCTCTGCTCAAACGTTTCACCAAGGTTTTTTTACCCGCTACTTCTTTGTATTCGTCATAGGTTTGAGTGGTTGGATTGTATTCAAAATAGGTTTTAACACTTGGATCGTTTAAATCGATATTGTTTTTGAACCCACCACTTTGACTGCGCTTTGCTTGGTCTTTAATTGGGTATACCAAACCTTTGCTACTATCTGCATCAGCGCCAAATTCTTGAGTAATATCTAATAAACTTAGCTGAGAAGCGTCACTTGCCCATTGCACAAAAGGCTTAGACATAGACAATATAGGAATGCCTATCACGGCTAAAAACAGCCAGTAAATACGATTATGGGAAGGCCCTTTATTCGAACGCGTCAATTTCACAAAACCAAGTGACTAATAATAAAAAATTCTTTTAGTAGGGCTAATGCTATAGGCTTTTTAAAAATAGGTTAGATTGCGAATATAACGAAGTTCTAGTATATAAATTATACTTTGAAAATTTTTTGTAAAAAATTTGACGAGCTGAGGCATTTCAATTTCTATTATTTTTGTACTATGATTTGGCAGCGTTCCATTTGGCTTCTTTTGCTTTGCAACAGCATGGCCTTTGCCCGTATAATTCAGATGCCTGAGCAAGCTTTGCCCAATAAAATGGCCTTTAAAGGCTGGCAATTGAATATGCTTCCGGGCTTTTTAATCGCACATAGAGAATATATGGCCAACATGGAAGCCCATACCCTTGGCTTGGAACTTCAATACAGCAGTAACCACACGGGTTGGCACAGTGCAGACCACAATTACAAACATTTACAATGGGGCACTGGCTTAAGCTATTTTTACATGGGAAATCCGAGTTTAAACGGCTCTGCTTTGGCTTGGCATATCAATATTGAAGCCAACTTAAAACAACGCCAACACTTTCATTCTGCTGTGCGCATTGGCTCAGGTATTGGCTATTTGAGCAAACCTTATGATTTAAATACCAATAAAATGAACAAAGCCATTGGCTCACATTTTAATGGGAATATGCAGTTAATGTACAAAGCCTATTTTGATTTAACTCCAAAAAGTGCTTTGGTATTAGGGCTAGGTGTAACCCATTATAGCAATGGCAATTTCAGACGACCAAACTTAGGTATCAACATGGCCCATTTGTCTGTAGGCTACCTGCAAAAGGTGAAGTTATCTGATCAATTTCGCTCACGTCAACTACCAGATCTTTTTCCTAAACCAGGATTTGAATGGATGATTGGCTATGCTCGCAAACAATACGCGGTGGCTGATACCCGTTTTTTCAATATCATTTCAAGTAGTTTATTGTATTATCATCCGCACAACAACAAGGGCAATTGGCGCATGGGCATTGAAACCTTCTTTGACAAAACCTATCCTTACTCTACCTTTAACACGGCTGCTTTAAACAATGTGCCACTGAAAGAGATGACAGAAATTGCCGCTAAAGTTGGTCACGAATTTATGTTTGGCCGCATAGGTGTGGTGACCGATTTAGGCACATACCTAACCCGACCTAATCAATACAAAAAAGCAGTGTATTTTGCCATTGGGTTCAATTACTGCTTTAACCGTGGCTGGATTGCACAAACCAGACTCAAATCACATATGGCCGTTGCAGATTATTTTTACTGGGGTGTGGCTAAACGTTTTAACTCCCCAATTCATTTTTAAAGCATATGAAACACTTAATCATTCTATATAGTCTTTTGTGCTTGATGGCTTGTGAACGCCCTGGTGATTTATTTACCTCCTATGGAAAAGACATCACTAAAACAAGGCAAGTAGGCGATTACACAGGATTAGAGGTGGGCGAGAAATTTGATGTGGTATTGATACAAGACTCTGCACAAGCTGGTCGCATTGACATTACAGCAGGTGAAAATGTGATAGATGGCTACACCACTGAAGTTAAAAACGGCACTTTATTCATTCAAAACAGCAACCAATTCAATTGGGTAAGAAAACTTCAAGTGCGTCAAAAAGTAGTTTTGTATTTGAAACAATTAGATAAGATCAACATCAAAGGTTCTGCTAAATTAAGCAGTCAAGACACTTTAATCAACACAAGTGAATTGCGCATACAACACAACGGGCTCGAAGATGCTCATTTAATGGTAAAAGGCGACTATGTATTCATTGACGCTTATAACACTGGCGGTATCGTAATAACTGGTAAGTGCTTTATGTTATCTGCCTCTGCTGATGACATTAGCTACATTGATGCGCGTCACTTAAACGCTGAAAAATGTTACATGGTTAGCTTTAGTAAAGACGATTCTTACGTATTTGGACGTAGTGTTTTGGATTTGCAATTAAGAGGCACTGGTAATTTGTATTACAAAGACAGCAGCTTTACCCAAACCCAATTCAAAGACTTGGGAGAAGGCAAAATCATACCGCTTCCTTAAGCGATTTGGTCCATGACCTCAGCATAATATAGTTCAGAACATATAGACCAACGCTGCCTATGGTTAGCAGCCTATGGTAGTTAACCCAATTCAATGCGGTTTCACCAAAACTATCTTTCCAAAGCCATACAGCAGAGAGTAAAACAAAGGCTATGAAGCAGGCTATAAATCCTTTTTGCTGCCAAGCAAACAATTGTTTGAATTGTATGGCCAGCATAGGCATTAACAACAAATAACTGTACTCTCTTTGATGCGGAAAGCACAGCGGAATTAAAGCCATAAAGGCCGCAAAAACAGCTAATTGATAAGTAACACCTAGGGCTGAAGTTTTGTGTCGCCAAGCCAAATGAACTGCCATCGCTAACAAGGCCACCCTTACGCCATTAACCAGCAGAAACAATACCGATTTTGGCAAATCTAAAACATGTAAATCTGGCTCTAAATACACCAGTTCTGCTGAACAATATTTGGTGATACAGGCAGATACATCCATTAAACCATATTCATAGGTTTGAATGCTGTGCACATCGCTCACAGGGTTGAGGGTATGCCACCATGCTTTAAACAGCAAAGTGTTATAGTCATAGCCTAACCACAGTACTGGCAACAAAAACAAAATCACTAAGGCCACTGAACCTATTCCTAAATGCTTAAGCGGTTGCGGATAGGCCCACAACAAATAGGGCACCATCACCATGGGCAATAATTTAATATTGATGCCAATGCATAATAAGAGTATGCCCATTAAAAATCTTTGGTTTTGAAAACAACGGTAAGCTTCTAGCATGAGCCATAACATCCAAATGGTAATTTGATTATAGGTAAAATTAGCCATGATAATTTTCACCATCATGACACTCAAAAGCAATAAATACCAAGCTTGTTTGGAGTCGTTTTTAAACACTTCTTGCTTCAAAATGAGCAATACCCTCATAAGCAAACCGGCATTGATAATGAACCATAGCCATTTGACAACTGCTATACCTAAGCCTTGAGCACTGGCCATGAGGCTCGCAAACAATACACTGTAAAAATATTTTAAATTGTAAAAATGAGGTGGGCCATAAATGTCTTCTTGCTGCAACAAACGTTTACCGGCATTGAAAAACACATCTAAATCATCTATACCGCCGTGTTGTCTTTGCTTAATACTCAGCAACCAAAAGCCCAATATTAGGAGCAAAAAATAATAGCTTTTTGTAGCTGAAATATTTAAGCGTTTAAGCATGTGTCAATGGCGGCTTTAAGTTGAGCTTCTTGATCAAACAAACAATTCACAAAAACAGGCAATACATACACGGTATTCTCAGGAATACATGCTAACAAATGTTGTTCTTTAAGTTTTACCGCGTCTTTTTCGGTGCACAAAACTATGGTATTGTCTGGCAAGCCATTGAATAGGGCTTTGAGTTCTGCAATAGAATAGGCATGATGGTCTTCAAATGTTTTGTATTGAATGTTTGAAGAGAATCTTTGACAAAAAGCATGAAAGGATTTAGGATTGGCCAATCCACTCAAGGCCAATACCGCTTGATAAGGGCGCTTATCTAAAGACAAAGCCCCTTTTAATTTCTTAGGATTGCCCAAACTTAAACAGGTAAAAAAGACTTGCTGTTGCGGCAAAGGCTTTAATTGTTTGACTATGGTTTGAGCGCTTTCAGGGCTTAAGTCTTCTGGGCATTTGCTTACCACAATGATCTGAGCACGTTTGGCACCGGTGCGCCATTCTCTCAATCTGCCCATAGGCATAACGTGGTCTTGCGTATACAATAATTGATAATCGGTCAGTAGTAAATTAGCATGGCAAGTCACTTTGCGGTGTTGAAGGGCATCGTCTAATAAAACCAATTCAGAATGCGTGCGATTTTCAATGTATTTCAAACCCTTTTTGCGCTTTTCACTCACCACCACTTTTGCACCCGGCAATGTTTGATGGTACCACAGAGGCTCATCGCCAATATCGTCTGCAGTACTAAGTTCTGTGGCCGCTATTAAGCCCTTGCTTTTACGACCATAGCCTCTTGACAAAACAGCTATGCTGTATTGTGAGGCATACAACCAAAACAGATAGGCTGTCATTGGGGTTTTTCCAGAACCACCTACTTGTAAATTGCCTATGCAAATGGTTTTAAGTTTGGATTGATACGAAGGT
>Ga0255127_1001137_pt1 | contig 11244 bp, 7 predicted proteins | sample Law_Miss_RepB_8d_FD_188555 | JGI IMG/M metagenome (GOLD analysis project Ga0255127, IMG submission 188555) | Freshwater microbial communities from St. Lawrence River, New York, United States - Law_Miss_RepB_8d | ecosystem: Environmental > Aquatic > Freshwater > River | place: USA: New York...
GTATCAGTCAGACTTGGCCTTCTTGCCGGCCTTGGCCGGCGCGGCGCCGGGGGCGGGCGGGGTGTAGCGTGGATTGCGCTCCGCGGGAATCAGCGCGCCGGTGTCGTTGATCCACGCGAGCATCCGGCCGAGCATCTCGTCGCGCTTGGCCGGATTGCTGCGCGCGAGGTCGTGGCGCTCGCCGAGATCGGTGGTCAGGTCGTAGAGCTCGACCGCGCGGTTGGAGTCGAGCCGGTCGCGCCCGCCGTCGAGCCGCCACTCCTCGTGGAAAAGGTGCAATTTCCAGCCGCCCTCGTTCATGACCGTCACCGGCCGGGTGCGGAAACCGTCGCGCATGTCGATGTCGCGGCCGCGGATCACGGGCTGGTTGAGGTAACCCGGGAAGTGCCAGTAGATCGCGCGGCGTCGGAGTGCGCCGTCGCCGCGCAGCAGCGGCAGCAGCGATTCCCCGTCGAGGACCTTGCCAGCGGGGACGGGAGCGCCGGCGGCGGCGAGAAACGTCGGATAAAGATCGAGGTTGATGACGGGAGTGTCTGAGCGGCTGCCGGGCCGGGTCACCGCGGGCCAGCGCACGATGAAGGGCTCGCGGATGCCGCCCTCGTAGTAGCCGCCCTTGTTGCCGCGCAGGGGTTCCTGCGACGAGGCCTGGGTGCCGCCGTTGTCGCTGGTGAACACCACGAGCGTGTCGCGTTCCAGCCCGAGCTCCGCGAGTTTCGCGAGCAGGATGCCGACGCCGGCGTCGAGATCGTACAGGCACGCGGCGTAAAGCGGGTTGCCGTGCTGGGCGCCGGGCTTCTTGCGCTTGAACTTATCGAGGCTCTCCGGGCGCGCGTCGAGGGGCGTGTGGATGGAGAAGTGCGGCAGGTAGACGAAGAACGGCCGGTCACGGTTTTTCTCCATGAACTCGCAGGCGCCGCGGGTGAGGGAGAAGACGCCCTTTGGATTGGCCGGGTCGGAGACCTTGGCGTCGCTCCAAGTGTGGTAGGCCTGGTGGACGGTGTCGAAACCCTGCTCTCCGGGTTCGGCGCCCTCCGGGCCGTCGAGGTGCCATTTGCCGAAGATGCCCGTCGCGTAGCCCGCGGCTTTGAGGGCGTCGGCGACGGTGATGTTGTCCTTGGCCAGCCCGCTGCGGTTGGGGATCGGGACGAGCCGCTGGTGTTCCTTGGGGCCGCGGTCGGTGCTCTGCACGGCGTACACGTGGTGGCGGGGGGAATAGTTGCCGGAGAGGAGGCAGGCCCGGCTGGGGGCGCAATTACCCGCGCCGGCGTAGCCGGCGGTGAACACCATGCCCTGGGAGGCGAGCCGGTCGAGGTGGGGCGTCTCGTGGAAATCACTGCCCTGAAACCCGACGTCCTTCCAGCCGAGGTCGTCGGCGAAGATCAGCACGATGTTGGGCGGCCGCGTGGAGGCGGCAAAGGCGGCGGACGCGGTGGCAAGGGCCGCGAGGAGAACAAGGGCGGTGTTTTTCATGGCGGCGGCTCAGCGGATTTTCTGGTCGGGAAGTTCCTTCTTGATGCCGGCGTCGAGCGGCATGCGGTCGTTTTCCGGCGTGAGGCCGACCTCGCGCATGGCCGTGAGCAGCTCCCGTTGCATCTCGGCGACGACCCCGGCGTAGCGCGGGTGGTCGATCAGGTTGCGGCGCTCCTCGGGGTCGAACTCGATGTTGTAGAGCTCGGCCTGGTGGCGGTCGGCACCGCCGTCGCCGTGCGGGGAGCGGGAATATTTCCAGGACTCGGTGCGGACGGCGCGGACGTTCGGAGTGTAGGGAAACTGCTGCTCGTAGTTGTAGTGGTAGAGCCACGATTTGCGCCAGGACGGGTCGCCCTCGCGCACGAGGCGCTTCCAGGAGCGGCCGTGGATGCCGGCGAGCGCGGGTGCGCCGGCGAGTTCGAGCAGGCTGGGCGCGACGTCGACCGTGAGCACCTGCTGGTCGATCACCTTGGGGCGATCGGTCGGCGTGAGGCCGGGGAAGCGCACGATCTGCAGGATGCGGATGCTGGGCTCGTGGGCGGTGCGTTTGTCGACCATGCCGTGCTCGCCGTTGAGGATGCCGTTGTCGCTCATGTACACGACGATCGTGTCGTCGAGCTCGCCGCGTTCGCGGAGGAGCGCGTGGAGCCGGCCGACGCTGTCGTCAACCGACAGGATCGTACCCCAGTAGGCGCGGGTCATCGCCTCGAAGTCCTTCACGGCGGCGGGTGAGTCGTCGGGGAACTTCTTCCGCCAGTCGAACAGGGGGCCGTAGATGCCGTGCCAGGTGTGGAGCCGCTCGCGGATCCACGCGGGCTTGTCGTCCAGCATGAAAGCCGTCTCCGGGTACGGCACCGGCACCTGGGCGAACGTCCGTTCGTACTTCGGCTCGGGGAAATAAAAGCTGTGCGGCGCCTTGTGGCCGATCATGAGCAGCCACGGCTTGCCGTCGCGCGGGCGGCGCAGCCACTCCTCGGCCAGGTCGGTCACGACATGCGTGTAATAGCCCTTCACCACCTCGCGGCGGCGGCCGTTGAGGTTGAACTCGGTGTCGAAGTACTTCCCCTGGCCCTTGTGGGTGACGAACCAGTTGAAGCCCGGCCGCGGCTCGTCGTTCTCCTCGCCCATATGCCACTTGCCGATGTAAGCGGTGTCGTAACCGGCCGCCTGCAGCACGCGCGGGAAACTCTGCAGCGCGGCGGGATACTCGGTGAAGTTGTTGGTGACGCCGTGCGCGTGGGCGTAGAGCCCGCTCAGGATGCTGGCGCGGCTCGGTGAGCACAGCGACGTCGTGCAGAAGGCGTTGCGGAAGTGCACGCCCTCGCGGCCGAGGCGGTCGATGTTTGGCGTCCGCAGGTGCCGGTGTCCGGCGAGCGACAGGGCGTCCCACCGCTGGTCGTCGGTCAGGATGAACAGGATGTTCGGACGCTTGGCGGGCGCGGCAAGGGCCAGGGCGGGCAGGAACAGAAAGAGGAGCAGGCGCTTCATGGGGGAAGGGGTTGGGCGACGGAAAACAACGCGCCGGCGGCTGGCAACCGCCGGCGCGGGCTGCGCGAGGGCGCGGACGGAATTTTACTGGGGTATGGGGTCGCCGCGGCGGACGGTCTTGCCCTCCCACACCGCCTCGTCGGTCTTGCGATCGTAGGTGAGTACGCGGTTGGCGCTGCCGGGAGCCGGAGGCAGATCGACCTTCGGGAGCCACTTGCGGTGCTCGGCCGCGATGGCGGCGAACTCGGGGCGACCGATCACGTTGGTCCACTCGCGCGGGTCGGCGTCGTGGTCGTAAAGTTCCTCGGTGCCGTCGGCGTAGCGGATGTAGCGCCAGCGTTCGCTGCGGATGCCGTGGTTGCCCTGGTTGTGGCTGGTGATGGCCGGGCGCTCGCGTTTCGCGGCGGCGTTGCGGAGCTGCGGCACGAGGCTGAGGCCATCGAGGTCGCTGCGCGCCGGCAGACCGCAGAGCTCCACGAGCGTCGGGTAAATGTCCATGAGCTCCGCCGGTTGACGTGATCGGCCGCCGGGGGAAACGCCCGGGCCGGCGAAGACGAGCGGCACGCGGGTGCCGTTGTCCCAGAGGGTGTTCTTGCCGGTGATGCCCTTCTCGCCGAGGTGCCAGCCGTGGTCGCCCCAGAGCACGATGACGGTGTTTTGCGCGAGTCCGGCCTCCTCGAGCGCGGTCATGATGCGGCCCACCTGGGCGTCGACGAAACTGGTGCACGCGAGGTAGGCGCGCACGAGGTTGCGCCACTGGTTGTTTTCGCGGACCCACTTGAGCCGCGGCTCTGGCAGGTTCCAGTGCAGGTACCATGAGAACCGCGGGGTGTCGGCGCGGTCGTCCTCCTTCACCGGCGGCAGCACGCTGTCGTCGTCCGGATACAGATCGAACCACTTCTGGGTCGCGTAGCACGGCACGTGCGGGAGGAAAAACCCCGCGCTGAGGAAGAACGGCTGGTCCTTGGGGGCTGACTTGATCTGTTCAATCGCCCAGCTCGCGACCTGGTAGTCGCCCTTGTCCTCGTCCCTGTGGGGGAACACGCCCCAATCCATGAGCGGGTTGTTTCCCATCGGCGTATCGCCGATCAGCTTCTTCTCGGGCCGAACGCCCACGCCGGGGTTGGGCCCGATGACTTCGAATTCCCTCGGCGCGCCGACCGCGGCGGCGACCTTGGCGTTCTTACCCTTGGCTTTGCCGCCGGCGCCGGGGGAACCCGCGCCACCGTGGTAGATCTTACCCGCGGTGAGGGTGCGGTAACCGTTGGCCGCGAAGTGCTGCGGTAGCGCGACGCGGTCCTTCCATTCGGGGAGGGTGCGGAACCACGGCGCGAGGCCGTAGATGCCGGTGGTGGTGGGCCGCAGGCCTAGCATGATGCTCGTGCGCGACGGGTTGCAGAGCGGCGCGTTGCAGTGCGCGTTGAGCATCGTGGTGCCGCGCGCGGCGAGGCGATCGATGTTCGGCGTCTTGGCCATCGGGTGGCCGCCCATGTGACCGATCCAGTCGTTCTGGTCGTCGATCGCGATGAAGACGACGTTGGGGCGGCGCGCCGGCTGATCGGCCGCGGAGGTGACCGCGGACGCAACAACCGGCAGGAGGCTAAGGAGAAGCTTTCGCGGGGTATTCATGGGCAAGTGGGTAAAAGAGGGCAGCTCAGTCCTTCACGGGCGCGCCCTTGTGGTTGGCGAGGTGCTCGGGGCGGGCCCTGGCGTAGCGGTCGAGCACGGCCTGCAGCCGGCGCGACTCGTCGCCGGCGGCGCCGGAGAGGGCGGCGGTGTGCAGCGGTTTTTCCTCAAACGGATCCTTCACGAGATCGTAGACGGTGCCGTCGCGGTACAGCTTCAGGGTGCGGCCCTGCGCGAACTCGAACGTGGCGTCGCGGCCGCCGTTCCGCGCGTACCAGAGATAATACGAGTCGCGCGGGTTGCCGGGCAGGCCGAGTAGCTGCGGCAGGAAGGTTTGTCCGTCGATGCCCAGTTCCGCGGGCACGTTGGCGCCGGCGGCCTCGCACAGCGTGGGCAGGAAGTCGGCGCTGCAAACCAGGTCGGCGTTGACGCGGCCGGCCGGGATGCGGCCGGGCCAGTTGGCGATGAGGGGCACGTGGTTACCGCGCGCGGTACGGGTGCCCTTGCCGCCCTTGTAATCGGCGCCCTTGAAGCGCGACGTCACCTGCACGCCGGTGCCATTGTCACCGGTGAACAGGATGAGGGTGTTCTCCCGCAACCCGAGTTCCTCCAGTTTCGCGACGAGGCGCCCGACCATCTTGTCCATGTACCCGGTCATGTCGGCGAAGTGCTTCACGTCGCGCTGCTGCTGCTCGCTCTTGAGCTTGGGATCCCACGCCTGGCTGTCGGGCGTCGCCTGGAACGGGTCGTGGGTGAGGATCATCGGGTAGTAGAGCAGGAACGGCCGTGCGCGATGGCGGGTCACGAAATCGAGCGCGAAGTCGTTGATCAGCTTCGGGCCGTACTCGCCGTTCGTGAAATCGATCTCCCGGCCGTTGTGCTCGAGCCCGGGATTGGCGTAACGCGGCGGCCGGCGGGTGTGCTGCCATAGGTAGGACTCGTCGAAGCCGAAATGCCGCGGGAGGCCGGGGTCCTTGCCGAGCTGCCACTTGCCGCAGATGCCGGTCGCGTAGCCGGCGCGCTGCAGCAGGTGGGCGAACGTCACGGCCTTCGGGTCAAGCAGGCCGAACTCGACGTAGTTCCTGATGTTGTAGATGCCGGTCATCAGCTGCACGCGGGTAGGCGTGCAGAGCGGCTGCACGAAGCAGCGCTCGAAGCGCATCCCGGTGGCGGCAAGACGATCGAGGTTCGGCGTGCGGTACGACTCGCCCCCGTTGGCGGTGACGCACTCGTAGCCGAAGTCGTCGGCCATGATCAGAATCACGTTGGGCTTCCGCTCGGCGGCGGCGGAGAGAGGCGCGATGGCGCCGAGCGCGAGCAGGACTGCGGCGAACCGCATGGAGCGCGGGTTTTTCATGGGGCGGCGACGATCGGGGCCCAGAGACCCTCTTGGACGATGGGGGGTGTGCCGGAGGCCGGATGCGCGGCCCGGGCGGCCTCGCGCAGGCGGCGTGAAAGGTCGGCCACGTTCGCGGCGTGGGCCGGGTTCTCCGCGAGATTGGTGAGTTCCCGCGGGTCGGTATCGTGATCGTAGAGCTCGCGGCCGCGCCGGCCCTCATCCCACTCGGTGTAGCGCCAGCGCGCGGTGCGCAGGCTGTAGCCGGGAAAACGGTTGCCCCCCGCTTGGCCGGCCTTGGCCGCGGGCGCGGCGGGGGGAGTCGCGGCCGCCGCCTTGGCGCGGCGCTTGCCGCCCGCGGGTGCCGCGGCGCTCGCGGCGCCGGCGCTGCGCATGACCTGGGTCAGCGCCCACCCGCGACCGAGCGCTCCGGGATCGCGCAGCAGCGGCGTGAGGTCCTGTCCCTGCAGATTGGAGGGCGCCGCCACGGCGGCCAGCGAGGTCAGGGTGGGGTACAAGTCGATGTGCCCGACCGGCGAGGCCGCCGCGCCGCCAGCCTTGGCGACGCCCGGCGCCACGATCAGCAGCGGGACGCGCGCGCTTTCCTCGAAGAGGCTCTGCTTTTGCCAGAGCCCGTGTTCGCCGGTGTGGTAACCGTGGTCGCTGGTGAAGACGATGATCGTCTTCCGGGCCAGATCGAGCCGGTCAAGCGCGTCAATCACGCGGCCCACCTGCGCGTCGAGGAAGCTGATGCTCGCGTAGTAGGCCTGGAGTGCCTGCCGGCGCAGGTCGTCGGTGAGCGCGTCCTGCTCCCGCTTGTAGCTCATCAGGCCCGGAGCGGGGATGTCGGCCTGGTCCTCCTTCACCCCCTGCACGATCCGCATCTTCTCCAGCGGATAGAGGTCGAAGTACGGTTTGGGCGCGACGTAGGGCGTGTGCGGCCGGAAAAAACCGACGGTGAGGAAGAACGGCCGTTCAGGCTGGCGGGCGCAGCGTTCGAGCACCCATTCCGCGTCGGTGGCCATGAGGCCGTCGGTGTGGAGCAGGTCCCCCTTGGGCGAGGCGTACCAGCTGAGGGTGCCGCCGAACTGTCCCGGGGTTAAGCTGAAGATCCTCGGATGCTCCTCCAGGCGATCGACGCCGGCGGGGTTGAGGCCGAGCTCCCACGAGGCGGGATCGTCATGCCCGACGGTGCCGATCGAGTTCGGCACATTGTAGTGGTAGGCCTTGCCGATGCGCGCCGCGAACCAGCCTTGTTGGCGGAAAGCCTGCGGCAGGCTGGGCTGCGCCGGGATGGTTTGCCGGAAAATCTGCGAATTCTGGTAGATACCCGTGCTGTCGGGGTAGAGCCCCGTGAGCATCGAATTGCGGCTCGGCCCGCAGAGCGGGAAGGCGCAATAGGCGCGGTCGAAGCGCACGCCTCGCGCCGCGAGCCGGTCGAGGTTCGGCGTGCGGGCTACCGGGTCGCCGTAACAGCCGAGCAGGTTGTTGAGGTCGTCGGCGATGAGGAAGAGGACATTCCTCCTCTCGGGCGCGGCGCCGGAAACGGCGGTTGCGGTGACGGACAGCAGGAGCGCGAGCAGCGCAGACGTTCTCATGGGGTTCGAGGGGCGATTCATTCGCACCCCCCGCGAGACGCCGAAGCAAGCCTCGAAGCTACGCGCTCGCGCGGGAACGCGCGCGGTGGCCGGACGCCTCAGGGTTTGATCGTGACCCGGCGGATGATGACCGGCGTGACCGGACTGCTGCGCGCGCCGTCCATGCCCTGGTTCATCGGCAATTCGGCGACGGCGTCCATCACCTCGAATCCGCGCACCACTTTGGCGAAGATCACGTAGGCCGGCGGCAGGCGGTAGTCCTGATGCATGATGAAGAACTGGCTGGTGTTGGTGTTTGGGCCGCGGTTGGCCATCGCCACGACACCGCGCCGGTAGCCCGCCTTGTAGAGCGGGGAGTCGGGCCGGATCTCGTCAGGAAAGGTTCCGCCCCACGCGCTTTGCCCGCCGCGGCCGTCCCCGAGGGGATCACCGCCCTGCAGCATGAAGCCCTTCACCACGCGGTGGAAGGTCAGGCCGTCGTAGTAGCCGTGTTCGGCGAGCAACCGGAAGTTCTCCACCGCCTTAGGCGCGGCGTCCGGCATGAGCTCGAGCTCGATTTCGCCCTGGTCTAGCTTCAGGACCGCGTGGCGGCCCCCCGAGCTTTTCGCGCCGGCGGGCACCTTGGGATTACCCGCCGTCGCGGCGCCCGGGGCTTCGCCTCCCCGGGGTTTACAGCCGAAGCCCCCGAGGAGGGCGGCAAGAACGAGCAGGCAGGTGATCGCGCGTACGGTGCGTGGCATGCGGCCAGTTTGATCACGAAGCCGGCGAGTCAAGTCACGCGCCGGTCTTCCCTTCACGGCTTAGGCGGGACGGGCGGCGTCGTCGGGGGTGTTTCCGTGATCGAGCGGAGCAGGTTGGTCGGACCCATCACGAGCGCCCAGGCGGGTTTCTCGAGGGTGCCGGTGAGTTTCACCTCGAGGGCCGCGGAGAGCGGTGTGAGCACGGCGCCGACCACGGACTTGATCACGTTGCCGCTCTCCTGGAAGGGGAACACCTTGGCGTTGAAGTTGAGCTCGTTGCGGCCGAGCGTGAAGTCGCCGTAAGCGTCGATCGCGGAGTTGGCGCCGCGCAGTTCGACTTTGGGGAACAGGAGCCGTTGACCGTCGATGCGGAAGTTGCCGCGTGCCTCGGTGAAGCGCAGCGAGGTGAACGTGAAGAGTTCCGAGAGCAGCCCCAGGAGGGGAACCTCGCCGAGGCCGGCGCCGCGCAGCACGGCGTTGCCTTCGCCCTTGTAACTGAACGGATCGTCGGGGCGCCCCTCGCCGGAAGCGGCGACATCGAGCCGCACGTTCGCCCGCTCCTGCACGAAGCGGTCGGGTCGGGGCGGCGGCTCGCCCCGGCGGCGTGCGAGGAACGCCTGCAGCGTGCCGGCCGCGCGGCCCAGCGCCGCCTCCTCGATCGCGACGTTGAAGCCGAGCCGCCGGCCCTCCCCGCGACCCCACAGTCGGGCGTTGCCCGTCGCCGTGCCGCCCGCGAAGTCGGCCCCGAAGCGTTCCACGGCGATTTCCTCGCCGCGCATCCGCGCGGTGAAGGTGGCGTCCTCCAGCGGGAAATCGTGGAAACTGAAGGCGCCGGTCGTCTCCACCGCGAGGTCCAGCCGGTTGGGGGCGGGTGAGGCTGCGGTCGGACCGTGGAAATGCCCGCCGGCCCGGATTCGGGGAGGATTGACGGCTCGGAACGGCGCAAGCGGCGCGCGGCCGATGTCGCCCAGCAGGCCCGCCACCGCCGGCAGCCCGAGCGTCGAATCCGCCTGGAACTCGAGCGATGACCAATCCGCCCCGGGCACTGCACGGAAGGTGAAGTTGCCCTGCACCGCCCCGTCGCCCTGGGCCCCGAAAAGCTCGAGGCCGTCGACGAAACCGGGGCGGATCAGCAGCCGCGTCCGCACCCGGTCGAGCGCCACGCCGCGCACCACCGGGCGGTCGGATACCGCGGTCACGAAGACGCGCGCGAGCCGGCCGTCCCGCCAGCGCCCGGCCACCTCCACGCTTGCCTCGGGAGGCGCGGCGGGGAACTCAAGTTGCCGGAAGAAGGCGGGCCACCACGGCCCGAACCAGCGGCCGATGTCGAGCGGCCGCAGCCGGCCCTCGAGCAGAAAGCGGAAGTCCCGGGTGCGCAGGTCATGCTCGTAACTGCCCCGCGCGAAGTTCTCCCCCACGCGCGCGTAGGCTTCGGGGGCGTGGAAACGGCCGGGTTCCAATTCCACGCGCGCCCGCCCGTCCTCCATGATCACGCCGAAGGAATTCATGCGCGGCACCTCCACGCGCGCCGTCAGCCGCTCGAAGTTCCAGCCGTTCCCGAAGCGCGCCTCCGCGGCGTCCACGTGCAGCGCGTCAAAGGAGTAGAATCGCCGCACGTCGACGCCGGTCCGCCGGCTGATCACGTCGAGCATGCGGGGCGAGATCGAGCCGGAGAACGCTGCTTCCGCGCGCCCCGCCAGCGGGTCGACGTGGCCGTTCGCCACCAGCGGCTCGTCCAGCAGGCGCGCCGCGGTCCGGATCGAAAGCAAGGGCCAGGATCCGCCCTCGACCCAGGCCGAGATGGCTTCCGCCCCGAGGTCATCCACCTGCAGCCGGTCCAGCGTCACCCATGCCTGCTCCGGCCGCCGCGTGAGGGAGAGGGCACCCGGCAGTTCCACGCGTAGGCGCTCGGCGCGGGTCCCGCCGGGAAGCAGCACTTCCCCGGCCACGAGGCGGACCTCTTCGACGGGTTGTTCGCGGGGGAAGGTCATGGTCGCCGTCGCGACGAGGTCGCGCGCTGTCGCCCCGGCCGGGACGGGTAGCGCGGCCTCGCGGGCGAGTGCGTGCACGCCGAGGGCGACGCCGCCGCCGGCCGCCGGCGCCATGCTCAGGTCAAGCCGCGGCTCCCGCAGCCGCGCGAGTTCACCCTGCCATTCGAGTCCGCGCCGGCAGATCTCGGGAAAACGATCCACCACCAGTTCCGACCAAGGCAGACGGCGGGTCCGGTCGGCGGGCGGGAGCGGTAGGGCGCCGTGGGCCGTGAAGGTAAGCCCGGCGCTGCGGCCGGTGAGGCGGTCGATGCGCAGTTCCTGGCGGCCGGGAGTGAGCACGAGGTCGAGGTCGGACAGCAATTCCTCGCCCCGCCCGGAGCGCGTGAGCTGCCCCGGGGCCTCGAGCACGGCGCCGGTGACGCGGATCTCGACCGGTTCCACCTCGCCCGCGAGCAGGGAGGTGCGGTCGAGGCGGAGGTAAAGCGCCCCGATGCGCAGCACCGGATCGGCGAAAGCGGGAAGATGAAGCCGCGCGTTCTCCACGAGGATGCGGCCGGTGGGGTCGAACGTGGTGGCTCCGACTGTGAGCCGCAGGCCCGAGGCGGCGATGCGGTCCTCCAGCCGGCGCAGGATGAAGCCCGGAAGCGCGAGTTGCCGGGACGTGGCGACCCAGACCTGCGCGGCGATGAGCAGGGTGAGCGCCAGCCAGAGGCTCCAAAGCGTGAACGAGCCCGCGCCGGAAAAAAGCGCGCGGACGGCCTGCGCGCACAGCTTGAGCCAGGCGGGCATCGGTGGCCTCGGTCAGGGTTTCCGCTCCGGCGGGGGCCCGGGATCGCGCGGCCCGTGCGTGAGGGTCCAGAGCGCGTCGATCAGGGGCTGCTCGGGCACGAAGATCGTATCGAGTTCCCGAATGCCCGCGAACTGCTGGTTCCCGCCGGTGCGCTCGGTGAGCAGGAGCGTGGTCACGTTGGTCTGCTCGGCGGCGGCACCCAGCA
>Ga0255127_1001146_pt1 | contig 11159 bp, 7 predicted proteins | sample Law_Miss_RepB_8d_FD_188555 | JGI IMG/M metagenome (GOLD analysis project Ga0255127, IMG submission 188555) | Freshwater microbial communities from St. Lawrence River, New York, United States - Law_Miss_RepB_8d | ecosystem: Environmental > Aquatic > Freshwater > River | place: USA: New York...
ATAACCTTGTAGGCCATGACGAAGCGACTCAGCTATGTCGATAAGGACAGCTGGGTCATTGGTGGTTTTTACAGATAACAAATCTGATTCGGATCCTTGGTTCAACTCCGTTCGCAGCGCAATCGACTCGATGATGAGTGGTTCGATAGGATTCCAATCAAATGCATAGTTCAGCCATGGACCATAGCGCAAGGTTTGACTCTCAGAGTCCCACTCTTGTGCGCGGTATGCAAAAGAATGCCTTCCAGGCGCTAAGTCTTCGAGCCCATGCTCAAACGTGAAATCGTCAGCAACCGGTAGCACCGCATCGAATTGCATATCACCGTCCCAATCGACGACGACCGAGAGGTTATTCGGCGAAAAAGAACCAAAATCCCCGTCGTCCTGATTCCATTGAGGATGACTCAATCTTCCTAGCACCGTACCTGATTTCGTCCCTGAGAAAGCATCTTGCGAAGTTTCAAGTTCGATCGATTCGACCGCCCAAGAACTCGAGGGTATATCAAGAAGTGTGAATTCATAAGCGATCCAGTTCGTCAGTCGCTCCCCTGTTCGATCATCGATCAATCGCGCACGAATGATTTTCTTACCGCTCGAATCGCTGTAATGCTCGTCGATAATGCGTGGATCGTATTCAATGTAGCGACCCGAAACTGAATTGTCGTCCGACCGACCGGTTTCGTGATCTCGTAAAGGTATAACTGCATCTGGTACACCATCCCCGCTTTGATCCCATTCGATAAGAGTCGTGTTCCATTCTGGATCCTCGGGATGGATATCACCAAGAACATCAACAAGAACAGTTGGATCAGAGGTGATATGATCCCCGACACGCCCCGTGTCAATCCGCAGCCGCAAATTGCTCAAACGTACCGGACCAGCATCTGGATCTTCGACGACATAGTACGCAAACGTTTTCCAATCTCCCGATTGAACCTCCTTACCTTGATCGCTCAGCAATCGCGTACGAAAGTGGACGGCGCGAGGGCCGAGTTGATTCACAAGCTCAGGATGGATATCCCTTGGATTGAGCGCTAAATCTCCGGGCAGTTGCTCGTGTGTCATCGAAAAATCAGGAACGCCGTCTCCCGTCCAATCGAATTCGCTGATCAGGGTTCCACCGACCCAATCCCCCGAGTAGGAGACAATCAAGGACTCATCGAAGGTGATACGATCTGTCTGCGATGCACCTGTATCGGAACGTAGTACCACTTTGCTGATGGTGGGGCCAGCAACTTTTCGTCCATCGCTATTGCCAGGATCACTCCCCGGTTCCTCTAAGTCATTGTCGAGCAAGCTTATGGTCTGCTTTCGGCGGCCCGCTAAACGATAAGTAGCATCGGATGGTTCGACCAATTGTAAATCGCACCACTCGGTGGCTTCTGCCAACTCATCATCAACAACGATCCACGGACTGCTCGCTAAAGCTGCACCGGGGGTAAATCGCAGTACGCCCGTCCGGTTCTTTAAGTCAACCTCACCTCGCTGAAGTCGAAGGTCTTTTTCGAGGCTAAGTGTGGATGGAGATTGAATTTCGTATGAGACCAGCAATTCGCTATCAAGCGGACCGGTTCGCCGCGCACGAATAACGGCATTGCGTGAACCCTCTTCCCCATCGACGAAATCAATCCATTCAACAAAGGTTCCTCGATTCGCAACATCGTTATCGCTGATCTGGAGAGGTGCGACATCCGAGGACACCCACGTTCCTAAACGGGACGTATCACTTAGAACGATTTGAATCAATTCCGTTGACTCAGGAATAGGATCATCGATCACAGGGAAGAAAACGTCGATATAGGTCTCGCCCGGAGCGAACTTGACTATCGGTTTCGGTGGGTAGTAGTCGATCTTTTGTTGCGCGGTGGACGTGCGGAGAATGCTCCACATCACTTCCAGTGGAGGTATCGAATTTGTTCGCTCGATCCGTATACGTCCCGGCACACCTCCTTCGATCGTTGGATCAAAATCAGAGATCCATACCAATTCGCGAGGCCCGTAAATTCCACCAAGATCACTCAAAGGGGGCATGATCCTCGGTGGTGTAGAGCTAGGTGGTGTAGAGCTAGGTGGCGTAGAGCTAGGTGGTGTTATCACCGGTGGCCACACTACCGGTGGGAACGTCGACGGTGGGGATGCTGACGGGGGGAACGTTACCGGTGGACCTATCGGTGGATCGGTAGCTGGGGACATCGGTGGCAAGCCGGCCATCAAATGCCGCGCTTCGAGGGATTCGAATAGAACCCTGCGAAACTGTTTGCGATTGGATTTTCTTTGAGGATTGCGTTGGAAATGCGACGGACCAGCACTGATTGGAAACATCAGTAACCCTCCTTTGGTTTTAGGAATCGGGCGTATACGACTCCGCACCTCCGCGACAATCGCGGAGGTTTCCTTAGTTGGTTTTGAGGGACTTAGCCCTCGTTCGCTGGCCAGCGAATTGCACTTGTGAGTACTTGTGCGATTCTAGAAAAGAACTGAATTTTTTAGTTGGATTTGGTTCATAATTTTTTTGAACTTTTTTCAGACGCAAATTTCCCATAGCGATGAACCGAACAACATAACCCTCTTCATGCGACGAAAAACAACTCGCTACAACCTGTTACCGCTTCCCTCGATCCTACCCATTTGGAATCGCGATTATCAATTAAAATAAAGCTTCCACACGCATCGAATCCGAACCCTATCTGAACCACTCATACAGGTCCTTATGAAACCCCTTCTTACTCGAACGACCACTGAAGACACCACGCGATTTGCCTTATTCGGCGCAACAGCGATCCTACCGGACCGACTTCTAGAAAACAGTTACATCGAGTTCTCTCGCGGGTTACTAACTCGTGTCGGAAAAGCCCCCAAACAACTCCCAAAGGGTCTTGAAGTAATCGATGTGACGGGCAAATATCTCGCCCCAGGTTGGATCGATATCCATGTGCACGGTGGTGCCGGAGCAGATTTCATGGATGGTACGCAACAAGCAATCGAAACCGCCGCACGAGCACACCTCAAACACGGTACAACCACCATGTTTCCAACAACCACAACAGGCTCTCAAACGTCGATCATGAAAATGATCCAAGCCGTTGCTGATGCATCAAAAGCCAACGACAACGGATTACCAACATTGGAAGGTGTCCACCTATATGGACCCTACTTTCTCCCCGAGAAATCAGGATGCCATAAAAAGACAGGTTGCCGTACCCCTGAACGCGATGAATTCGAAAGCTACTTTAAAACTGGCTGGATCCGCATCGCAACATGCGCCGCGGAATTACCCGGCGCAGACGCTTTCTACCGCGCTGCAAACAAACGAGGATGCTTGATCACCTGCGGTCACTCCGATGCAAGCTGGAGCGAAATGGCCGCCGCTCATAAACTTGGTATGTCCCACGTCGATCACTTCTGGTGCGCGATGTCCTCCGTCCCATCTGTCCGAGCTCGACTCGGATCTCCCATGCAAGGAAGCATGGCGGAATTCGTTCTCGCAAACTCGACAATGAGCACAGAAGTTATCGCCGATGGATTTCACCTTGCTCCCGAACTTCTACAGTTCGCTTGGCAAATCAAAGGTTCGAAAATGTTAGCGTTGGTCAGCGACACTAGCCGAGCACTCGATATGCCACCAGGACAATACACCTTCGGGGATCCCAAAGAAGAAGTTTGGATCGAGAGCACGGGTAAAGTAGGACTGAACCCCACAGGCGGACTAGCTAGCTCTGTCGTCGCTCTGGATCACTGCGTGCGGCACATGGCGAAAGTCACCAAGATTCCGTTGCACGAAATCGTACGAATGGCAACCCTCACGCCAGCTGAAAGAACCGGTATCGCTGAGTCACGCGGAAGTCTCGAAAAAGGAAAACGCTCCGATGTGCTTGTGCTCAACAACAAATTGAATGTCGAGCGCGTTTTCTATTGCGGAAATTAAAGCAACTCCAAGGCCACTCGCACCGCTACGAACATTCCTCATCGCGATTGCGCACGACGAAGGATCTCCCTCTGCGCATGCTTGATCCTATCCGGCCAAACGAACGTCGGAGCCGTCGATGGATCGTATCCGGAAAGATGATCGCTCAGTCGCGTTTGCGGCTTCGTATAACGCAACTGAGTTTCACCAAACACCTCCTTGCAAAGATCCGCAAGCCCAGGATCGTACTCGATAAGCTCCTGCCTTGTGTTGACGTGATTATGGTCGTGATCGTCTTGACGATTGTTATCAAACCAAGACTGAACCCCTTCGGCGAAATACTCGTGATAACTGACACTTGCGTATTTGCTCTTCCATAACCCTTGCTCCATCGCGGATTCATAAGCCTTCTTCAATCGATTGTCGAAAGTCGGATCCACGTTGACGAGTCCGCGCAAGTGAATGTTATGAGCGAACTCATGAATCAGAATGTTCTCCGTCGAATAAGGATCGCCCGGATAACAGAGCAAGTTCTCTTCGCCACACGAACAAAAAGGATCGAAGAGACTTCCTCCCATCCCGCGAGCGCGTGCATCATAGAAGTCTTTAGGGGAGATCCCCGGATAGTCCGGTAACGGGTTTCGTGCAAGCCAATCCCACTCGGGAAGATCCGTTGTGAACTCGTTCCAGCCGATGATGCAGAGCCGCGCACCACTTTGAATCATCGCAGTACGTATATCAGGGCGATGCGCAAGCATTTGATCGACCAAGTACACCGCCTCTTTAAGTGCATACGGTGAAACGTTTGCCGTCGCGACGATCGGGAATCCCTGCGCATCGGTCCGCTGCGTATAGCACTCGGGAATCCCACCCACTCGGTATCCTTGGACCGGCACCACACAGGTAACGACGCTCTGCGATTGAGACTCCGGCTCCACTATCGTTAGCTTCTCTCCTATTCGCGTTCGAACCATCTTGTTCTTAGCAGGTTCAACAACTGCTACCAGCTCACGATTCCCTTCTCCATCATTCCCTTCACCATCAATCCCATCTCCGTCCGTCACTACTCCAATAAGGCGATAGATTTCGACCTTCTTTCCTGAACCATTAAGAATTTGTAGTCTTGCAAGTTCAGGTTCCTGATTACCCTCGGGCTTCGCAGTGTTATTAGGCTTCGCAGTGTTATTAGGCTTCGCTGTAGCCTCAGGCTTCGCAGTGGTATTAGGCTTCGCTGAAGCCTCAGCCTGCGCAGTTTTCGCGGGCTCTTTTGGGGCTTCATCGCTTCGCACCGCTTCCTGCGCTGCTATTTGATCTCGCCATGAAATTCCTATCGGTAGGTGTGCAATAGTCAAGTTGCATACAAACGCTACGGCAACAGCAAACAGCTTGGGTAGTCGAAGCATTGGAGATACCGAATTCACAATGAGAATCCTACAAAGCGTGTGAAGGTCAAAACAGAAGAAGTTAACGGACTGGATGGATGCTGGGAGGAAGATCGACGCGGTTACCGAGCTCCATCGCATCGCGTTCGAGTCGTGCGAGAAGCTCATCATCGAGGGCGTGCTCCGTGTAATCCGCACAGCGATCGATCGCATCGGGGCTAAGATCGGCCCAATGTGAAAAGTAGAGTTCAAGCAATCGATGGCGTCGGACGGCACGATGGGATTGCTGAATTCCTGAAACACTCAGGGTAACGGTTTGATCCCCTCGATCATGGATCCAGCCGAAGCGGACCAGGCGACGGAGGACTTGTTCGATCGTGCGAGAATCCCACCCTAGCGAACTTGCGATTCGGGTTTTAGCAACCGGCTGTGACCGTACCGAGCCGTGCAGTGAGGGTGCTAGGTTTTCTTGTTCAAGCGATTCAAACATGCCTCGCAATACGTGTTCTTCTTGAATCTGCCGCTGCATGCGCCATTGTTCGGTCCATTGCCATAGGATCCCGCGCCGATTCGCTAAGAGCAAGCTGACAGAGAAGAGCGCGGCTGCGGTTAGAACCATCGCAGCACCGGAAGGAAGATCTTCGATCATCCAACTGCTCATCGCACCGATCACTCCCGAAGCAACTCCAATGATTGCGCTGATCAGCAAGTTCCAATGCAGGCGATCTGACCATAGCCTCGCTGCTGCGGGTGGGATGACAATCATAGCGACGATCAGCAACACACCTACGATGCTTGTTCCAACCGTAACTACCCAAAGCGTGCATGCCATCAAGAGCAAGTCCATCGCAAGGGTCGGCCAGCCTTGGGATGCGGCGTAAGAGCTGTCGAAGCACAGCAATTGCATTTCTTTGCGAAGCGAAAGCAAGATCAGCGTTACACTTCCGCACAGAATCGCAATCCAAAATGCGTCTTGTGCGATAATCCCAGCGGTGTTCCCATACAGGAACCCTTCGATCCCTGCGGCGTTACCCGATTCCGTCTGCTGAACGAGACTCAAGAGGGCCATTCCAAAGGCAAAGAAAACACTCAGCACGATTCCCAACGCAGCATCTTCTTTGAGCGTCGTCCAATGCCGAAGTCCCATTACGCTTAAAGCTCCCAGCGTCCCACTGATTGCAGCACCGACCAAGAGCCAGACCGGGTCGCGGCCAGAACCACCCAGCGCCAGGCTTACGAAGAATCCGATTGCGATTCCTGGAAGAGAAGCGTGGCAGATCGCGTCCGCGATTAGCGACCGCTTCCGCAACATCAAAAACACCCCCAGAAGGCCACAGACTCCGCCGAGCATTGCGCAGCCGACGACGACCCAAGCCGTGTTGTAGTCCAGCCAAGCGACATCGAGCAGTCCAGCAGCAAATATCGGCTGTCGATGCGAACCGTGCGAACAGAGGGTATAAGCCAAACCGGAAATCATGAAGAACAAAAACGCTTGTTGGTGATCATTACGAAAAACGCTTCCTTCATGCTAAACTAACGGTCGGACTTGGGAATAGCTCTTTCCTCGAGAAAACGGGGCTCGCAATTCGGAACGATGGAATTTAGGCACTAAAATTACTGCCCTCGGCTACCCGATTCTCATTTCACTTCGATCATCGCAGAAAGGCCTTCAATATGGCGATTTTGAAAATGGCAACTTCGCCTGGCTATCTCCCCCTGTTGAGCTTCGACGCTTGGTCCCGCCGAAGGCTTGTATCGACACACGGAACAGGGCTTTGGTTGAAGGTTGTAGTGAGCGCACTTGCGATTGCCCTATTGAGCGCGCGATCAGCCCAAAGCCAAGACAACCGATATCAAGTATCGAGGCGTGCGGCGGAGATTCATGCACAAGGGTACGTGTTCGACGGACACAACGACTTGCCTTGGGAGCTGCGAGCCAAAGCGCCGAAGCTATTTGATGACATCGACATAGCGAAACCGCAACCGAGTCTACATACCGATATTCCAAGGCTCAGAGCGGGGAACGTCGGCGCACAGTTTTGGTCGGTATTCGTTCCGGTCGATACGATCGCAGCGGGGAACGCATTCCAGACCACCAAAGAACAAATCGATCTCGTTCATCGCATGATCGCCCTTTATCCCGACACCTTTGCACTCGCACTAAACGGTAAGGATGTCGATCGCATCCGCGCAGAAGGCAAGATCGCTTCCCTGATAGGAATGGAAGGTGGACACAGCATCGAAGGATCGATCGGAAAGCTGCGGCAACTGTATGCTGCCGGTGCGCGATACATGACTCTTACCCATAGCGAAACGCTCGAGTGGGCAGACTCCGCAACCGATGTTGCACGCAACGATGGACTGAGTGAGTTCGGCGAAGAAGTCGTCCGCGAAATGAATCGACTTGGAATGCTCGTAGACATCTCGCACGTCTCGCCAGCGACCATGCACGATGCGCTGAGAGTCTCAACAGCCCCCGTGATTTTCTCCCACTCTTCGGCAAGAGCATTAGCAGAACATCCACGCAATGTACCCGATGACGTGCTCGAAGCGTTACCGAAGAACGGTGGAGTCGTCATGATCAATTTCTTCTCGGGATTCGTAGTTCCGGAATCAGCCAAGCAGTTGATGGAACTTGCAGAACTCAGGAAGACGCTCAAAGCAAAGTATCCTGGCGACAAAGAATCCCAAGAACGGGAGATCAAACAGTGGCAAGTGAAGAATCCTTACCCAGCGGGGAATGCTGAAATATTGATCGATCATATCGAGCATGTCATCAAAGTCGCGGGGATCGATCACGTCGGTTTGGGATCGGACTTCGATGGTGTAACCAAACTTCCCGTCGGCATGGAAGATGTTTCGAAGTATCCGGTGATCACCGAACTATTGTTGCGTCGCGGTTATGACGAAGAGGCCATTCACAAGGTCCTCTACGGCAATGCCCTCCGAGTGCTTCGCGAAGCTACGGAATAGGTCAGAGTCAGGGGTCAGGACGGGGCCTCCACGTGCGTACCTCCTCCCCTTCGCCCGCTGGCGGGAGAAGGGGCCGGGGGATGAGGGTGGTGACCGCGCAATGGCAACACGCAACGCTGCGAAAACGATCAGAAGTATGCCGTGCTCTGAAGCCCCACCGTCTGGCGACGAGTGGCTACGCTCTATGCACCTGACCGCTTGTAGTGACCTCCATACGACCTATACGACTTATACGACCCATGCGACCCATGCGACCCATGCGACCTGTCCGACCTGTCCGACTGCCCCCCGCCCCCTACTTAGTGTCACAAATCAATACAATCTGCTAATATTCTAACACTCGTCAAAACCACTCGTCATTTACCTAGCTTTGCCATTCCATGACTGCATCTCTTCCCGGGACCACGGAATCCTCATTATCTACCTCGAATACCGCGCCATTCCCTACGCCGACGGCCCCGGCTGAGAAACCGCGCGATCCGAGGCGTCATGATCTCGATGCTCTCAGAGCTTCGGCGATGTTGCTGGGGATCGTCTACCACGGGGCGTTGTCGCTCGCGGCTGGGTTTCCTTGGTTCATCCAAGACGCCACAGCTAACAATGAATTAAACGTCTTTCAATCGTGGGTGCATGGATTCCGCATGCCGTTGTTCTTCATCGTCAGCGGTTTTTTCACAGCGATGTTATGGAAGAAACGGGGAGCCGCTTCATTGCTCTCGCATCGCTTCCGAAGGATCTTGTTGCCATGCATTGTTGGTGCCATTACGGTCGTCCCCTTATGCAACTTGGCGATCATGTCCGCAATGATGAACGGTGCAGCAAGACGAGCCGCAGCGGCCAACGCGCAACCTCCGGAAGAGAGCATTTGGGCAGCGATTAGGCAGTCTCGGAGCGACATCGTCGCTCAACACCTCGAAAAGGGTGTTTCCTGTGAAGCTCTTCATCCTGACTATAAAACGACTCCCCTTTCCTGGGCAACAATTCTCGGCGATTTGCTCAGCGTTCGTGTATTGCTGGAAAAAGGTTGCGATCCGAATAAAGCCAATGACGATGGAAACACACCGTTGCATTCAGCGATGTTCTTCGGACGCTATGAGATAGCCCAAGCCCTGTTAGATCATCAAGCAGACTCGACTTTGCGCAACAACAATGGTGAGACGCCGCTCGATTCGCTGCGAGTCGACATCGCTTATGTTCCGATGATCGCTGGATTTTTATCGATGAGCATCGACATGTCCGAAGTTCAAAACGGACGCAAGCTGATCGAAGCGGATGCGAAGCATCGCAATCTGATGGTCCCACCAACAAAACCATCTTCGGGCGTCAACGCAAAAGCTAACCCGTCAGGGACTGCATCAACGAACGAACCTTCGCAATTCGGTAGGCGACTGTCGCAGTTCTGGGGATGGTTCTCGACTGCACCTCTCTTCTCGTATTTGTGGTTTCTCTGGTTCCTGTGGTGGCTTGTCGTCGGCTTTGTGATTCTACAAGCAATACTAAAGGCCATCTGGTCGATGATCGGAGGAGGTCGTCCTCTAGATTGGTCTTGGGCTACTACACCAACAACGCTGATCTCGATGGTCTTGCTCACGATGTTGCCGACTTCGCAGATGGCTGGAGGCGGTTTTATCTTCGGACCGGACACGTCTGTCGGGTTGATCCCAGCCCCCCACATATTCTTGTACTACACCATATTTTTCCTTTACGGCGTCGCATATTACTTGTGTGATGATCGCGAAGGGAAACTAGGTCGTTCGTGGCGATGGCTACTGCCTGTTTCGCTGTTTGTTCTGTTTCCTATCGCTCTGGAGTTGACGACGGGAGTGTTCGGTTTCCGCACCCAATGGGGTGATCCGAAATCATTTCGGCTCCTGTCGATCTTGCTGCAGTCGATCTTTGCCTGGTCGATGTCGATCGCCTTTATTGGCGCCTTCCGCAGCTTGCTCACCAACGAGAATTCAACGGTCCGCTATCTCTCCGACTCATCGTACTGGCTATACGTAGGACACTTGCCTCTCGTCATCGTTTTCCAAACGCTTGTTTCGCATTGGAATATCTCCGCGTGGTTGAAACTCTTGATTATCTCGGGAGGAACCACCGTCATCCTATTGATACTTTACCATTGGGTCGTGCGACCTACGTGGATCGGAACCTTTCTCAATGGCCCTCGCCCAAAAAACAAACAGACAGGAAAGGATCAAGCAGCAATACCGACGAGTGCTTGATCGAGTTCCTAACGGGCGACCATGAATACAGATAGGGCACCATATCGCTTAGCGATGTCGTACACACGCAGCGCATCGCCCGCAGGGACAGAATCTTCGGGGTCGACGATGATCGGAACATCGGGCCGCACACTGAGAATCGCTTGAACCTGTCCCTTGAGCGACTCAAGCGAATCTGTTGGATTCCCGTTCCATAAGTAGACAAGGGCACCACCTTCCTGCATGCGAATATTGATAACGCAATCGCTCAAATCGTCAGCGGGTTGGATTTCAGCAGGAGGCTCTCCCGCCCCTCGCACCGACTGAGCTTCCGCAGAGAGGGCTCCAGGAAGGAGTTTCTCAGGGCGTTGAAACGAAGCGGTTGTAAGGAAGAAAACGAGCAAGAGAAAGACCACGTCGATCATCGGGGTCATCATATTATCGAGCGACGTGCGGCCGCGAGGATTCGTAAAGGTGGTTTTCATCGGCTATCTCTTTCGACTCATCAAATCACTCTCAGTCCCCTCTGCCCTCTCGGTTCTCTCGGTCCTCTCTCTGTGCCTCTGTGCCTCTGTGTTTCAAAAATTCGGTTTCACTGACCCTCCTCATAAACCCCGAACACTATATTCGAATTACCGGTCAGCGCACACGTCTTGAGAAGCTTCGCGATATTCGCATAAGGCACGGACTTCGCCG
>Ga0255127_1001147_pt1 | contig 11154 bp, 11 predicted proteins | sample Law_Miss_RepB_8d_FD_188555 | JGI IMG/M metagenome (GOLD analysis project Ga0255127, IMG submission 188555) | Freshwater microbial communities from St. Lawrence River, New York, United States - Law_Miss_RepB_8d | ecosystem: Environmental > Aquatic > Freshwater > River | place: USA: New York...
CTCTGCGCTCTCAGTTGGATCGGTATCTACGAGTTGGTCCACCAGGTGGTCTGGGGCCTTAAAGTTTTCACTCACACCCCTATTCTCTCTCCTAAAGGGGTGTTTGGTCATATTTAAAGCAGGGGCTAGGCGTGATCTGGCTTAAAGCCACTGCCTAGGAGTTGCACCATCAGCCAAAGTTGGGTGGACTACTCCTAATGAATTCAGCCCAGGCACCTGCTGCCACCGTTGAACGGCTTGGCATAAGCACTGACCAATTAATACTTGAGGTTGGTTATAACCAAACTGATTGCGATCAATCATTACGTGATGCAATCATCGCTAAAACTGGTTCGCAACCACTAGATGCAACAGCCCAAGAGGTTGTTGATGCAGTAATTCTTTGGTGGCGAGATGGTGATGGTGATCTAGTTGATGAATTAGTTGATGCACTAACTTATTTAACCGAGGATGGACCGATTTGGTTATTAACACCAAAGGTTGGCCGTCCTGGTTATGTTGAGCCAAGTGAAGTGCAAGATGCAGCACCAACTGCTGGAATGTCACAAACCACATCATTCCCAGCTGGAGCGGATTGGACTGCAACTAGATTAATAGCTCGTCACGCAGGCAGCAATAAAAAGAAGTCAAAGTAGTAATCACTACAAGTAATAACCACCAAATAAAGGAGATATCTAATGGCGCTCGCAATCGGATCAATGGCACCAGATTTTGAGTTAGTAAATCAACATGGCCAGAAGATTTCACTATCTTCATACCAAGGCAAAAAGAATGTGGTTGTGATCTTTTATCCATTTGCATTCTCAGGTATTTGCACTGGTGAGTTATGTGCTCTTCGTGATGATCTTGCAGCTTTTCAAAATGAGAAGGTTGAATTGATTTCGATCTCATGTGATCCAATGTATGCAAATAAGGTATTTGCAGAACAAGAGGGATATAAGTTCCAAGTTCTCTCTGACTTCTGGCCACATGGTGCGATCGCTAAGGCATATGGTGTATTTGATGAAAATCGAGGATGCGCTACACGTGGCTCATTCATCATTGGCACCGATGGCAAGATCAAGTGGATGGTGGTTAATGGATTAGGTGAGGCCAGAAATATCGCTGAATACAAAGTTGCTCTTTCAGCCTTATAAACAGAGTTAATTGGGAGTAATTCAAATCTACTAGTAATATTCCTACTCTCACCGGGTGGTTAGCTCAGTGGTAGAGCGCCTCGTTTACACCGAGGATGTCGGGGGTTCGAAACCCTCACCGCCCACGCATTATGTTTATTTAGTTGTATTTCGGCCGAATTAAGAAATTATTTTAAATTTTCTACCAGCATCTGTTGATGTGTATATATCTGATCCAACAGTTACCAGCATTAGCTGATCACTTGTACTAAGGATCTCTGGTAAACCTTTAAATGTGTTTAGCTTTTTCCATGCTTTACCAGAATCAGAAGATTTGTAGAGAGAAGTCCCACTTAAACCGTAGAGCCCAGAATTGCGCCATTCGATCTGAGTGAATTTAAGAGTATTTTTGATTTTAGTTGTTGATTTGAATGCGTTCTTGGTGAGTAGTAATTCAGAATTCTTAATTGCTATAGCCATTCCTGATGTAACCGGGGAGACTGCAATGTCCGTAAAAGTGTTGATCCCTAAAGAGCTCCATGTATTTCCAGAGTCTTTCGAGTACATTAAATTTCCACTTTGTGAATCGGCACCATACAAATCGCTGCCAGCCCCTTCTAAAAAGTGAAAATCCACTTTTCCAACTAAGGAGACAGCTTTCCAAGTTGATCCGCCATCAATAGATTTAACAAGGCCAATTGGGTTTGGCATCATAGAACCTTGGGAGGGGTGTCCGCTAGCAAGTAAAGCCTTACCTAAGGTTGTAAAGCCCATTACATCAAACTTATCTTTGCCAACTAAAATCATTTTATTCTTACCAACTAGTTCATAAAGTCCCTCATGAGTTAAAACAAGTACTTTATTCTCTACAGCCTTTACGTGATGGATATGTGAGACTGAATCGAGTGTTTGAGCATAGGCATATGTTCCAAAAATAGAATATGAAAGGAATAGTAAAGAAAGTAGACTTATCATCATCTTTCTAGATCCTGCTAATTTCATATTCTATTCAATAACTCTTTCATTAAATTAATCTCAGCAGACTGTGATTTAACTATTGCTTGACCAAGATTTTTAATTTCACTATTTGGTGAATTTTCAATCATCATAACCATTTGAATAGCACCTTCATGATGAGCAATCATTCCTGCAAGAAATAATTTATCAAATGCTTTGCCTGTAGAGACTTTAAGTGCAGATAGTTCAGAATCTGAAAGCATTCCGCCCATTCCATCACCCATTGAGTGCCCAGGATCTTCGCTTAAGCCAGCATCTGTTAACCAGCCCTGCATTTTAATTATTTCTGGAGCTTGAGCATCTTTAATTTGCTTTGCTAATTTTAAAACATCTGCATCTTTTGAGATAGATAACGCAAGATCTGACATAACGACTGCTTGCTCATGATGAGGGATCATCATCTGCAAAAACATTGCATCACTACCAACCATTTGGGAATTTGAATTATGGCCATGTCCACCCATCATCCCCATATCGTCTTTTTCAGAGCCTGAATTTCCCATGCCAGCAGATGCAACAATCACTATTGAAATTAGTAAGGCGCCTATGATTGAAAGAAGAATCCCAGTTTTCTTATCGATGTTGATTTGCAAGTTATCCCCTTAGGTATGTGAAAAGGTTATTACGTAACTCTGTGAAAATAATGAGTTTTCAATAAAAAAAAGTGTGATTTAGCAGACAAGTAGTGGCTGGCAAGATTGTAAAGAAACGCTTACGTCCATATCTGACCTATATCCGTTTAATATCTAGTAAATGTCAGATCAATTGAATATTATGGTGCTAAGTCAAGTAAAAGTAAATATACGAAATGGTTGAATGAGGAAAATTAGTTGAAACCCTCACCGCCCACACAGCACGCATAGCGACTTACTTTATTAATTAATTTCAGGATGTAACTCCACAAATTCTTAAAAAGAAATACCGACTATAAACCTAAATTACTAAGTTGGACATTAGAGCCGTACATTTTCACTGCTAGTCCTTTACTGCTAAGTGATACAGATTTAACTTTTAGCCCTTCAGGGGGTGTAAGGCTGCGTTGGCTCTTGCTCTTGATCTGAGTTTGAAGATCTGCTGGCAATGATGCAGCGGGAATTTCATTCCCAAAAAGTGAAACGCTTTTAAGTTCAAAATAGAGTTGATTATTTGCATACTTTGGAATCAGAGTTGCTTTACCCAATCCAGAAGCTCCTGCTGCTACCTGCAAGGTATTGCCCACAATTTGTGCATCACCGAACTCCGATGCCTTCGCAATAGTTGATACCGGAATTGTGGCGGTTATCTCTAACGAACCAATGATTGTTGGCTTAGATTTACTGATATTTCCCGCCGAAATTTTTATTGAAGAATCTGTGTTACTCACCTTTAAGGGGTATTTTTCTATATCTATATTAGCTAACTTGATTGAATCTGAAGTTATGTTACTTGCTATATCAGATAGCGGAATCGAAGCGCTAACCCCAGAGGCATTTGGCATCTCACGCTTTACCCCTGAAGCAATCTGGGATGAAATGTATTTTTCAAGGCCAAGAACTCCAGCAAAAATAGATAAGACAAGTACTGATATTGCGATTATTTTAATTTTCATCAGCGGAACCTATCAGTGCGAACTGGCAATTTTTATGGATTCGGTATTTCTAGCCTGTGAATCTGGATAGAGAAACAATATCCACTTGTATCTGACCTAGAATTAAAAAGGTTACCCATCTATGCTAAATAATCTCTATAATTCGTAAATGGCATCAATTGTTGAAACAGCACCGTTAGTTCTTAATGTCGGTGTAGTTTTGACCGCCGCTGCGAGCATGGGATTTCTAGCAAGAAGAATTGGTTTACCGTCAGTAATTGGCTACTTAGCCACAGGGCTAATGGTGTCACCATTTACCCCAGGATTTGTAGCAGAGAATAATCAACTCGCATTACTGGCTGACATCGGCGTTGTCTTGCTTTTATTTGAGGTTGGAATTGAGTTAGATCTAAAGAAAATTAGCAAAGAACAAAAAACACTTCTATGGGGTGTACCTACCCAGATGATGTTTGGAGTATTAATTGGAACACCAATTTTTTATTTGCTTGATATTTCATTATTTGGTTCATTAATGCTTGCCTTATCTATAGCAATGTCATCGAGTGTGGTAATTGTGAATATGACTCGAAGCCCAAGAAGAGCTACTAATAGTATGACTGAAGAAGCACTCTTAGGATGGTCATTAGTCCAAGATCTTGTTGGGGTCTCACTAGCTGCTTTGATATTAACTATTTTTGGGACAAGTGAAACCCCTTTCATAATGGCAATTGGTGGACTAATTGGTTTTGCCGCTCTTTCAGTAGTTGCATCAAAAATACTCCCTATAATTCTAAAATCTGTCAGATGGGAGAAAGATCTATTTTTAATTTACTCAGTCTCATTTGGCTTAGTCTTAGCGGCTGTGGGTACAGTCGTATTTGATATCCCAATGGCATTGGCTGGATTTATAGCTGGCCTAACAATTAATCAAAGTCAAGATACTGATGAGGTAAGAAAAGCGATTCTTCCCTTTCGGGATCTTTTTGCCGTTCTCTTTTTTGTTGTCATAGGAACCTTGATTCAGCCATCACTTTTATCTCAAGCATGGCCATTTGCACTTTTGATGTTAGTAATGATGGTTTTGTTAAAAAGTTTACCTACTATTTTAATTGCGAAGTTAGGTAAAATGAATGCAACGCCATTTCATCTTGGCGTTGGAGTTAGTCAAATAGGTGAATTTTCATTCGTTTTAGGAAGTGTGGCTTATTCACAAAGCGCAATAACACTTATCCAATACACAGGACTTCTACTTGCAGTTGTTCTCTCAATCACTGCATCTACAATCCTGGTGAGAAGGCCTAAAGTTCAAAAACAGTAATTTAAACAAGTTTCGCTCATATCAGACCTATGTTGTTCAATCTCATGAAAAAGTAATACCTTAAATGGGGAAAACTACTCGAAACCCTCACCGCCCACCTCTCTTTTCATTAAAGTAAAATTAATATCCTTTAACTCGAGAATACTCCTGCATTAAATAGGGAATACCCTTAGTTTTGTACCAAACATCAATCTCTACTCCATAAATGTTTTTAAAGGATTCGCGCCAATCTACTTCAAGAGAGAATGCACGCCAGAACTCCATCATTTTTTCGAAACCACTATCTGCCATTAATACTTCTGAGAGAAGTAATCCTGTTCCATAAGCAAATCTATTTTTGTAATCACAACCACCACTGAAATTACCTTCAAGGCCTTTAAGGTGCGTAAACCATTGAGAAGCACTAAATTTTCTTATTTCTGCACTACCTGACTGGTAAGAATTCATATCCGATCTCTTGGCTTCGTCGTACACGCGTAAACCATATTTTTCGGCCGTCTGAAAGTTTGCAAATAGATTTGCACTACCTTCACGCAACCAACATGGCATTTGATCCGTTCGACTCTTAGTGAGTTGTTGCTGAACAATATGAACATTTTCATGAGGAATCATTGCGTCATCTTGTATTGGACGAGTTGAGCTCCGAAAAAATGAGAGATGGCTTGGGCCTGGCTGTGATGGCACAGATCCAGCATTTAATTGACTACCCTCCCTTTCAAGTCTTCCTTTATATTCGCGTTCCGTATACCCGTTTTTATCCAAGTTATAAGCTTTCCATGCGTTAATTAACCAATCCATATCTTTTTCAGTAGCATAAAAAACATTAAATAACTCTGTTCCATCATAAACACTTGCCCAGTACTCCATAGAGAAATTTAATTCTGACTCTATTTTTTCCTTATAGCCATTAACTGCGTTAGGGGAGTAGTGGTATCTAAAGAGATTTTTAACAGGCTTAGGCACCATCGACTTCTTCATATTTGCATAAGAGATTGATTGAACCGATTGTTTAGTTGTTGGTGAAACCTTCACGCCCTTATCCCAAATCAATTTACTTCCAGACTTTATGCAGGTAAAGGTTTTTCCGCCAACAACTGATTTACTCCCGGCCATGGTGCACTTTGCCCCCGCCTTAGCTGCGGCATGAGAGGTGGAAAACTGAGATGAAAGTAGAAGTGGTGTGATCAGAAGTATCGCAACTAGGCGCTTTCTCATGATTTGATCCTAATCGGACCAGGCACTTTGCAACAGGGCTAAATATAAGAATTCACTCTTTCTTCCTTCAGATTTCTCGCGTGAGTGAACAATTCAAAACCGGAGAATCCAAAAGTGGGAGAGGGGCCCGGAAAAAGCAGAAGCCTTCTCCTAAGCTTTATATCAACTAACGAACTACTACGTTTCCACGCTTTCTTGAAATTGCATCAGCACTTGCGGCAAGTAATAGAACACCACCTGTGATCAACAAGTTAATTCCAGCGTTGAAGCCCATTAATCCCAAACCATTATCAATAATGGCAATTACAAAGCCACCAATTACTGCTTGAGATAATCTTCCTTTTCCACCAAACAAGCTAACGCCACCAACAACTGCAGCAGCAATCCCGCTTAGCACCATGGTGCGGCCCATCGAGGCATCAACTGAACCAATTCGGCTTGCAGAGATAATTCCAGAGATAGCAGCAAGAGTTGAGCAGATTGTAAAGACGGCAATCTTTACATTATTAACTTGAATACCAGCACGGCGTGCTGCCTCAGGATTGCCACCTAATGCATAAACATATCGACCAAACTTGGTGCGATCTAAAATAAATGTGCAGAAGACCCAAAGTGCTAATACAACTGGCACAACAATTGGCACACCATGAATTGGAAATGCCTTATTTGAGCTTCGTTCTAGATTTAATGCCGCAACAAGAACTAATCCCAACACACCGGCAACTGCAATCTTCACATACAAAAATGTAATTGGTCGGTTTGGTTGACCATTTCTACTTCTTCTGCGGCGTGCAGCAAAGCCAGAGTAGGTAAGTAGCAACATTGATACTAAGTAAAAGATCCAACCTTGCACAATAGAAAGGTTTGAGTTTTGAATTGCCAAGATTTCACTCGACTCAATTCGATATAAACCACCTGAGCCAATAATTAATAGCTGTAATCCTTGGAAGGCTAAGAAGCAGGCAAGGGTTACAACGAAGGATGGAATACCCACCTTTGAGACAATAATTCCAATGAAGTAGCCGATTACAACACCTGAAGCAACTGCAATTGCAATCGCAAGTGTCCAGTGCCACTGAGCATTTAAACCTATAACCAGCATCGCAGCAGAAACACCTGCGGTAACACCAGCGGATAGATCAATCTCAGCCAGAATTAAAACAAAGACCAATCCCATTGCCATCACAATCAAGGCAGCTGCTTGGTTAAATAGATTTGCAAAGTTTAAAGAGGTTAGGAAAACCGGGCTCATGATTGAGAAGAGAATCGCTAAAACAATCAGACCAATCATCGCAGGCAGTGAACCCATGTCACCGCTTTTAACCTTTAGGAAGTAGCCACTTATTTGCTCACGGATATTTCCTTCATATCCTGTGCCTATTGTGTTATTTGTAGTACTCATTTGTTGCCCATCTGTGCACTCTTGGTTCCGGTGATATACCCAACTATGTCATTTTGATTTGTAGTTTTAGCATCCAATGCTGCAACCATCTTGCCTAGGTAGAGAACATAAATCTTGTCAGCCACTGCAAATACATCTACTAAGTTGTGGCTAATCATGATTACTGCCACGCCCTTATCTGCCAAGCGCTTAACTAGGGCCAATACCTGCTCGGTTTGTGCAACACCTAATGCTGCAGTTGGCTCATCTAAGATCACAACCTTGGTATCGCGCAGAACAGCTCTTGCAATTGCAACTGTCTGGCGCTGTCCTCCTGAGAGGCGCTCAACCTTTTGTCTAACAGATTTAACTGTCTTAACAGATAGACCTGCCAAAGTCTGACTAGCTTTTTTCTCCATCGCAGACTCATTTAAAGTTCCGCGGTAAACCTCTTCCCGACCTAAAAACATATTTTGGACAATATCTAGATTGTCACAAAGGGCTAGATCTTGATACACAACCTCAATTCCTAATGAGGCTGCCAATCTTGGTGATTCAATTGAGATCTCTTTGCCATCAAATTTAACAATTCCCTTGTCATATGGCTGAATACCAGCCAAGCCTTTAATTAAGGTGGACTTACCAGCTCCATTGTCGCCAACTAGTGCAGTTACCTTTCCTGGTTCAACTGCAAAATCAACACCTTTTAAAACATCTACTGCACCAAAGGATTTTTCAACTCCAAGTAATTCAATTACTGGCAACGGTGCGCCCATTTTTACTCCAATTATTATTCTTGCAATTGATAAATACTTTACTTATGGCAACTGCGCCGACTCATTTAAGAGCCGGCGCAGTGCACTTGTCTTACTACTTACTTAGTTAACGCCGTACTTCTCGCAAGCAGCCTTTACCTTATCTGTGCAGATTTCTGCAGCAGAGGCATCTCCGGCAGCAACAACGTCCTTAACCTGATCAGGTGTTACGTTGATTGGTGTCTGAGCGCTGAATGGAGTTCCATCAGCAAGGGTCTTGTTAACAGTTGGCTTCTCACCCTTAAGAAGAGCGATTGCTAGATCAGTAGCTGCGGTTGCCAAGATTGTGTATGGCTTCCAAACAGTTGTGGTCTGCTTTCCAAGTAATACGTTCTGTAGACCAGCAACAGATGCATCCTGTCCTGAAACAGGAAGAGTCTTGCCGTTCTTATCTAGAACCTGAATTACTGCTGCAGCGTTGGTGTCATTTGCTACCCAAACTGCATCAATCTTTCCTTTTAGCTTGCTGTATGCCTGCTCAAAAGCTGTTCCAGCCTTTGCGCCATCCCATGTTCCAGGAGTTTCAAATGCTGGCTTGATTCCAGCAGCTGACATAACAGAAACTGCTCCGTCATAGAACATCTTTGCGTTACCGTCGGTTGGATCTCCACCAACATAAACAACAGATGCCTTTGCAGGATCCTTACCAGCAGCCTTTAGACCATCAACAATTGCTTGGCCCTCTAGAGCGCCAACGCCTTCATTGTCGAAAGATACATAGTAATCAGCACCAGCGATTGGGCGATCATATGCAATTACTGGAATTCCTTGTGCCTTAGCTTTTGTAGTTACAGCTTCAGCTGCTCCTTGTAGGTTTACAAGAATCATAACTCCGCAACCGCCAGCAAGTTGTTGATCTGCAATTGTTCCGTACTTAGCAGTATCTCCTTCTGCGTTTTGGATATCAGAATCAAATCCAGCATCAGCTAATGCAGATTGGATTGCAGGACGATCTCCATTTTCCCAGCGAGGTGAAGATGCTGAGTCAGGAAGAATTACGCAAGCCTTAGTTCCGCCAGAGGCGTCATCTGAAGAGCTTGAACATCCTGTGATTACTAGTGCTGCAGATGTCAACAATGCGACAAATGCTAATTTAGAGCCTTTTCTCACTATGCTCTCACTTTCTATTTTGTAAAAAACTTAGCCATTTAACTAAGTCAGTGATTTTCACCGGTTAGGTGGTGTCGCAATTCTTATGTATTTGCAACCATTTCTCTACCCACCCGCGAACGTTTCTCCGCCTTTGATGGTAACGATTGGGTATCTTTTAAAGGTTATCCACAAAAATCTACCCCACCTTCAACTACCCCTTGAGGGTTACCTGCACTGGCTGTAATTAGTCATATGAATAAAGCTTTTCAATCATTAAAAGCTAATTAGATAAATTTTTAAGTACATACAAAAGCACAAATAAAAAGAGAAGAACTTTTTACCTCTACAAACTCTGAAATTTACAAATCTTTATTTGAAAATGGATAAATAAGGTGAAAAACAGATGTAATTGGTATTTACACCAGGTGGTAAACTTGGCCTTGTAGTAAAACAACTAAAAATATTTTCTTAACATATCTACTCATAAAGAGCAGGGGGTGCTTGTTGCAAGCCTCCGTTGCCCAACAATCATTTATCTTAGAGTTACAAATTATTGATAATGAGATTTTGCAGGCAAATACAAAATTAAAATCACTGCCTGAGATCGAGCAATTACTTCATATTGATAAAAGAATTGCTACAGCAACTGAGGAGTTGGCAGTGGTGCAGGCAGAATCTGATCAAATCGCACTTGAACTTCGCCGTGGTGAGGTTGATGTTGAAACTGTTACCGATCGAATTAAAAAAGATGAAGCACGTCTTGCCTCCGGCAATGCCACCCCAAAGGAGTTAGAACAACTCCAACATGAGGTTGCCACCTTAAAAAAGCGGCAAGAGAGCTTGGAGGAGATTGAGCTTGAGATCATGATCCGAAATGATGCAGTAGCTGCCCGCCGAAATACCTTAAATACTGATTTAGCATCCCTTGAGACTTTAAAGACTGAGATAAATAGCAGATTAACTAGCGCCACAACAGAAATTAATTTACTTATCAATGAAAAGCTTTTGGCCAGAAAAGAGGTCGGAACAAAGATTGAACAGCCATTACTAGATCTATATGAAAAGATCAGGGAAGCAAATGGCGGAGTAGGAGCTGCGCCGTTGGTTGGCAATAAATGTAATGGCTGCAATCTGGCAATAAATGCAGTTGAGATGGAGCGGATTAAATCATTGGCAAAGGATGAGCTTTTAAGGTGTGAAGAGTGTCGCCGGATATTGGTAAGAATTTAAATGCCAAGACATTTTGTAGTTACCGCAGATGGTGGCAGTCGAGGAAATCCAGGACCTGCAGCTTATGGAACTGTGATCTTTGAAAACGACAAAGTAATAAAAGAGGTTGGTGCATCAATTGGTGAGGCATCAAATAATGTTGCCGAATACAGGGGATTAATCGCTGGCTTAAAAGCTGTCAATGAGATTGATCCTGCTGCAACAGTTTTAGTGAAGATGGATTCAAAATTAGTGGTTGAGCAGATGAGTGGCAGGTGGAAGGTTAAGCATCCAAATATGAAAGAGCTAGCAAAGCAAGCCTTTGCCGCCCATGATCCAAAATTGGTCTCATATCAATGGATTCCACGTGAGGAGAACTCACATGCGGATTCCATACTAAATGATGTACTAGACAGTGGAATGTA
>Ga0255127_1001148_pt1 | contig 11151 bp, 10 predicted proteins | sample Law_Miss_RepB_8d_FD_188555 | JGI IMG/M metagenome (GOLD analysis project Ga0255127, IMG submission 188555) | Freshwater microbial communities from St. Lawrence River, New York, United States - Law_Miss_RepB_8d | ecosystem: Environmental > Aquatic > Freshwater > River | place: USA: New York...
TGGGGGGATAGGGGGGGACTACAAAAAGTCCGGCGCCAGCCGAACCCCTCAAAAATCCAACCCGACCAGCGATCAGCCGATCAGCCGATCAGTGGTGATGCCCATGGTCCCCATGAGCATGTCCATGCGCCACCTCTTCAGCCGTCGCCGCCCGCACATCGATCACCTTCAGGCTGAAGGTCAGGTCCTCACCCGCGAGCGGGTGGTTGCCATCCAGGTGCACGGTGTCGCCCTTGATCTTCTTCACGGTGAAGACTTGTCGGCGGCCCTGGTCGTCGGTGCCTTCGAGCTGCCCGCCCACCTTCACGCCCGGGGGAAAGTCTTTCTTGGGCAGGGTGGTCACCAGTGACTCGTCGCGATCACCGAAGGCCAGCTTGGGTTGCAGGGTGATGGTGGTGGCGAAGCCTTTTTCCTGGCCTTCCAGTGCCACCTCAATGCCGGGCAGGGTGTTGCCGTAGCCGCCGTGCAGGTAGGCGCGTGGCGTTTTGCCGTCTTCTAGCAGCTTGCCTTGGCTGTCGCGGGCCTGGAAGGTGAGGGTGACGACGGTGTCTTTGGTGATCTTCATGTTCGGGCTCTCGGACAAAGGGGCTCAGCGCGCGGGGCGCACGGCGGATTTGGGGCGGAAGGCCTTGCACACCTCGTCGTTCGTCTCGAGGTAGGGGCCGCCAATGAGGTCAACGCAATAGGGCACGGCCGCGAAGATGCCGTTCACCTTTTGGGTGCCGTCGGCGTTCTTCAGGCCTTCCAGCGTCTCGGCAATGGCCTTGGGCTGGCCTGGCAGGTTGATGATCAGGCTGTTGTCGCGGATGACCGCCACCTGACGCGAGAGGATGGCCGTGGGCACGAAGGCCAGGCTGATCTGCCGCATCTGTTCGCCGAAGCCCGGCATTTCCTTGTGGGCAACGGCCAGGGTGGCCTCGGGTGTCACGTCGCGTTTGGCCGGGCCGGTGCCGCCGGTGGTGAGCACCAGCGAGCAGCCAGCGTCCACCAGCTCGATCAGGGTGGCGCTGATGCGCTCTTGCTCATCGGGAATGAGGCGCGGCTCGAAGGTGATGGGGTTTTTCAGCGCCCGGCCCAGCCACTCTTGCAAGGCGGGCAGGCCTTTGTCTTCGTAGACGCCGGTGCTGGCGCGGTCGCTGATGGAGACGATGCCGATGCGCACCGGCTCAAACGGGGTGTCAGTCGTGGTCATGGGGCGGGGTGTCCTCGTCGTCACGGGCCAGCGCGGCGCGCACGGCCTGGAAGATTTCGCGGTAGGCCTTGCCGTGGCGCACGGCCTCGCCGGGGCGTTCTTGGCTGGCGGTGGCCTGGGCGTCTTTGCGCGCCTGGCGGATCAGGGCGCGCAGGTGCTGCACATCGGCTTGCTGGTCTTGTTCGAGCCAGCGGGTGAGGGCAGCGTCGTCGGCAATGAGCGCGTCGCGCCATTGCTCGGCCTGGTGCAGCATCAGGGTTTCGCGGGCAGAAGGCTTGCGCTGTTCTTCCAGCGCGGCCTCGATGTCATGCACCACCGATTCGTCGAGCGCGCGCATGAGCTTGCCGATGAACTGCATCTGGCGGCGCTTGCCTTCGAAGTTGGTGATGCGCTTGGCCTCGGCCAGCGCGTCGAGCAGCTTGTCGCTCAGGTCGAGCCGGGCCATCAGGTCGCTGCGCAGGGTCAGGAGGGCTTCGCCCAGCGCTTGCAGGTGCTCGCTGTGCTTCTTCAGATCGGTCTTGCTGTGCTCGACCGAGCCTTTGAGCTCGCGCTTGAGTTCCTGGTCCAGTTCGCTGCCAATGGCAACGAACTGGCCGCGGACGAAGTAGCCTTTGGTGGGTTTGCGGGGCATGGGGGAGGGGCACTGCGCGCAGGGCAGCGCCGGTGTAGAGCGGCCCGTATCATAGCGACCGACATGAAAAACACCGCCTCCACTCAGCCGCTTGCCGGTTTCCAATACGCCCGCAGCCAATTTGAAGAATGGGTCGACCTGGCCCTGTCGCACGCCAAACAATTGGGTGCAGCCGATGCCGCAGCCGAAGTGTCAGAGGGCGCCGGCCTGAGCGTGTCGGTGCGCAAGGGCGAGCTGGAGAACGTGGAGCGCAACCGCGACAAGTCACTGGGGGTCACGGTGTACCTGGGGCGACGCCGAGGCAACGCCTCCACCTCGGACTTCTCGGCGGCGGCCATTCGCCAGACCGTGCAGGCCGCTTACGACATCGCCCGCTTCACCGCGGAAGACCCAGTGGCCGGCCTGCCCGATGCACAAGACATCGCCGACCACTACCCCGACCTTGACCTGTTCCACCCCTGGGCCATCAGCACCGAAGAGGCGGTGCGCCTGGCGCTGGAGTGCGAGGCCGCGGCCTTTGCCACCAGCAAGAAGATCAGCAACAGCGAAGGGGCCGGTGTGTCGGCCCAGCAGTCGCACTTCTACACCGCTCACCTGCGTGGGGGCGAACGCGGCAAGCCCGGCATCTTCAGCGGCGGCTACGCCAGTTCGCGCCACAGCCTGTCCGTCTCGCCGATTGCGGGCAAGGGCGCCAAGATGCAGCGCGATTACTGGTACACCAGCCACCGGGCGCCGCAAGACCTGGCAAGCCCGCAGGCCGTGGGCCGTTACGCCGCCGAGCGCGCGCTGGCGCGACTGAACGCCCGCAAGATCCCCACCACCGAATGCCCGGTGCTGTTCGAGTCGCCCATGGCCGCTGGCCTGCTGGGCGCCTATGTGCAGGCCACCAGCGGCGGTGCGCTGTACCGCAAGACCACCTTCCTGGCCGACAGCCTGGGGCAGCGCGTGATGGCCCCGCACCTGGACATTCTGGAAGACCCGCACATCGTCAACGGCAAGGGCAGCGCGCCGTTTGACGACGAGGGCGTGCGCACCGCCCGCCGCGTGGTGCTGGACGAAGGCGTGGTGCAAGGCTATTTCCTGTCCACCTATTCGGCGCGCAAGCTGGGCATGCGCACCACCGGCAACGCCGGGGGCTCGCACAACCTCACCCTCAGCAGCCGGCTCACCCAGCCGGGCGATGACCTGGTGGCCATGCTCAAGAAGCTCGGGCGTGGCCTCTTCGTCACCGAATTGATGGGCCAGGGCGTCAATTACGTGACCGGCGATTACTCGCGCGGTGCCGCCGGCTACTGGGTGGAAAACGGCGAAATCGCCTTCCCGGTGCAAGAGGTGACCATCGCCGGCAACCTCAAGGACATGCTCCTGGGCATTGAGGCCGTGGGTGCCGATGCCTACAACTACGGTGCCAAGACGGTGGGCTCGGTGCTGGTCAACCGCATGAAGGTGGCCGGCAGCTGACAACAGTGCATGCCTTATGGGCGCGGTTTGCGCTGCACCATGAGGTTGCGCTTGGCGTCTTCGGGGTAGGCGAAGGTCACTTTGCCATCGCGCACCATGCCCATGACCAGCATGTTGGCCGTAATGGCTTCCTTGTCGTCCCGGCTGAAAGGCTTCTCGTAGGTGGCCACCACGCCGTAGTAGGTGCGAGGCAGGTTTTCCAGCGCAGCCTTGACGGCAGGGCCGGGGAAGCGCCCGTTGCGCAGGCTGAAGAGCGCATGCGCCAGCAGGTAGGCGGCGTCGTAGCCCTGGGCGGCGGCCATGGGCACGGTGATGGCTTGCTGGTGCTTGCGGGCAAACGCGCTCAGAAACGCCGCTCGGCGCTCATTGCTGGGCTCTGCAATGAAGCTCTGCGCCATCATGGCGCCTTCGGCTGCGGCCTTGGCCCCTTGGATGAAGAAGGGGAATGACAAAGGCCAGCCACCTACCTGTGGCACGTCCCACTTGATGGCTTGGCGGCCCTTGGCGATGACCGCGTTTTCGGGGCCGACGGTGTAGCTGAACACCACGTTGGCGCCAGCGTCCCGTGCTTGGCGCAGGGCGTCGCTGAGGTCTTTCACGCCCAGGTCAAAGCGCGCCACGTGCACGGGCTTGATCCGATGCGTGGCCAGTGCGGCCTGCACGTCTTGCAGACCGGCTTCGCCGTAGGGGGTGGTGTCGGCGAAGATCGCCACGCGCGTCCAGCCTCGGCGGACCAGGTCGTTCACCACGAACGGTGCCTGGATGGCGTCGGAGGGGGCGTTGCGGAACACGTAGCTGTCGGGTGCGGGAGCCTGAGCGGTCACTGGGGCGCCAGCCGCGCAAGGCACGATCAGTGGCGATTCTCTGTGCTGGAAGACCGGAATCGCCTTGAGCGCCACGCCGGTGTTGCAAAAGCCCAGCGTGGCCACCACCCGCTCGCTCATCAACTCCTGGGTGCCGCGTAACCCCACGTCGGGCTTGCCTTCGTCGTCTTTGATCACCAGGGCCAGGGGACGGCCGAGGTAACCGCCCACGGCGTTGATTTCGTCGATCGCCAGTTCAATGCCCTGCAGCATGGGCTTGCCGAAGTCGGACGATGGGCCGCTGAAGGGCCCGATCACGCCGATCTTCACCGGCTCGGGCGCAGCCGTTTGCGCCATCCCCATTGGGCAGAAAAGAACGAGCAGGGCGGCGCAGCAGTGGCGCAGGCGGCGAATCGGGTCCACGGGCAGTCTCCTGTTGACGGGGCAAGAACCAGCGCCTTGCCCACTGGGCGGCGCCGACTTTGCCATAAGCCAAAAGAATTACAAGCCTGGGAAATGCCGATGGGCCGTTCGGGTGGCTTGCCGGGTCCCGCAGGGACCCCGGTGGACCGTGGTGGCCTTAGCCCGCCAGGGCGGCCTTCACGGCGGCGGACACGGCACCCATGTCGGCCTTGCCGGCCAGGCGTGCTTTGACCGCACCCATCACCTTGCCCATGTCGCCAGGGCCGCTGGCGCCCAGTTCGGCGACGATGGCCTTGACCTCGGCGGCAATGTCGTCAGCCGACAGGCGTGCGGGCAGATAGGCCGCCAGCACGGCCATTTCGGCCTTTTCCTTGGCCGCGAGGTCGTCGCGGCCGCCCTGCTCGAAGGCGGTGATGGAGTCTTTGCGCTGCTTGACCATCTTGTCGATCACGGCGATCACGGCCGCGTCGTCCAGCTCCATGCGCTCGTCCACTTCTTTTTGTTTGATGGCCGCGGTGAGCAGGCGGATGGTGCCCAGGCGCTCCATGTCTTTGGCGCGCATGGCGTTTTTCATGTCTTCGGTGATCTGGTTTTTCAGGCTCATGGGGTGCTCCGAGAGAGGGATGAACAACAAAAAAGCCCGCCTGAGCGTCCTCCAGCGGGCTTTTTTTGCAACCGGGCTAACGCCGGCAGCGGTGTGCGAGATCAGTACAGCTTCTTGGGCAGCTGCATGGAGCGCACGCGCTTGTAGTGGCGCTTGACGGCGGCTGCCTTCTTGCGCTTGCGCTCGGCGGTGGGCTTTTCATAGAACTCGCGGGCGCGCAGGTCGGTCAGCAGGCCGAGCTTTTCAATGGTGCGCTTGAAGCGACGCAGAGCAACGTCAAACGGCTCGTTGTCTTTAACACGGATGGTGGTCATTGGCGAAATGTTTCCAGAATGTGCAGCAAGAGGATGGTCGGGAAGATCGGGCCCGGCCTTCGTTGCAGCGAAGTTTCCCGTCATTAACTAGTATTGGCCGACGGGAGTTTGCCAGCAAAGCCCAAGATTATAGCCCTTTGGCGGCGGCTGACCAGCGCCCGTTCACAGGGCGTTCGCGCAGGCGGCCGCCGAGGCCCAGGCCCACTGGAAGTTGTAGCCGCCCAGCCAGCCGGTGACGTCCACCACCTCGCCAATGAAATACAGCCCTGCCTGCTTGGATTCCATGGTTTGGGAAGACAGGTCGCGCGTGTCCACGCCGCCCAGCGTCACCTCGGCCTTCTTGTAACCCTCGGTGCCGGTGGGAGTGATTTCCCAGCGTGCCAGGCGCTCGGCCAGGCGGTGCAGGGCCTTGTCGCTGGTGTCGGCCACCGGGCGCTGCCAGTCGGCGTCTTGCGAGACCCAGGCATCGGCCAGGCGGCTGGGCACCAGGGTGGCCAGTTCGTTGACCAGCAGTTTGCGCGAGCGTGCCTTGGCCTCCAGCAAGGAAGCGTCCAGATCGGTGTCGGGCGCCAGGTTCAGGCGGATGGGCGTGCCCGCCTGCCAGTAGCTGGAGATTTGCAGCACCGCCGGGCCGGAGAGCCCGCGGTGGGTGAAGAGCAGGTCTTCGAGGAAGGCCATGCGGGTCTTTTTGCTGCCGGTCTCGATGTTCACCTGCAGTGCCAGGCCGGCGAGGTCGGCGTAGGGCGCCCATTGGGCGCCGTCGAAGGTGAGGGGTACCAGGCCGGGGCGGGTGGGCACCAGGCGCAGGCCGAACTGCGCGGCCAGGCGGTGGCCGAAGTCGGTGGCGCCAATGGCCGGGATTGACAGGCCACCGGTGGCCACCACCACTTTTTCGGCGCGCACCACGCCCTGCGCGGTGTCCAGTTCGTAAAACCCGTCGCCTGCTCGGCGCACGGCCGCCACGCCGCAAGGTTGCCAGCGGGTCACGCCCCCAGCGTCGCACTCGCGCAGCAGCATTTGGATCAGGTCGTCGGCCGAGCGGTCGCAGAAAAGCTGGCCTTTGTGCTTCTCGTGAAAGGGGATGCCGTGGCGTTGCACCAGGGCAATGAAGTCGGCCGGTGTGTAGCGCGAGAGGGCGGAGCGGCAGAAGTTCGGGTTCTCGCCCAGGTAATGCTTGTGTGGCGCGCGGGGGTCGAGGTCGCGGTTGGTGAAGTTGGCGCGGCCGCCGCCGGAGATGCGGATTTTCTCGGCCACCTTGGCGCTGTGGTCCAGCACCAGCACCCGTTTGCCACGCTGGCCGGCGATGCCGGTGCAAAACAGGCCGGCCGCGCCTGCGCCGATCACCACCACGTCGAATTGCTGCATGGCGCGCAGTGTAGCGAGCGCGTCCTTTGTGTCGCGCCTGTGTCTTGGGGTGCTGGCCTCAGGCCGGGGCGCGCATGGTCAAAACACCTGCTGCTTCCGACACTGCCCGGGGCTCGCGGGGCATGGGTGGCCGGACGGTCTGGCTCCCGCCGTGGGTGAGATGGGAAATGGAATGGACGAGAAACAGGAAAGAACGGCGCAGTTCCTTTCGCTGGTGGCGGGCTTGTGTCGTTTGTGTGGGGCCGATGCGCCAGCACCGACCGAGGTGGGCGATGGCCCGATCTGGGTGAACGTGACGATTGAGGAGACGCCCCTGTGCCTGACCTACTCGCCCACAACGGACGCCGATCAGTTCGTGGTCGAGACCGAGTTGTGCCGGCCAGCCCCGGTGCAGGAGTTGGCGGTGTTGCGGCTGGCGCTGGAGGTGAACCTCATGCTGGCGCGCAACCGCCACATGACGCTCGGGCGCCACCCGCAGACCGAAGCCTTGCTCTTGGTGGCTTGCCTGCCGCTGGACCGTGTGAGCCCCGAGTCTTTGCTGACCTCGATGGTGCTGATGGCCGAGCAGCGGGCCGCCTGGGTGTCGGGGCAGGTGCTACAGGCACCGCCGCAAGCCATGCCGGCCAAGCCGGGAGTGGCCTTGCCCGGGGAATCCATGGCTCAGTGGGTGGAGTGAGCAGGCCATGGAGCTTCGACAGGAAAGTGCCTCTTCTTCGCCAGCCGGTCATGCGCCTGGCGACTTTTCGGTGACCGTCGAGGTGCCGCCGGTGCCGCCGGTGCCGCCGGTGCCACCGGCTTCCACCGCCAGCTACTGGGCGGGATTTAGTGCCGGCGCGAACTTCGTGACCGGGCAATTGGGAAACGCCTTAAACGCCGCGTGGTCCTTGAGCAGCGACTTCGTGCAACGCGCCTCCGCTCGAACCGCGTCGCCACGCGCCCAGTCAAACCCGTTAGCCGACGACCGCCAGCTTGACCTGGAGGAAGACGACGTGATCGTCAGCCTGGAAGAAGAAGGCGACGATACGGCCTCCTCCGATGAGGTCGCCGAGCCAACCGTTCTGGACGAGGCCTGGGCATCGGTGGCCATGCACGCTGTCCTGGGCGTGCCTGAGGGAGAGCTGTCTTCCCAGAAGGCCCTCAAGCATTTTTGTCGTGATCACCTCGCCGTGGCCTCCCCCGCGTTGTGCCGCGACCGTTTGTTCGCGCTGGCCCAGCGCTGGCGTTTCGCGCCCAGCGAAGACGAGCGCAAGGCGGGCCTGCGACTCAGGGGCTGGATGCGGGCGTACGGCGAGAGACATCTGCGCTTCCAGTCGGCTTGGCAGGACGTGGAGTTGCAGTGCTTTCTGCAAAGGGTCGAGGCCCAGTGGCAGAACATCGGCGAGACGTCTTTGGCCACGCCACAGGCCGTGGTGAGCAATCTGCTGCAGACCGGCTACAGCGAAAACGATCTCTTCGAGCTGTTGGGCACGGTGATTGGTGGGCTTGATCGCCGAGCCCAGGCGGGAGACGAAGGCGGCGACGGCATTGGGGCTGCGCAGTGGTCGGCCATGCTGGAACAACTGGTGCAGCAGCGCCTGCAGGCCACGCAACAGAGCACGGTGGGCTTCATTCCCGAGTCGGTGCAGCACACGGTGGAGCAGTTGTCGTCGCTGGCCCGCGAAGGCGCGCGCCAGCCAAGGGCGCGTCCGTGGCGCTTCGCCATTGGGGTGCCTTTGACGGTTCTGGTGCAAAAGCCGGTGTGCATTTTTCTTGGGCGATGCATTGCCCGGCAGACGGTGGAGAGTCTCTTCGACGTGATGCGCGAGGCCGGCTACACCAACCGGGAGATCGCTGCTGTCTTCGGGGTGTTGAGCGCAGGCACGCTGGCGGCCGGGTATGTCTATTTCCTGCTGCATCGCAGCCGCCACCCACTGCCGCAACAGTTTCGCCATTGGCGCTTCAGCACCGTGGTGATGCAGGCCGGGCAGATTTCGGCCATTTTGCTCAGTGCCCTGGGGCCGGTGGTGGCGGGCACCCTGGTGTCGGATGTGCACGCCAAGACCTTGCGCTGGGGTGGCACGGCCGCTTTCACGGCCGCGCAGGCCTACCTGACCGTTGTGTCCAAGTACGTGCGACAGGCCTTCCAGACGGGCAGCTCAGGGCCACTCTTTCCGCTGCTGCAGTTGAATGGGGTCCCCAAGTCGATGAAGTGGCGGCAGCAGGTGTTTCGCGACGCGGCCGGCATTCTGGGGGCGTCTTTGGTCACGGCCTTGAGTGTCTGGTGCCCGCTGCCTGCCGACGGGCGGACCTTGGTCACCCGGGTGATTACCGAGGATTTCTACCTCATGCTCACCGACTGGTTTTCTGATGACCCCACCGAGCTGGCTTCTGTCTTCCTGATGCGTTGGTTTCCCGGGGAGGTGGACCCACCCACCCTGTCCATCTCGCCCAAGGACGTGCCCAATCCTTTCGGGTTTTCGTCCGCGCAGGTGCGCGATGGACTGCTGGAGGTGCTCGACAACGGCTGCAGCCGCGTGTTCAACGGCTTGGGCGATACCTTGTCGTTCGCCGCCAAGTCCTTGGAACTGAGCGACCACGCTGGGGCGGCCTTGTTCGTGAAGTGGCTGAACGTGTTGATCAAGGCGCCCCTGAGCACACGCCGCTCCACCCTGCTGACGGTGTTGCGCACGGGGGTGGGCGACCCGCGGGGGCTTCAGTCGCGTGCCCTATCGCAGTTGGCCAGCCTGATCGCCGGGCACCCGGTGGAGTTGGATGGCGAGGTGGTGCCGGTGCTGCGCGACCTTACGCCCCATGAGGTGGGTTGCCTGGCCTTGTTCACCTTGGACCGCCACACGGGCGCTTTCCACCCGGTGAAGCTGGCTGAGGGATTTCGGGTGCGAGAGCTGACCTTGCCGGAAGGCCGCGGCAGCTATCGCTTCTTTGACAGGTTGCCTGGCGCCGAGGCCGTGAGGCCCTATTTCCACCAGGTGGCCAAGGCCTTGCCCCCAGAGCCAAGTGCCTGCCTGGCGGCGTTCAACATGGTGACGATGGAGCTGCTGGGGCGTCAGGCCGCCGATGCCGAGCACGCCTACGCCTGGTTGCTGGATTCGGTGCAGAACGAAGACGGTGACTCTTTGCTCAAGCCTGGCCTGTGTTGGGCAGACGTGCTGGCCCACTTTCACCGCGCCCATCCCCGCGCGGCGCGGCTTCGCTTGCAGCGGCTGCACTGGGATGCGCTGGGCGAGATGCAACTGGACGGCGAGAGCCGTGGCATGCGACGCGCTCTGCGGCCCTTGCGCGCATTTGGCCTGGCGGTGCGTCGCGCGCCGGACGAGCCGCTGGTGCACGTGCTGGTGTTGCCCATGGGGTACCGCTACGGGTTCTTCAGTCCCCACTCGCCAGCGCCATTGGCCCTGACGCCCAGGCACCAGCGCATGGAATGCCTGGACGCCATTCTTTGGTGGCATGAACGCCTGGCGCTCAACGCAGGCGGGCAAGACGCGGGGGGAGGGCTGATTGAGTTGGAGTCCAACCCGCTTGAGGTGAACCGGCAGCCGATCGAGATTCTGTCGCTGGCGCTGGAAGAGGCGCGCCTTTGAGCGCGCGCCCGATCAGGCGCTGCGCACTGCCGGCTGGGCCAGGGCAGCCAAGCCGCTGAGCACGTCGCCCACCACGATCACCGAAGGGCTGCCCAGCCCTTCGCGCTGCAGCGTGGCGCTGAGCTGGCCCAGCGTGGTGACGGCGTGGCGCTGCTGCGGCAGGCTGGCGTGCTGAATGATGGCCAGCGGCGTGTGCGCCGGCAGGCCGGTGAGCAGGTCTTGCTCGATCTGGCTGGCGTGCGACACGCCCATGTAAATCACCAGCGTGAGCTTGGCCGAGTGGGCGGTGGCGGCCAGGGCCTGCCAGTCGGTGCCGGCGTCGCCCGGCTTGGCGTGGCCGGTGATGAACACCACGCCATGCGCGTGGTCGCGGTGGGTGAGGGGCACCCCCAACGAACTCAGCCCGGCCAGCCCGGCCGTGATGCCGTTGACCACCTGCACCGCAATGCCCTGGGCCTGCAGGTGCTCCACCTCTTCGCCGCCACGACCAAAGATGAACGGATCGCCGCCTTTGAGGCGCACCACCACCTCGCCTTCGCGCGCGGCCATCACCATGAGCTTTTCGATGAAGGCCTGCGGCGTGCTCTTGCAGCCGCCGCGCTTGCCCACGTGCACCACGCGCGCCGAGGGCGAAGCGTGGGCCAGCACGGCGTCGTTCACCAAGTCGTCCACCAGCAGCACGGTGGCGCTCTGGATGGCGCGCACGGCTTTCAGCGTGAGCAGTTCGGGGTCGCCCGGGCCGGCGCCCACCAGGGTGACGGTGCCGGGGCGGAAGGGGTG
>Ga0255127_1001150_pt1 | contig 11137 bp, 10 predicted proteins | sample Law_Miss_RepB_8d_FD_188555 | JGI IMG/M metagenome (GOLD analysis project Ga0255127, IMG submission 188555) | Freshwater microbial communities from St. Lawrence River, New York, United States - Law_Miss_RepB_8d | ecosystem: Environmental > Aquatic > Freshwater > River | place: USA: New York...
CCCGGGGACACAGTCCCAGGCTACGCGGGAGAGGGGAGCAAAACAGTAAAAGCTCGCGCATAGTTACCCGGTGAAAATAGCGCAGATCGCCCGCGCGCAGCCGCGCACTTCTCCCCCTCGCCTGCTGGCGACGAGTGGCTACGGGTGGCAATCGCTGGTGGATTATTAGGATGGGGGATAGGGAGGTTGACAGGTTCGCCTATACTGGGGGGGAGACTGCTTCCGGGTGGTCGTTCATAAGTAACAGCGATTGAAGTAAGGACGGAAGAAGAATCCATGCCAGTGATGCAGCAAGCGGAGATTGAGTCGGTAATTCCGCATCGAAAGCCGATGTTGTTGGTCGACCAGGTGCTTGAACAAAACGAAAAGCAGATTCATTGTCGCAAGACTTTTCAAGCTGATGAGTTTTTTCTGCAGGGGCATTTTCCGGATTTTCCGCTCGTGCCAGGAGTGATCTTGTGCGAATGTTGCCTTCAAAGTGGAGCGATTTTGTTGGCAAAGGTCACACCGGCTCAGGGGGTAGTCCCTGTAGCAACGCGGATCGACGGGGCTAAATTCAAGCGAATGGTTCGCCCTGGAGAGACAGTCGATATCCACGTGACGCTTAACGAAGTCGTCTCTACGGCTTACTTTATGACGGGAAAAGTCACGGTCGATGGCCAGTTGGCAGCGCGACTGGATTTCGCTTGTAGCGTAGCGAAGCCCGAATAAGCACGAGTTGAAAAATAAGCACAATAAGCACAATAAGCACGAGTAGTCCCACGCGAGCGTGGATTAGGTCGTGTAATTTCACAATGTGAATGGAAAGCTGAAGCATCGATGGGGCGAGAGATACGACTGATCAGCGTGGACAAACCGGACACGCCGCCACTTGCGATGCCTGAGCGGTTTCGTTTGGAGATCGTATATTTCATGACTCCGGGGGATGCCAAAGGCGCACCGGTGTTGGGTTCGAATGAGTATTGGATTGAACCGCAAAACGTCGAACAGTGGCTCGAAGAGGGTTGTTTTTCGGTGGTCTCGCCATTGGATGCCGAGTCGGTCGCGGAGATTGAATTGACCGAAGAGCACGAGCGGTGGCTTGAGTGGCTTAAAAAGTATGGCGTTAGCCATGTAAGGTTGTTGCGAGAGGAGTCTTGAGAGTGGCCAACCGCGTGCAGATGGTCGTTGCCATGGCTCGCAACGGGGTGATCGGCATTGAAGACCGACTGCCGTGGCAACTGCGTGCGGATCTGATGCGGTTCAAGCGGTTGACGATGGGTCACTGTTTGTTCATGGGTCGCAAGACGTTCGAGTCGATCGGTAAGCCGTTGCCCGGGAGAGAGACGATTGTGCTGACTAGGCAAGCCGAGCGGTTTCGCCGGGCGGATGCTGTTCCGGGCCTGCGGTATGTCGAGTCACTTGAGGAGGGATTGGAGGGGCTCGCTCCAGAAAAGATCCTATTTGTGGTCGGTGGAGCGGAGATTTATCGGCAGTTCTTTCACCGCGTGTCGGAAGTTCATTTAACCCGTGTTTTGGCTGATGTTTCTGGGGATGCCCGGCTTGATCCGCTACCTCTCGAATCGTTTGAATTGGTGGAACTTGAGTCATTTCCAGCCGATTTGCAGAATCAGTGGCCGAGCCGGTACGAGCGGTGGGTGCGAGTGGTCGATTCGAACGTGTTTTCCACCAGCTTCGGGAACATCGTTTGTTCATAAAGCGGTTTTCTAGTGGTCGATTTCCATTGGTCTTTACCGCATCTTCACAGTTCTCCTCCCGGTTTCTAAACGAACTTGGAAGGAAATGTTTGACTCGATTGCTAGCAAACCTAAAATCCGTCCCCGCTCTTGAGGCAACGCTTTGAGGGCAGGGTCGGGAAGGTACCCGGCCTATAGGAAAAGGATCGTTCGAGTCGCATGGCTTGGAGTTTGCGATGCGGAAAGCACAAGATGTCGCTGTGGTAAAGGAGCGGGAGACCGAGGCAGAAAGCCGGGTGGTCTCTCGCGTGTCGGCTGCATTACGGCAGCGGCTTGGCAAGGAAAGGATGAGTTTGTGGTTTGGTCCTTCGGTTCAATGGTCGGTTGTCGAGGGGCAGAAGGTTCGTTTGGGGGTCCTCTCAACCTTCTTTGCCGATTGTATTCAAAGAATGTTTCGGAACGACTTGCAGGTCGCTGTCGCTGAATCGGTTGGTGAGGGTTGGGGGTTTGAGGTGGTGGTCGGCGAGGCGAAATCCCTTGCGAAATCTTCGGGATCAGCTCCACCTGAGCCTCAAATGATTTACGATAACAAGGGTGTGAATTCTGCTTCGGCTGCAGGTCCTAATCCTTGCAGTAATCCTTCAACGATCCCTTGTGCTGTAACTGTGGTTCCTCTTCCGAAAACTCCGATGACGCAACCTGCCCTGGAGGAAACTTCAGAGGTGGCTAATCGCATTGAGGAGAGTATTCGCAAGGAGTCTGAGGTGCTAGTCGATGCTGCATCGGGTCAAGGCCCGTCGTTGCGATTGGTACGGGTTGATTCAGAGCGGGCTGATTCAGAGCGGCGCGAGCAAGAGATGGGCCAAGCTCCGAAGCAGGCTTCGTTGCTCGATGTAGAGGATCGAGAGATTGCACGGTTGGTAGCTTTGCGTCGCACGCAAGAGCGGCGGTGGGAAGACTGGATTGTCGGCAGTCACAATCGATTCGCGACCACTGGTGCGGAGATGGTGGTCGAGAAACCGGGTCGGATCAGTCCTTTGCTCATCCATGGTCCACATGGTGTGGGTAAGTCTCACTTAGCTATCGGGCTTGCACATCGACTCAAATCCACATATCGCTATCGTCGCGTTGTTTGTTTGACGGGTGAGCAGTTCACGATCGAGTACACCGAGAGCGCAAGGACGGGTGGTTTTGCGAGTTTCAGGAAGAAGTATCGCGATGTTGAAGTCTTAGTGATCGATGACGTGCAGTTCTTGTTGGGCAAGACGGGAACATTGATCGAGTTGCGCAATACCATCGATATGTTGATGCGCGATCAGCGTCAGGTCATTCTGGTCGCAGACCGTGGGCTTCACGAACTAGCCGGCATGGGGACCGATTTATTCGCGAGGTTATCAGGCGGTATGGCTTGTGCCATCGATCCGATGGATATCGCCACCCGCCGTCAATTGCTTGGGCGACTGTGCCAGCAACAAGGTGCCTTGGTGGGGGACGAAGTTCTCGATTGGGTCTCGGAGCATTGCGGCAGTGATGCGAGGGTATTGCAAGGGATCGTTCATCGGTTGGCGGCTCAACAGCGGATTGTCGGCGGAGCTTTGTCACCTGACGACGCAGTGCGAGCCATCAGCGACATCGTGCGTGCAAATCAGCCCATCGTTCGATTGCGGGATATCGAAAAGGTAGTTTGCGAAGCTTTTGGTCTTCAAGAAGACGTGCTTCGGGCGAAGTCGAAGTGTCAGTCGTTCAGTCAGCCTCGTATGTTGGCGATGTTTTTAGCGCGGAAGTATACCCGGACAGCTCTCTCGGAGATCGGGGCTTACTTCGGCAATCGGCAACACTCGACGGTTATATCGGCTCAAAAGAAAGTAGAGACTTGGCTCGATGCGAACGAAGTCTTACAAATGGGGCGTTCTCATGTGCCCGTTCAAGAGATCTTGCGATCTCTCGAAGTAACCTTGCAAGTTGGATAGGGTTTACTGGCCGAGTTTTTCATCGCCGAGTTGGTCTAACGGGTAAGCTTGGATCGTGGGGAACCGACTGCGTTCTTTTCGTATTTCCCAAAGCCGCCGATATCCTCGGCTTACAAGTGAGATTCGAAGCTCGACGTAGCGAGGGTCGAGGTCTACGATACGAAACCCTTCAGGGGCTTGAACAGCCTTTGAGAAGCGTTCGTCATCGATGAATTGCGAGAGGGTGGGATTGCAAGCCAGGTGGCATTCAGGGCTCAGGTGAAGCAGTTCTGCGTCGATCTCGCCGATGATGAACCGTAAATACAGTTCGCTGTCGATCATTTGATCGACTTCTTTTCCGCAGACTCTGCAAAGGTACCCTTGGTCGCATTTTGCCATGGGCGTTAGAGACCTAGCACATCGGCCATCGAGTAAAGCTTCGGTGGCTTGCCCACGAGAAATTTAGCTGCTGCGATTGCGCCGGTGGCGTAGCTGTCGCGGCTTGAAGCTGCCACGCGGATTTCGATCAGTTCCCCCATCATTCCGAAGACGATTGTGTGTTGGCCTACGTCATCTCCAACGCGAACTGCGTGGTAACCGATTTCGTTGTGGGGCCGTTTTCCAACCATTCCTTCTCTGCCGTGTACATGGCGAGAGATTCCCATTTCTTTAGCGATGATTTGTCCGAGTTTTACCGCTGTGCCGCTTGGGCTGTCTTCTTTATAACGATGGTGCCGTTCGATGATTTCCACATCGGCTCCACCGGGTACGTCGCGCAAGGCTCTGGCGGCTTGCTCGACGAGTTTCATCCCGATGTTCACCGCAGCGCTGGTGTTAGGAGCCAAGCAGACTGGGATCTGCTCAGCAGCTTTGGAGATGGTTTCGATTTGGTCAGGGCCAAGTCCGGTAGTGGCGATGACGATCGGCTTTTTGTGCTCGACGCAGGTTCGAAGGGCTTCGATGCATCCTTCTGGGCTCGAAAAATCGATCACCGCATCGAACTTGGAAGGCCAACGGTGATCGATCGGAAGGTTGATCGGAGTCGCACCCGCGAAGGAGCCGGCATCTTGCCCGAGGGCCGAGGAGTTCGGACGGACCAGAGCACCGACGATGCGGACTTGTGGGTCAGCGCTTCCCAGGGCGATGAGTCGTTTGCCGTTGCGGCCTGAGGCACCGTGAATAACGAGATCAAGGGGAGCGTTCATGCTTGGAATCCGATCGAACAATTGGAGTGTGATAGAGCGTGGGCTGTTATCTAATCCGAAGCGAGTAAGTCTCGCAAGGCCTGAAGGACATCCGCATCGTGTCCGTCGACACTGACCTTCTTCCACACTTTGACAATCTTGCCTTGGGCATCGATCAAATAAGTGCTGCGCTGGACTCCCATCGACTTCTTGCCGTACATGTTCTTTTCTCGCCAAGCTCCAAACTTTTCTGCGATCTCGTGGGATTCGTCGGCGAGCAGAGGGAAGTTCAGAGTGTACTTATCGCGAAATTTCGCATGCGAGGCGCTTGAATCGGGGCTGACCCCGACGACCACGGCTCCGAGCTTTTTTAGCTCGTCCGAAGCATCACGAAATGCGCAAGCTTCTTTCGTGCAGCCGGGCGTGTCATCTTTGGGGTAGAAATACAGTACCACCGGCGAGCCTTTCCAATCGGAGAGTTTGACTTTCTTGCCATCGGCATCGGTGGTGGAGAAAGCCGGGGCTTTGGTGCCTACTTCTAACCAATCTGACATGATTTGTGTCTTTCGATACAGCAATTAGAAATGAATGGGTAGTAAACGTTATGTGAAAACGTAATGAGTTATTTGTGACTGAGACGTCGATGTTGGGCCCAGTGGATGGCCCCCAGTGGATGGCCCCTTGGGCGGTCCAGGGCCATCCCGGAGACGCATACAAGACCTTCAAAGTGATTCTCTGACACGATCGATTCTCAGACACAGAGATCATAGGTATCGGGGAAGCGTTCAGAGGGGGGGCAGGAAGGGCATGTTTGAAGTTCGGATCGTTCGAATCGTTCCATCCCGCTTTAGGGGCGTTTTGCGGTGGTTTCTTTCTTTGGAGAGGATTTAACGGGGGGATTCCCCCCCGGAATTTAACGAATTCTTTGTTTGGACACCTAGATTTTGGTTGCGGGATGGTTTTTCGAATCGCTAAACTCACAGCTTCTATTCTTCGTCTATTCTTCCTTCTTCTTTTTTCCTATTCAGGGAGATCGCCAATGCGTTTATTCATTGAGTCGATTCCGAACGTTGACATCCTGAATTCACGTCAAGTCAGCTCACGACGCAATCGCGCGGGGTTCACTTTGGTGGAATTGTTGGTTGTTATTGCTATCATCGGGGTCTTGGTTGGTTTGTTGTTGCCTGCGGTACAGGCGGCCAGAGAAGCCGCACGGCGGATGGATTGCCAGAACCGGATGCGTCAGATCGTGTTGGCTGGTCACAACTATGAGTCGGCTTACAAGCGATTCCCTGGATATGCAGGTGAGTTTGCTCCATTGGCTGTCGACATGGGGAATACCACTGCTCGTCTGGACATGCGCGGGGTTCCGTGGATGGTTCAAATCATGCCATTTATGGAACAGAATCAGTTGTTTACGAATTTGGTACGCATTCGAGATACGATTCCTGGGGCAACTCCTGTCAGCCCTGCGGATTATCCCAACATCGAATCTGTGGTATCGTCGTACTATTGTCCTAGCCGTCGGGATGCGAAGTCGTATCCGCTTGTCGCTCCGTTTAGCGAGAAGTTTGGTCCTTACGGTGCTCGTACCGACTACGCGATGAGTGGTGGAGCGGCGCTTAGTACCGATATCCACAATGCTACGATTCACATGGAGCATCCGGGAGTTTGGGCTGTTGGCCACAAGACCGCGATGAAGGAGATTACTGATGGCACGAGCAATACGCTGTACCTCGGTGAGAAGGCGATGAGCTCGATCCGTTACAAGACGGGAACCGATTACGGGGATCGTACTCCGATCGCTGGCTTCCCTGAGTATTACGGTGCTTCGAACTCCTACGTTCGCTATGTTGCTCGCGGGACCGAATCGGACAAAGCCGATAGCTGCTTGGCTTGTCACGATTTCGGTAGCACCCACGTTCCTGGTTGGAATGCGGTGATGACCGACGGATCGGTTCGAACGGTTCCTTATACCGCTGATATGCGAGTTCTCAAATCGATCGCATCGGTTGCAGGTGCGGAGATCGAGCGACTTGAAGAGTAAATTCTCTCCTGCTCTATCAAACAACCAAACAACGAGAAAGGTCGCGGGTCTGAGCCTGCGGCCTTTTTCGTTTGTGGTGTTGGGTTAACTACCAAGCCGACATACGTAGTGCAAGAGGATGGCGGCCGCGACGCTAACGTTCAGCGAGTCGGTTCCGAGATCCATTTCGATCCGGATCCCGCGACTTGTCGCTTCGATGACATCATCGGGAAGTCCGTTGCCTTCGTTTCCTAGGACGACCAAGGTTGCATTTTGACGTTTCCACGAAGCGATCTCCAAGCTTTTCGGTGCCAAGCATGCAGCAAGGGTGTCGACTCCCATTGAGTTTGCTTGAGCAAGCGAACCGCATGGGTCGCTGGTTTCGAAGAATCGCAGTTTAAATGCATTGCCCATCGAAACCCGAAGTACGCGTCTTGCGAACGGGTCGACACATTCGGGCCCCAGGATGATATCTTGGATTCCAAGGGCCGCGCAAGTTCGCAAGATCGAACCCATGTTTTCGGGGTCTTGGACACCGACGAACATCACGCCGGTCCAGTCTCGCTGCATGGGCTGAGGGTTCCAAAGTTGCATCGTCGGGCGCAAGCCGCATGCGAGGAAGCCTCGGTGGAATTGGAAACCGATTAGTTCAGCGACAGCATCGTGTTCGACGACGTAGATCGGAACGTTTTCTGGAAGCCAAACGAGTCCCTCTTCGAGACGTTTTGCATCGACGAGGATCGAGTCGACCTGAAGGTCGCTTGCGAGTAAGCGTTGGACCAGTGGGCGGCTTTCGGCGATAAAGCGACCGCTGAAGCGTGTGAGGTTGGTCGTGCGAAGATGCCGGTAAGGCTCGAGTCGTGGGTCGTCGATGTTTTCAACAAATTGAAGATTCATGCGAGTCTTTGGCGAAGGCCTCAAGGGTGGGGCAAGCTAAGCTTACAACGGCTATGTTACTTGGGGCGCTGAACCGTGAGTTTCTTTGAAGCTACTCCCCAGGAGTCTTGTCCGTAGACATAAGTGCTCAATACATACCGGCCGCGAGCCTCGGCGCGGATTGGAATATCGATCGAGAATTCGCCGGCTTTTACGGCGATTTCGGTTCGCTCGACGACGAGTTGGTTCGACGTCGCATACGTCTGGTTCATCTGTTGTCGCTCTAGGTCGGTTCCGCGATATGAAGCCAAAGCAGCTACGCCATCGGGAAGTCTATCTCGGACCAACGCAAGTTCAACGATGAGCTTACCGTCGATCGGGCTTGAGCCAGAAACCTTCAGTGATTCCCCTGCGATGATTTTTTCTTGGACGTTTAGTTCCATAGGTTGAGGGTAAGCGATTTTCAGAAGTGGGTCACCGAGGAGATTCATCAATCGAACGTGTTCGCGGCGTTCTAGGGTCAGGTCATGATTGCTTGGGTTCAGAGCGTTTGCCATTTCGGTGACGATCTTGCGATAGCGTTGGCGAATATCGACAATCTGTGGGTCTTGTGCGGAAGTAGCTGACGCTAAATCGCTAGCTGCGGTTGAAGGACTGGCCTGTTTTGAAGGACTGGCCTGTGTTTGGGTATCCGGATTCGATTCATCATCGATCCAAATTCTGCGTTTGGCTTGCAAGACGACTTCGCCGAGCGTTGGCAAGCGATCTCGGAAACAACCGTTGATCATTTCGCTTGCAAGCTGGCTTAGTCCGTAGGGCATAGTGACTCTCGAGCCGGCGATTACGGCGATGGGGCCATTGGGTTGAGCGAGAAGGTGTTCCGAGAAGGAATCGACGCGGGCGTCGAAAGCGCCGGTGAAGCAGGCGAGCATTAAAGCGATCGGAGGGCGTCGCGAGCAGTTGAATTTCGCAGTGTCGCTTGGAAGCCCGATCGGAAGCCATTCCTGGCCGACTTGGAATCGATCGAGTTCTACGACGTTACCGTGTCCGATGTATACCCAGAACAGTCCACCTTGCTCGTTGATTCGATCGATGTAGACATCTCGTAAGGCGAGCGGGTCGGGGCAATAGGTGCTTGTGCAACTTGCCACGGTCACGTTTAGATGGTAGTGCTGCGGTATGCCTTCGCTAAGGAATCGTCGCGTGACGGTTTCGATAGCCGCGTCTGCGAGGAATCCGAACCCGCCCACCCCGGCCGTAACATGGACCGTATCGTTCCAAGGGCCGGGCCCGATCGCTTCGTATTCGATGCTTCTTCCAAGCATACGTTGGAGTTCTTCGGGGGACTTCGCAGGGATGCGTCCGACTGCGATATCCGGGCAGCCGTCTGCATCGAGGTCGCCATATGAAGCATCGGTGCAAAGCTCATCGGTGGTCATTTCGCCGAGACGGATCGCCGTGTTTAGAACGACCCCTGGAGTGAGAATCTCGAAACGTTTGGGTGAGACTTCTATGGCAACATCGCTGCACAGAAGTATTGCTGCGGGAGGAGATTGAAGTCCTTTCGCGACGCGCAAGATTTCGGACTGCAGTTCAGCAGCCCGAGGTTTGGAATCGATCTCGACAAACGTGTATTCGCTGGATCGATAATCTTTCCAAGCATTCAGGGCGGTTTCCCAGCCTGATGGTCGTACGAGTAGGACTGGGCGTTTGGAGCTCCCCGGTTTGCCGGTTTGAGGGTGCTCGCCGTGAGCCAGGGGTGCATTGATCAGCAAGGCCGCGAGGATAACGCAAAAAACCGATGCAAGTTTTCGCAGAGCGGTTTTTGGCGAGAGCATCTCGAGCGGACCTGTGGATTAGCGAACTTTGGTATCGAAGCGAACGAAGCCACCTTCTCCGGGTTTAACTTCTTGATCGATTTCCCATCGCAAGACGGCTGAGCCAACATCGTTGGGGGTAGTCGAAAAGCGAGCAGGTAGGCTCGATTGTTGGGTGGCGTCGATGTATTCGAGTCGAGGTGCGAGGGAATCGGTGATGACAAGTTTGGAGACAGGTTGCTCTCCAATGTTATCATATCGGATGGTGAAGGAAACCGTATCTCCTGGGTTTGCGACTTGTTCGGAAGCCACTTTACATATACGCACTCGAGCTCCCTTAAGTTCGTAAAGGGTGTATTCGCGAGGTTGCTTCAAATCGACGATCTCGGCAGCTTCTTGTCCATCGATGAGGACTTGCAACGCATCGACGTTAGCCCAGATGCGTGCGGCAGCCGAAGCGATCGCTAGCTTGGCTGGATCGGTGGTTTTGATATTGCCATTTCGGATGATATCGAGATCTTCGTAAGGTTTGAACGCATCGGAGATAACGGCCATCGGCAGAACGAGTTCCGATGGGAGTGGACGCTGACGGTCTCTGAAAGCTTCGACGACTCTGACCGCATCTTTGCTGTTGGCTTTCACAGGCACCATGACTTGGATCGGTGGGAGTTTCTCTTTGATCAAACCAGGCCCGGTTGGAAGGTCAGCGGTCTGAGGTCGCAACGCTAGATCGGATTGGACAGTAGCTGTTCGCTTGCGAACCGATCCGAAGCGAGGGGAGTAAATGGCAACACGGCAGCCCGCTTGGACTTCCGTTACCCCACCTTTCGTTGTGTACTGGATGACTGTGTCTTCTGGGTCGAGTCCTGTTTGCGAGAGGTCTTCTCGCAATCTTACGGGTGGGTCGTGGTCGCCACCATCGAAGATGTATTCTTGGGGATCGACGCAACGAGCTTGCGGTTCACACTCCGGTCCACAAGCTTGTTCAGGGCAAGGACCATCGTGGGGTGTTGGGCAGCCGGACTTGCAAGCCAGCAATCCGAATCTATTTGGAAAAAGTGGGCGGTAAGCTTGGCCGCGATTGCAGCAACTGCAGGAAGCTTCGTGCTGGCCAGCTTGTTGCACTGCACCCCTTTGATGCATGGCTCCGGCTGGTTGAATCACGCCTGCTTGCATGTTTGAGTTGTATTGCACACCTGAGTTGTACTGCATGTTTGAGTCGTACTGGACACCTGAGTTGTACTGGACAATCGGTGCTTCGTTCATCGAAGCCGGGGCGGCTTGAGAGTACGAAGCCAGTGCGTGTGTTGGTGCATTAGCCAGTTTTGATTGGACTGGTGTGGGATTGGCCTGGGATAGATCACTGGGAGAATTTTGGCTGGGAGAATTCTGGCCGGCGGTCGCTTTGTTGGCCGAGGGCTGACCTGCTGAGAGCGCGCTGGATGATAGTTTCGAATTGTACGGAGCACCCTTTGAAAGAGCGCCGCTTCGCATGAAGCAACCGCTGCATGTGACGATGAGCAGTGCGGCGCAGCAGCCAGCAAGGCTTTTCTGGGAGGATCCCCAAGCCTTGGTCGATGGGATGAGGCTCAGTAGCTTCAGGTGCGTC
>Ga0255127_1001153_pt1 | contig 11129 bp, 8 predicted proteins | sample Law_Miss_RepB_8d_FD_188555 | JGI IMG/M metagenome (GOLD analysis project Ga0255127, IMG submission 188555) | Freshwater microbial communities from St. Lawrence River, New York, United States - Law_Miss_RepB_8d | ecosystem: Environmental > Aquatic > Freshwater > River | place: USA: New York...
CATGTCTGCAGCTGACTATGCACTGTTCTCTGTTAATAACTTGGGCATCATCGCTGCCTAATCTCCCCCAAAGGAGACAAGCCTTCACCGTAAGGTAAGGGCTTGAGGTGAAAACCTTACAACCCACCCCTCTCACAAGGAGGGCGTGGGAACACAAGAGGCTGGCCCCGCAAGGGCTGGCCTTTTTTAAACCTCACCCCAAGCGTCGCCAGGGGCTGTAGGCAGGTTCTTCAAGAACCCCATCGCTCACAACGCAGTATTTGACCCTTAAGTAAACAACCAAGCCACGCTCACGCGCAGGGCGTTGAGCCACCATATTCATCGCAAGGAATGCGTTTAAGGGGGGGCGTCATGCCTGTTCTTAGTCTTACGCAACAACACGTAAAAACAGCCCACTGCCCGACAGGGCGAAGCAAAATTGTATTCTTTGACTCCTCCTGCAAGGGCCTTCTTCTTGAAGTGCGAGAATCAGGAGGCCGCACCTATTATCTGCGCTTTAAAGATGCCCGTGGGCGAACTCGGCATTTCAAGATCAGCGATGCCAGAGACCTTTCTTTATCACAAGCACGTGCACTGGCAGACAAGACGCGCGCCCAACTTGCCCTGGGCAACGACCCTTTCGAGACCAAATCGAACCTCCAGAAAACCCTCACCCTTTCAGCCTTCATTCACGCACACTATCTGCCTTTCGTGCGGGGCTACAAGCGTTCATGGAAGTGCGACGAGGGGCTGCTGCGCAACCACATCGAACCGATCTGGGGAACGCGTTATCTGGACCAGATCACCAAGGCGGATATCATCCAGTTGATGGCCGCACATCGCACGACTCACGCGCCCGGTTCCTGCAATCGGCTGCTGATCTTGCTGCGCTACGTGTTCTCCTTGCCTAAAAAGTGGGACATGCCGGGCGTTGCCAACAACCCAACAGCGGGCCTTCCCCTGATGAAGGAAGACAACCCGAAAGAGCGCTACCTTAGCGCCGATGAAGCCCAAAGCCTGCATGCCCGGCTCACGGAGTCAGACAACCCGATGCTCCAGTACATCATCCCGATGCTGATGCTGACAGGCGCGCGCAAGCGCGAGGTGCTGGATGCGCGCTGGGGGGACTTCGACTATGAGCGCCAACTGTGGCGTATCCATACCACCAAACTTGGGAAACCACGGTTTGTGCCCATGTCCGAGGGCGTCATCCAGCTGCTTGACTCGGTTCCACGTCACGACTGCGTTTGGTGCTTTCCCAACCCCAAGACCCTCAAGCCATACGTGTCGATTTTCTATGCCTGGAACACGGCGCGCAAGGCGGCAGGTCTAGCCGATGTGCGTATCCACGATCTACGCCACAGCTTTGCCTCGTTCCTGGTCAACGCAGGGCGCAGCTTGTATGAGGTGCAGCGGCTGTTGGGCCATACCCAGATCAAGACCACACAGCGTTACGCGCACTTGAGCCATGACACCTTGCTGGATGCGACCAACTCGGTAACCTCGACACTGGGTGAGATGTTCAAGCCGGTGGTGCCGAATCCAGTTGCCTGGCTCGGATTCACCTCACGGCTGCGTTCAGACCTTCCCCAACCCCAGGACCCGCAAGCCTAGCGTTTCGATTTTCTATGCCTGGAACACGGCGCGTAAGGCGGCAGGTCTATCCGATGGGCGCACCCACGATCTACGCCACTGGACAATGAAATAATGTGTAAACCGTCGCTGGGGGCTGGAGAGGGGTCTTGCCCCCTATTTTTTTTACCACCAAGGTCGGTAGACTTGGCGCATGACTTTCCGATCGTTAAAGTAGGATTTTAGAGATGCCAGCTAGTCGAAATCTGTCAACCATGCAGTTAATTGCAATGTCGCTTCTAACCACTTCCCTGCTCTTTTTGCCGACCCTCAGCCATGCCAAACCCATTGCCTGCTTTACAAGCAATGTGGGAAATTTCTGCATGGAGTTACTGGAGCGACAGGCTCCCAAGACTGTAAGCAATTTCATTAGCTACATTAACAGCGGCGCCTACACCAACGGAATATTTCACCGCAGCGTTGCGGGATTTGTCGTGCAAGCTGGCGGTCACAAGGTAGTGAGCAGTAGCAGCGGATCGTCCATCAACGCAGTGAGTACCTTCGCCCCAGTGATCAACGAATTTGCCGTGTCCAACACTCGCGGTACGGTGGCCATGGCCAAGGTTGCCGGCGATCCGAACAGCGCCACCAGCCAGTGGTTCGTCAATCTGGAAAATAATGCGGCGAACCTAAATGCACAGAACGGTGGTTTTACGGCATTCGGGAAAATACTCTATAACGGCATGGCCGTATTCGATGCCATCGCGGCATTGCCAGTGCGCGACCTCAGCAATAACTTTGGGTCCGACTTCAGCAGCACTCCGGCGCTCGCCTACAACAGCCAGCAGGTCACCCTGGCGATGATCAACACTGTGCAGCTAAGCGATGTGACGGCTGTCTTCGAGAATGATCGCGTGAATTTTGCGGTGGACATTGGCAATAACGAATTTTTCGATGTCAGCATGCGCATTATCGCCTCACAGCCGTCCATCGTATTCCAGGTCGAAAGCGCCATCCCCATAGCGGTAGCGAACAGGCCCGCAAACATCGCCACTTTTTCTTACCAGACGAATCAGCTCTTAATTCCCTCGGTGCAGGTCGATGCGACCACGGTCGCCAATAACGTGGTGCTGACGCTTACTGCGCCAGCGAGTCTGCAATTCACAGTCAGAGGGAGTAACTAATGCGGTGGGCGAGTATAGCTTTAAGAACTTGCAGCACGTGACGGGCACAGATTTCTATCGCCATATCGACGCCGATGTCCTGAAGTTCGCTTTTGATATCTTGAAAATACTTGGCTACAAAGTCGCTGGCCGTTTCACGAAGGCTCGCCTGCCCAATGTGCGCGGCCTAGAATGTTTCCAGGGTCACGGTAGCATTGCAGCCTGCGCTCTCGTAGGAGCCGATCCAGACGTCGTAGCTGCCCTCGGCGGCGGCCTCGAAGCGGATGAGGCCGCCCATGTTGCCGTTGGAGTCATCGTCGAAATGCCAACCGGCCCCGGGATCATTGATCAGCAGCACGTTGTCGCAATCACTCTCCAGCCGCACTTCCAGCGCGCGGCCGCTGTCATTGCCCGTAAATGCGAAGGTGTAGTCTGGGGCGAGGGTGACAAAGCCGTGTCCGGGCAGGCTGGCGCACTGGGCGATGTCGGCCGGGCCGCCGGCAGACCCCTTCAGTGATTGCGGCGTGTAGAGCGCATCGCTGGTGTAGCTCAGAGCCGTGCCCGAGAGACTGAAGTCGGGACACTGGGTAGCCGTCGCTGGCGTCAGGGTTTTGCTGCCTAGCGGGCCGTCTACGAGGTCTGTCGCGGGGTCGGCCAAGGTGGAGGCGGCCGCGACCAGGTCGGTGTCAGTGTTCAGCGGTTCGCCATTAACCCACACTTGCTCGGCACTGGCCTGCAGAGAGCTTCGCAGCCGTCCGTCTTCGATCGTCACATAAGCTTGGGCCATGGCCGTGTCTAGCAGGTCCCGCAGGGCCTGCTGCTGAATTGGTGACAGGGCGGGGCTGGCAAACGAGCGCTCAAGTGCCTCGAGCGAAGCCTCCAGCGTCGCCTCCACTTGCAGGGCATCGGTGACGGACTCGATGCTGTCCACGTTGACCTGGGCCGAGCCCTCATACGTGATGGCAAGGGTGGCTATCAGGTCGTCCGCGTCGGGCAGCGTCAGGACGAGGCGGTCCACGCTGAGCACCACCTGCTCCCGGGCCAGGGCGCTCAGGGCGTCGCTCAGTGTGTCGTCAAGGTTGTTCAGGTCTATCCCCAGAGCCCAGAGTGCGCCCAGCCTGGCATAGGCCTCAGCGCTGATGCCCCGCACCGAGGTCTCCAGGGTCAGACCTCCCAGCCGCTGCTGATTCAGTTCCAGGGCGCCTACGCGCAGCGTGGCGGTGTTCTCCACGGTGTCGTCCAGCAGGCCCACGTGGCTGCTGGCGGTATAGTCGCGCAGGCTCAGCTGCAGGTCTGCGGCGGGCAGGCTCAGGCGCGCACTGTTCAGTGTCATGCGGGAGTCGCTGATCAGCGGTTCCGTGTCGCGCTGCGAGAGCGTGGTCTGCAGTGCCAGGCGGTCCATGGCAAACAATGGCTCCACGCCCCCGGCGCTGCCGTCTTTTCTGACCGAGCCTGCCAGTGCGTCGTTGCGTACTTCCAGGAGCTCCAGCGCGACCTCGCTTGCCAGCGTCCAGCCACCGGCCTCCCTCTGCAGCGTGCCCGCCATCCGCAAGCCTTCCAGGCTGGCGCCGCCTTCGCCCGGAGCATCCAGCGCAAGCAGGGGCAGGTCCATGCTGAGCTCGATCTGATCCAGCGCGCGATTGGCCTGCAGCCTGGCACCCAGGCCAAAGGTCTCCAGGTAGACACTGGCTGCCCCGTCGATCAGGCGGCCGTCGTAATCCAGCATGTCTAGACTGGCACGCAACGCCCCCCCAAAGCCCAGGGTGCCGCGAAGCGTAACCAGCGGCGCCTGCCCCGCATACTGCGGCAGAGCCTGGCGCAGGGCCGCCGGGACGGCCACGTCGAGATCAGCCCGGGCCAGTCCGAAGGACACCCCGCCTAGCCAGGGCCCGTGGCGGATATCGATGCGCCCCGCTACGTTTCGGCGCTCTTCAGGCAGATCCAGGGTTTGCAGTAGTTGCGCCAGCGTGCCGGCGCTGCGCTCCGGGCGCCACACCAGGCGGTAGCGCAGCTCCCCTCCCCAGAAATGGCTGTCGTAGTCGAACTGCACCACGCTGATGTCGTCGCGCGAGATCAGCACGCCCCGGTAGCGTTCAATCTCACTGCCGACGCGGCTCCCAATCAGGGCGACACTGCCCAGGGCCAGCACCGCCGTGGTCAAGATGCCGAGACCGAGGGTAAGAAGCGTCTTGCGTGTAACGCGAATCATGGAGTCATTTTCTCAGGTGGCAGAAGGTTGAAGCGTATCCCGCGCCGGAAGCGCGGCCAAGGCGTTGACCCAGGCCAGCTGCAGGGGCAGGCACACAGACTGCAGCTATGGGCACTCTATCACGGCGATGCCCCCGGCAGTCCGCGCTCGGTTAAATTCCGCCAGCCCTTGCGGGGCCAGCCTCTTATTGTCCCACGCCCTCCTGGTGAGAGGGGTGGGGGTTTGGAGCGTTTACCTACACCCTGTGCCGGTAGCCACCACACCAGAAGCTGACGGAGCAAAGATTGTCGTAGCACGCATTTACGGATTCACCTGGAATCGCTGCTTGTCGCCCCGAGCGTTCGTGAACTCCGCGGTGGTGGAATCAATCATTGTGATCGAAGGCGTTACCGAGGTGCCAGCGGCGCCTGGGACTACTTCGAACTCCGGCTTCAAGGTCAGCGGCTGACCACTGAACTTCAATGTAATGCTGCCATCAACATTCACCTTTAGATCGCCAACCTCCGGAATCCCTTTGGTGGCATTCTGGAACTCATCAGGGCTCTGGATTGTAGGTTTCACTTTCTGAGCTGTGCCATCCGGAAATACCACCAGTGCCTCCTCGTTGCCCTTCGCGCCAGAGCGGTAGACTCCTGGCGCCCGGGTTGACGTGGTGATATAGGGGTCCGCAATGCCATTGATAGGATTGGCGCCGGGCAGAGTGATCTGCGTCTCTCCCTTGGCTGCCACATCCAGTTTCAGCCCTGGAATGGCGTTGGTCAGAGCTGTGGGGTTCTGCAGCGCGGGGATGACAGGCACCATGTAACCTTCAGCGGTCGTAATGACGAACCTGCCTGAGACGTCCTGTGTGATGCCAGGTTTGGCCCCTGCAGGAGCCTGTATCATGGCCGAGGAGTCGGGAATGAACGCTGCCATCGGGCCGGAATTGGCAGCGGTGCCTTTGACACTGAGAACGCCTCCCGCCTGCTCGAACCTGAGATTTGGGTCAACGCTTCCAAGAGCCTGCGTCATTCCCTGCAGGACCGTATTGCCCCCAGTCGCGGCTCCACCAAGCGCAAGCTTGGAGTTCAGATCAGGCAAGGTGGGCATCTGGATGGTCGTGGTATCAAGATTGGGCAGCGCTTTGAACTGCAGCCCTGCTCCTGGAGGAGCCGTCAGCTGCCCGGTCTGCGCGTTCATGCTCCAGCTGGGCGGAATGAACTCCATCAGCTGGTTGGGCGAGAACTTGGCTGGGTCGAAGTTCACCATCATCTTCGAGAAATCGTCGCCATCCATGCTCTTGAACGCGGTCTTGTTCATGGAAGCGAGCACATCATTACTCATGGACTTGATGGCATCGGGAGACAGGGCGCCCAGCTTGTCCTTATCCATCGCGCCAATCTGTGTGCCAGACAGCGCCGTCATCTGCTGCGGAGTAATTCCCTCAAAAGCCTTAGCATCCAGCTTGGTAAACTGCTCAGGCGTGAATTTGGACATCAATTCGGGCGCCATTGCCCCGATCTGCTCCGGCTTGAATCCGGCCATCGACTCTGGTTTCAAGGCGCCAAGTTGCGCCGCAGTCATAACGGACATCGCCGCTGGGTCCAGTCGCTGCACTTGACTAGCACTGAAGCCCGTCATCGCCGTCGGTACCAGATTCTGGAACTGATTCTTGTCCATAGACCCGATCGCATCCGGCTTCATATTGGTAATGTGTTCAGGGGTGAAGCTCTTCATGAAGTCCGGCGTCATAGTGTCGAGTGCTGCACCTGTGAACGCTGAAAAATCCGTTGGTTTGTACTGCACGAAAAAGTCTGCCGGTTTGACATTTGTGAGGTTAAGCGGCGGCACGGCAGGGCCACCAGGAGGAATAATCGCTCCGCCTGTTGGTGGCATGATAGGGCCACCCGGAGGAGTAATCGCTCCGCCTGTTGGTGGCATTATAGGGCCACCCGGAGGAGTAATCGCTCCGCCTGTTGGCGGGATGGTAGGGCCACCCGGAGGAATAATCGCTCCGCCTGTTGGTGGGATGGTAGGGCCACCAGGAGGAATAATCGCTCCGCCTGTTGGCGGGATGGTAGGGCCACCAGGAGGAATAATCGCTCCGCCTGTTGGTGGCATGATAGGGCCACCCGGAGGAATAATCGCTCCGCCTGTTGGTGGCATGATAGGGCCACCCGGAGGAGTAATCGCTCCGCCTGTTGGCGGGATGGTAGGGCCACCCGGAGGAATAATCGCTCCGCCTGTTGGCGGGATGGTAGGGCCACCCGGAGGAATAATCGCTCCGCCTGTTGGCGGGATGGTAGGGCCACCCGGAGGAATAATCGCTCCGCCTGTTGGTGGCAGAGTCGGTCCGTCGGGAGGAGTAGTCGGTCCGCCTGTTGGTGGCATGGCAGGGCCACCCGGAGGAGGGGTAGTGGGTCCACCTGTTGGTGGCATGGTAAAGGCACCGGGAGGTGGTGGTAACTGTGCCATTGCTACCGGCAGGCAAAGACCGGATAAAATACTTACAACTCCTATTTGAACCAATCTATTGTAAATTTTCATTCTCGTTACACCTATTAGAGAAGCCCGCATTGACTATTGTTAGTATAAAACTTCGCTTGCAAGTAGCTATGATGAAAAGCAATGCAGTTACATGTTTTGTTATCACCAGCGCGCCAGAAGGGCATCGCTACCGGGGCGTCAGTGGCGTTCATATGCATGTAACCTCAACAACCGGCGCCCGTTTCTTGAGTAGTTGATTTGACTTTCAGGAGTTTAGCATCGCAACACAAAAAGAATAAACCCAGCCGCAGATATTCAATACCGATCAAGGTAGCCAGTTCACCAGTCACGCATTCACTGAGGCACTGCGCAGCAACGGCATCGCCGTCAGTATGGATGGCAGAGACAAAGTGTTTGTGGAGCGCTTGTGGCGGAGCGTGGGGTATGAGGAAGTGTACATACATGGTTGTGAATCGGGTTTGATTGTCCAGATAAGCGGAGCCACCTCTCTTCCCCGGCCATAGATGTGACGTGATTTAAGCACTTTTACCTGAGAGGGATCATCGCTTACTGTCCCGGCGGGCCCCTTTTCCGAGCCATTGGGCTATAATCGCGCCCTAATCACCAACACCTTTACGGACTCCGTCATGCGGCTTGAGGACCACCGGCGAGACACGCTTCTAAGGGAGATGGGCATTCAGACCTATGTTCCCTGCAGGGCTCTGCCAGGAGCCCGGACCTCTGCTCCTGCCACGATGCCGATTCGCTCCGCTGCGGCCGAAACGTCGACGACCCGTGAAGAGGCCGTGCTGCAGTTGCTGCCGCCCTCCCTGCAGTCGCCTGCTTCAGTGGCGACCACTGAAGTGCCGCAGGCGGCCCCCACGCAGTTGCCAGTCGCTGATCCTGCCGCGGCACCGACCCTGTCATCTGCAGCGGCGCGCTTTGCCTTCGCATACATCCCGGTGAATGACCATCCCGATGGTGTGCACGTGGGCATTGTCCGACGCGGGTGCCTTGCCTGTGGATTCCGAGAGCGCGCGCCACACGCTGGAAGGCTTTTGGTCACGCCGCCTCAAACTGCGCCCGGTTCGGTATTTGCTGGCGCTGGCGGAAAAGTCAGCGGGTTTTTTATTTCCTGCGCAGGCGTCGTGGCAGACGTTGCAGCCGCTGAAGAAGGCACTGGATCAGGCGCGTCAGGCTGGTGGCGGAGGGCAGGGCTGACATGCTGAATTTTTCCCCGCTGTCCGAGTCCACCAATGTCTTTCTGCGCGCCTTGCTGGCAAGCGATCTCGACTTGGTGGTGGAAAGTGAGACGCTGTCGCAGAAGAACCCGTGGTCCAAACTCATTTTTTCCGATTGCCTGCAAGCGGGATATGAGTGCTGGGTGCTGGCGACCCGCGATCGGATTGTGGCCCACGGTGTGCTGTCAGTCGGTATGGCAGCCCATGTGCTGACAGTTTGTGTGCATCCTGATTTCCGGCACCAGGGCTATGGGAGGCGGATGCTCAAACATCTGCTGGACAAAGGCTATCGCAAGGGTGCCCGCGCCTGTTTTCTGGAAGTACGGCCTTCCAACATCCAGGCGCGGCAACTCTATGTGTCGATGGGTTTCGTGCAGGTGGACGAGAGGCGCCAGTATTACCCCGCGGACCCAGGGCAAACGCAGCGCGAGGACGCGCTCATTCTTTCTTGTCCTCTGCCTCTGTAGTGCTGTACCCGAGCAGTCGGCGCTCGGTTAAATTCCGGCAGCCCTTGCGGGGCCAGCCTCTTGTTGTCCCACGCCCTCCTTTAGCAGCCAACAGTGTGTTGGTGTCCAGCCTTGCAGTACTGGCGATTGCGCCGTCGCAAAACACCCGCGCAAAAAAAAGCCCCGCAACAGCGAGGCTCCATGCACCCCAAACTGGGCTAATCAAATAACCTGCAGCGCCTTCATGATGGGTAGCTGCTTCGTGGCAAACGCAGTAGCCTGCAGATTCAATTCGGCCAAATTCTCATCCGCGGTTTCCAGCGTTGTACCTTCCTTCACAATCTTTTGCCCCTGTGCCGACAGTATCTGCAAGGTGAACTGCGCCCACTCTGCGGGTTGTTTCTTGCCTTGGCTGAGTGCGAGCATAAAAAGCTGCTGGAAGCGGTTGACGTTGACTCCCCCACCGCTCACAGGGCTTGCCAGATAGCTGATGTCAACACTGCCTCGGGCTTTGTCCATGATGCAGGCGTTGAGCTTGTCGGTGTGTTTCTTGGCTTTCGGGATCATGACATCTTCCTGCACGGCCACCAAGGTGCCCGACGCCGCCAAAATCATCACGGCTTGGGTAAGCTGGGCAAAGGAAATGTTCTTGTCGTTGAGGGCAAGCTCCAGTTGACCCAGTGTCTTGGGCTTGTGGTCGGCCAGTGCGTCCAGTATGGGGTTGTACACCGCATCATGCATGGTGGCCTCGCCAATGGCTCCATTGACTTTGAGGGAGACATCCACACGCGGTGTTGCCAGCAGCACCTTTTGTGCCCGGAAGGCTTCGGCTTGTTCCAGTGGGCCAAGGCGCCTAGCACCTTTGACCCAGTAATCTTTGCGAAACTGCTGATTGACCATGAAGTCGCGCACGGTTTGGGCAAACATGGCGTCAGGTATCTCTTTGAGCAGGGTTTGTTGCTCAGGGGTGAGGTTGACCGCGTCAACGTGGCCCAAGTAGTCTGCATTGCAGGCAAAGCTTACTTTGGCAGGAGCCAACCACTGTGCCAGCTTGGAGAAGGGCATGGGCAGCCAGTCACGGTTGAAGTATTCGTGAGCCAGGTAATTGCGATTGTGGGCCTTCATGCCCTTCAGACGCTCTGCCACGACCGGGTTGGCTTTGAGGTAAGTGGGATTGGCAGCCATGAGCTTGTCGGCAAAGTCCAGAGCGCCGTCAATCCGGTTCACGATGCCGTTACCCGCTGTACCCATCACCTCGCTGTGTTCGGTCAGCAAATCGCGCATAGGCACCATAGCCGCCCAGCCGGGCTGGGTGTTGTAGCTGATGTAAAGCACACCCCCAACTTTGAGTTTCCGGCGGATGAAGTCGACGATCACTGCGCGGTTCTCGTCACTGATCCAACTCCAGATGCCGTGCAGACCAATACTGTCGAATACTGGCAAATCTGCACGGTTACAAAATTCGGAAAAAGCTTCGTCGGTGAGGTGGGCGTTGGCACCTGATTCCTGCGCCAATAATTGGGCAAAGCCTGCTTGAGACGGGTTGAAATCGTTGGCATGCCAAGTGCTGGCTGACGCTGCAGCGTGGATGTTGACACTCATACCTTGACCGTAGCCGAGCTCGCAGTGGAATCCGTTGTCTGGGGGCACCAGACCGGCGCTCAGAAAGGCCAGACGGGCACGCAAGGGGTTGAGCTCTTGGTAATAGCCAAAGGTGTAGCCAATGTCTGCGACGTATCCGGAGGTCCAGTCGTTCATGCAAATTCCTGAAAGAGGGGTTTGGTATAAAGACGAAGCGGTGTAGATGCATTCTAACCATCGTCATAGGAAAACCCCAGCCCTTGGGAGGGATTTTGTAATACCGCTTGCCTGGCCTGCCTAATCGGGGTTAGGTCTCCTGTGTGAGTGCGTTGAGCCATGATACACAGAGGTGGCTCCGCTTTTTAAGACAACCGCATAAGTGAATTTGCGTCCTGATTGGGGCAAGATTGTCCCGTAAACAGGAGCATGAAATGACCAGAAGACCTCGACGTAACCACTCACCGGCTTTCAA
>Ga0255127_1001161_pt1 | contig 11055 bp, 12 predicted proteins | sample Law_Miss_RepB_8d_FD_188555 | JGI IMG/M metagenome (GOLD analysis project Ga0255127, IMG submission 188555) | Freshwater microbial communities from St. Lawrence River, New York, United States - Law_Miss_RepB_8d | ecosystem: Environmental > Aquatic > Freshwater > River | place: USA: New York...
GCTTGGGATAAGCAAGATTCCAAAGGAGAGCAATAAAACGATTAGTTTTTTGTACATCAAAATTCCTTTTCTCGAAGTTAATTTACGGACGAGAGAAGGATTAGATTCGAATTATCCCTAACTGAAGATGATTTAAATTGAGGTAACCCAGATTTTTAGACAGAAATAGGGGTAGCTGATATCTCGGTAGAAAAAATTGCTTTGTCGTCAGCATTGATCTAATCGCACGTGAGAAACGAAGCAAAAGCAAAACGATGAATCCGACTACAACACATATTTCACTGTTGAGCGTGCTTTCCACAGAGAAAAGTGTTTCTTGAGAATTTAAAGCAGCACTGGGGGTTATTTGAGGTGAATGGCTATGTGGGTGCCCTGCGTGACTACTAACTGCCTCAGATTGGCTAGTCGGTTGCACCGTCGATGCAACATGGCAGTCAGGTGCTGCTGCAGCTCCTGTGCTAAAAAGAAGAAAAAGGGCAGCAAGGGGCACAGCTAGCCATCTTGCCTTCAAACCCTTTATCGACATTGTGAAAGGTTAAAGGACGAACGAGAGTAATTCCAAGTGAAAATTGGTGTGTCTTTATAAAAAGTGGGGTTTCATCGCCTCAGAGTGAGGAAACACACTCATAAATGCAGGGATGTCCTTGTCGAGTTTGAACCTTGCTTTTCACTCTCAGAAAAACCCAAGTATCGAAAACCTTCAGAAAGATTTAGCTAATTAATTACAGAGTAACCAGCTCTTTGCACAGCAATTTGAATAGATTCTTGTGAAATTTCAGCTTCGGATTCAACCATAACGTTCGCTTTTTCGGCACTGGCGATAACTTCCGTAACTCCAGGTATTATCAGGATTTCACTTGTCACCCGTCCTTCACAATGCCCACATGTCATGCCTTTGATTTCGAATGTCTTTTTCATTAAGACTCCCCACTTCTGTTTCTAGATTTCTAAAGTTTATCAATTCTTCAATTTTCAAACCTCTTCTTCAAAAAAGATCACCCCCTAAACTGGGACGCTCTAAATCAAGCACCCATCCGACTGAGCATTTTTTTCATCTGTTCTATTTCGACAGTTTGAACAGAGACGATTTCTTTTCCAAAGTTTCGAAATTCTGAGCGGTTCGAATCCCTGATCATCGTAACCATATGCAAGGCGCCTTCATGGTGGGTGATCATGCCCCTGAGCCAGTAAGCATCGAATTTTGAGCCGCTGAGAGAGTTAAGGGTACTTAATTCAGACTCAGTAAGCATTCCACCCATTCCATCACCCATCGAGTGGTTCATTCCGTGATTCATGCCGTGGCCCATCATTGAACTATCACCCCCATCTGCAAGCCAATTTTTCATTTGAATAATCTCGGCAGCTTGTCCATCTCTAATTTTCTTAGCTAATTCAACAAGTTCGGTGTCTTTGGAGCGAGAGATGGCCAGATCAGAGATATCAACGGCTTGTTGGTGATGAGGAATCATCATTTCAAAGAACATTGCATCTGAACCAAGCAAACTGGAGTTCGTTGAGTTGTTTTCTACATCCATGACTGAATGGTTCATCCCAAACAAACCTGAAGAGCTATTTTGAGTTCCCATTAAGAAAATAATGACGCCAATGAGTACTGCTATGACCCCAGTTAATATTCCAGTCTTTTTATCAACGTTAATCTGCATGGCTTGCTCCTTTTCTTAAACTGTACTCCCAATTCCTGAGGATTGTTTGCCGAGTGAAAAAAGAAGAGTCGCCCCATAAGCCGGATAGAGGAAGCAACCGGTAGGCAACGCTTTAATGGCTAGGACTATCGCTATGTCATATCCAGCGTGTAAACTCTTCAATAAGTAATGGATTGGAGACGTACGGACACATTGTCTGCTAACTCTTAATCACCGGGTCGGGGGTTCGAGTCCCTCACAACCCACAGATGCTGGGCCAGAATTTCAGCAAAAGTAGTCTCAGCTAGTAAACGCACAAGCGGATCAGAATCATTCTTATATCGAATCGATGATGTTGCTTGAGGATGATCAAATCCAATTGTCATTACTTTGGATCCGCGCTCTTGTGTCCACTTAAATAATTGGTCTTCCCACTTTGAACCAGGAAATAAAATCGCACGATAATCCAGAGTCTTGGTCAGATACACATCAATATGGCTCCAGTCGCCAGTTTCGCAAGGAACCGATGGCAAGCGTGGAGATTCTCGCATCATCAATGCACTCTGCTGTGCATTACAGAAACGATCAGCAGGTGCGATGTAATAAGAACCGGCTGGGGATTTAATATGGTTAATTAATTCTGGCAGCCACATCTCTTTGTGAGAATAAATATCGGCGATTGCATCTGCGGCTAGATCTATTGATTTTTCTAATCCAGAGATACAACCGAGTGATTCATATAAGCGCAATAAAGCGATGTGCGTGGCTAAATAGGAAAGGGATGCAACGCCGCCAGTTTCTTCTCCTGCATTCATGGCAACGGTTCGAGAACCGCGGAGCGCAGCATTGGTTACCCAAATTTTTTCTTTGTATCCATCTGCTGAATCAAAGGCTGCATTTGTCTCTACAGAGTTTCCTGTGGCAGAAATTGCAATGAGAGTTTTTGATGTATTTGCCTGCGGAGGTGTTGGGTTACTTGAAAGCGTAAAGGTTGCATTATTGCCACAGGCTTGAAGTTTGGTAACCATAGAGTTCGCGGCAAATGCAGAAGAACCCATGCCCATAAACACCAGTGATTGTCCTGAAAGATCTGGCCATTCAAATTTTTGTGTAGCAAGTGAGTGCGCAAGATCTGCTTTGCGAGCTAAATCTTTGCCAAATTTAATTGGATCCATAGCCCAACTCTTTCATATAACTGATGGCAAACTCAGGCGCATAGCGCCATTGCGGCAAGAATTTATCTGCGTACTTGAGTTCTCTGTTCTCAAGAGTTCGCATGAGCGCATGTAGCGCACTGATATCAAATTCACTGCCATCAAAATACTTTGTCAAAAAAATAGTTTCGGCTTGCAATATCCACTCTTTAATCATCTCTGAATTAGCATCATAATTAATTGCAACAGCACCAACATGGAAAAATGAAGAACACATACTTGCAATGTCTCGAAGTGAATCAGTTGCTTCTTCAGCAACTGCAAGAGGGTCGCCTTCAAAATCTATTACCCACATTTGATTGTTCTGAGTACTCTTTAAAATTTGACCGACATGGAAATCGCCATGAATTAAACCTTCAAGGCAGCGATGCATTTCTTTGGTTAAGTGTGCCAAGTCATCTAGCCACTGACCAAGATCATTTTCTTTCGCCTTTTCCACACACCATGTCCAGCCATCGCTAGTTCCAGGAATGTATTTGTTAATACTTGCTAATAGCTTTTTATCCCAATAAATATTGCCCAATAACGCAGGGAGATACGTAAAACCATTTTCAGTGAGTATTTCTTCTTTGTGTGCACCTATTGATTTCTGTGCAGTGAGCTGCCATTTAACGATGATTGATTCATCAAGAACTACGGACTCATTACTCTGATCTACTGAAATAAATCGCTCATGTGAATAAGAGCCACCCTGCATTGTTGAGTGCAAACCGTGGGGCAAAGGATTGCTCAGTAATTTCGCGGTCACTGCATCTTTGGATTGTGCTCGTCGCAGTTCTTTGTTTTTTACATAAGGAGCCACAAAGTTCTTATCTCCAGATTCGAAAATAAGTACTCCTGCAGAGTCAGAAATCGCAAAGTCAACGAAAACATCAGAGCACGCATTAACTTGATCAGCGCGAGATGCCGGCAACAGGGCTTGGCACTGTGCCTTAGATAGATGCATTTCTATTTAGATTTGTGGGCGAGCGCAACTTTTTCAATGAGAGCAGATGCCACACCGAGTCCATCGCGGCTTTGAATCTGCGCAGCATTTTCGCGCATCTTCTTACCTAGCGCTTCATCGCTTAAGAGCGAATCAATAGCACTGTTCATTTCTGCTTCTGTGAATGCGTAGGTTGCAAGGCGCACACCGAAGCCGAGCTCGTGCATTCGTTGTGCATTGTCATATTGATCCCAGAAGAGTGGAAGCAAAATCATTGGTTTTCCGTAATGCATCGCTTCAGTTGTTGTGTTGTTTCCACCGTGAGTAATGACCAAATCGACCTGAGGAATGATGTTGATTTGTGGCAAGAATTGAGAGCCCACCATGTTTGCAGCCAATTTAATCTGTTCGTGCTGTGGTCCCATGCTGACGATATAGCGGTGCTTGGTCTTTCCTAATACTTGCGTCAAACGATTCATGAGTCCGACATCGGCAGAACCTAGTGACCCAAGGGAAAGGTAGATTAGTTTGGAATCTGCTGGACGCTTCGCAACTTCTACAGGAATGTCATATTTCCCATCTGTTTCGCGAACACTTGATTCAATGCGGGTCCATGTTGAGTTAAGTGGGCGATCTTTAATGTAATCGGCAACTTCTGGAAATACATACATATTTGCATCTTTTGATTCGTGAATGAATTCGAGTTCTGGCAGAGCAGGGGCGCCTTGCTCTTGCACCCATAAGTTAAACGCTGACCACATCTCATGATGAGTGCGCTTATATTCAGCGCGATATGTATCCCAATTGCTTGAATCATTTGCGGCATACCCTGAGTACGTTGGAGCAACCTTTAACCCCTTTACCTCAAGGGGATTGCAAGACACGATGCGCACAAATGGTTTGCCCGCTGTTAACAGGGCAGGAAATGTAACAACGTTATCTTCAACAATGACATCAGGATTTACGCGCTTAATAATGCTGCGAAGTTGTGGTTCGCAATACATTGCGCCATCGATGAGTGCTTGCCATGTTGGTTTGATAAATGTTTCAAGTTGTTCAATAGTTGGTTTACGAAATTCTGGGGAAGTATCGCGAATGTAATCAGTCCAAAATTGTCCAGGATCTGCATCAGAGTCTGCTGGTGCTGGCGGTGCTAAATTAACTAGATCTTCTTCAAAGCCAAGTGCTTTTAATTTGCCGTCCCAAGATGCTTCGGCTGCAAAGACCACACGATGGCCAGCTTTTAGAAGGCGGTATCCGATTCCAACACATTGGTTGGTTGGGCCATAGGCGGACTCGGGCATGAAAAGGATGGTCAATTTTTGCGAAGTCATGGCCTAATCCAACAACACAGCGCCGAAGTTGTAAACCACAAGGATTTTTTCGCGGTGGCACTAGAAAATTGGTGCATTTCTCTCTAGGGTTATGACCAATTCTTGCGCCCACTGCGGGTGCATTTCTTGAGAGGAACTTCATGAGAATTTCACGCATAGCAGTGGCCGCAACAGCAGTTGCCGGACTATTGCTCGGACTCACTGCATGTAGCAGTTCAGATACAGGTGCAAGCGCGCTTGATTCAAATGCAGATCTCAGTACGCAAACTCTGACGATCAGCAACTGGGCGGCATATTACCCAGAAGATCTAGCAGCAAAGTTTGAAGAAAAATTTGGCACCAAAGTAACAATTGCGAACCACGCAACGAATGAAGAGATCATGGCCAAGCTCACAGCTGGTGGAGACTCGGGAATTGACGTTGCGTTCGTTTCCGGGCAATTTGCACAAGCACTAGCTGCGCAAGGCTTGATCGAAACATTGGATAAATCATTTATTCCTAATGAAGCAAACCTCGTTCCAGAAGCTGCAGAACTTTCTTATGACAAAGGCAATAAGTACTCAATGCCTTACGCATGGGGAACAACAGGTATTTGCTACCGCGCAGATTTGATGAAGGGCAATGAGCCAACAAGTTGGAATGATTTGTTGATGCCTAAGCCAAAATTCAAGGGCAAAGTAACAATGCTTGCAACTGAGCGTTGGTTAATGCTCCCAGCACAAAAGGCACTTGGTTATTCAATCAATACTCAAGATGAAGCTGAAATGGGCAAAGTTAAGGACCTACTTATCAAAGCTAAGTCAAACCTTCTTGCCTACGATGACACAACTTTCTACGAGCGCTTAGTTTCAGGTGAAGCCGTAATGGTTGAAGCCTGGGATGGTTGGTGTAACTATGGAATTGCCAAGAATAAGAACATTAAATTCGTAGTTCCTTCAGAAGGCTCAGATCTCTGGGCTGACACAATGGTGATTCTAAAGACTTCAAAGAATAAAGAGGCTGCACATGCACTCATTAACCACATCCTTGATAAGGATGTTCACTCATGGGTAGTCGACAATATTCTTTACAAGGTTCCTAACATTCCAGCAATGGAAAAATCATTGCCAGCCCTCGTTGGAGATTTCCCAAATATGGGTATCACACCAGCAGAACTACTTAAGGGTGAAGGCATTGTTGACCTCGGAAAGGCATCTGCGCTTTATACACGCATTGCCACTGAAGTAACGGCCAAGTAATAAGTACAAATTACTAAATGGCTCCAGCGGTTAAGTCAGAGGGGCGCGACGCAATCAAGCGTCGCGCCCTTCTTTCGCGCGCCGTCTTCTTAGTTCCAGGTCTTACATACATAACCGCATTCATGTTGATCCCGCTGGGATTTATCATTGCCTACACCTTCTTATCCCGAGGTACGTATGGCGGAATTGAATTTATCTTTACCTCTGAAAATTACACCCGCGCTCTTGATTCGCTCTATATAGGTGTTTTGGTTAAGTCTATTTTGATTGCAGCAGCAGCCACACTATTGGCTTTTCTGATTGGTTTTCCTGTGGCTTATGCAATTACAAAGCTGCCAACAAATCGCCAAAATATCATGCTTGTTCTTATCGTTCTACCTTTCTGGACTAACTTTCTTATTCGCACATACGCGTGGATTGTCCTGCTTAACACCCAAGGTTTTCTCAATAAAGGTTTAATTAACATAGGTGTTATCAGCCAGCCCCTAGAGCTTTTATATAAACCTGGTGCAATCGTTTTAGGTCTGCTCTATGCCTATATCCCGCTGATGATCTTGCCAATTTATTCTTCTCTTGTGCGCATTGACCCTGCAATGAAAGAGGCTGCAATAAATTTAGGCGCAACACCTGCACAAGCGTTTAGACAAGTCACGTTGCCTTTGGCGCTACCTGGAGTTCTAATTGGTGCAATCTTTGTATTTGTACCAAGTGTTGGAAACTTTATCGTTCCCGAATTACTTGGTGGTGGTAAAACCATCATGGTTGGTAATTTAATTAGAGATCAATTCTTAAAGGCACGCGATTGGCCATTTGGTTCTGTACTGGCCCTCTCCATGGTCATCATGCTCTGTGCTCTCTTCTTCATTCAAGCGCGAGTTAATCGTCGAGTGCTCGGAGATGCCCGTGCATAACAAACTCGGCTGGCTACGTTTGCCGCTATATGGTGTGCTCCTATTTTTATATCTGCCCATTTCGGTACTTATTTTCATGTCCTTTAATGAATCAGATGCCCCATTTACGTGGACTGGCTTTAGTACAAAGTGGTATTCCGTATTGGTTAACAGTCCTAACATCATGGAAGGCTTTAAGAACACCTTAATTGTGGCAGTTGCTACAACGATTATTTCACTCGTTCTAGGAACGCTCTTAGCAATTGGTTTGGCTCGCTATCAAAAATCTTCAGCACTCGAAGCAGTTGCACTAACTCCGGCAATTTTTCCTGACTTAGCACTGGCAATTGGATTACTTGCACTCTTTACATCTTTGCACATCACATTAGGATTGCATTCAGTAATCATCAGCCATGCACTCTTTTGTATGGCCTTTATTACTGCAATTGTTCGCGGTCGTTTGGCACAAATTGATTCATCACTTGAAGAGGCAGCTCAAGATTTGGGCGATAGTCCTGTTGGAACATTTTTCAGAGTTACGTTGCCAAGTATCAAGCCAGCACTCATTGCCGGTGGATTACTCGCTTTTACTCTCTCATTAGATGAGTTCGTCATTGCCTTCTTTACAAATGGACCAAGCACGCCAACTCTGCCAATTGTTATTTACTCAATGGTTCGCTTTGGTGTTTCACCTGAAATTAATGCTCTTGCAACTGTGGTTTTGCTTATTAGCGCCTTGATTGTCACAATCGCTCAACGAAACGTAAAGGTGCAGGATCAAATATGAGTTCATTTCTTAATATCGCAGCCGTCTCCAAGCGATACGGTGATGTTCAGGCGCTCGATAATGTTTCGATAGAAATTCGCGAAAACGAATTCTTCGCACTTCTTGGTCCATCTGGTTGCGGTAAGACAACTCTGCTTCGCGCTCTGGCAGGCCTTGAATCCCTAGATTCAGGTGTTGTAACCCTAGCTAATGAAGATTTGTTATCCGTACCAGCAAATAAGCGCCCAGTAAATTTGATGTTTCAGTCATACGCACTATTTCCTCACTTAAATGTCTATGACAACGTCGCATATGGTCTGCGCCGTGAGAAGTTAGACAAAGTGAAAATAGAACAACGTGTTGGCGATGTATTAAAGACCGTTGGTTTAATTGATCAAAAGGATCGCCGTCCGTCTCAATTATCAGGTGGTCAAATGCAACGCGTTGCACTTGCTCGAGCAATTGTTAAGCGTCCAAAAATTTTGTTATTAGATGAACCTCTTTCTGCGCTAGATAAGAAGGTGCGCTCAGAGATGCAGCTCGAACTCAAGCGCTTGCAACACGAAGCAGGCATCACTTTTATCTTCGTGACTCACGATCAAGAAGAAGCGATGTCTATCGCAAATCGCATTGCATTGATGGACAAAGGCAAAGTTGTTCAGATTGCAACACCTATTGAGATGTATAGCGCTCCAAAGACTAAGTTTGTTGCAGATTTCATCGGCACAAGCAATCTATTTGCCGGCGCACTGGCAAGTGGATCAATCACAGTTAAAGGCAAGTCACTACCAACACCTGCAACACAGTTAGCAGCCGGTGCAAAGGCGGTACTTGTTGTGCGACCAGAAGATATTGAATTAGGCACAAATGGAACGATTTCAGGCAAACTCGTTAGTTCTAATTTTTATGGTGGTTCTAGTCTGTTATTTGTTGATTGCGGTTTTGATCAACTAGTAAAGGTTTCATGTGCACTCAATCAGGTTCCACCTGTTGGTTCAGTCTGCCACCTTTCATGGAATCCAAGTGATTCAATTCTCCTAGCGGATGCATAGACCATGACAATGCATAGCGCATATATCAACGGCGAATACGTCACCGGTAAAGGTTCACAGATCACTCTGGTTAACCCTGCAAAACCATCAGATACGTTTCAATACGCAGCCGCAACAACGGCTGATTTAGAAAATGCAATCACAGGTGCTAAAGCTGCCTATAAGCAATGGTCGCAATTAACTCCGGCTGTTAGAAGTGCGGCGTTACTTAAGTTTGCTGATGCAATCGCTGCCGATTCTGCAAAACTAACCGAACTTGAAGTACGTGAGAGCGGAAAGCCAGTCGCCGTGTTTCGAGATGGTGAATTGCCATTTGCCGTAGATAATTTGAAGTACTTTGCAGCAGCAGCTCGATCATTAGATGGCACCGGCGCCGGTGTTTTATCCGATGGTTACACATCGATGTTAATTAAACGTCCTATCGGAATCGTTGGATCCATTGCACCATGGAACTTTCCATTGATTATGGCTATCTGGAAATTCGGGCCAGCACTAGCTGCCGGAAATGCTGTAATTCTTAAACCAGCACCATCTACTCCGAGTACAGCTCTTCGCATGGCAGAACTTGCTGTGCAATCGGGATTACCAAAGGGATTGCTCAACGTTTTATCAGGAGATGATGATCTCGGTAAAGCACTTGTTGCACATAAAGATATTGCGATGATTTCAGTTACCGGTGCCACTACAACAGGTCAAGCAATCATGGCCGAAGCATCAAAGACTACAAAGCGCCTTCACCTCGAACTCGGTGGCAAAGCACCAGCGATTGTCTTTGAAGATGCCGATATTAAAGCAATGGCGCACGCACTTGCCATGGGTTCTACATATAACACAGGACAAGATTGCACAGCTGCCACACGCATTTATGTTCACACATCCAAATTTGATGCAGCAGTTAAAGAATTAACATCGGTGATGTCATCGATTAAATATGGAGATCCACAGGATCCCACCAGCGATATCGGACCACTTATTAGCGCAGAGCATCGCACACGTGTCCACGACTTTGTTGAAAACGCTAAGACGGCCGGCGCCACAATTCACACAGGCGGATTTATTCCTGATTCAGAAGGTTTTTATTACCCGCCCACATTAGTTACTGATGCAAAGCAAAATAGCGATGCCGTGCAAAAAGAGATCTTTGGGCCAGTCGTTGTCGTTCTTCCATTTACAACAGAAGATGAAGCAATCGCACTTGCTAATGATTGTGCATACGGCTTGGCATCATCGGTGTGGACTACAGATGTTTCACGTGCCATGCGTGTTACTCACCAACTAGAAGTTGGTGTTACCTGGATTAATGATCACTTGCCAATTGCATCCGAAGCACCTCACGGTGGCGTAAAAGGCAGTGGCTTTGGAAAAGATATGAGCGCAGAATCAGTTGCTGAATATTCTGTCACACGTCACATCATGATCAAGCACGCACAGACAGAAGCGAAAGACTCTTTCCGCCCGGCTTAATTCTTTGGCGCATCAATGGCTAACTTTGCAACACGAGCAGATTCAATGGGTGCCGGTGTTGGAGCTCGTGCTTCATCTTCTGCTAACTCTTTAATTTGCTTGCGAAAACTCTTAATCACCGGGTCAGGGGTTCGAGTCCCTCACAACCCACTATGTGAGATATGTGAATGGATACCTCATAGCGCAATATTGCCTTTCGCCATTCCAAAACTTATCCACAGATACCGGATCAATGAAGGTAATCTAAAAAGTGCGGCAAAACACTTAAAATCTAACCGATACTGGTGCCTTAATGTGGAAGGGTAAGGCTTAACTTAAGGAGAAACTAATGATCACTGGCGCAATTATCAGCATAGTATTAATAACTGCGGTTTACGCCTCATTTAAAATTTAAAAGCCTACTTTAAGTACCCGGTAATCCAATCTAAATTTCGACTGCATAGCGATTTAGCATTACTTACCGATTCAAATATTACCGTTGAACTTGTAGAGTTTCAGATGAAAAATAAATTATTACCCTTAATTAGAG
>Ga0255127_1001165_pt1 | contig 11019 bp, 4 predicted proteins | sample Law_Miss_RepB_8d_FD_188555 | JGI IMG/M metagenome (GOLD analysis project Ga0255127, IMG submission 188555) | Freshwater microbial communities from St. Lawrence River, New York, United States - Law_Miss_RepB_8d | ecosystem: Environmental > Aquatic > Freshwater > River | place: USA: New York...
CGAGGCGATCGGCGCCTTCCGCCCGCTTGAGGCGCTTTTGGCGGAAAGCGATGTGGTCTCCCTCCATATCCCGGAAACCGCCGAAACCCGGGGCTTGATCAATGCCGCGGCCATTGCGCGCATGAAGCCAGGCGCGGTTTTGGTGAATACGGCGCGCGGCGGCTTGGTGGATCAGGCGGCGCTGGTGGCGGCGCTGCAATCAGGCCATTTGGCGGCGGCGGGGCTGGATGTATTCGCCGCGGAACCGCTCGACCCCATGGACCCTTTGCTTGGCCTGCCCAATGTGGTGCTGGCGCCCCATGTCGCTTGGCTTTCCACCGGGACCTTTGCGCGGTCCTTCAGCATCGCCGCTGAAAATTGCCGGCGGCTTCAGGGCAATGAGGCTTTATTGAACCGGGTGATCTGAAGAAGTTAAATTAACCTGAACTAAAGGGGCGGCTCTTCGACCCTGGTTCAAACTGGCAGCAGTGCGGCCAGGGCAAGCTTTACCCAAAAAAGGGCAAGGCAGCGCCTGATCGATAAAAGCAATCGTTCAATCTTTTCTTTTTTGTTTTTATTCTGATAATTAAATCGTATGTCCTCCACCTTGCCTGATCTAGACCGTTTCAGGTCAGCATCCTTTGAGCCGATGAGCTTCCGCGAAAGGGGCGCCACCGTTCCTTTCACGACGCCATTGCTGCTGAATGCGCGTATCCGCCGGACCGCTCCCGGACAAGGCCTGGAAATGGTTGTGGTCAATCCGTCGGGCGGGCGTGGCGCGCTTATTCTGCCCTGGGCGGCGATGACAGATATTTGCGGCCCAACCTTGTTTGATCGTCATCTGTGGCAAAATCTGAATGATGCGGATGACATTTCCCCAACCGGCATCCGGCATGCAGCGCAAAGGCTTGCGGCGGAGGGTCTTGCCGGCCGCGTTGCCGCATTGGCCGCCAAGGACGCGCAACGCAGAGAAGTTTCATCACAGGGCCTGGCCAAATCCATGCTGCTGGAAGCCCTGATAGCGGCTGCTGAAACCCCAGCTGAGGCAGCCAGTCGTTCTGCTGGGAAAGCTTCGGAAGCGTTCGAAAAACGGGCTGAACGCGCTGTCATGCGTTCAGCGGCCCTTGCTGGCCAATCACCAGAAGCATTCTCTGCGGATCTGAATGCGCTTGCGGTTGCACTAAGTGGTGCGATACCAAAAATCGAGGGGGAGGATGCACGGCTTCGGCAGATGCTGGAAAGCCTGACCCGCATAGCTGATGAAATCACCCAATGGCTTGCCAATGAACCGCGCGATAGCAGCCACATCCAAGCCGCGAATTTCGTCCAACAAACCGCCCGCCAAACCATTGAATGCGCCGGCTATGCTTTGGCGGCAACTGAAACACTCATCACTGATCTGGGCCTTCTGGTTCCCAACTGGCGCCGCGAAAAGGAAGCCATGCTGGAGCGTGCCAGGGCTGCGGATTGGGTCTTGGATGGGTGGAAAACACCCATGGCGCTTTGGGGCGCCGCCCAGCCCAACCAGCGAAGCACCGCGATATGGGAAGTTGCACTGATCGCCCCCATCTTGCCGCGCGAAGCCAAGGCCTGGATTAAAGATGCCGGTAATACGCAAGATACACCACGTCGTACCACACAGGTGGTGCGCGACAGGGCTGATTGGCGCAATGGCAATGCAATAGAACTTGTCGCCCGCAACGAAAATCTGATCAGTTTTTCCATCACCTATGAAAATCGCATCACCCCGCCAAAACCACCGCGCAAAAAGATCCGCTTGGCGCAGATTGATGCCGACATGCAGCCAAAAAACAGATGGCGCCTGACTAAATCAGCACAGTCGGTTGATTCAGCAAATAACAAAAAAAAGGCGGTAGATCCAAAACCGACCACAAACAAAATAAGTAAGCTTGCGGAAACCCGTGCCCTTGGTGGAATGGTCGAAACATCCTCTGACCAAGCCCTGGCGAAAATTGTTGCCTTGGTTGATCGCCTTTCCAATTCAGAAGTTCATGAACGCATCCTTGGGCCCTCACTTCCAAGATTGAAACGCTTGCGTCCACCGCGGCCCGCGAGCCTGACACGCCTGCTTTTTCTGCCGCTTTCCGGCGCCCTGGTTGATCCTTTACAGTGGCGCCGCACCGTTGGGCGTATTCCACGCAATGCCATCGGGCCTATGGTGCAATCACTGAAATTCGTTATTGGCACAAGCCTGGATGGCTTGGCATCGGCATTGCGCGAGGGTAACCTTGAAGATCAAGATTTGATTGAAAATGTAGGGCGTTCCTTGTGGCGATTGGCCGCAGAAGCAACACCAAACATGCGCCATGATGAAGCTTGGTCCAGTATCGGGTTAAGTGCCGCGGATTTTGACGGCATTATTTCGCTGGCGGGTGGTCTTTGGCGACATGCGGCGCCGCTATGGGAGGGCATGCGGCATATTAGCGGTGATTGCCCAACAGAAATCCTGAATGCGGCTTTAACTGGCCCCGCACAGGAAGGACGCCTTGTGTTTACTACCGCCATAGATGCCTTGTTGCAGCGCGCGTCTCGTCCTTCCGTGCTACTGAGTCTCGTGAAGGATTTCCCCACGCAATTGGTCAATATTATTGAAGACGCCCTAAATGATTGGGTCGGCGTCACGTTACCGGTTTTGCCGGAGGAGGATTTTGAAGCCGGCGCACGACTTGCGCTGGAAATCAGCGGCGTGATTACCGCCCTTGAAAACCACCCAAGGGTCCCTGGCCGGATTGATGCCAAACTTCTTATCGCCCATCGGCGCAGCCTGGATGATTTCTGCCGCTCGACGTACCGAGAAATAGTATCGGTACACATCAATGAAGCATTAACGCAGCTACAGGACGATGATTCTGAGGCCGTGGAGGATATTGAAGCCATGGCACGGATTGCGCGCAGCCTGGAAGAAGCCGGCAGGCGCTTCAGCGCGCCACAGAGCTACCTGGCCGTTCAGGAGGAATTTCGAACCCGGATAGAGCGACTGCTCAACCAACAGGATAATCCCCTTTTATCAGGGCAAGAAATCGCCCGAATCGAGGAAATCCTTCTGGGGCGCGAAACTGCAGAACGTCTGCTTCATCGATTTCGGCGCAGGTGAAAAATAGAAAGCTGGTTTCTTCAGCCCAAATTCAGTGACCGGCCTTGAAACCTAATACGCTATCTTATTGCGTATTTTTTTACCGATTCTGGTGTTTGTACTGGATGTGCAGCCTCAACCCTCATCAAAACTCCAGGACTTCAATCCTCGGCACTACGAACCGGCAAGTTTTCTTGACCGGGGCGTAGCGTTACCCTTCACCACACCTTTATTGTTTGGGGCGCGTGCACGTGCGGCCGGTGATCATTCCGGGCTTGAGGTGATTATCGCCAACCCGTCAGGCGGCAAAGGTGTTTATATTCTGCCCTGGGGCGCCATTCCGCAGATTTGCGTACCAACACTGCATGACCGGCGGCTTTGGCGCTTGCTGCGCGATAAAAAGCTCCTGACGCCTCTCATGATGCGTGAGGCAGCAGAGGCCGCCGCAATCGAGAATTTGGCCGGGCGAAACGCAGCCATGGCGGCAGAGGCCGCCCGTCTGGCACGAAGGACGCGGGAAAAAAGCACCAATTTTGCCCTGCTGCTTCACCTCATTAAACAAAGCGAAGAAACCGTTCCCGGGCGCCCGCCGTTGGAATTGGATGAACCCCTGCAGTTGAAACAGCGAAGCCAACGCGCTGTCATTGAAAGTGCCAGGCAATTACATCTGACGACTGCGGCCGTTGTAGATGCGCTTGAGGAAGTCTCGAAGGCCTGTATCGGTTTTGGTTTGCCTTCTGATGAACAGCCGGCACCATCACGCCTTTTGATGGAAGAACTTGGCATATTGGCGCATTCCATCACCGCTTGGCAGCAGGAAATACCAGCCGGTGCGGTGGCGAATGCCGCCGAAGCGCTACTTGAATCACTTCAATTGACCTTGAGTTGCGCGCGGCAAGCGGCAGCGGAATGCGATGCGCTGCTTGGCGATATTGTCGCCCTGCTTGGCAAGAAGACAGCAAAAGACCAGGGGCTTGATGAACGCCTGGGCCGGCTTGATTGGGTATTGGATGGGTGGGATCTGATCCTGGGTATTTGGGACGCAACCCCCATGCCCGATAAGGCCCATGCCATTATGGAAATGGCCCTTCTGGTACCGGTTGTGCCCAAGCAGATCACGGAATGGTTCGGCACTCATCACGATTGGTCCAAGACCCGGCGCAATGCCAATACTCTTCAGCAGTTTGAAGCTTGGCGCAGCGGGCGCTTGGTCGACATGATCGCGCGCAATGAAAAACTGATCCACCAGCAAGGGCCGCGCCGGCCCGCCCGCCCAAATACACCGCAGCAACACCGCCAAACCAACCTATCTGCTAGGGCAGAGAAGGCTTCAACCACACCAAGTGACAGCGCTGGCAGCACAGCCCGCATCAGCAAGCCACCATCCAAAAATAGGCTTTCTGAAACCCGGCAGCTTGTGCATGCCCTGGCGGCGGCGTCAGACTCGGCGTTGACCAATGTGGTTGAAATCCTGGATCGCTTACCTGAAAGGCAGGAAGCAGACCGGCTTTTGGATGCCGCGCGCCCCAGGCTGCGTCAGCTACGCCCCGCTCGTCGCCTGCAATTCACAAGGCTACTTTTTCTGCCCTTGGATGGTGCGATTGTCGATAACAAGGAATGGCAACGGGGCGACGCATGCCTGCCACGCTGCGCCCTTCCCGGCATTGCTGAGGCTGTCCACCTTGCGATGGGCGAAGAAGCCGCGCGGCTTGAGGCGGGTATTTCTGGCAAGACACATCAGGATTTAGGCGTGGTGGACCGCATGGGACGTGCCCTTTGGGCCGCCGCCGCATCCCATGCGCAAAAATTAAAGCCCGGGCCGCGTTGGGAAGAATCTGGGCTAAGGCGGGATGATTTCGCGCCCCTCTTGCGTCTTGCAGCCGAGGTTTGGCGCCATGCGGCAGCTTTATGGGCCGCCATACAATTGGCCGACTGGGGGCCGCCAGAAGAAGTGATACGGGCGGCTTTGGCGCCCCTGGCCGAGGAGCAGAACACTGCCTTTGCCATCGGCCTTGCCACGCTGATGCAAAAAGCGACAAGCCCCGGCACCGTTGCCTTGGTGGCAGCAGGCCTTTCAGATCGCGCGGGCAGCATCGCTGATGCTGCCGTGGATGATTGGCTTGATAAGGCGCGCATCATTCTGCCGACTGAGAATTTGATAGAGGCGGCAAACTTCGCTGAGGCCTTCAGAAACGCGTTCCAGGATCTGGAAAATGCCCCACCGTCGCGTAATTCAAAGCGTGCGGAACGCTTGGTGCAGTTGCGCCAAGATGCGGAAGAAAGCCTGCGCCTTGCCTATGAACAGGGGCTTGAAGCGGAAATCTTTCGACAAATTCCGCTTTTATGTCGCGCGGCATCCCCAGATCAGATTGCCAATCTGGAAAGCCAGGCGCGCGCCCTCAGGCGGATTGAATTGATCGGGCGGCGCTTTGGCATGGATCACGGCTATGACGGTGCGGCGAAGCGGATTCTGATGGCCATAGGTGAAGCCAAGCAAAGGCTTACACCAGATGGCCTGACCAAGCTTGACTTGGCACGTATGGCCGAAATCCTGCTTGGCCCCGATATGGCACTGGATGTTTTAGATTGATGCGCCGCCCGAGACGCATTTTCAAACTTGGATTGGCCGATAATTTAGTTTATTATTTTGTAATTATTACCATTCATCGCGCCAATGCTTCCCGCTTGGGCACAAAGAAGGGCCATGTCGTCAGATCTCCCTGCCAAGGATAGCCAAGCGGATCCCGCCGAGACAGAGCCCGATCCCATAGGCTTCTTGCAACGTGGCGCTGTGGTGGCTTTCACGGCGCCGCAATTGCTGGGCGCACGCGTTAGACAAGGGAAGTCCGCCGCCAACCGGGAACTCATTCTACCCAGTTTTTCGGGCACTAAAACGCCCTGGGTTATTCCCCTGAATGAAGCGGGGAAAACCCAGGGCATGACGCTTCATGACCAGGCGCTATGGAAGAAGCTTTTGCTTGCGCCAAGCCTGACGCCCGCACAAATTCGCAACGCAACCCTGGATATTGCCGCAGAAGGGCTGCGCGGGCGGGCTGCCATGACATTCGCGGCGGATCATGTAACGACCAGTGCCACCGCGCATCGTCGGGTCTTTTTCCTGCTGCTGACCGACCTTATTCGGCGCACCGAATTGCCCGCCGAAGCGCAGGTTCCACCTGAACAGGAAAGCCTGACCTATCTGCGCCCACGCATTGGCCGAGCAGTTGGACGCGCCGCCAAGCGCTTCAACATGAGTGTTGAGGAAGTTGAAGCCGCGCTTGAAAGTCTGGCGGGCGTTTTCATGTCGCTCGGCAATGCGCAGGATGCGGTCACGGGCCATGCACGACAAGCGCTGATCGATTTCCGCGCCTTTGTGAAGGAACTGGACCATTGGACCGCGCCGCGCCGGGGCAGCCCGCGTGGGCTCAAGGCCGAATGGGTACTGCGTAAGGCAGTTCTTACCCTCAGTTGCGCCGAAGCTGCGGTGGCAGAACTTGATCGTGTGCTGGGCGATACCACGCTGCTGATCCGCGCCTGGCATCGTGACAAGCAACCGGTCATCGCCCGCGCCGCACGACCGGAATGGTTATTGGATGGCTGGGCAATTGTGGTTGCTCTTTGGCGGCAATCAGAACCTTCCGATCGTGAGGCGACGCTCTGGGAAATGGCCCATCTTGTGCCGCCCCTACCCAAGGAAGTGGAAAGCTGGCCAGGCTTTCCGCAAGGCGGTTCTGCCTATCGCATTGACAAAATAGACCTCAGCCAAGCCTTTGATTGGCGGCGTCAAAGGCCGCTTGATTATATTACGCGCAATGAAACCCTGATCGCGGGGGAGCACGCGGTGACGCTTGCGGCAGAAGCGCAAAAGCTGCGTGAAGCCTATATGGTCCAATCCACGCGTGCATTGACTGAACCGGATAGCGATCAGAAACATGGGGATGACCCCCTCAGCCGTATTTCCGGACGCGCTTCAAAAGCATCAGATACAGTCTTGCGCCAAGTTGTCGCGGTGCTTGATGCAGTGCCATCACGCGCGATGCTTGACCCCATCATTGAAGCAGCGAGGCCGCGATTGAAGCTGCTGCGCCCGCCGCGCCCCATTACCTTCACGCGTATTTTGTTTCTGCCCTTTGATGGTGCATTGGTACCAATGGAAAAATGGGCGCCCGGCAGCGGTAAATTTCCACGGATTATTTTGACACCTTTGGCAGAAGCACTTCGCAGGGCGATGGGTCCGGAGGCCGAAGAAATCAACGCCAATCTTGGGGGACAAAATTTCTTTGACGTTCTGAAGGTTGATCAGGTTGGGCGTCGGCTTTGGGCTGAGGCCGCGCGGCTTACCCCCGGACTCAGGCTTCAAGAAGCCCTGCCGAGCATCGGGCTGGATGCGAATCAATGCTCTGAATTACTGACGCTCGCCACAGGTATTTGGCGGCATGCGGAAGGGATCTGGGAAGCAAAACTTGCAGCTTTTTCTGGCCCTTCGACCGAATTAGTAACCGCCGCGCTGAAGGGCCCAGCGCAGGAAGGCCAAGCCGTTTTCAGCATTGCCTTGGCAAGCCTGTTGGACCGGGCACAAAGCCCGGGTTCGGTGATCAAAACCGCCGCGCGGCTTTCGCCCATTGCCGGCAGTATTGCCGATGAAAAGCTGGATGATCTGGCAGCAGCGCCGCTGCTTAGCCTGCCCACGGAAGATCCCGTACGCGCCGCCCATATGGCAGAGGAAATGGTCTCCCTGCTCAAGGAATTGGAAACCGCGCCGCCTGGCCGCCAGACTGACCGGCGCAGCATCATCAGCCCGTTATTGAACCAAATTGGCAAGGCGAGTGAGGCTGCGGCGCGCCACATGGTGGAACGGCAATTGTTACCTGCGCTGCAGAACCCCAATGCCAAGCACCGCGCCGCCATTGTGGTGAATATTGAACATCTGGCACGCGCACTGCGGCGGATTGAAATGGCGGGGCGTCGTGCCGGGATAGTGGATGGCTTCGATGAATTGGAGCGTCTCTATAAACAAAGGCTCAAAGCCACGCTGAATGCCTTGGATGGGGGCGGGCTGCAGCGGCCAGATGTTATCCGCATCGCTGAAATTCTGCTTGGGTCAGAACAGGCCATGGTCTTGGGCGGCCATTGACGAAGGGGCCAAATGGTTGGGCCGGCTGATGTTCTTTTGCGTATTGGCAAGCAAAGGCTGAATTATAGAAGTTGGGGGGTTCCACCCGCCCAGGGCCTGCGCCATGATCGTGCATCTTTCATCACCGATCCCGAGGTATTCCCATGGCTCTCCGCTGCGATCTGATCATCCGCGATGCGACCATCATTGATGGCACAGGCGCGCCAAGCCGGCGGGGTGATATTGGTGTTTCGGGCGACCGTATTGTGGCGGTGGGCGATCTGGGCGGGGCCAGCGCGGATCGTGAAGTGATGGCCGGCGGCAAGGCCGTGGCGCCGGGCTTCATTGATAGCCACACCCATGATGACCGCGCCGTGCTATGCGGGCCTGCCTGCATGACCTGCAAAATCAGCCAGGGGGTCACCACCGTGGTGGTTGGCAATTGCGGCGTCAGCCTCTCCCCCGCGCGGTTTTCCAAGCGCCCGCCGCCGCCGCTTGATCTGATTGGCGAAGATGGCTGGTGGCGCTTTGATAGTTTCGGCGATTACGCGCATGAGCTGAAAAAGCAGGGTTCTGAAGTGAATACCTATGCGCTGGTCGGCCACCAGACCATGCGCGTGGAAGCCATGGATGGCGATGTGATGCGCGTTGCCAATGATGGCGAAATTGAACGCATGCGGCTGCGCGTGAAGCAATCGCTCGCGGAAGGCGCTTCGGGCTTTTCCACTGGGCTTTACTATCCGCTCAATATGCACGCCACCACTGAAGAAGTGATCGCGGTAGCTGAACCGCTGCGCGCTTATGGCGGCATTTACGTCACGCATATGCGTGATGAGGCCGACCGCGTTTGCGCCTCCATCGAAGAAACGCTGAAGATTGGTGACCGCGTTGGCTGCCCGGTTTGGATCAGCCACCATAAATGCTCGATGCCGGAAAATTACGGGCGGTCCAATCAGACGCTCGCGCTGATTGATGCTTATGCGCAAAGCCAGGAAGTCTGCTTCGATGTCTATCCCTATCCGGCGGGGTCCACCGTGCTGATGCCGGATCGGCTGCGTGATGATGTGAAGGTGATGATCACCTGGTCCATTCCGCATCCGGAAATGGCCGGCAAGTATTTGTCTGACATTGCGCGCGGCTGGAATACGGATATCCGCATGGCCGCTGAGCGCCTGCTGCCGGCAGGGCAAATCACCTTCCAGATGGATGAAGCCGATGTGCGCCGCATCATGGCGCATCCGATGTCGGTGATTGGCTCAGACGGCATTCCGCATGACGCGCATCCGCATCCGCGGCTTTGGGGCACTTTCCCGCGTGTGCTTGGCCTTTACGCGCGGGAATTGCGCCTCTTCAGCCTGGAGACTGCCGTCCATAAAATGACCGGGCGTCCGGCAGCGGTATTCGGCATGGTGGATCGCGGCGTGATCCGCGAAGGCGCCTATGCAGATTTGGTGATGTTCGACCCGGATACGGTGATTGACCGCGCCACTTTCGAAAACCCGAAGCAGGAGAGCGCGGGGATTGATGAAGTCTGGGCCAATGGCATTTCCACCTTTGTCGCCGGCAAAGGTGCGACGGGTGAAAAGCCAGGGCGCCTTGTCACGCGCGGACGGGGTTAGTTCTCGCTCACGCCCAGCGCCAGCGCCAATCGGCCCAGGCCACCACAAGGCCAGCAAGCGTTAAAGCAAGCCCCGCCGCGAAGACCGCGGCGTGGCTTTCATCAGTGGCGCGGAATAGCGCTGCCAGGGCAAAGCCCGCGATAGCCTGAGCAATCGCAAACCCCGCTGTCACGCGCACCCAGATCACGCCGGCCAGGGGACCCGCCCTCTCCCGCGCGGCAGCCAGCGCTACCGTGGTGATGCCAAGCGCCGCTAGGCCAGAAACCAGCCCAAGCGGCACCAGCACCCAAAGTGCTTGAGGCAAGGCAAGTGCCAAAGCCACGGTCTGAATCACCATCCAGATGAAAATGGCGCATCTCCCGCCCCAGCGATCCACCGCGCGGCCACCAAGCAAAGCGCCGCTGATGCAACCAAGGCCAAACAGCACCCACATGCCAGCGCCCAATTCCACGCCAAGCCCCCTGCCCCGCGCGGCCAGGTCCGAAAGATAAAGCATGGGCGGCACAAGCCCCGCGCCTGACAGCGCATAGGCGATGATAATGCCATAAGCCGGCGGGGCGCGGCCTTCCGGTGCGGTTTCGGCCACGGGCGGGCGCGGCCAATAGGGGCGCATGACCAACCAAAGCAGCAGGGCCATCATCGCGAGCCCCAGCCAAGCCATCGCCACCCCGCCTTGCAGCAAAAGCGGCACCAGCAGCGCACCAAGCGTAATGCCACCGCCCACACCAAACAGCACCATGCCCCCGGCGCGGCCCCGGCGTTCCGGGGGCGTCACCGCCTGCACGGAAGGCCCAGCGAGCCCCATCAGCATCCCGCCAGAAATCCCGGCCATGCAGCGCCAGAAGCCAAGCCAAGCCAAGCCGCCATGCCAAGCGCAAGCAGCAAAGGCCAGCACCGCCAGCGCCATGCCCAAATCCAATGCACGCGGCACAGTGATGCGCCGCGCCACAGCCCGCGCCGCGCCCACACCCAATAGATACCCCGTGAGATTAAGCGCGCCGAGCAAGCCAGCTTCCGCGCCATCTACCCAACCAGCTGAAACCATGGCCGGGAAAAGCGGCACATAAGCAAACCGCGCGAGCCCGATTCCGGTGCAGGTGGCAGCGGTGCCGGATAGGGCGATGCGGGTTGTGCTGCGATGGTCAGCTTCGCGCTCGGCAGACGAATTCATGATGGTAGCCAAACGCACCCCATTCAAAGACGATGTGTTTGTG
>Ga0255127_1001171_pt1 | contig 10991 bp, 9 predicted proteins | sample Law_Miss_RepB_8d_FD_188555 | JGI IMG/M metagenome (GOLD analysis project Ga0255127, IMG submission 188555) | Freshwater microbial communities from St. Lawrence River, New York, United States - Law_Miss_RepB_8d | ecosystem: Environmental > Aquatic > Freshwater > River | place: USA: New York...
GAATTTGCCTTGGTGATGCCCCGTACGCTCCATTAATTCAATTCTAGAGCCTTCATTTGTCTTTACGGCGACCCATCATGGTCCAAACTACAATGATCACAAACAATACAAGCGCTGCGCCTGCTTCAATCATAAATAACAACATGGGATATTGGTCAAATAAATCGCTCAATGGACAGCTCCTTTTGCTTGAGTCTGGTGTTGGTCACTCAGGTATTGTTGTGAAGAAGTTTTTATCATACGGACTTTTAATTGCTCTTGCATTGGCATTGATTTCTTGTGCCAGCGCACCTGAGTACAAACCAAAACCAGTTGCCAAGAGCAGCTCTGCAAGTTCAAGCGAGTATTCATCCTCAGTGGCTAAATTGATCAATGCTTCATGGAATGATTTACCGGGTTGGTATGACGATGATTTAACCGCCGCATGGCCAGCCTGGAAAAGAAGCTGTGAGGGTTTGGTCAGGCGAAATCCCAGTGGACTGGATTGGAAGTCAGTTTGTCATTCTGCCAATCGCGTCAATGCATCAAGCAACCCATCGATTCGTGAGTTTTTTGAAACTCACATGAAAGTGATGGAGGTCAGGCATCAAGATGGACCAAGAGCCGGAAGTTCGCAAGGCTTGGTCACTGGTTATTACGAACCGTATTTGAATGGCTCTCGTCAAAGAGGTGGGGTTTATCAGACACCGATTCATCAATACCCCGATGCCTGGAAAAAACGCAAACCAGCTGAATTGCCAAGCCGTGCAGAATTACTGTCCAGTGGTCAGTTAAAAGGACAAGAAATTCTTTGGGTGGATGATCCTGTGGCTGCAGCGTTCATGCAAGTTCAAGGATCCGGTCGTGTGAGGATGAGTGACGGCAAAGTGATTCGTTTGGGTTTCGCTGGCACCAATGATCATAAATTCAAATCTTTTGCCCAATGGTTGCTCGATCGCAAAGAGATCAATCATTCAACAGCTACCATGCAAGGGATTCAAGCATGGTCAAAGAAAAATTCGCCAGGGCGAGTTCAAGAAATGCTGAATGCCAACCCTCGTTATGTGTTTTTCAGAGAAATGCCGGCAGTGGCTGATGTCAATGTGGGTCCCATTGGAGCATTGGGCGTGCCATTGACAGCGGAGCGAAGTATTGCGATTGATCCCAAGGCACTGCCTCTGGGGGCGCCTGTTTATTTGACGAGCACATACCCTTTGAGTGAAAAACCTTTGCGTCGTTTGATGATGGCGCAGGACACGGGAAGCGCCATCATTGGCGCGGTACGAGCAGATTTTTATTGGGGTACTGGTGACCAAGCTGGCGAATATGCTGGCAGAATGAAGCAGCAGGGACGGATGTGGGTATTTTTACCGCGCTAAAGTATTACTATTTGAGCATTACTATTAGGGCGTTTACTTAAAAAGAGGTTGTGATGAGTGATGAAATGATTTTGACGTCAGTAACAGATCGTGTGGCTTTGATCACGCTTAATCGACCTAAAGCGCTGAATGCTTTGAATGATCAATTGATGGACGAATTGGGCGCCGCTCTTTTAAAGTTTGACGCAGATGATCAAATTTCTTGCATCGTCATCACTGGCAGTGAAAAAGCCTTTGCTGCAGGTGCAGACATTGGCGGAATGGCCAACTTCAGTTTCAATGATGTGTATCAAGGTGATTACATCACCAAGAATTGGGAAACCATTCGTCGTATTCGCAAGCCTGTGATTGCTGCTGTGTCTGGGTTTGCTTTGGGCGGTGGTTGTGAGTTAGCGATGATGTGCGACTTTATTATTGCCGCCGATAACGCCAAGTTTGGTCAGCCTGAAATCAAATTGGGCATCCTGCCTGGAGCTGGTGGCACACAGCGTTTGCCTAAGGCAGTATCGAAATCAAAAGCCATGGACATGTGTTTAACAGCCCGCATGATGGATGCGCAAGAAGCTGAAAGAGCTGGCTTGGTTTCAAGAGTTGTGCCAGTAGAGCGCTTGATGGAAGAGGTCATGGGCGCAGCGAAAACCATTGCAGAGATGTCTTTGCCGATTGTGATGATGGTGAAAGAAAGTATCAACGCATCTTACGAGTCTTCTTTGAGTGAAGGCATTCGTTTTGAGCGTCGAATGTTTCATGCGGCCTTTGCCACAGAAGATCAAAAAGAAGGCATGAAAGCTTTTCTAGAGAAGCGACCTGCAAAATTCAAGCATCAATAAATTTTCAGAATTTAATATTTTCTTAAAAAGACTTCTTTTGAAATCATTCAAGCAACTCGGATTTGTTTTCTTAGGAGTTTTTTTCTTAAGTTCTTGCGCCACCATTGATGTGGCTGAAAAGAATGTGCCGCCACCAGAAAATGTTGAAAAGTTTTCCAATTTGAATGAGGGTGGTAAGTTGCCTAAGGCTTGGCAAATTTGGCGAGTCACTCCTCAGAAAAATAAAACCCAATACACCTTGAAAAATTATCAAGGCCGCACGGTTTTGCATGCCAGTGCAGACGTGGCTGCTTCTGGTTTAGTTTTACCGCTGAAACCACGGCCGGCTGCTCAACAAGTTTTATCGTGGGAATGGAAGGCCATGAATTTGATTGCTGATGCAGATAATCAGGAGTCGACCAAAGATGATGCACCTTTGAGAATCGTGGTGGCATTTGATGGCGATAAAACAAAATTACCTCTGAAAGATCAGATGATTTTTGAAATGGCAAAAATCATCAGTGGCCACGACATGCCTTATGCCAGCCTGATGTATGTGTGGTCCTCTGGGAGCCCACTAGAAACAGTCATTCCAAGCCCCAGAACATCCAGAATCAAAATGATTGTTGTGAACAGTGGCAGTGATCGTCTCGGTCAGTGGCAAAAGCATCAGCGAGATTTATCAAAAGACTATCAGAAGGCTTTCAATGAAATGCCTGGGAAAGTGATTGGTTTGGGTTTGCTGACTGATTCAGATAACACCAAGAGCAAAGTCAATGCGATTTATGGTGATATTGAATTAAAGAAAGTGGCCGCAAAAAAATAAAGACCCAGGGTCGTTAGGCCTTGAGTCTTTGTAGGACTTCTTTGAAGTGCTCTACTTGATTATTTAGTCGACTCTAAATAACGCTCTACCAAACGAACCCAGTACGTGCTTCCCAGTGGCAATAATTGATCATTGAAGTCATAGCAAGGGTTGTGCAGTTGGCAAGGTCCAAGGCCATGACCTTGTGAGCGGTGATCACCATCACCATTGCCGATGAACACGTAGCAACCCGGCTTTTCTTGAAGCATGAAGGCAAAATCTTCTGCACCCATGGTTGGATCAATTCTTGAGTTAACGTGATGCTCACCAACTAATTCTTTCATGACATCAACGGCAAAAGCAGTCTCTTTTTCATGATTGATGGTGGGTGGGTAATTTCTAGAGAAGGTCACTTCTGCTGAGCAGTCAAATGCTTGCGCCGTGGCGCTGGCAATTTGATGCAATCTTGATTCAATCAAATCAAGCACTTCGTGCGTGAATGTTCTGACGGTGCCACCAATCCAAGCGCTGTCAGGAATGATGTTGCTGGCATCTCCAGCATGAAATTGGGTGATCGATAGAACAGCCGCATCAACCGGTCGTTTATTTCGCGTGATGATGGCTTGAAGTGAGCCAATCATTTGACTGGCAGCAAACACTGGATCCGCGCTGTTATGAGGCAATGCAGCGTGACCGCCTTTACCTTTGACAGTGATCTGGAATTCATTGCTGGAAGCCATCATCGGGCCCGGGGTCACGCCAAAGTCACCCACTGGAATACCAGGCCAATTGTGCATACCAAACACGGCATCACAAGGGAATAAATCAAACAGGCCATCACGAATCATTTCTCTGGCACCGCCACCGCCTTCTTCAGCCGGTTGAAAAATGAAATAAACCGTGCCTTTGAATTCTCGGTGTTGCGCCAGATAGTGTGCAGCACCCAATAACATCGCCACGTGGCCATCATGACCGCAAGCGTGCATTTTTCCAGGGTGCTGGGAAGCGTGTTCAAAATGATTGTGTTCTTGGAGTGGTAGTGCATCCATGTCGGCGCGCAAGCCAATGCTGCGACCTTTGCCTAAGGATCCTTCGATGATTCCGACAACACCAGTTTTACCTAAGCCACGATGAATCTTGATGCCCCAAGATTCTAATTGTTGAGCCACCACATCAGATGTGCGTTTTTCTTCAAAGCACAACTCAGGGTGTGCATGAATATCGCGGCGAATCGCTTGAATGACTTCGGCAGACTCTAAGATTTCTGGTAATAATTTCATGGTCTTTATTGATGAGTGACTTAACCCTAATCATAGCTCTTATATAGCAGGGATGCTAAATCCCTCAGAATTACCCAAGTTTGGTACAGTGTTTCTGACGCAGTCAATCACACGTGATTTTTTAAAGGAAATCCCTTGAATCAAGACAAACCTTGGTTGAACAGTTATCCGGATGGGGTGCCACATCAAGTAGATGGGGCCCAATTTGAGTCATTGAATGATTTATTCGCTCAATCATTTGCTCAATATGGCTCAAGGTTTGCCTTTGATTGCATGGGCAAAAAAATCACTTACAAAGAATTGGATGAATTGTCTTGGCAATTTGCCGCCTATTTACAGTCGCAAGGCTTGAAAAAAGGCGATCGCATTGCTTTGATGATGCCCAATCTGCTGCAGTATCCGATCGCTTTATTAGGATCTTTGAGGGCGGGTTGCGTCGTCGTGAACGTCAATCCCATGTATACCGCTCGTGAACTGGCTTATCAGTTGAATGATTGTGGCGCAGATGCTTTGGTGATCTTGGAAAATTTTGCGCATGTTTTCCAGAGCATTCAAGATCAGGTGTCGATCAAGCATGTGCTGGTCACCAATGTTGGTGAACTGATGGGTCTTAAGGGACATTTGATCAACTGGATCATCAGATATGTCAAAAAAGCGGTGCCAAGCTGGTCATTGAATGGCGTGAGCAGTTTTCAGGAAGCCTTACAACAAGGTAAAAATACCAAAGCATCGTTTGAACCAGTGTCTATGAAGGGTGATGACATTGCTTTCTTGCAATATACCGGAGGCACAACGGGTGTTGCCAAAGGAGCTGTTTTATTGCACCGAAATATTTTGGCCAATATTGCGCAAATTGATGCTTGGCTTGAGCCGGGTATCAGAGGCTTGCGCATCGAGCAAATGGTGTTTGTGTGTGCGTTGCCGATGTATCACATCTTTGCTTTGACGGCGTGTTGTTTGTTCGGAATCAAGGCCGGTGGCTTGAATATTTTGGTGACCAATCCAAGAGATATTGCGGGCTTTGTGAAGTTATTGAAAGGCTTAAAAGAATTCCACGTATTTCCTGCGGTGAATACCTTGTTCAATGCCTTGATGAATCATCCAAAATTTTCAAGCATTGATTTTTCGTCATTGTTGGTGAGTATTGGTGGTGGCATGGCCGTACAAAAGTCAGTGGCAGATCGTTGGCAACAATTAACCGGAAAACCGATTGCTGAGGGTTATGGGCTTTCTGAAACTTCACCGGTGGTTTGTTGTAATACACCATTGATTGATGGTTTTACAGGAACGATTGGTTTACCTTTGCCAGGGACTGATGTTTTGATTCTGGATAACGAGGAACGCTCGGTCGCGCTCGGTGAGCCCGGAGAGATTTGTATCAAAGGCCCGCAGTTAATGTCTGGTTACTGGAATCGTGATGCTGAAACAAAGCAATCAATGACAGCGCAAGGTTTTTTTAAAACAGGCGATATTGCTTATATGACCACAGATGGTTACGTCAAAATTATTGATCGCAAGAAAGACACCATCGTGGTGTCAGGGTTCAATGTTTACCCCAATGAGATTGAAGAAGTCTTGACGATGATGCCCGAAGTCTTAGAGTGCGCAGCCGTCGGGGTGAAAGATGGTCCAGCTGGCGAAGCTGTGAAAGTGTTCATCGTCAAAAAAGATATTGGTTTGACTGAAAGTCAGGTGCTTGAGTATTGCAAAACACAATTAACCAATTACAAGCGACCAAAGTTCGTTGAATTTAGAACTGAATTACCAAAATCAACTGTTGGAAAGATTTTGCGCCGAGAACTAAGAGACAACTAAGAGATTTCTTTTGGATACGTAAGCGTAAGAAAAGTTTTTTGTACTTTTTACTTTATATCTTTAAATAGCTGGCAGCTTTTTCCATGGCGCTGATGCTGTACGGCACTTGGGCGAGCTCTTTGGATAACTCTGGAATAACTCCCATCAGTGGCGCTGGTATCAGGTGTTCTAAGGTGGCAATGTTTTCTTGAAGCAGTGTCATAGGACCTATGGTGTTAGCCACCCATCCAGCTAAGCGTAAGCCTCTTGCCTGAATCGCTTCTACGGTGAGCAAGGCATGATTGATACAACCCAATCTCATGCCAACCACCAGGACGATGGGTAGACCAATATCTTGGGCAAAGTCAGCGCTTGTTTTGTCATCATGAAACGGCACTTTGAAGCCGCCAACACCTTCCACCACGATTGCATCTGATTTATCTCGAACTGCGTTGAAGGCATTCAGCATCACTGAATAATCGAGGTGTATGCCAGACGCTTTTGCAACCAAATGAGGGGCTGCTGGGGTTGCGAGTTGATATGGGCAAACGTCTAAATAATTTTCTTGAGGTTTGTAAGTCATGACTCTGGATAGCGCCAAGATGTCTTCATTGCATATCTTTCCAGCAATGTCACTCAAGCCAGCAACCACGGGTTTAAAAGCGGCAACCATAGCGTGTTGTTTTTTTAAGTGGGTGATCAAAGCACCAGAAATTAATGTCTTGCCAACCTCTGTGTCCGTGCCGGTCACAAAAAAACCAGCTTTGCTAAGTTCGCCAGGATTATTAGATTTAAAGACCATCTTCAATCTCCATCAGCGCATGAATTAATTGATCAATCTGTTCTGTCGTGTGACTCGCTGAGAATGTGATGCGCAATCTAGCGGTATTGGCTGGCACAGTTGGCGGCCTGATCGCGGGTACCCAGATATTTTTTTTGTAAAGCTGTTGAGCCACTTGCAAGGCGTCTTCGGTTTTACCAATCATGATTGGTTGAATCGCTGTATCGGATGGCATCAACCCCCATTTTTTTAGGCGCAGTGTTTTTTTCCAATACTGAATATTGTGATTCAGCGATGTTCGATAAGAATCATCAGAGATCAGTTCTAAGCTTTTGAGTAAGCCGTGAGCAATCGCAGGTGGAGATGCGGTGGTGTAAATGTAAGGGCGACCTTTTTGCAAGATCCACTCCACCAATGTTTTATGCCCTGCAACAAACGCGCCGCTGATGCCAGCTGCTTTACCCAATGTGCCGATATAAATGATTCTTGCAGCTGCTTCATTGGTGTTTTGAATACCCGCATGTTCAAGGATGCCAAAACCGTGTTGACCAAGAACGCCAAAGCCATGAGCATCATCGACCAAAATAAGAGCATCGTACTGATGAGCCACTTTGAGTAATGCGGCGACTTGTGCAAGATCACCATCCATGCTGAAGACGCCATCAGTGACAATCAATTTAAATTCATTGGTGTCTTTGGCTAATAATTGCTCAAGAGCTTGCAAGTCTTGGTGAGGAAATACTTGAACATTGGCTTGATTTTGTTTGCTGGCCAAACGAACGCCATCAATCAGTGATGCATGATTGAGTTCTTCAGAGTAGATGCTCATCACTTGATTGGATCCAAGGCTGCTAGTGATAGCGGTGATGGCTGCAAGATTGGCCATATAGCCTGTGCTAAAAAACAATGCACGAACTTCTGGGATGAACGAGGCCTGAGTTTTTGCCAAAGCTTTTTCTAGATCATCGTGCGGACGGTGATGGCCGCTGATCATGTGTGATGCGCCACTGCCTGATCCAAAGAGTTGTAGACCTTCAGAAATTGCTTTTGCTAACTCAGGGTGATTCGCTAAGCCCAGATAATCATTGCTGCAAAAAGTCAGCATGGCTTGACCATCGATTGTCATGATGGGGGCGCTGGCACTGTCACAAATTTTCAGGGTTCTTTTGAGTGAGTGCTGTTCCAAGTCATCAAGTAAATGATTGAAGTGGTTGATGTATCTGAGTGTCATACTTTACCTGTGGCGGTTCTAATGATTGCCACTCAAAGTGGCGTTCAAGCTTGCTTGAACGCCCTTTGATAAGTGAGTGATTTCATCATCAACGATGATGTATGGCGGCATGATGTAAATCGTTGAGCCTATGGGCCGAACCAAGATGCCTTGATTTAAAGCGTGAACAAAAAATTCTTTTGAGAAGTTCTCACAAAGATGCTCTGGCTTGATATCGAAAGCCAAAATCATGCCTGCTTGCCTAAAATGAATGATCCGTTCGTCTTCTTTTGCCCAAGTAAATGCATCGGATAACTTCTTGGCAAGAACCTTATTGTTTTCTAAGACATTTTCTTTTTCAAAAATATCCAATGTCGCTAAGGCCGCTCTACAAGCCAAAGGATTGCCTGTGTATGAGTGAGAGTGCAAAAATCCTTTACGCGCGTCTTGGTGGTAGAACGCTTGATAAATCTCATCAGTCGTCATCACGAGTGAGAGTGGTAAATAGCCACCACTGATACCTTTGGACAAGGCTAAAAAATCAGGCCAGATGCCGGCTTGTTCAACAGCAAAGAAAGTACCTGTTCTGCCACAACCCACAGCGATTTCATCAGCGATCAAATGGATTTGATATTGATCACACAATTTTCTGATGCCTTGAAGATAAGAAGGGTCATGCATGACCATGCCTGAGGCGCATTGAACCAAAGGTTCAACAATCAATGCTGCTATTTTTTTTGATTGAGTTTTTAAGAGCGCTTCTAAATTTGTTAAAGCGCTGGTTGCGATGTCTTTGGCAGATTGATTGCCTGTTGCAAGGCGAGCATCGGGGTTTGCAACAATGTGAGCTGGATGAGTCAATGGACCATACGTTTCTTTAAAGATCGCAATGTCCGTCACAGCCAAGGCACCCAGAGTTTCACCGTGATAACTATTTTTAAGGCAGATGAATTCTTTTTTATCTAGCAAGCCTTTGTTCTGCCAATAATGAAAACTCATCTTCAACGCCATCTCGATGGCAGATGCGCCATCAGATGCATAAAAGGTATGACCCAATTGATGTTGAGTCAGTCTGCTTAGGCGCTCTGATAATTCCACCACAGGTTTGTGTGTGAAACCGGCTAACATCACGTGCTCTAAAGAATCGAGTTGATCTTTTAGTGCCTGATTGATCGATGGGTTGGCATGACCAAATAAATTGACCCACCAAGAGCTGATAGCGTCCAAGTAGCGATGACCATCATGGTCATACAACCAAGCTCCTTTGCCATGAGAGATCGCCACCAAAGGAAATTGCTCGTGGTGTTTCATTTGAGTGCAGGGATGCCACACAGAGGCCAAGCTGCGCTCTACAAGATCTTGGGAGAGTGAAGAGGTTTTAGGATTCATTCGGCTTTGATACCTGTGTCCTCGATCAACTTGGACCAACGTTTGGAGTCTTGCTGAATCAATTGGTTCAATGCTTCTGGCCCTTGAGGATTTGCTTCCAAGCCGATGGCTGAAAGTCGTTCTTTCACTTCAGGAAGATTCAGAATGCGTTTTGTCTCTTGCGCAATTTTTTGCACATCGGCTTTATTCATTCCTGCAGGCCCCATCAAAGAGAACCAAGAGGTGACTTGAAAGTTTTTCAAGCCAGGTACGCCAGACTCACTCAAGGTTGGAATGTCTGGTGCGTGTATCGAGCGCTGCATGCTGGTGACCCCGATGGCTTTTAAGTCGCCTGATCTAATCAAAGGCAATGCAGAAGCCAAATTATCAAAACTCATGTGAACTCGCCCACCCAATAAATCGGGCATCGCTTGAGCTCGTCCTTTGTATGGGATGTGTTTGATTTTTGTGTTCGTCAATTGTTGAAATAGTTCGCCCGATAAATGAATCGATGTTCCGATGCCGGAAGATGAATAGCTCAAATCATGAGGCTTTGATTTGGCCAAAGCAATCAAACTTTTGGCATCTGTTGCGGGAACTTGTTTATTCAATACCAAGACATTGGGGGTGCTGGCTAAAAAAGTGATCGACTCCAAATCTTTGCGAGGATCATAGTTAAGATTTTTATATAAAAAAGGATTGATGGTCAGAGTCCCAACGGTTCCAATCACCAGCGTATGACCATTGGGCTGAGCTTTGGCCGTCAACTCCGTGCCAATGTTGCCTCCAGCTCCTGGTTTGTTTTCAACAATTACCTGATTATTAAGGTCTTTTTGCCAATGTTCAGCCAAAATTCTAGCCAAAATATCAGGTGCTCCACCTGGGGTAAAAGTAACAATTATTTTGACTGGCTCTGAGCTGCGGTTGGGCCATGACTTTTCTGCATAAGAGGCAAAGGTCAGGATAGTTAAAGAAATAAAAGTTAGGATGTGTCTCATACCTCTATTTGAACACTTTGACCTGTATCATTGCGAATTATGACTATGAATGACCCTAAAAATTACTCTTCCATTTCTGTTGAGCAAGTCTTAGAGCTCTACGAATTGCCCATGAATGAATTGATGGCTCGCGCAGCGCAAGTCCATCAAAAAAACTTTCCAGAGGGTGACATTGAATTGGCAACATTGTTGTCAATCAAAACCGGCGGATGTCCTGAGGATTGTGGCTATTGCCCACAAGCAGCCAGATATCACACGGACGTCAAAGCCACTAAATTGATGGATGTTGAAGAAGTTTTGGAAGCTGCTAAAGCTGCTAAGGAAGCAGGATCTAATCGTTTTTGTATGGGCGCTGCTTGGCGCGAACCAAAAGATCGCGACATCGAAAAAGTAGTTGCCATGATCAAGGGTGTGAAGGATCTTGGTTTAGAAACTTGCGCCACCTTGGGTATGTTAGCCCCTGAACAAGCAAAAGCTTTGGGCGATGCTGGTCTTGATTATTACAACCACAATCTTGATACAAGTGAAGATTTCTATGGTTCTGTGATCAACACTCGTCAGTATCAAGATCGTTTGGATACATTACAA
>Ga0255127_1001177_pt1 | contig 10945 bp, 7 predicted proteins | sample Law_Miss_RepB_8d_FD_188555 | JGI IMG/M metagenome (GOLD analysis project Ga0255127, IMG submission 188555) | Freshwater microbial communities from St. Lawrence River, New York, United States - Law_Miss_RepB_8d | ecosystem: Environmental > Aquatic > Freshwater > River | place: USA: New York...
CACAAGGTGTTAAGCCTTGGAAGAACTAACGAGTGTAGTATTCAAGTTAAGGATATTGCAAATATTTCAAATTTACCTGCTCCACTTGATGAAATAAACTCTGTTATACATATTGCTGGATTGGCCCATGTTAATCCTAAGGACGATGAATCTAAAATGGCATTTGATAAAGTAAATTTTGAAGGTACTAAAAGCTTGTGTTTTTGGATAGAAACTTGGACTCAAAAGCCAGATGCTTTTATCTTTATTAGTTCTGTCTCCGTATATGGTTTAGAAGTAGGTTCTGGAATAACTGAAAATGATGAATTACTAGGAAAATCCCCTTATGCATTAAGCAAAATAAAAGCAGAACAATTTTTATTGAAGTGGGGAGAAAAGTTAGGCATAAGAATTTTGATTTTAAGATTGCCATTGATAGTTGGAGCAAATCCTCCTGGGAATTTAGGTAAAATGATTAATGCAATTAGACGAGGAACTTATTTTTCCATTGGAGGTGGCAAGGCCAGAAAGAGTATGGTATTGGCAGAAGATGTAGCAAATTTATTGGCAACTTGTCCAAATATTTCGGGTGTATATAATTTAACAGACGGTTTTCACCCTTCGTTTGCAGAATTAGAATCAGTAATAGCAAAGCAATTAGGAAAGTCAAGTTCGCTTAATATTCCAATATTATTGGCTAGATTATTAGGAAAGGTTGGAGATATATTGCCCATTTTTCCAGTTAACACAAATATCATAAAAAAAATTACCCAAGATTTAACCTTCTTTGATTTAAAAGCCCGCCAAAATTTGAATTGGAATCCATCAAGTGTAATTGAAAATTGGAGGATTTGAAATACATTAAATAATGATTAGATTTTTTGATTTTATTTTTGCTAGTTTGGGGCTGATAGTTTTATTTCCAGTTTTATTGATTTTAATTGTTATTGGATATTTTGATACTGGTTCCCCTTTCTTTGTTCAGGAGCGGGTTGGAAAAAATAAAAAGCCATTTAAATTGGTGAAGTTTAGAAGTATGTATATCAATACAAAGTCGGTAGCTACGCATTTGGCTAGTTCAAGTTCTATAACGAACTTTGGTAAGTTCTTGCGTGGGTCTAAATTGGATGAATTGCCTCAGTTGTGGAACGTAATTACAGGCGATATGAGTTTGGTTGGTCCCCGTCCAAATTTATATAACCAGGAGGAGTTAATACTTGAAAGAGATAAACTAGGTGTTTATCAAATAAGACCAGGTATAACTGGATTGGCTCAAATTAATAATATTGACATGTCTACGCCAAAATTGTTGGCTAAAACAGATGCAGAAATGATTAAGGGTTTTAGTGTTTCAACTTATTTCACCTTTATTTTTTCAACAATAATGGGTAAAGGTTCAGGTGATAAAATTGTAAATTAGAAGTGTATTTTTAGATTTAGAATAAAATGATAAAATTTTCAATAATAGGTTTTGGGCATATTGGTAAAAGGCATGCAACTATTGCCAATGAGTATCCAAATTGTCAAGTTGTAGCAGTTGTAGATATTAATCATGCGGCGAAAGATCATGAACTGTTTCCAAAGGGAGCACAATATTTTCAATCAATTGAAGAATTTTTAGAAGCTAAAATTAAATGTGATGTCGTAAACTTGGCAACGCCTAATGGATATCATTGTCCATATGCAATTAAATGTTTGGAGGCAGGCTACCATGTTGTCATTGAAAAGCCAATGGGTTTAACGAAAGCAGAATGTGAATCTGTAATTTTTAAATCATTACAGATGAGCAAGCAGGTTTTCGTTGTAAAACAAAACCGTTACAGTCCACCAAGCAAATGGATGAAAGAGGTAGTTGGTTCAGGCAAAATTGGAGAGGTGTTAACCGTGCAGGTGAATTGTTATTGGAATCGCGATAGTCGTTATTATAAAGCTGGTGGTTGGAAAGGTACATTGAAACTAGATGGCGGGACGCTCTATACCCAGTTTTCGCACTTTATAGATATAATGTATTGGGTATTTGGGGATATTAAAAACATTAAAGCAACTTTTGCCGATTTTAACCATCAAGATACTACCGAATTTGAGGATAGTGGACTGGTTAATTTTGAATTTGTAAATGGAGGTTTGGGTTGTATAAATTTTAGTACTTCTGTTTGGGATACGAATATGGAAAGTAGTATAACGGTGGTTGGTTCTAAGGGGAGTTTTAAAGTAGGTGGGCAGTACATGAATGAAGTGGAATATTGCCATATTGAAAACTACACGATGCCAGAGTTGCCACCAACAAATGCACCCAATGATTATGGTCCGTTTAAGGGCAGTGCAGCGAATCATCATTTTGTAATTGAAAATGTGGTTGAAACATTAAACGGGAGAGACACAATTACAGCAAATGCTTTGGAAGGGTTGAAAGTTGTAGATATTATTGAAAGAATTTATGAAACACGCGATCTTAAAAAGTTGAAGGAGAAAAGCAATGGCTAATTATTATTCACATGAGACCGCTATCATCGACGAAGGATGTATCATAGGGGAAGGAGTTAAAATATGGCATTTTAGTCATGTAATGCCAAATTGCATCATAGGTGATAAGTGCAATATTGGGCAGAACGTAGTTATTAGTCCTGAGGTTGTTTTAGGGAAAAATGTTAAGATTCAAAATAACGTAAGCATTTACACAGGAGTAATTTGCGAAGACGATGTGTTTTTAGGTCCGTCAATGGTTTTTACAAACGTTATTAACCCTAGAAGCGCAGTAAACAGAAAAAACGAATATGCTAAAACCATTGTAAAAAAAGGTTCAAGTATAGGCGCTAATGCTACTATTGTTTGTGGACATGATATTGGAGAATACGCATTTATTGGAGCTGGTGCAGTAGTTACCAAAACAATTCCTGCTTATGCTTTAGTAGTTGGAAATCCTGCAAAACAAATAGGTTGGGTAAGCGAATACGGACATCGACTAAATTTCAACGATGAAGGCATTGCAATATGTCCGGAATCTAATCAAGAGTACCAAATTAGTGATGAAAGGGTAGAAAGAATAAAATGAGCATGAAAATACAAATGGTTGACTTAAAAAGTCAATACAATCATATACGAAATGAAGTAAATGAGGCCATTCTAATTGTCATTGAAAATGGACAATTTATTAAGGGCCCAGATGTTAAGCTATTTGAAGAGAATTTAAAATCGTATCTCAAGGTTAAGCACGTAATTGCTTGCGCCAATGGTACCGATGCTTTACAAATTGCCATGATGGCATTGAATTTAAAGCCGGGCGATGAGATAATCGTACCGGTATTCACATACATTGCTACGGCGGAGGTGATAGGGTTGTTGGGTTTAAAACCTGTAATGGTAGATGTTGAGCCCGATACCTTTTGCATCGATGTAGCAAAAATAGAAAATGTTATAACTTCAAAAACCAAGGCAATCGTTCCCGTTCATTTGTTTGGTCAATGTGCTAATATGGATGAAATAATGGAATTAGCTCAAAAATATAATTTATTTGTTATCGAAGATACTGCCCAAGCCATTGGTTCAAAATATACATTTCAGAATGGAACTGTGGTGAGTGCTGGATGTATAGGTGATATTGGTACTACTAGTTTTTTCCCGAGTAAAAACTTGGGTTGTTACGGAGATGGAGGTGCTTTGTTTACCAATGATGATGCCTTGGCGGAAAAGTTACGAATGATCTGCAATCATGGTCAGAAAGTACAATATGTGCACGATATTATTGGTGTAAATAGTAGGTTGGACACCATTCAGGCGGCTATTTTGAATGTGAAATTGGGTCAACTTCGGAACTATGAAAATTCGAGAAATCAAGCGGCTCACTGGTATGATGAATTACTCGGTAAATTAGATTGGTTGGACATTCCTAAAAGGAGTAACAGCTCCACCCATGTATTCCATCAGTACACTATTAAAATTAAGGAAGGAAGAGAAAAAAGAGATGCGTTGAAAGCTGAACTTAGTAAACGTGGGATACCCACTATGGTTTATTATCCGATTCCTTTACATCAGCAGAAAGCGTTTGACTCGGTTAGTTATCCAAAGGGTTCATTCCCTGTTAGTGAATCACTTTGTGATATTGTATTATCTCTGCCCGTTCATACGGAAATGAATAATGAAATGGTACAAGAAATCACTCAGAATCTAATTCAAGTATATCAAGAACTGAATTAATGGATCAATTCACAAAGAGAATTTCCCAAAGTAGTTTTTTAATCACGGGTGGTGCTGGATTTATCGGTGCCAATTTGGTAGAATTGTTATTGGATTTGGGGGCCAAAAATGTTCGGGTATTGGACAATCTTTCCAATGGGTATTACGCCAATATTGAAGGGTTTGTGGGTCTTCCGAACTTTGAGTTTATCGAAGGCGATATCCGGGATATAGAGACGTGCAGGAAGGCAGTGGCGGGTATGGATTATATCAGCCATCAGGCTGCTTTGGGCTCGGTGCCGAGGTCGGTGGATGATCCAGTAACGTCGAATGAGGTGAATATTGGCGGCCATTTGAATATTTTGGTGGCCGCGAAAGAGTCGCCCAGCTTGAAGCGTATGGTTTATGCAGCCAGTTCATCGAGTTTCGGCGATAGCGAAGCGCTTCCCAAGGTAGAAGGAAATGAGGGCAAGCCTTTGTCGCCCTATGCCGTTACCAAATGGGTGAATGAGTTGTACGGCGATGTGTTTAGCCGGGTATACGGATTGCATACCATAGGTTTACGGTATTTTAATATTTTCGGACCCAAACAAAATCCAAACAATCCCTATGCGGCAGTAATTCCTTTGTTCATGAAAGCTGCGATGGAAGGAACTTCCCCAAAGATCAATGGAGACGGGACCAACTCTCGTGATTTTACCTTTGTACAGAATGCCCTGCAGGCGAATATCAAAGCGATGTTAGACACGGAGGGTTTGACACGGCATGAGGTTGTGAATATCGCGGTCGGCGACCGCACGAATTTGGTGGAATTGTGGGAGGCGATTGCGGTAGCTGCGGGTACTGATGTACAAACGACATTTGGTCCACCGAGAGCCGGCGATATCCCGCACAGTTTGGCCTCGATTGAAAAGGCAAAGCGGTTGTTTGGTTATGACCCAAAGATCAGATTGAAAGAGGGTATCCGTATCACCTATGATTGGTTCACTAAAGAATATGTCCAGTAATTGATATCATCAAAATTGAAGTTTAATTAGAGCCCCGCTATCCAGTGGGGTTCTGTCGTTTAGAAGGCTACGAGATCATTGGTAAAAATACCTTAGTAAAAATCTCGTAATTAGACAAATCATTGAATCTCACGCAAGAATCTGTTCGCTTGCCAATTAGTTCATTTGTTTGGGCTGAAAGTGTTAATTTACCACTTTGTTGTCGTAAATTCGCAGAATTGTTTTCCCATGTCAAATTCATTGTTCAAAATCCCGCTTAAACCCAGCTTTGGTTGGTCAATCCTTTTGGCCATTGCAACTATTTTTATTACCGGTTGCTATAGTTATAAAGACCAGATTTTGTTTCAAGGTTTGAAAGATACGACCTTTCCTAACCCAAATTTCCAAGAAAAAACCGTAATTCAAGCGGGAGATCAGTTATCAATTATTGTCAATGGTTTAGATGTGAACAGCACGAGTTATTTTAATATGCCAATGGGCGTGGGTGCAGGTGGAAATATGCAAATGCTAAACCAAACCGGTAATCAAGGTGGCAGTTTAATGGGTTATGTTGTGAGTGAGTCAGGAGTTATTGAATTCCCCAAATTGGGTGAATTACATGTTGCAGGTTATCACCCAGAACAGTTGCGGGATAGTTTGCAATGTTGGCTATCGCCTTGGGTGAAAGATCCAGCGGTAATGGTCCGATTGATGAATTTTCGTGTTACCTTTATTACAACGGACCACGCTCAAACCATCAACTTAATGAACACCCAAACCAATTTGTTACAGTTGTTGGGCATGGTTAATGGGATTACATGGACAGACCGGAAAGACAATGTGTTGGTGATTCGCCAAGAGAATGGCGTGAGGCAAGTACATCACGTGGATCTAACTTCCCAAGAGGTGTTTACCAGTCCCGTCTTTTACCTCAAGCCCAACGATGTGATTTATGTAGAGCCCAACAAACGAAAATTCATCGATACCAATGCCCAATTGATTTCAATAGTGACCAGCATCACCAGTACCTTGAGCATTTTAGTTTTATTTGTCAATAGTTTGAGATAATTTCATGAGCAACAAACAAACCGAATTCGACGAACAGGCCAGTGGTGGTCAGAATATATTGCCTGTCATTTTGCGTGACTATCTGCCCTACTGGCCAGTGATATTAGCTGCAGCGCTGCTCGGATACTTTGCAAGTAATTTGTATTTGCAGTATACAAAACCCACATACGCCATTGCCTCCACCGTCATGATCAAAAATGACGATAAAAGTGCTGACAACCTCATCAAACAAGCCATGGGTGAAGGCAAAAGTTCCACCGATGACGAGGTGGAGATCATCAAAGGGCGCCGCGTGTTGGAAAAAGCAGTGGAATTGGCCAATTATTTTTACGAAATCCGCTTTTATGGAAAAGTAAGACATTCTTTGATGTCTGTGGATCAAAGTCCCGTTCAGTTGATATTCCTAAAGCCTGATTCCATCAAACCCTTTGAGGTGAAATTCAATATAACGGAGGATGGCAAGAACGTGGTGGTGAATGGCAAACAACGCTATCCCATCGGGGTATTAATCAACTTGTTGGGCAATCCTGTGGTCATCAAACGCAATGAATCTGTGGGTGTCGAGTCCCTAACAGCCAATGGCACATTGGAATGTCGTTTGTTGGTCTTCTCAAAAGAACAACGTACCAATGCATTGTCAAAGAATTTTACGGCAACCACGAGCAAGAAAAACTCACTGGTGGTCATGAATTTGAAATCAGATTGGGAAGAAGGGGGGGTGAAATTGCTTTCTGCGATCATTGATGCCTATACACTGGAATCTCAGGATGAGAAGCGACGCATGTCGGAGTTCACCATGGATTTCATCGACTCTCGATTGGCCTATTTGGGCGATGATTTGGACAGCATTGAAAAGGAGTTGGAAGTATTCAAATCCAAAAACAGTTTGGATGTACTTAGTTCAGAAACCCAGCGCATTCTTAACAAAGTGCAATTGGGCGACCAAAAAGCCGTGGAATTGGATTTGCAATTGATGGTTTTGGAAGATTTGGAAAAGTATGTCTTGGGTAAAATCAAGAACCCAACCATGGCCCCCTATTCCGCGGGTTTAACCCAAGTGGATTTGAACGGCTATTTTTCTGATTTGATCAAAATCGAAAAAGAGTTCCAGGTGTTGAAGGAAACCAATGGTCCCAAGAGCGATGTGGTGTTGATTGCCAGAAGGCAAATCGAAACCACAAAGAATTTGTTGTTGGAGACGGTGCGGAATACCTATGAGAGTGTGAAATTGCTCAAACAACGCGCAGACCGTGATTTCAATAGATCTACATCTGCCTATGGCAATTTGATCAAAGTGATCCCAAGCAAAGAGCGTCAATTGATTAATATCACCCGTCAGCAAGAAATCAAGAGTGCCCTTTTTACCTATTTGTTGGAGCGCCGAGAAGAAGCGGCCATTTCGGCGGCGGGCAAACTCAGTGACTTGCGCATCATAGAGTTTCCAAGGTCGAAAGGGGTCATAAGCCCAAAGGCAGCAAGTGTTTACGGTATTTCAATCCTGGGCCTTGTTTCATTAGTCATCGGTATTCTTTTCATCAAATCGGCCCTGAACAACAAGATTACCGGCAAAGCCGATATTGAAGAGAGAACCACGATGCCGGTGTTGGGTGAAATCATGCAAGCGGAGACGGATAGTCCATTGGTGATGAAGGAAGGCAACCGCAGCTTGATTGCCGAACAATTCAGGGGATTGCGCACAAGTTTGGGATACATGGGTGATGGCAGTGGCAAGAACAAGATTTTGGTGAGTTCAAGTATTCCGGGTGAGGGCAAGAGCTTTGTGGCTACCAACATCGCCATCAGTTATGCGTTAACGGGTCAGAAATGCTTGTTGATTGAAAGTGATTTGCGCAAACCCAACATTGCCAAACACTTTGATATTTCCAAGCGCATCGGATTGAGTACCTATTTGAATGGAAATACTACATTGGAAGACATTGTGATCCCCACCTATATCGATAATCTGTATGTGATTGCGGCTGGGCCCATTCCACCAAACCCGGTAGAATTGATGATGAATGGAAAATACCAGCGCTTAATTGAACAGTTGGGTGAATTGTATGATCACGTCGTGATTGACTGTCCACCCATAGGTTTGGTAACAGATGCCGAGATCTTGGGCAAATGGGTGGATGCTTCCATATTCATTGTCAGGCATCAATATACCCCTAAGCAGGCTATAAGTAATCTATTGGATCGCCTATATACGGGTGATAAGTTTAACCGAATGGCCATTGTGATGAATGGTTTGAAGGGTGGCATCAGCGGCTATGGCTACGGTTATGGCTATGGTTATGGCTATGGTTATGGCTATGGTTATGGCTACGGTTATGGCAACTATGGTGGTTATGGGTACGGATACTATGGCAATGAGAAGAAACCCAAACGAGTATGGTGGAAAGAAGCCTATAAAGTAGTTGTTGTGCCTTTCTTGGCCTTGATGGGAATCAAATCCAAAGTCCGTTGATCAATATCCATTGCAATTGTTGAGCTATCACATCGCGGTGATGCGTGGTTGCAACGTGGATCAGCCAAGAAATTTGGCGAAGAGTGTTACAGTGGAGTAATTACCACTTGTTGTTCAAGCGGTCGTAGTATTCGAAGTTGATTTTGAAGCCGTAGCGGGGTTTTTCGAACAGATTGGCGTAGCCAGCGGTGTAGTAAATGCCCACCTTGAAGCGGTCGCGCCAAATACGCACCAGCTTGTCGATCCCCACATAGCCCTCGTAGAAGAACAGGTTCCGTCTCTCCGGCGCATACAGCAGGTTCACACCCGCGCGCTCATATAAACTCAGCTTTTTCAAGAACGGTACCTTGTTCACCAAACTGCCGTTGAAACTGTGCTGGTAGTGCACCTCGTAGAAACGCTTGAAGGTAGTGAAGGTGGAATCGAGCTGTTGGAAAGCAAACATCGGTGGGGTGAATACTAAGGCGTCGGACCGACGTTGGTAGCGGTAATCCACCACATTGATGTTTCTGCTACTGACGAAACTGCCGCTCACCGCCTTCAGCTCGCTGTTGCCCATCAGCCCCCAAGGAAAGCTGTGATCGATGCGGTATTCTAAATATTGGAAGTCGCTGTTACTCTTGAAAATGCCCGGCACCGCCTGTTTGTAATTGATGCTAAACGTGGGCCATGCCGATCCCAAAATCACCTTTTGCTTGGGTTCCGACATATACCGTTGGAATGGGGTGTAAGAGAGGTTTACGGAGGCGAAAAACGCTCGGTGGTCTACGAATTTGAGCGGAAGGTTGTTTTCGAACAAACTGTCGCCGAACTCATCGAACACATAGGTAGACATGTCTTTTCGATCGCTCAGCTCGCCTTGAACCTGCACAAACAGGCCGTTGATGAGCTCTTGGCGGTGGTAGACGTTGACGTGTTTGTTTTGATAGAAGTTATTGCGCCGAAACAGATCCAGGTAGGCAGCGTTCATGTTCACCATTCCGAAATCGCGGCCCACAGAGGCAAAAATCATCGCCCGTTTGTAGGGGTTGTACATGTGCGACATGTAAATGGTACCTCGGAGGTCGTTGTTGTTGATGCCGTACGATAGGTTTTCGTTGAATTCGAAGGTTTTTTTGTTTTTGAAGGTCTTATCGAAGCTGTTCCACAGGCTGATGCGCGTGCCGCCGGGCCACCAAGGTTGGTAGATGTTCCACAGGGGTTGGAATCTCATTGTGATGCCTTTTTTGCGGTCGCGATATCCTTGTCCTTCAAGCAACAGCGATTTGGGAGTTACTTTGTTGATACCGGCTTCTACAGAATCTAAGTATTTGTCTGACGTCACCACGCGCTTGATGCTATCGGCGGTGTTGATGAACTTGGTTTCTTGTTGGGATAGGGGCTGGGTGCGCTGCTGCTGCCAGTAGGTGGAATCGCGCTCGTAGGCTTCTTGGGTGGTTTTGCTGACTTCCAGACCAAAGTGATTTTTGGGGAAGGCGGGAACCACGGACACTTTTTTGTAATCGACCAATGTGGTGGCTTTGTTGGTGGTTTTACCAAACTTGGTGGTGTAGAAGAATCGCTGCGAATCGGTGAGCAGGAAGTTGTTGCTATCGAGTTTTTGGTACTGGGTGAGGGTCATGGCGTCGTATTCGGCCATGAGGTGTTTGGGGAATTTGAGCTCTGCTTTGAGTATCCAATAGGTGGTATCAACCAGGTGAATTTCACCGGAGAGTGTGGCGTTGGCTGTTTGTCGGCCATTCATGCCAATTCTCAATACGCGGCCATATTGGGGGTGCTGGTAAGCGCCGAGGAATTTGAAGCGATAGGCGAGCAGGGCGGAGTTGGATAGGGGCGACATAATGGGCAGCGGGCAAAGGGCTGGCACATTGAGCAGGTTTTGGTATAGGTTGAAGTCGCCTTCGGTGGTTGATAGGTAGAAGAGGCCAACTTTGGAGCCCACTTTTTGGACGCCATTGCGGGTTTCTTTGATTTTTCCATCGGTGGAGGCATCGCGCTGCATGGCAATTTCCACAAAGGCGGATGCGTTGTTAAGGAGTTTGGTTTTATTGGTATCGAGGGGGTTTTGGGGGACGGAGACACCTTCACTGTAAGGGTCTGTGCCATTGTTGAGTGCGGCGGCGTCTAAGGGATCGATATCGGGTTGTGCTGCGGGTTTGTTTTTGACTTTCTGCTCGCTGATTTCAAACGCTTTGATATAGATGTCTGCACTTTGGTTGGGGTTTCGGCTGTGCCAGTAATCACGATGGGCGATGGCTTTGCGCATGTATTC
>Ga0255127_1001179_pt1 | contig 10921 bp, 11 predicted proteins | sample Law_Miss_RepB_8d_FD_188555 | JGI IMG/M metagenome (GOLD analysis project Ga0255127, IMG submission 188555) | Freshwater microbial communities from St. Lawrence River, New York, United States - Law_Miss_RepB_8d | ecosystem: Environmental > Aquatic > Freshwater > River | place: USA: New York...
TCATAAAGTGAGATTGTGTGATCGTGGGCAATGACATCATCATCACCTGCCATAACCAGGACTGGGCATTGAATAGAGGCAATTTCACTAAGGGAGATATCAGGCTCGGTTTTCCAAATCTCATTCATTCGCTTGATTTTTTCAAGCAAAGTATGGGGAGCATCAGGTGAAATTAAGTTGTATTCAGCTTGATCTTCTTCAGAGACATTTGCTTCATCAAAATCACTTAACGGTGCGCTGTAATGGTAATTAGCACCAAATGCCACAATAGATTTCACTAACTCAGGGCGCTTTATTGCAACCATGAGCGCAATGATTCCGCCATCGCTATAGCCAATCAGATGTGCAGGCTCTTTCACAACATCTTCTAAATAAGCAATTGCTTCTTGGCATTGAAATTCAAAGTGCAGACTGCCAGGTTGATCTGCTGTGAAACCATGTCCAGTGCGATCGTATGCAAAGACGTGAAATTGATCTTCAAGCGGTGGAACCATCAAATAATCCCAGCTAGATGTTTTACTTAATCCGCCGTGAAGTAAAACTACGGCTTCACCTTCGTGATCCCACTCATAGTTATAGACCTGATGGTTTCGAAGATTTATATATTCAGGCATTACTGCGAATCCATGATGTGGCGATTACCGCGATCAAAAGTTAAGTAGTTCCAGGTCCAGTCGGCCATAGTGCCAATCTTGTTTCGGCCGCCAACCAAGTAGAACAAGTGCAACCAAAGCCAGGCATACCATGCAGGAATTCCAGACATTCTAAAATTCTTCACTTCAACAACTGCTTTATGGCGCCCAATAGTGGCCATGGAACCTTTATCAATGTATTTGAAAGCCTCTAGCGCTTTTCCATCAGCTAAGCGCTTAATTTGCTTTGCAATAAAGCGGCCCTGCTGCATTGCAACAGGTGCAACCATAGGAAGAAAACGTCCATCTTTATCTACAAAACCTGAGATATCACCGATTGCAAAGATGCCTGGGTAATTCTTCACCTGCAAATTCTGATCAACATCAATGCGCGTGCTGACCAGTGGAAGATTCAATAATCCACCAGCAGGCTCACCTTTGACGCCAGCTGCCCAAATAGTTACCTCTGAAGCAATTTCATTTCCATCTTTAACAATAATTGATCGAGGCTTTAATTCAGCAACGGCAGTATTGAGGAGAACATTAACGCCAAGTTTCTCTAAATCTTTTTTAGCACGAGCTGATAACTTCTCTGAAAACATAGGCAGGATTCGAGGGCCTGCTTCAATGAGATTAATTCGAATATGTGCTGCGGCATGGGCTTGATCATTTTTAAGTGGACCACGAACTAATTCAGCAAATGCTCCAGCCATCTCAACTCCTGTTGGTCCGCCGCCAACAACTGAGATTGAAAAACTAGTGTCATCTTCAAATCGACAAAGATCTTCAAATCGGCGCATAACTTCTGCGCGAATTGCTAATGCCTCACTCACACTCTTCATTCCAAGTGCATACTCAGCAACTCCTGGGATTGAAAAATCTGCTGTCACAGAACCAAGCGCAACAATGAGTTGATCAAAGGCTAAAACTTCACTGCTATCTAACTTAATAGTTTTATTCTTATGATCCACAGATATTGGAGAACCCATTCGAAACTGGACTCCACTTTTTCTAAGCGCACCGCGAATTGGATGAGCAACGTGATCTGCTGCAAGACCTGCTGTGGAGACCTGATAGAGAAGTGGTAAAAAGGTTTGGAAGTTGTGGCGATCCACCACAGTGACATGGGCAGTATCTGCCATAGCTCGGGCAGCAGTTAGCCCACCAAAGCCAGCACCGAGTATTACAACCCGAGGCTTTTGAGATGTCTTTTCCATGGAGTAAGTCTAGGCTTCACGTCATGTCCTCGCCCAATCAAAACCGCAAGTACCTAGTCACAGGTGCATCTGGCTACGTAGGTGGCCGTTTAGTACGCACGCTAGTTGAAGAAAATAACGATGTTCGAATTTTAGTGCGTGATAAATACAAGATCCTTGGCCAACCATGGGCTTCTAAAGTAGATATTTGCGAGGGTAGTGCTGAAAACATTGCTGACATGGACCGGGCATTAACTGGTGTTCACACCGCCTTTTATCTCTTGCACTCAATTAACTTAGGGCCAAACTTTGATGAGATTGAATCTCAGATGGCAAAGAATTTTGCTCAAGCTGCAGAGCGTGCTGGGGTTTCACAGATTGTTTATCTAGGTGGAATCGCTAACGATGTAAACATCAGTAAGCACTTAGCCTCTCGGGCGATGACTGGACAATCACTTGCAACTACTTCAGTTGCAGTCATGGAGCTGCGTGCTGGAATCATTATCGGTTCAGGCTCTGCTAGTTTTGAAATGTTGCGCCATTTAACTCACCGCTTACCAATCATGACCACACCAAAGTGGGTTATGAATAAAACACATCCCATTGCAATTAGAGATGTTCTCTACTACTTAAAGGCTGCTGCAAAGCTAGAAACACCAGTTAATCGTGTATTTGATATTGGTGGCCCAGAAGTACTCTCTTATGCCGACATGATGCAAAAGTTTGCAAAACTATCAGGATTAAAAAAGCGCTGGATTATTAAAGTTCCTGTGTTAACACCGGGGCTTTCAAGTCTATGGATTGGTTTAGTAACACCGGTGCCAACAGCCCTTGCCAGACCACTTGTGGGATCGCTAATTAGTGAAGTTGTAGCAGATCCAGCAAAATCAATTGATGCATTGATTCCAAAACCTGCAGAAGGCCTAATTGATGTGGAAACCGCTATTTCATTAGCGCTTTCAATGATTACAACCCATGGTGTTGAAACACGTTGGTCAGATGCTGCAATGCCAACTGCTCCATGGCAAAAGGCCCAAGGTGATCCTGACTGGGCAGGTGAAATGGTTTTGCGTGATCGCAGAGAAACAATCACAGATGTTCCTGCAGAAAAGGTATGGCGACAGATTGAGCGAATCGGCGGTGATAACGGCTGGTTTGGTGCAGATTTCTTATGGTGGGCGCGTGGTGTTTTAGATCGTTTCCTAGTTGGCGGAGTTGGCTTGCGCCGTGGTCGCAGAGATCCTGATTTCTTGCGCGTGGGTGAGAGTTTAGATTTCTGGAGAGTAGAAGAGTTAGAGCCAGGTGCGCGATTAAAACTTTATGCTGAAATGGTTTTGCCTGGTAAAGCATGGCTAGAGTTCACAGTCTCAACCGTTAATGGCAAGACAAAGATTGTTCAAGAGGCAACTTTTAATCCTCGTGGACTTGGGGGGCAGATGTATTGGTATGCAGTTGCACCTTTTCATTCATTTGTGTTCCCAACAATGCTGCGCAACATTGTGAAGAAAGCACGAAACAGTGCATGAGTTCACGCCAGAGGTAGAAGCTCTTGCAGCTGAAGTTTTGGCATACAGTCTTGATCGCTTAAAAAACGATCCACCGCTGGATGGTCCTCGAACTGCAGAGGATTTGTTTAGCGAAGTCGGTAACACCATCACTGCTTGTGGTTTAGGTGGACATGAGGCTCTAGAAGTTTTCACATCTGTGTTAGCTAAAGCCTGTATCTCAACTGACCACCCACGCAACTTAGCTTTCATTCCATCTGCTCCAAGTGAGTATGCAAACCTTTTTGATTTAGTTGTTGGTGCAAGTGCGCTCTATGGCGGTTCTTGGCAGGAAGGTGCAGGGGCTGTATTTGCTGAAAACCAAGCCCTGCGTTGGATTTCTGATTTAGCACAATTACCCCAGGAATCTGGTGGAGTTTTTGTGCAGGGCGGAACAATTGGAAATCTTTCAGCGCTAGTTGTGGCGCGAGCAGAGGCGCGAAAGAAGCATCCAGGTGCTTCGCGTTGGGTGATTGCATGTAGTGAAGAAGCGCATTCTTCAATCGTTAGCGCTGCAAATGTGATGGATGTTGATGTTTTAAAGGTGCCAGTTGCAGCTAATGGAAAGTTAATGGGGGAGGCCGTTGCCCACGCCATTGATCATCTGCATGCAACAACAACACATCGCGTGTTTGCAGTAGTTGCAACGGCTGGAACAACAAATCTTGGAATTATTGATGACTTGAAGGGAATTGGTAGCGCAGCACATAAGCGTGGAATTTGGTTTCATGTTGATGGTGCTTATGGTTTAGCAGCTCTGTGTGCTCCATCGGTGCGAGCACATTTTGATGGGGTAGAGGCCGCTGATTCACTCATCGTTGATCCACACAAATGGTTATTTGCTCCATATGATGCATGCGCACTTATCTACCGCGAACCCGAACTTGCTCGCCAAGTGCACTCACAGCATGCTTCTTATTTAGACACATTAAAAGATGGTGCATGGTCACCCTCTGACTATGCAATTCAATTAACTCGTCGCACACGAGGACTACCTTTTTGGTTCTCACTTGCTGCCTATGGCACCGATGCATATACCGAAGCGATGGAACAAACGATAACTGTGGCCCAGGATGCTGCGCAGTTAGTAAAGGCGCATCCAGATTTAGAGTTAGTCTGTGAACCAGAACTTTCCATCGTTGCATTTACTCGCAAGGGTTGGGTAGCAAGTGATTATCAAAGCTGGTCTGACAAACTTCTTTTCGATCAAATTGGATTCATCCCACCGTCATCTCATAATGGAGTACCAATTTTGCGATTTGCAATCGTTAATCCATGGACGAAAATCAGCGATATTGAAATGATCCTTTCCACCCTTTAAATCCCACATTTTTCGCGCTCACCCGATACGATTTCCCTCATGTCCGCGCAAGAAGAGTCCGCCATTCATACTGGCCTGAGCGACCTTGAAGTCCGCATCCTGGATTTTGAAGCTAGCTGGTGGCGCTATGCAGGGGCTAAAGAGGCAGCAATCAAGGAGCTATTCGACCTCTCAGCTGCCCGCTACTACCAACTTCTTAATGACTTAATCGATCGTGATGATGCTCTAGCTGCCTCTCCCATGCTCGTGAAGCGCCTGCGCCGCCTGCGCGAGGCCCGCATGAACACCCGCATCGCCCGCTAAGCCCCCCACCGTTTTGCGCCTGGGAAATAACTCCCGTAGATTTGGCGTTAGCACTCTCGGGGTGCGAGTGATAAAGCCCCCGCTAACTGAACGATTACATGAAAGCGAGCACAACTCATGGCAAAGCAGATTGCCTTTAATGAAGAAGCCCGCCGCGGATTAGAGCGCGGAATGAATATCTTGGCCGATGCGGTCAAAGTAACTCTTGGACCTCGCGGTCGTAACGTGGTTCTAGAGAAGAAGTGGGGCGCCCCAACTATTACTAACGATGGTGTTTCCATCGCTAAAGAGATTGATCTAGATGATCCATGGGAAAAAATCGGCGCTGAGCTAGTGAAGGAAGTTGCCAAAAAGACAGATGATGTGGCAGGAGACGGAACAACAACAGCGACTGTATTGGCCCAGGCACTTGTGCGCGAAGGTCTGCGCAACGTGGCAGCAGGCTCTAATCCAATGGCCCTTAAGCGCGGCATGGAAAAGGCAGTTACTGAAATTGTTACTGAGCTTTTGTCTATGGCCAAAGCCGTTGATTCAAAGGAACAGATCGCAGCCACAGCATCTATCTCTGCAGCAGATGCAACTATCGGCGAGATGATTGCTGAAGCGATGGACAAGGTTGGCAAGGAAGGCGTTATCACTGTTGAAGAGTCAAATACTTTTGGTCTAGAGCTAGAGCTCACTGAAGGTATGCGCTTTGATAAGGGTTATATCTCTCCTTACTTTGTAACTGACCAGGATCGTATGGAAGCAGTTCTAGAAGATGCTTACGTATTGATTGTTAACTCAAAGATTTCAAATATTAAAGACCTTGTGCCAGTTCTAGAAAAGGTTATGCAATCAGGTAAGCCACTTGCGATCATCGCCGAAGATGTTGAAGGCGAAGCGTTGGCAACACTTGTTGTGAACAAGATCCGTGGAACTTTCCGCTCAGCTGCCGTTAAGGCACCTGGCTTTGGAGATCGTCGCAAGGCGATGCTTCAAGACATTGCAATCCTTACAGGTGCAACTGTTATCTCTGAAGAAGTTGGTCTCAAGCTTGATCAAGCAGGGTTAGAACTATTGGGTCGCGCTCGCAAGGTTGTTATCAGCAAGGAAGAGACAACAATCGTTGAAGGCGCTGGCGATGAGGCACAAATCAAGGGCCGTGTTACACAAATCCGTTCAGAGATTGAAAAGAGTGATTCAGATTATGACCGCGAGAAGTTGCAAGAGCGTCTTGCAAAGCTTGCTGGTGGTGTGGCTGTTATCAAGGCTGGAGCTGCAACTGAGGTTGAACTCAAGGAGCGCAAGCACCGCATTGAAGATGCAGTTCGAAATGCCAAGGCTGCTGTTGAAGAAGGAATCGTTGCCGGTGGTGGCGTTGCACTTCTCCAAGCAGCAACTGCAGCATTTAAGAAGTTAACTGGTTTAACTGGCGATGAAGCAACTGGTGCAAAGATTGTTGAATATGCAATCGAAGCTCCGCTTAAGCAGATCGCAATTAACGCAGGACTTGAAGGTGGAGTTGTTGTTGAGAAGGTTCGTAATCTTCCAGCAGGACAAGGTCTTAACGCTGCAACTGGTGAGTATGTGGACATGATCAAATCTGGAATTATTGATCCAGCTAAGGTCACACGTTCTGCGCTACAAAACGCAGCATCTATCGCAGCCCTGTTCATCACAACTGAAGCAGTGATTGCAGATAAGCCAGAAAAGAATCCAGCACCAATGCCACAAGGTGGCGGAGATATGGACTTCTAAAGCCCACAAATTAAGCGTAACGCCGTCCTCGATTAACGCGAGGGCGGCGTTCTGCTTTACCCTATACACATGGCAAAGAAATCATTGGTGAAAAAAGCGCCAAAGGAGAAATCGAAAAAGGCTGCGTCTAACGCACCTGCTTCTTTTGATGCAAAAAATCTTGCCCACAGCGCAATCTTTGAACATGCAGAAAAGCGTGATCATGTTGGTTCATTTATCAGTGTTGAGTTTGATGATGAGAACCGCGTTGCCACATATCTTTTTAATGCACACCTTGCTGGTTATAAAGGCTGGCGTTGGTGCGTCACTGTTGCAAAGGTGGATGCAGATGCAACTCCCACGGTTTGTGATGTAGTTGTTCTACCTGGCCCAGATGCCTTACTTGCACCAGAGTGGATTCCATACCGTGATCGCATCCAACCAGGTGATGTTGGTGTTGGTGACATCGTTCCAAGTTCACTCGATGATGCACGTTTAGTTCCTGGACAATCTGCGTTGCCACAGGATGAAGATTTAGATACTGCAATGGCAGTTGAATTAGGTTTTGGTCGTGCACGAGTAATGTCAATTGAAGGTCGCGATCAAGCAGCCAAGCGTTGGTATGACGGTGAGCGCGGACCACAGACACCATTGGCACAAGGTGCACCTAAGCCATGTCATTCATGCGGATTCTTTCTTCCTATCGCAGGCTCACTACGCGCAACCTTTGGCGTGTGTGCAAATGCAATTTCCCCCGATGATGCACGCGTGGTCTCTGTTGATCATGGGTGCGGTGCTCACTCGGAAGCGACCTTCACTGACCTGGTGATAAACTAAAGCCCTGACCGCAACCCCCGCGGCATAAACGAAGACACGATTTAATCAAGGAGCCCTCCCCATGCCTACAGGACGCGTTAAATGGTTCTCCCTAGAAAAGGGTTTCGGTTTTATTGCAAATGATGAAGGCGAAGATGTTTATCTAGCTGCTTCATCTCTTCCAGAAGGTATTGCAACTGTTAAGCCTGGAACAAAACTTGAATTTAGCATTGCGGATTCACGTCGTGGACCACAAGCACTCTCAGTACACATCATTGATGCACCCCCATCTCTTGCAGAAAACTCACGTGGTAATACTGATGATTTAGCTGCAATGATTGAAGACACAATCAAGATTTTAGATCGTGTTGGAAATGGTTTGCGCCAAGGAAGACATCCATCAGCAGTTGAAGCAGAGCGTTTAGGCCGCGTATTGCGCGGTATTGCATCTGCTCTAGAGGCTTAAATTAAATTCCGCTGCGCTTATTGCGGCGAATTGAATAACGAATACCAGTTAGGCCTAAGCCTGCGCCGACCAGGCAAGTCCAAATGATTTTTGCATCTGCACCTACTGCCAACGCAATAACTAAGGCAATCACCCAGCAAATTACGCCAATTGATACTAGGGTTACAACAGAGCCGATATTTGAAGCCATGAGAGAAGAGTAATGGGATTTAACGTAAAAGTAGATGGTAACTGGCGCTCATTTCGCCACCGAAATTACCGGATACTTTTTCCTGCCAATACCATCTCCAACATAGGTAGTTGGGCTCAGCGCGTTGCTCAAGATTGGCTTGTTCTAGAACTTACTCAGAGTGGAATCTATCTAGGAATTGTCACAGCAATTCAATTTGCTCCCTTTCTTTTCTTTTCACTCCATGGCGGCGCTTTTGCTGATCGTTTTGATAAACGTAAACTTTTAATTGGCACCAACGCCCTAGGTGCATTTTCAGCAATGGCGTTAGGCACACTTGTCATGACGAATCTCGTAGAGCTGTGGCATGTATTTGCACTAGCTGCTGTGCTTGGTATTTCAACTGCAATAGATGCACCAGTTCGCCAAACCTTTGCTGCTGACATCGTGGGCCACGATGATCTGCCTAATGCAGTAAGTCTGAACTCTGCAAACTTTAATGCTGGGCGCTTAGTAGGACCTGCCCTATCAGGCTTACTTATCGCTGCTTTTGGCACTGGTCCATCCTTTTTAGTCAATGGAATCTCTTATCTCTTTGCAATCGCTGCGTTAATGGCGATGAATGAGAAAGAGTTTTTCTATCAAGAACGAGCGAAATCCAAGACCAATGTGCGAGAAGGCCTGCACTATGCGTTAGCCCGCCCTGATATCTACGTGGTTATGTTGATAGTTTTCTTCCTTGGAACCTTTGGTCTGAACTTTCAAATCTTTAACGCTCTTATGGCAACAAAAGAGTTTGGTAAGGGACCTGCTGCTTATGGATTACTTGGAACCTTTGTGGCTATTGGTTCATTTTCAGGTGCCATTGCATCTGCTCGCTTAGAGCGCTTTCGCAAAACCCGCTTTGTTATTTTGGCTGGGGGAGCTTTTGCATTAGCGATTCTGGTGCTTTCAATACTGCCTAACTACACCGCCTATGCAATCTTTCTACCTATCTGTGGTGTCACTGCCCTCATCACCATGATAACCGCAAACTCCATTGTTCAAGTAAATAGTGACCCAGCAATTCGCGGGCGAGTAATGGGAATCTATCTTTTGATTTTCATGGGTGGAACTCCGGTTGGATCACCGGTAATTGGTTTGATGGCAGAAGCAATTGGAATTAGATCAACAATTGCCGCTTGTGGGGCCATTTGTTTAATTGCAACTACGCTTATTTGGTTTAAATTCAAAGATCGTGTGGATGTGCCGGCAGATATCTCAGTTGCTGCCGTTTTAAAGTCCGCTCAGCGCGACTAAAACTATTAGCCCAATAAGCACAACTAAAGTGATAATTCGGCGGGTTTTATAGCTCATCATTTATGCCTTCTCGCTCTGTGATGGTGTTAGTTTAATAATGATAAATGCGATTGCAATCAATACCGGAACCATGATGTAGGCACGAGAAATACCGAAGTTATCACCTAAAAAGCCGAGCAAGAACGGTGCGCCGGCAATAGCGATTCCCGCAGCCAGAGATGACTTACCAATAGCTAAATCTGGACGATTATCACTAAAGCTAACTAAGCGGATGGCAGAAAGAGCGAACTGCATTGATATACCTAGGCCAATAACAAAGAGACAAATAAGACTGATAATCATTGAGTGGGATAGCCAAAATGCCACAAAACCAATGAACTGCAACGCTACTAATCCTAGGAGTTGGTTATCGAGTTTGAAGTTCTTCAAAACCAAACCGCCATACCAACGGCCAACTCCCATGCCAGTGCCAAGTGCAACTATTGCAACAGTTGAAATGGCAGCGCTTGAACCAACTCGATCTTTGAGTAATGCAGCTGACCAGAAGGATGTAGCAAACTCAGATGAAATACATGCCACAAATCCAAGCCACGCTAACCAAAACTTTGCTGACATCTTTCCGCTTTGTGGTCCACTCTCATCTGGCACATGTTCTTCTGCTTCTTTTTCGCGTCCCACCAAAACCAAAATCACTGCAACTGGAATTGCAAGCAGTAAACCTAACCGCCAGAAGCTTGGATAGAGCGATGCGATTGTTCCGATGAGGGCAGTGCCAGTAACAAAGCCAATAGATGCAACACCATTTGCCTGGGGGATAGCAACCTCTGCAGCTTTTCCATAGTGGTGAGACATTGAGGAGAGCATTGTGTTGATGACCATTGAGGTGCCAAAGCCAGTGATTAACGTTGCAGGAATTGTGAGAATAACTGGTGGTGAAATAACAAAGAGAAAAAGACCTACTAGGAATATTCCAAGGCCAATCCACTGTGACTTTGCACGGCCAAACCTATGAGCTAAATGCGGGTTGGCATAACCAGCGGCAATTGATGCAACTCCCATCGCGGTTCCATGCAGGCCAGCAATTGTTAATGATGTTCCTTGATCAGCGCGCAGGAGTGATTGCGCAGGCCCAAAGCCACCTAGGTAGAAGTTAACAATTGCGGTTTGGGTAGCAACGATCCAGAAAAAGCGATCTCGCTGAAAAGTTTTAGGCACGGTGTATTAAAGCGTAGATATGGAGCTAACACCAAGAATCCATGATCTGGTTACAGCAGGTGCTGTGCTTGAAGTAGAACTACGGGTAATACCTATTCAATTCCCACGTTGAGTTGGTGTTATCTCTCTCATATCGCAAACGATCATGCAATCTGGAGTATCTACCTTGCCAAAATTCAATAGCAAGTGGAGTGACGCGATAACCACCCCAATGTGGTGGACATGGAACACTTGTTCCTTC
>Ga0255127_1001185_pt1 | contig 10888 bp, 13 predicted proteins | sample Law_Miss_RepB_8d_FD_188555 | JGI IMG/M metagenome (GOLD analysis project Ga0255127, IMG submission 188555) | Freshwater microbial communities from St. Lawrence River, New York, United States - Law_Miss_RepB_8d | ecosystem: Environmental > Aquatic > Freshwater > River | place: USA: New York...
TTCATTGTTCACGGCCGGTTCCGCAGTAAAGGTCGCCGCCGACAAAACCGTGGACAAGGCGCGGGATCTTGCCGCCGATGCTTTGGAAGTCGCCCCCGTTGATCTGGAATACCTTGCCGGCGCCTTTCAGGTGGCCGGCACGGATCGCCGCATTGGGCTTTTCGAATTGGCCGCGAAGCAGCCAGAAGGACGGATTTTCATTGATTCCACCAGTTCCGTTTCTGGCCCCACCTGGCCCAATGGCTGCCATATCGCGGAAGTGGAAATTGACCCCGATACGGGCGAAGTCGCCATTCCGCTCTATGTTTCCAGCAATGATGCCGGGCGCGTAGTGAATCCGCTGATCGTTGAAGGCCAGGTAGTGGGCGGCGCGCTGCAAGGCATTGGCCAGGCTTTGTGTGAGGCCGTGATCTACGATCCCGCCACCGGCCAACCGCTCACCGCAAGCTTCATGGATTACACCATGCCGCGCGCGGATATGCTGCCCACCGCCACCACGCTGCTTGATCAATCCATCCCCTGCCGCACCAATCCCTTGGGCGTGAAGGGCGTTGGCGAACTTGGCACTATCGGCGCAACACCGGCGCTGGTGAATGCAGTGGCGGATGCGCTGGCGCGCCATGGGCGCGGGGCCGAGGCTGATACTTTACAAATGCCACTGACACCGCCGCGCATCTGGGCGATGCTGCAAGGCTAAGTTAGAATCCCCCAATCCGCAGGGTTGTGGCTGGTGGTGAAGCGCCGGCCACAGCCCCGCCAGGCTGAAGGGTAGCAACGGGACCATCATATGAGTTTGGGCAGAAAGCGCAGCAGGGAACGCCGCCAACGTTTTGGACGCTGGCTTTGGCGCTTGTCGCAAGGGCTTATGCTGCTCATCGCTATTTTGGGTTTTGCGACCTTCGTCTATCGGGGCGCTGAAGAATTGGCGCGATCAGAAGTCTCAGCGCTGGAAACACAAGTCGCGCGCCTCACGCAGCAGGAAGCGGAAGCGCAGCAGGATAAAAGCCGTATCAATTCGGCGCTGGAACAATCCCGCTCAGAAATCAGGGAATTGCAAGCGCGTTATGCGCGGGATGTACCGCGCCCGCCCTATACGCAGTTATTGACCATCGCGCAGGAAAGAATAACCGCAGGCGTCGCACCTGATCGTCTGGCCAATGTGCTGCGTCAGGCGGAAAATACGCGCCGCTGCGAAACCCGCGCTGTCTCTCGGCGCTTTGCCATCCGCTTCGGTGGCGCGCCCAGCGCGGATGAAGGCACCAGCTTTCTGGATGGTATGCTGCGCATTACCGCTGCCCTGCCTGCCGGCGCGGAAGATGTGGCGCGGCTCAGCACGGTTACAGTCGCAAATGCCTGGAATGGGCGCACAGAAACGCTAACCGGCCTGCCGCAACGGCTCAGCCTACCACTGGGTAATTTGGAACTCGATCTCAATATCTCCAGCAGTGATGTTCGTGGCTTTGCCCAGGCCACGCTTGCCACCTGCATCCGCAACTAAAGGGCCTGGACAGCGCCGCGCATTGGCGCAAGCATCCCCGCATAATGCCGGAGGATACCGATGAATCGTCGTGAAGCCATGAAGGCCGCACTCGCTGCCTCAACTCTCGCCGCGCTGCCCGCCGCGGCGCAGAACCTGGATCGCCCGGTACGCTTCATTGTGCCCTTCGCCCCGGGTGGCACTTCCGATATTCTGGCGCGGCTCCTGTCAACCGAACTCACCAAATCCTTCGGCCAGAATGTGGTGGTGGAAAACCGCACCGGCGCCAGTGGCAATATCGGCGCCGATTTGGTGGCAAAATCAGCACCCGATGGTCACACCATGCTGATCATTGATGTCTCCACCCTTGCCACTGCGCCATCGCTCTACACGCGCTTTCCCTTCGACCTGAAGCGGGATTTGGCGCCGGTGACGATGCTCATCTACGCGCCCTATATCCTGGCGGTGCATCCTTCCGTGCCCGTGAATAACGCCGCGGAATTGGTGGCCTATGCCAAGGCCAATCCCGCCAAGGTCAATGTGGGCCATGCCGGCATAGGTGTGGGCAATCACCTGACCGGGCTTTTGGTCACGCAGCATTGGGGCGCTGATCTCACGCAAGTGCCCTATCGCGGCGGCGCGGCGGCACTCACCGCCGTGGCCTCCGGCGAAGCGCAGTTGATCATCAATGGTGCCACCGCCACCGCGCCCTTCTGCAAACAAGGCCAATTACGCCCCATCGCCGTCACCGGCCCGCGCCGCCTGCCGGATTTCCCCGATGTGCCCACCTTCAAGGAACTGGGCTGGCCGGCGGCGGAAAGCGGCACCTGGCAAGGCGTGCTGGTGCAGGGCGCCACCCCACCCGCCATGGTGGAACGGCTATCGCGCGATTTGCGCGCGGCCATGGCGGTGCCAAGTGTGGCGGAACGCATCACCACCATTGGCGGCGAAAACCGCGCCGAAGGCCCGGAATCCTTCCGCCGCTGGCTGGACAATGAGATCGAGGTCTGGGGCCGCGTGGTGCGCGCCAATAACATCAAGCTGGATTAGAGCATTTTCAAGCCAAGTGAATTCACTTGGCGACTCGGAAAATGCGATCAAACAAAGCCTTAGTGGGTTTGCCGTGAACTGAGGTGAATGGGAAACGCGCTCATGCCTGAAACGCCTGAAAACCTGCTCGCCCGGCTGGAAGCCGCCGGGATCGCCGCCGAAACCCGCCATCACCCGGCGGTGTTTACGGTGGCCGAAAGCAAGGATTTGCGGGGCACCCTGCCGGGTGGCCATACCAAGAACCTGTTCCTGCGCCCCACCAAAGGCGATGGCCCGTTTTTGCTGGCAACCCTTGAGGAATCCCGCCAAGTTTCCATCAATGCCCTGGCGCGCATGGCGGATTCAGGCAAGGTCTCCATGGGCAGTGCCGAGGAATTGATGGGCGTCCTTGGCCTGACACCTGGTTCCGTGACGCCCTTTGGCCTGGTGAATGCGCCGCCTGCCCGGATTCGCTTTGTCATGGATGCCGGGCTGATGCGCCATCCGCGGATTTGGGTGCATCCCTTGGTCAATACGGCTTCCACCGGCCTGGCACCCCGGGATTTGCTCGGCTTCCTGGCCGGGCTTGGCCATGAAACCCGGCTGCTGGAGCTGGATGGCGCCTGATCCGGCCGGGGGTGGCTTGCTTCTGGCGCAATAGGGCGCATCTATGCGCCAACAAATCCAGGAAGTGCCGTTATGGAAGTGATCTTCGACCCGAACCGCCCCCCGCAGAACGCCGCCGCCAGCGGCGCGATCAAGGATGGGGACCAAACCACCTTCATGCAGGATGTGGTGCAGGCATCCAATGACGTGCCGGTGCTGGTGGATTTCTGGGCCACCTGGTGCGGCCCCTGCAAGCAACTGACGCCCGCGTTGGAAAAGGTGGTGAATGCCGCCGAAGGCCGCGTGCGGCTGGTGAAGATTGATATTGATAAGAATCGCGGCCTTGTGCAGCAGCTGGTGCAAATGGGCCTGCCGCTGCAATCCGTGCCGACAGTGGTCGCTTTCTGGAAGGGGCAGATCCTGGATCTGTTCCAGGGCGCGCTGCCGGAATCGGAAGTGAAGCGCTTCATTGAAGGCTTGCTCAAGCAAGCTGGCGGGCAAATGCCAACCGCCGACCTTCTGGGCGAAGCCAAGGCTGCGCTGGAAGAAGGCGATGCCACCACGGCGCTGCAAATGTTTGGCGCGCTGGCGCAGCAGGAACCGGAAAATGCGGATGCGCTGGCCGGCGTGGCGCGCTGCCTGATGACGCTGGGTGAGGAAGAACAGGCGCTTCAGGTGATTGAAAGCGTGCCGGAAAAGCTCCGCGCCCATGCCGAAATCGCTTCCATCCGCAGCGCGCTTGAATTGGCCGCTGAAGGCCGCGAAGCGCGCGCCAAGCTTGCCGAATTTGAAACCCGCCTGGCCGCCGACCCCAATGATCATGCCGCGCGCATTGATCTGGCGGTGGCGCTGAATGCGATGGAAGACCGCGCCGGCGCGGTGGATGCGCTGATTGAAGCCATCAAGCGCGACCGCGCCTGGAATGAAGAAGCCGCGCGCAAGCAATTGCTGAAATTCTTCGAAGCCTGGGGCTTTGGTGATCCGGCCAGTGTCGCAGGGCGGCGCAAGCTTTCTTCCGTGCTGTTCCGCTGAGCGCGACAGCCCCGCACCATGCCCCCTTTTGATGTGCGGCAAGCGGATTTGCCGGAAGAAATAGCGGTCTTCCCCCTGCCAGGGGCCTTGCTGCTGCCGCGCGGGCGCCTGCCGCTGAATATTTTTGAGCCGCGCTATTTGGCCATGACGCTGGACGCGCTGGGCCAGGGCCGGCTTTTCGGCATGGTGCAGCCCGATGCGCGCGCGAAGGCAGCCACGGCAGGGTCAGGGCTTTATCGCATTGGCTGCCTTGGCCGGCTTTCATCCTTCAGCGAAACCGATGATGGCCGCCTGCTGATTACGCTGATTGGCGTGACGCGGTTCAAGATCGTCGAAGAATTACCGCTTGCAACAGGCGGTTATCGCCGCGTGCGCGCCGATTATTCGGATTTCGTCACCGATTTGCTGGCGGCCGAACCGCCGCCGCTTGATCGCACTGCGCTGCTTGGCGCGCTGCGTCCCTATTTCCAGGCGCGCGGGATTGAAGCGAATTGGGATGCGGTGGAACAAACGCCCGATGCGCTGCTGGTCACCATGCTCGCCATGGTGTGCCCCTTTGATCCGCCGGAAAAACAGGCGCTACTGGAAGCCGCTGAAGGGCCACAACGGGCCGAAATGCTGGTGGCGCTGCTACGCATGGGGGCGGCAGCCAATGTGCCAAATCCCGGCAGCCTAAGTTGAGGAAGGGAAGACCCATATGACTGAACCGCAACCAACGGGCGGCGCGCTGGACCCGAAGCTACTTGAAATCCTGGTCTGCCCCGTAACCAAAAAGCCGCTGCGCTATGATCGCGACAAGGGCGAATTGATCAGCGATGCGGCGGGCCTCGCGTTTCCCGTGCGTGATGGCATCCCGATCATGCTGCCCGATGAGGCGCGCAAACTGGACGCATGAGCGCCCCCACCGAAATCCGCCTGCGCAAGGCGGAGAAAATCCTGGACATCGCCTTTGCCGATGGCGCGCGTTTTGCGCTGCCGGCTGAATATCTGCGCGTGGAAAGCCCAAGTGCCGAAGTGCAGGGGCACGGGCCGGGGCAGAAAGTCATTGTCGCGGGGCGGTGCCATGTTGGCATTATCGGCCTTGAACCCGTTGGGCATTACGCGCTGCGCATCAGCTTTGATGATTTGCATGATACGGGGATTTACACCTGGGAATATCTGCGCCGTTTAGGTGAGGAACAGGAAAGCCGCTGGGCGGAATACCTCGCCGCCCTGGCTACGCGGGGCTTAAGCCGGGAACCGGCAAGGCGCGCGGGCGGAGGTTGATCTTCGTCATATTCTTTGGCGGCGCGCTGGCTTAGTTTCTTCCCCGTTGACGGAAGGAATTGATCGTGGACCGCACCCGCTATAACCGCTTGGCCATCCTGTTCCATTGGCTGATGGCGGCGCTGATTTTCTATGCCGCGGCGGCGATCCTGATTGCCGATGATCTGCCGCGCGGCGCCTTTCGAGACTTGATCAAAACCACGCATAACAGCGTGGGCGCGGTGGTGTTACTTTTGCTGGTGCTGCGCCTTGTCTGGCGCATGGTCAGCAGCGCCCCACCCATGCCCGCTGGCATGACCGCATTTCAACAGCGCCTGGCTCGGCTTGCGCATCTGGGGCTTTACGGGCTGATGGCGGCCGTACCGCTCCTGGGCCTTGCGGCCCATTTCCTGCGCGGGCGCGGCTTGGAATTTGGCTTTTTCAGCATTGCATCGCCACTCGCGGCCAATCGCGCCCTGTCGCGTGGCATCAAGGAAGTGCATGAATTGGCGGCCTATGCGCTGCTTGGCCTCGTGGCCTTTCACGTCGCGGCCGCGCTTTGGCACCAATTCATCAAGCGTGACGGGCTGATGGGGCGGATGAGTTTGCGCGCCAGCTCTTGAACCGCGCAGCCGCAAGTCACCTCAGCCGCTTTTCGCGAGCCGATCAAAAGCTTTCAGCCGCGCGATCAGCGCCGGCATCTCTCGCAGGGGAATCATATTCGGCCCGTCGGAAGGCGCGTGATCCGGGTCCGCATGGGTTTCGATGAACACCGCCGCGACACCCACTGCGACTGCAGCGCGCGCCAGCACAGGCGCGAACTCACGCTGCCCGCCGCTGGATGTGCCCTGCCCGCCTGGTTGCTGCACAGAATGCGTCGCGTCAAACACCACCGGATAGCCGGTCTCGGCCATGATCGGCAAAGCCCGCATATCGGAAACTAGCGTGTTATAGCCAAAGGAAGTGCCGCGTTCACACAGCAGGACATTATGGTTCCCCGTGCTCGCGATTTTCGCCGCGACATTCTTCATGTCCCACGGCGCGAGGAACTGGCCTTTTTTCACATTGATGGTGCGGCCTGTGGCGCCGGCGGCCAAAAGCAAATCCGTCTGGCGGCATAAAAACGCCGGGATTTGCAGCACATCCACCGCCTCGGCAGTTGGGGCGCATTGTTCGGCACTATGCACATCAGTCAGCACCGGCAGGCCGGTCACGGCACGCACCTCTGCCAGAATAGCCAAGCCTTCGGCCATGCCAATGCCGCGCGCGGCGGAAACGCTCGTGCGATTGGCCTTGTCGAAGGATGATTTATAAATCAGCGACACGCCCGCCGAAGCCGCGATTTCCTTGAGCGCGGCAGCGGTTTCCAGCGCATGAGCGCGGCTTTCAATCTGGCAGGGGCCACTGATGAAGACCAAGGGCAAATCATTGCCGAAGGTGACATTGCCCGCCTTTACATGCTGCATCATACCAACCGCGCCTGACGCACAGCAGCGCCGATGAACCCGGCAAAAAGCGGGTGCGGTTCAAAGGGCTTGGATTTCAATTCCGGGTGATATTGCACGCCAATGAACCAGGGATGATCCGGATATTCGACAATTTCTGGCAGCACCCCATCGGGTGATAATCCCGAAAAGCGCAGCCCCGCAGCTTCAAGCCTATCACGATAGGCGATATTCACTTCATAGCGGTGGCGATGGCGTTCCTGGATTTCCGGCTTATCGCCATAAACACTGCGCACGAGCGAACCTTCCGCCAAATGCGCCTGATAAACACCAAGGCGCATGGTGCCCCCCAGATCAGTGCCGGCATCGCGGCGTTCCACCTGATTGCCGCGCTGCCATTCCGTCAGCAAGCCAACCACCGGTTCCCCGCAAGGCCCAAATTCGGTGGAAGACGCGCCCTTCAATCCAATCAAATTGCGCGCCGCTTCAATCACGGCCATCTGCATGCCAAAGCAAATGCCAAAGAAGGGCAGCTTGCGTTCACGCGCAAAACGCACCGCTTCAATCTTGCCTTCTGTGCCGCGTTCGCCAAAGCCGCCAGGCACCAGAATGCCATGCACATGTTCAAGCCGCGCCAGGGCCGCGGCGTCATCTTCAAAGATTTGGCTATCCACCCAATCCAGCTTGACGCGCACATGATGCGCAATGCCGCCATGAATCAACGCTTCTGACAGCGACTTATACGCATCCAGCAGGTTGGTATATTTGCCCACCACCGCGATGGTCACTTCGCCTTCCGGTGATTTGATGGCGTTCACAATACGCTGCCAGCCGGACATATCGGGCTCACCAAAGGCGGAAAGGCCGAAATGGCGCAGCACTTCCACATCCAGCCCTTCGGCGTGATAGGCCAAAGGCACTTCGTAAATCGTGCTGGCATCAAGCGCCGGGATCACGCTTTCCGGGCGCACATTGCAGAATAGCGCAATCTTGCGTCGTTCATTTTCCGGAATTGGACGATCACAGCGGCAGAGCAAAATCTGCGGCTGAATACCAAGGCCCAGCAATTCCTTCACGCTGTGCTGCGTTGGTTTGGTTTTCAATTCACCAGCTGAAGGAATATAGGGCACCAGCGTCAGATGCATGAAAATGCTGCGCTGCGGGCCAAGTTCATTGCCCATTTGCCGAATGGCTTCCAGGAAGGGCAGGCTTTCAATATCGCCCACCGTGCCACCGATTTCGACCAGCACGAAATCATAGCCATCGGTTTCGGTCTGGACCACTTCCTTGATCTTGTCGGTGATGTGCGGAATCACCTGCACCGTGCCGCCAAGGTAATCGCCGCGCCGTTCTGCCGCGATCACATCCGAATAGATGCGCCCGGTGGTCCAGTTATCCGCCTTGCGCGCATGCACGCCGGTGAAGCGTTCATAATGGCCAAGATCAAGGTCGGTTTCCGCCCCATCATCAGTGACGAAAACCTCCCCATGCTGATAGGGGCTCATCGTCCCCGGATCCACATTGAGGTAGGGGTCAAGCTTACGCAGCCGAACCTTATAACCGCGCGCCTGCAACAGCGCGCCGAGCGAAGCGGAAGCGATACCCTTACCGAGTGAGGAGACCACGCCGCCGGTGATGAATACGAACCGGGTCATGGGCCGCCTTGATAACCCATCACGCGAGTCGGCGCCAGCATGGTGTGGCCCAGCCCCAGCCAGATAGGTCTTGGTCGTTAATTTTGTTGACTCATTGCTAATAATTTTGCGATATCAATCGCAGAGGAAAGCAAATGCAATGGCTTTAGACCTCGCCTCCACTCGTCAGGCCACTCCGAAGGAAGCGCCTCGGCTTCCTGCCGGATCGGCCGGGTCAGACCGGGCCCCAGGATCGGTCCCCCCTCCTGCCTCGCCTGAGGTCGGGCCAGCCAATCCGCGCCTGCGTATTGACCGTGATCTTGGCATGGTCGTGATCGAATTCCGCGATGCCGCAGGCCGGGTTTCAGTCAGCCTGCCCACCCCGCGGGAGATCGAAGCCTACAAAGCAGCTGTGGTTTACGGCGCTGACCTACCCAGCGGCGTGCGACCCATGAATACTGATGAAGATGCGCCGATCGCAGCGCGCCCCAGCATTCCTTTGCCAGCAGAATCCGAGCCAACAGAAGCAGCACAGCCCACGTCGGAAGGCGTGAATAGGCTGGCCTAAAGCCCTGCCTTAATTCAAGAACATTCTGATTTTATTGAAGGAAACGCTGGGCGACTGTGCGGGTTCGCCCGCGCCTCACCAATAGCGGGATCGTTCCCAGCCTGAAGCGATCTCAGGCCCCGGCCCGCACGGCCGGCGGCCGCAATTCCTGCAACAGCGCCCATACACGATGCGCATCCATCCGCACTTCGGGGTCATTCAGAAGGCGGTCTAGTTCCGCCATTTTCCGGGCGATTTCGGCTTCCGACATCAGCCTGCTCCAGCATCCCCGGCCCTATGCCGGAGCTTTGGAAATCACATAAGAAAACGTCGGAAAAAAGGACAAATTCCGGCCGCGCCGTGATTTGGCGCGGCCAGTAGCAGGGCCAATGCTTCAGGCGGCAAGCCGCGCCGCGCGCACGCCACGCATTCGCCCGCCGGGGATGGCGCCCTTGATGCCGGCGGCCATATCGGCGGCTACCAGCAGGCTGTTCCACGCTACGCCGGTTTCCACCCCCATGCGGCGGAACATCCACACCACGTCTTCCGTCGCCACATTACCCGTGGCGCCGGGCGCGAAGGGGCAGCCGCCAATGCCGCCTGCGGCGCTATCAATCACCCGGCAGCCCGCTTCATAGGCCGCGGCCACATTGGCCACCCCCATGCCGTAAGTGTCATGGCCATGGAAGGCGAAGCGATGCCCCCAAGCGGCATGGGCTTTCTCGAACACGCGCCGCACCTGATCGGGGCTCGCATTGCCGGTGGTATCCGCCAGGGCGATTTCCATATCAGGGTTCAGCGCCACAATGCGTTCCACCCAATCCAAAGCTTCCGCATCTTCCACCACGCCATCAAAGGGGCAATGGAACACGCAGGAAAGGTTGAAGCGGATCAGCGTGCCCTTGGGCGTATCGCGCACCAGCGATGCCAATTCCGCGAAGCTTTCTTCCCGCGTGCGATTCAGATTGGCCTTGTTGTGGCCGGCGGTGGCCGACATGAAAAAGCCAAGCCGTTCCGCGCCACCGGCAATCGCCGCGTCAAACCCGCGCCGGTTCGGCACCAGCACGGTGCTTTCAAGACCAGGCAGGGTTTTCGTGAAAGCCAGCACCGCCGCCGTATCCGCCATTTGCGGAATGGCCTTGGGCGAGACGAAGGAACCGACCTCCATCCGCCTGAGGCCCGCATCATACAGCGCCTGGATGAGCGCGATTTTCACCTCGGTCGGCACGAAATCGCCGGTGATGGATTGAATCCCGTCACGCGGGGAGACTTCGCTGATGGTCACCTTGCCGGTCATGCCTGCTTCTCCTTAACTTCGGCCAGAAGTTCCTTGAATACATGGTCATTATGCGCCCCCGCCGCCGGGCCTGGCCAGCGCACAACATCCTGCGGCGTCACGCCATCAAACCGAAAGGGTGCGGCGGGGTGCAGCACCTGGCCCAACAAAGGGTCCGCCACTTCCATCACCCAGCCGCGTTCGCGGAAATGAGGGTCATTGGCGCAATCGGCCATGTCGTAAAGGCGCGAACAGGGCACTTCGGCCGCTTCCAGAATGGCCTCGGCCTCGGCAGCGGGCTTGGTGCGGGTCCAGGCGGCGATGGCGGCGTCAAGCTCCGCCACATTGTCGCAGCGCAGCCCATTGGTGGCGAAGCGCTCGGCCTCGGCCAATTCGGGCCGGCCAATCGCGGCCATCAGGCGGCGGAAGATCAAATCCGAATTGCCGGCAACGCACAGCCATTTGCCGTCAGCGCAGGGGTAGGTGTTGGTCGGCGCCGCGGTTTTGATGGCCGCGCCCTGCGGCTGCCGCACCCAGCCGAAAAGCCCATATTCCGGCAGCATGCCTTCCATCAATGAAAACACGCTGCTCACCAAA
>Ga0255127_1001187_pt1 | contig 10880 bp, 9 predicted proteins | sample Law_Miss_RepB_8d_FD_188555 | JGI IMG/M metagenome (GOLD analysis project Ga0255127, IMG submission 188555) | Freshwater microbial communities from St. Lawrence River, New York, United States - Law_Miss_RepB_8d | ecosystem: Environmental > Aquatic > Freshwater > River | place: USA: New York...
TGCGCTTGGCAACCCAACCAGATAAAGTCACTGTTTGACCAATCTGTTGACTGGTTAACTCACCACAAGTATGTGTTCTAAACATGTTGCAAAAATAGGATTTTAAACCGACGGGAAAAATATCAACCCAATTACAAGGTTGACAAAACAGATTGTATGGCTTTAAGATCAGGAATATCCGAGGCTTTTTCTAGGACTTCAGCATAACGAACAACACCTTCTGCATCAATAACAAATGCTGAGCGTTTTGACACACCTTTCATATCCAAAACAAAAGCTTCATACAAAGAGTCATAATCTGTTGAGGCGGTTTTATTGAAGTCACTTAACAATGGAAAATTTAAGTGCTGCTCTTCTTGAAACTTTTTCAAACTAAAAATTGAATCCACAGAAATACCAAAAACTTTGGCATTCAATTGCTGATAATTAGCAATATCATCACGCACAGCGCATAATTCTGCTGTACAGGTTGACGTAAAGGCTAATGGAAAAAACAACAGCACAACAGGGCTGCCTTTTAATTGACTCAATTGCACCAATTCTTTTTCGGTGTTGTACAAACTGAAATCAGGGGCTAGGTCTCCAATGTTTATTTTCATAATTATTGCGCGAATTTACAATGAATTGTTTTGATTTGTAAAAGCATAATGAAGTTTCATCATAAAATATGGTTGATTGTTCTTGTAAGCTTATGTGCAATGAATGCCCTAAAATGGGGCAAGCACTTTGTAGAGGCCCCATACCATCCGCTTGACTTTCGCACCTATTACACAGCTTCAAAGGCTTACTGGCAAAACCAAGACCCATACAGCGATTCCATTAAAATTACCACCTGGCAAAGCCTGGCCAAATCTGAGCATATAGATTGGCAGGGCGATCTTAGTTTTCCGCATGCAGTGTGCGTGTACGCCCCAAGTTTTGTTTGGTATTTTGGACTTTACAATACCCTGCCATTTTCTGTTGCTAAATGGGTTCAACTTAGTTTAAACCTCTTAAGCATAGTTGTCATTTTACTCATTTTGATTCGACTTAACCCTAAGATTCCTGCGGTGTGGTTGGTATTTGGATTGTTAGCCTACAGAGGTATTTGGCAAGCCTTAGACAATGGGCAGCCAATTATACAAACATTGGCATTGGCATTATTAGCTTACCGATTAAGCTTATCTTCCAAAACCTATTGGCAATGGCTCGCTGGGGGTATCATGGGATTTATTGCCTACAAATTCACATTTGCAGTTCCACTCGCTATGGCCTTATTGTTTCAAAACAAATTCAAAACCTTTTTTGGATTTTTAATCAGTGCTGCTGCCTTTAATCTTATGGCTATTGCCTATGCAGAGTCTTCTTGGATACTCGTAACGCATTGGAGAGCCAATTTGAATCAATTAATGGCAGTTATTTTTGAACCTGGCCCAATCAACGCCATTCAAAGTATAAGCTTAGGCATAGTTATTCCTATGGTTAAATGGCTAAATGCCCCAAGTTATTTAATTCATTTCTTGACGATTTTAGGCATGGGCATGGCCTATGGCATCTTGCATCAAAATAGAAAAAACATTGATTTTAGCATTACCATAGGTTTAGCGTTTTTAATTGGCTTTAGTTTGGGGATTCACTTTACCTATGATGTCATTATTGCCATTTGTTTTTTAATGATCAATACCGAAGCCGTCAGCAAATGGCCAGCCATTTGGCATTGGGTGTTTGCCATTGTCTTTTTACCTTTCGGTTTTTTTGCCCATTTTTTTCAATCAAATAATTGGCTATTGGTTCCAAACATATCACTCTTTGTGCTATGTATAGGCTTGTTTTTGTATTATTTTTGGAATAAAAAAAGTGCTATAAAAAACGCCAATTGAATCAAATAGATTGGCAAAGCTAGCTTGTTATTGGGCATTTTGATGGTTTTAATAAAAACGTATTGCAATAAAACACCTATCACAAACCACGCTATATAATTTTGCATAGGCACCACCTGATTGGCCCATGACCACATGCCATATTTTATTGCAAAAGGTTCAATAAAAAAATCAAGCGCTACCATGAGAGCCGCAGCGAACATACTCACTAACAATGGATCTTTTGCTACTAACTCAGCAATATTTCGGGTTATATATACTGTCGTTAACCAGGTCACCATCATCATTAATGGAGTTGACCAATAGGCATACCCTAAGGTTTTACCATAGGCATAGGCCCCAAATACCCATCCTGTATTGACGCCTAATACTTCGATAAAATAGCCAACACAAGCCACCATGAGTGCGGCCAATACAAATTCTTTGGTCCATTTTTTATGCCCCAACATGACCATAATCAAGGTAAAGACTAAGTTCACCCAAATCAATTGAGGCATGTAAGGCTTAGTTGCAGGAAACAAAAAACCAAAACAGCCAACTGCATATATGATGAGTGTGAACCATGCGATATGTGAGGGAGTGAGCTTAACCGCCATTATTTAATGATGATTTCTGAAACTGCGTTGTCTTTTAAAGCCTCGTTGATTAATTGAATGGCTTTGTCTTTGTGGAACCTCAACTCATTTTTTATCACTGAAGAATTACAGTATAAGGTCAAAACCCCTTCTTTGAAATACATAGCTGTTGTATGTTTAGCGATAGCATCACCCATTATTTGAGGCCATTGCTGTTTAATAAGCGCTTCTGTTAAGCCTTTTTTAATGCGCTTACTAGACAACAAGTCTTCAAGGGCTTCGCCTAAAGTAAATTCATGATTGGGCTTTTTTAACATATTACAGGCCTACGAAATTGATGGTTTTACTGCCATTTTCAAAATGTTTTTTTACCCTTTGACTATGGGTATCTGTGATTAAAATTTGACCAAAAGCATCTGTTTGAAGCAAATCAATAAGTTTCTGAGCTCTCACTTCATCAATTTTTTCAAATAAATCATCCAACAATAAAATTGGTTGAGTATTCATGTGTGCTCGTAAGAACTGATATTGCGCTAACTTTAATGCAATCACAAAAGCTTTACTTTGTCCTTGCGAGCCAAACTTTTTGAGCGCAAAGGCCCCTAATTGAAAGGTTAAGTCGTCCTTATGCACCCCAACAGAAGTTCTTTCCAGTACCAAATCTTTATCGGTGTTTTGCTTGAGTAATTCCGGATAGTCAGAGGCATTAAGGTCGCTATCATACACCATTTTCATTTGTTCCTTTTCTGACCCAAATAGATTGTAGTAAGTTTGAAAATGGGTATTTAAAACCTTAACTACTTCTTGGCGTTTTTGATGGATATATTGAGCAGCTGGAATTAATTTCTGATCATATACTTCTAACATGATCGGATCAAAATGTCTGTGCTTGGCAAATAATTTCAATTGCGCATTGCGCTGGTCTAAGACCTTATTGTATTCGGAGAGCGTGTTTAAATACACCCTATCTGTTTGACTGATACAAATGTCTAAAAACCTTCTACGTTCTTCACTATGACCAATAACCAATTCAATATCGTTTGGCGTAATCATGACCACATTGATCAAACCTATATGGTCAATTAATTTATCGTAGAACTTATCATTCTTTTTAAGCTTTTTCTTTTTATTGGCTTCAATCTGCATTTGCAAATCTATGGCTTGCCCATTCTCAAAGTGAGCATTGATTGATGCTATAGTCTCCCCATGCTGAATGAGTTGGTAATCATATGCATTAAAATAACTCTTACAAGTGCTTAACATGTAAATAGCATCCAGCACATTGGTTTTACCCTGACCATTATTACCCGTAATACAAGTAATATCCGCATCGAAGTCAAGCTTTAACTGGCTATGATTTTTAAAATGATAAAGGGCTAATTGTTGTATTTTCACAGGTTTGTTTGATCAATTAATTTTATTTACTTTTGCCGTTCATTGAACGAATTATGGCTAAGGCTGCAAAAATAAAATTTAATCAGGAAACTTACCTTAAGTGGTATGAAATAATGTTGCTTGTTAGAAGATTTGAAGAAAAATCAGCTCAATTATACGGTCAACAAAAAATCAAAGGTTTTTGCCATTTGTACATTGGCCAAGAGGCCATAGTAGCAGGCATGGTTAGTGCCACAACCAAGGATGACAAATTTATTACCGCCTACCGCGACCATGGCCATGCATTGGCATTGGGTATGAGTGCTGATTCAGTTATGGCTGAATTATATGGCAAAGCAACAGGTTGTACTAAAGGTAAAGGTGGCAGCATGCACATGTTTAGCAAAGAACACAACTTTGTTGGTGGGCATGGCATTGTTGGTGGTCAAATACCATTGGGGGCAGGTATTGCCTTAGCTGAACAATATTTAGGCACTAAAAATGTATGCTTGTGCTTTATGGGAGATGGAGCAGTCAGACAAGGGGCTCTTCACGAAACCTTTAACATGGCAATGCTTTGGAAATTACCCGTTGTTTTCATCTGTGAAAACAATGATTATGCGATGGGCACATCAGTTGAACGTACCACTAACGTTAAAGATATTTACAAAATTGGTGCGGCATATGAAATGCCATCCTTCCAAGTTGATGGCATGAGTTGCGAAACTGTGCATGATGCAATTGATGAGGCCGTTGTTAGAGCAAGAAACGGTGAAGGACCAACCTTCTTAGAAATCAAAACTTACAGATATAGAGGACACAGTATGAGTGACCCAGCAACCTACAGAACCAAAGAAGAGGTTGCTCACTACAAAACGCTTGATCCGCTTGAAACAACCAAAGCCACCATCCTAAAAGAAAAATTCGCTACAGAGGCAGAACTTGATGCGCTTGAGGAGAGAATCATTGCAACTGTTAATCAATCGGTTGAATTTGCAGAAAACTCCCCTTACCCTGACCCTTCTGAATTGTTTACTGATGTATACGAAGGAAATTACCCCTATTTGATGGATTAAAATTAAAAAACACTATTTTCGCAACCCTTTTTCAGACTTATTATGAGCAATAACGATATCATAGACCAAGAATTAGATAATACTTCAGAGCAAGAACAAAGCCCATCTTCTCAAGGAAATGCTTTACTTGACAATTTCAAGCAATGGTTAAACCAACAAAATAAACCACTGGTATATTCGGTGGCCGCCATGTTGATTTTAAGTATTGCTTATTTTGGCTATCAGTATCTTTATAAATTACCAAAAGAAAAAGAAGGTCTTGAAGCTATTTACCAAACTCAAGCTCAATTTGACGTAGACTCATTCAATTTAGTGGTTAAAACAGCTCCTAAATTAGCTGACCAATACAGCGGCACTAAAGCAGGTAACTTAGCGGCTTACATGGCAGGTGCATCATACCTAAGACTATCTGATTACAAAAAAGCCATTACTTATTTAGAGCAATGTAGTTTTGAAGACCACGTTATGAAATATCAAGCCATTGGTTTATTGGGTGATGCATACATTGAAGACAAAAACCTTGACAAAGGCTTAGATTTATATTTAAAAGCTAGCAAAGGCTCTGAACTTGAATTTTCTAAAGTTCAATGGGGCATAAAAGCTGCCTCAGTTTACGAGAAGAAAAATGAATGGCAGGCTGCCTTAGATATTTACCTTGATCTCAAGAAAAATTACAAGGAAAATGATGTCGTTCAAGAAATGGACAAATACATTGGTCGTGCAAAAGCCAAATTAGGAGAGTATTAATGTCTAGCGCTCAGCACAATTTATCTTCATTTGACCCCGATAATCTACCCAATTTACCCAATGCAGTAATTGGAATTGTGGTAGCTGAATGGCATTCAGAAATTACCAATGCCCTATTAAACGGCGCTTTAGAAGCGCTTGAATTAGCAAAGGTGAAGCCCGAAAATATTCATGTTTTCAAAGTGCCTGGCACCTATGAATTGCCTTACGGCGCTGTCAAAACCATTGACAAACATCAACCAGACGCTGTAGTTTGCCTAGGTTGTGTGATTCAAGGGGAAACACGTCATTTTGATTTTATTTGTAATGCAGTGGCCAATGGGTTAATGCAATTGAATATTCAATACAAGATTCCGGTAACTTTTGGTGTTTTAACCACAGACAACTTAGAACAGGCCCAAAACCGCAGTGGTGGAAAACATGGTAATAAAGGATTTGAAGCAGGTTTAACCGCTTTAAAATCAATACAATAAGGCTCTTTTGAAACCTGAAATTGTCAGGTATTCGTCAAAAATTAAAACTCAATTCTTTTTACAATTTGAATTTCTGCAAATTTTTATATAGATTTGGGACTTTAATTCAATTATCAAGACATGAAAAAATTCTACCAACAACTGCTGTTCGCTGTGTTAGTGGTATTGAGCATGCAGCAAACTGCTTCTGCTCAAATGAACTTAGCACCTTCAGCAACCGCAACCGCATTCACATCTGACCCTAATGGCTTGTGGAACTGGTCTCAAATCAACAACAACAGTTTCAACACCTGTGGTAATCAGGAGGCGTTTATCTGGACATCAACCAATGGTATCCAAGGAAATGAGTACATGCAATGGACTTGGACTAGTGCTAAAAGTATTAGCAAAATCCGTTTTCACAATGCATGGAACAACACCAGAAACTTGACGGCTGGTGATGTTTATTATTTCAATGGTACTACTTATGTCTTTTGGAAAACAATCAGCATAGCACAAGCTTGTGTTGACTCTGCTTCTTTCCCAACTATAACCACTACAAGTTTGAGAATTACCAACTTCAAAATGACAGGCGGTGGTCAATTATCTAACCCTAGTTGGAGAGAGATCGAAGTGATCAGCGGTGCTAGTGTTAATAATGATGCTGGTGTTGCTTCAATTGCACCGTTAGATTTTTGTACAAACACCCAATCTTTAGGAGTTAAAGTGTATAATTTCGGTAAATTTGGAATGGATAGCGTTCGTCTTCATTGGAGCATCAATGGTACGCCTCAAACATCAAGATACATAACTGCAAGTCCAAAAATTGCATCTGGTAAAGACACTTTAATTGTTTTAAATTCAGCGTTTTCATTTACCAACAATACATTGTATCAGTTTAAATTTTGGACCAGTCATCCAAACGGTTCATCTATTGACTCTGTAGCGGCCAACGATACACTTAATTACAATATTAATTTCTATGGCAACCCACCTACACCTACAACACAAAACTACATTCAATGTGGTATTGGTAGACCATTATTGAGAGCTTCAACAGGTAGCAGCAGCGATACCATTATGTGGTACACAGGCGCTACAGGAGGCAATCCAATTGGCATGGGTAGTTCTTTTTTAGGGCCTAAAATTTCAGGCACTACAACCTTCTATGCTCAAGCCTTTAGATTTGTTACTAAATCTGCATTAAACAATGGCTATACTGGAACTACTGTTGTATCATTCAATTATGCGGCATATAATGGCAACTATTTTGATATCACAGCTTATGCCCCAATTAACTTGGATAGCATGCAGTTTAGAATATACAACTTCACCTCTACTACTAACTACTTGTTATATTATAAGTCAGGTACTTTTAATGGTTTTGAAACCAACTCAGGTGCATGGACTTTAGTAAACGGCGGCGGTGGAAGAGTATTTTCAACCGGTGGTCAGAACTTTATTAAATTCTCTACAAAGGGTTTAATGTTGTCTGCTAACACAACTTATGGTTTTTATTTTACCATTGACCCAACAACTGGTGGCGGTAACGATCTTTGGTTAAAAGGTTCAACAGCACCTAAAGCCAATGCGGACCTACTTATTGTTGGTGGAAAATATGCTTATGGCTTATTCAGTGCCACCAGCTTTGGACCAACTTGGACATCTGATTTAGAAGTTACCTACAGCAAAGCCTGTATCAATCCGAGCAGAACTCCTTTAGTGGTAACTGTTAAACCAAGACCAATTGGTGCTGATGTGGTTAAAGGTACTCCTTTCAATGGTCAATTCAATATTGGTGACTTCACTAAGCCTGATGTGGCTGAAGTGGGTAAAACCATCACTTATGAGATTGCCCCTCCTACCGGTTACGTTAATGCTGACCACGGTAGCACTTGGATCCTTAACAATGTTGTAGCTAAAACCAAATTTGGCAGCATTGTACCTAGCAACTTATACACTGTAGTAGCGCCTTCTTCTAGTGGCAACGGCAGCATTTCTTTTGCGCCTACCTCTACTTACTTAGATAGCTTTATTACTTTCTCTACTAACTTCTCTGACTTAGGCCCTCATTATTGCGATTCTACTGTCAACAGAACTTTAGTAGTTGCCCCTACTCCTAGAACTAACTTTAAATTCCCTTCAGTTATCTGTTTGGGTGATGCGATCTTATTTGAAAACACTACCACTATCCATTCTGGTAATGCTTCTTACATGTGGTACTTTGGTGATGGTGACTCTTCTGACTTACAAGCACCAGTGCACGAATACAAAAACTCTGGTTCTTACCAAGTTAAATTGATTGCTAAGAGCACGCCTTGGGGTGTTATGAAAGATACTACTATTCAATTGGAAGTGGGTGAGTTGCCTGTAGTTAGATTCCGTGCTAACAACAAATGTTTTGGCTTACCTGTAACCTTCCAAAACCAAACTACCGTTGGTAACGGTACTATCTCTTACGATTGGGATTTTGGTGATGGTTCTGCTCACAGCTCTGCTAACAACCCTTCTCACAATTACAAAGCTCCAGGTGGTTATAAAGTAACCTTAAAAGCTTCTGCTAATGGTTGCGAAGCGGTATTGGTTAAGAATGCTTACAGCTTTGCTAAGCCTGTGGCTAACTTTGCTGCGCCTTTGAATCCTGTTTGTGCTAAATCTGATGTAATCCTACCAAATACTTCTACCATTGCGCTTGGTCAAATGGGTGCTTTCTGGAGATTCGGTGATGGCGCTAGCGCTACTCAGTATGATGGTATGCACCAATACACTGCTGCTGGCACTTATGCTGTTAAATTATTAGCAGTTTCTGAGTTCGATTGTAAAGACTCTATCACTAAAAACGTTACCATTAAAGCTACGCCTAACCCTAGCTTTGTGGCTAACCAATTCTGTGGCAGAAAACCTACTACATTTAACAACACTACCTTTGAAGAATTGCCTAGCCCTACTTATGATTGGAACTTCAGCGATGGCCTTAAATCTGCTTTGAAAAACATTACTAGAACTTGGCCGTCTGAAGGTCCTTATTCTGTAACGCTTAAAGCTAGCTACAGCAACGGTTGTTCTGCTGCTATTACGCAAGATGTTGAAGTATTGATCCAACCTAAAGCTGATTTCAATGTACAAGACATTTGTGCTGGTGAGGCTGCTAACTTTGTTAACTTGTCTAAAGGTGATAAAGGTGGTATCCAATACAACTGGGATTTCGGTAACGGTACTTACAGCACTGTTGAAGCACCTGTTAGATTGTTCAACCCTACTACAACGACTACTTACACTGTTTCATTAGTAGCTTCTTATGCTGGCGCTTGTAGCGACACTATCAGAAAAACACTTACTGTGAGCGAGTCGCCTGTAACTGACTTCACTTCTAAAGACCTTGGATTAATGCAAGTAAGCTTCAAGCCTACTAACTTAACTTACTCTAAATATGAGTGGTTCTTTGGTGAAGGTGGTACTTCTACTCAAACTCAGCCTGTTTACCAATACTTATACACTGGTAACTTCAATGTAACCCTTAAAGCTACTAACGCTGCTGGTTGTGCTTCTGCTATCACTAAACGTGTAAGCGCTACAACTAACATCAATAGCTTTAACAACAATAACGCTATCAGCATTTACCCTAACCCTAACAACGGTAAATTCACTGTTAATAACCCTGAAGCTAACACCATCAACATTGATGTATTCAACGTATTAGGTGAAAAAGTTTACAGCAAAATCTCTAACGAGGCTAACACGGTGGTTGAATTAAACAACCACGCTAAAGGGGTTTACTTAGTGAAAGTAACTTCTAATGGTAATACTACTACCACTAAAATTACTGTTGCTAACTAATTTATAGCCAACGCTTTTTTGAAACCCTCCTCATGTTTTGAGGAGGGTTTTTTTATGGGCAAAAACTTTGAAAAAACCCAAAAAGCACTTACATTTGACGCTAATTATTCTGAAATTTATGGTACAAAATTTACTTAAGTCACTAGTTTTCACCATTTTACTAATTTGCACTGTTCAAGTGTCTAAGGGCCAAAACGCCATTTACTCTGACACTTTTACCTTAGGGCAATCTTATTGCCCGGGTAGTTCGCAGTATGATAAATGGGTCAGCTTTAGAGCTTCATTAGACACGGCAAGCAATCAATTCTTGAAAGTAACTGTTAAAGGTACTTTCAGCACTACTGGTAGAACCTGTTCTAATAAGTACATCACTCGTAAAATCGCATCGGATTTAAAAAATGGTGTATCTGGATCATACAGCTGCGATGGCTATACTTGGTCAATAGGTGCTGCTGGGTCTTGCTACAGTAGTTTGTGCGGTACTTCTGCCAATGCAGTAGAATTAACAGTTGATGCTACAACCTGTAGTTGTGTTAATCCTGGTTGGTCTTTCAGACCTGGTATCACCAATGGTAACTGGGGAGGTATCAATACAGGAACATGCCCTGGTAATGGCACAGGCTCAACACAAAGAATGACTGTAGAATTCCAAAAAGTATCTAAAAACAATGACGTTGGGGTTTCAAGCTTAAATGCCTTAGACTTTTGTACCAATGTTCAAAATTTAGTGACTAAAATTTCAAATACAGGTAAAAATAAAATTGATAGTTTCAGAATCAATTGGTCGATTAACGGCACTAACCAAACCCCATTGTATGTAAACAGTGCTTTACGTTCTGGTACAGATACTTCAATTACTGTTAAATCAAATTTTAACTTCACGGCTAACACTTCATATGCCTTTAAATTCTGGACCAGCCATCCAAACGGCGGTGTTGACTCTGTTGAGATTAATGATAC
>Ga0255127_1001195_pt1 | contig 10797 bp, 10 predicted proteins | sample Law_Miss_RepB_8d_FD_188555 | JGI IMG/M metagenome (GOLD analysis project Ga0255127, IMG submission 188555) | Freshwater microbial communities from St. Lawrence River, New York, United States - Law_Miss_RepB_8d | ecosystem: Environmental > Aquatic > Freshwater > River | place: USA: New York...
AATGGTTGGCTCGATCGGAAATGACTTAGACGGTGATTTTTTATTTGATATTTTAAAGAGTGAAAATATCGATCATAAATTTATTACCAAAACTTCAGAGCAAACTGGTATTGCCGTTATTGAAGTGTCAAAAAGTGGTGAAAATAGAATAATTATCATCGCTGGAGCTAATTCTAAAACTAAATTTTCAGATGAAGTTTTAACTAGTTCACCTTTAGTAACCGTCTCTTTAGCCCAGCTAGAAACACCAATTATTGAGGTTGCTAAGTTTATTCAAAAGAGTAAAGCGGCTGGAAAAATCACCATCTTAAATCCAGCACCAATTCAAAAACTTGATGAAGCATTACTGCAAGACACCGATTATTTAATTGCAAATGAGACCGAGGCATCATTTTTAGTGGGTAAAGCCGTTGAGCACTTAAGTAAAGATGAGGCAGTAATGATTGCAAGACAATTACAAAAAGATGGCGCAAAAAAAGTGATAATTACATTAGGAGCGCAGGGAAGTATTTACTTAGATCAGGAAAAGGATTTATTTACACCTGCCTATAAAGTGAACGCAGTGGATACAACGGCGGCAGGTGATGCATTTTGTGGCGCATTTGCAACTGCTATATCCGAACATAAACCAGTTGAATATGCGCTCAAATTCGCCTCAGCCGCAGGCGCCTTGGCTGCAACTAAAGCGGGGGCGGTGCCATCTCTGCCTAGTCAACAGGAGATATTGTCAATGATTACATCTTTAGACTAAGTTTTCATCATGATTAAAAATGGAATTCTGCATCCCCAGTTAGCCTCACTACTTGCCAGATTTAGGCATGTTAATTCAATAGCAATTGTTGATGGTCCATTTCCAACTTATCCAGGTGTAGAAACAATTGAATTGGCAATTACTATGGGTTGGCCAACAATTCCACAAGTTCTAGATGAAATTTTGCCATTTTTAGATGTGACCTCTTTAGTTTTAGCAAATGAGTTTGAGGAAAAAGTTGATAAGAAGATAGTTGAAAAATACATTAGCCACCATAAAGGTATCCCTACAACAAAGGTTGCTCATAGCGAATTTAAGAAACTAGCAAGTCAATCTTTGGGAGTTATTCATACTGGCGATGGCATTCCTTATAGTTCAGTTATTTTAAGATCAGGTTTTTAGTAATTGTGAAGAAAAAAGCTAGTGATATCTGCATAGGTGTAATTGGTGCAGGAGTTATGGGAAGTGGGCACGCACTTTATATTTCAGAGAGTGTTAAGGGTGCACGAGTAGCTGGTATATATGATGCAAATGCAATTGTTGCAAAGAAAGTAGCTAGTAAAGTTAAAAAAACTAGCAGTTACCCAGTAGCGGTCTATAACTCAATTGAAAGTATGCTAGCGGCTAAAGAAATAACTGCAATAATTATTGCATCCCCGGATCATCTTCACTCCGAACACCTATCAATGGCATTAGCTGCTGGAAAAGATGTGCTTTGTGAAAAACCATTAGCCTCAAATGAGTCTGACGCTAAAAAAGTTGCACAAAATGCAAATAAATCTAAGTCAATAGTTGGTATTGGATTTATGCGTAGATTTGATCCAGCTTACCTAGAGCTAAAGCGAGTAATTCGCAGTGGAAAATATGGAAAAGTTTTACAAATTCGCTGTACCTCAAGAAATGTTAGCTCACCAACTGCAACTACAGCCATGTTATTAACCAATGTTGCAGTGCACGAGGTTGACGTAATTAGATGGTTATTAGAGGAAGAAATTAAGTCCATGAGTGTTAATTTAACTAAGGTTACTTCGAAGGCAAATTCAAAACTTTCTGACCCAATTTCAGTGAATTGCTACACCACATCTGGCGTCTTAGCCACAATTGATATTTGTGCAAATAGCACATATGGCTACGAAGTTGGCATGGAGGTAATAACTGAGCGCGCATCCCTTGTTGTTGAAAATCTAGGAGATTTAACAATTATCAAAGATTTTTATCTACCGAAGCGAAAGTCAGGAAAGTTGCATAAAGATTGGATGGGTCGATTTAAACCAGCTTATATTGCCGAATTAAATGCATTTGTTGATTCAATTAAAAAGCGAAAGCTTCATCCAAACTTTGCTACAGCAGATGATGGTTTAGCTGCGAGCATTGCATGCGGCCTCGGTGTAAGGAGTTTGCAAAACTAGTAACGTTGTCCAGATTTACCCTGAATTAATCGTTGATAAGCATTTTGTACTTCGACCACATCACTTACACCTGATACTCCTACCTCCCAAAAAGTTCCACCCTCAGTCCATTTTTCTGGATGGGTTTGAATAACTAATACAGTCACACCTGGTAATTTTTTTGCAGATTTGAATTCATCTACTAAGTTATTAATAGTTACGTTAATTGCTCTAGCGCCTAAGGATTTAGCATGAGCAACAAAATCCACTTTAAATGGAGGATTTAAATCTGAATCATTAAACATGGTGCGATAACTTTTTGAACCATTTGATACTTGTAGCCTTTGAATTACTGCGAATCCTGCATTGTCGCAAAGAATATAAATTATAGAATCGCCATTATTAACTGCAGAGAGAATTTCACTGTTCAACATTAAATATGAGCCATCACCAACCATTGAGATTACTTTTCCATCACGATTGGAAGCCTTAAGTGCTAGAGCAGCACCCCATGCACCTGCAATTTCATATCCCATACAGGAGTATCCGTACTCGCAATCAAATGAATCTATGCTCTTACTTAACCAGTTGTTATTTAGTTCCCCTGGGAGCCCACCTGCAGCAGTTAATACATAATCTGAAGCAGTTGCTACTTCGTTTATTGCGACAACGACTTGAGCATACGATGGTAAATCTAACTTTTCCGCAACTCTAGATTTTATATTATTTTTCACACTCGCTTGAGTAGTAGATCTCTTTGCTGACCAATTTTGGTCCGTTTTATACCCTGCTAATTGGTTCTCTAGCTCCAATATTGTTTCTTTGGCATCACCAGTGAGTGCAATAGCATTTCGCTTGGTAGCATCAAAGCGTGCTGTATTAATTGAGATAATTTTTCGAATTGGATTTTTAAATAGAGTCCAGGACCCAGTAGTAAAATCTTGTAGCCGCGTTCCAATTGAGATTATTAGGTCTGCCTCTTCTGCAAGTAAATTAGCAGGATCACAGCCTGTTACTCCTACTGGACCACACCAGGAAGGATCAGTGGCTAGAAGTGATGCTTTGCCAGCCACAGTTTCAACAACTGGAATTTCAAAGAGATTAGCAAAGTGCGAGAGTTCTTTGTGTGCTTTACTGTATCTAACTCCACCACCTGCAATTATTAGCGGCTTTTTTGATTTTTTAATGGCACTAGCTGCATCGCTAAGTGATTTTGAGTCGACTCTCAACCGTTTAATTTCATGAACTACGTCTTTAAAGAATTCGTCAGGAAAATCAAAAGTTTCGACCTGAACATCCTGGGGAAATCCCAAAAATACTGGTCCGCAATCTGCTGGATCTAATAAAGTTTGAATTGCAGCAGGCAGAGTATTTAGTAGTTGCTCGGGGCTAGTAATTCGATCCCAATATCGCGTCACAGATTTAAAGGAATCATTAACTGTTATTGATGGTGAATTAAAATGTTCTACCTGCTGTAATACTGGATCAGATCGACGCGATTTAAAAGTATCACCAGATAAAATTAACAATGGAAGTCTGTTTGCCATGGCCACACCAGCTGCGGTTACAACATTTGTTGCTCCCGGACCGATAGATGTTGTTACGACAGCACACTGAGTCCTTAGTTGGGCCTTACTAAAACCAACACCTGCCAGTGCCATTCCTTGTTCATTTTGGCCTTTAATTGTTGGCAAAAATTGTTTGTAACGTTCAAGTGCATCACCAATGCCTAGTGCATTGCCATGACCAAAAATTGCAAATACTAATGGGAAAATAGGCTTGATTTCACCATCAATTCTAATTTTTTGAGCAATTAAATATTTAATTAAGGCTTCTGCAGTAGTACACTTCATATTCATACCCTATCTACTAATCCAAATTTATGAAAGAATGAATAAATGAAATCTTTTTACTCACGAATTGCTTCTGCGCCAATCTCTTGGGGTATATGTGAGGTTCCTGGTTGGGGAAAGATGCTTCCTACTGATCGAGTTTTATCAGAAATGCAGAATTTAGGTTTACCTGCAACAGAGCTAGGCGCACCTGGTTTTTTACCAAGCGACCCTAGTGAAATTTCAGCCAAATTAGATGAATTTGAAATGAGTTTAATTGGTGGATTTACGCCAGTCGTAGTTCACGATAGTAACCAAAATGATGAAACCCTCAGACAAATTAAGAAAACAGCAGATCTATTTAAAAAAACTGGTGCTACTCATATAGTTTCATCACCAGTTTATAGTTGGAATTGGGATAAACCAGAGCCGCTTTCTAATGATCAATATAAAAATATGTTTGAAATGTTTAACGAAATAGATAAGATTTGTGCGGACTACGGCCTTCAAAATGTTTTACACCCCCACTTACAAACAACAGTTGAGACGAAAAAAGACGTTGAGAGAGTTCTTAATGGTTGTGGCGTTAAGTGGTGTCTAGACACAGGGCACATGGCAATCGGTGGAGTTGATGTAGTCGAGTTTGCAAAAAAAGCCTCTGATCGAGTTGGTCATGTTCATTTAAAGGATGTTAATCTCGCTAAATCGGAATCGGTATTATCACGCAGAGAGTCAATTATGTCAGGGGTGCAGAATGGGTTATTCACTCCACTTGGTTCTGGTGATGTGCCAATCGCTGAAGTTATTAAAGTTTTAGAAGAATCGGGTTACCAAGGTTGGTATGTAATTGAACAAGATTGTGCAATTACTGGGGAGGTTCCAGCGAATGGTGATGGTCCTGTAAAAATGATTAGTAAGTCGTTAGATTATTTGAATTCCCTAGACCTAAAATGAGCAGAAGATTATGAATACAAAATTAGATTTAATAAGTGTGGGAAGAATAAGTTTAGATTTTTACGCCAACGAGTCAAATGTTGGATTTGAACAGGTTAAATCCTTTAGTATGTCAATTGGTGGTAGCCCCACAAATGTTGCAATTGCAGCGGCTAGATTAGGAAATAAATCTGCGGTTGTAACCAATATTGGGCGCGATGCTTTTACAGATTATATTCTAAATAAGCTGAATGAATTTTCTGTAGATACCAGTTATGTTGGAATCGATGAAACTCAATTTAGTCCAGCCGTTTTTGCTGCCATGGATGATCCATATAATCCTTCAATATTCTTTAATCGCCCCCAGCTTGCTCCTGATACAGGTATTTCAAAAGAGAGATTAAGTGAACAGGTAATTAAATCAGCAGGTGTTCTTTGGGTCTCTGCATGTGCATTAGCTGTTGGACAGACGGCAAGTTCGATTCAGGATTGGTTAGTGATTCGCAATAGTAGTGGCCATACAATTTTAGACTTGGATTATCGTCCAACTTTTTGGAAAAATGAATCAACCGCAAGACAAGTTACTTCAAAAGCTATTGAGGCTAGTACAGTGTTAGTTGGAAATCGTAAAGAGTTTGAAGTAGCAACTGGTATGTCAGATCCTAATCAAATTAGTAAGAAACTATTAGGTAATCAGATTTCACTCGTAATTGTAAAGTTAGGTGAGGATGGGGTTTATATGGCAACAAAAGAGAAAAATTTTTTAGTTAAGCCAGTTAAGGTTGATGTTAGATGTGGACTTGGTGCAGGTGATGGCTTCGGCGGAATGCTTGTACATGGGCTTTTAAGATCTTGGCCTGTTGAAAAAATTGGTGATTATGCAAATGCTGCCGGCGCAATAGTTGCATCAAGGCTTTTATGTTCAGATGCGATGCCAACGTTAAGTGAAGTAGAATCTTTATTAGTCGGGGTGAATAAGTAATGAAATTCAACGAGAAAACCTACAATAATCTTTGTGAAGACAGAGTCAACAATCCACTTAAACTTCAAAAACTTCTTAAAATGCGCAAGCGCCGTACTAAGTTAACCAAAGACGGCAAATTATTTATAGTTGCAGCTGACCATACAGCTCGAGGAATTATTGCAGCATCTGGTAATAAAATGGCTATGGCTGATAGGTTCGAACTATTAGGGCGATTGATTCGAGCACTCACTGTGCCTGGTGTAGATGGAGTTTTAGCTACCGCAGATATTATTGAAGAACTTGCCTACTTTGGCGCCTTAGATAATAAGGTAGTTTTTGGAAGTATAAATAGAGCTGGGATTTTAGGTGCTGACTGGGAGTTAGACGATCGCCAAAGTGCATATGATGTAGCAGGTATAAAAGAATTTGGTTTAGAAGGCGGTAAAACACTTTTAAGAATTGAAAATACAGATAGTGGTGTGTTAAATACCATGGAAATGGTTTCAAGGGTAAATTCTGAATTATCTAGGGCTAAAAAAATTTCGATAATAGAGCCACTTCCATATATAAAAAACAGTGATGGGAAATTTGAGCTTAATAAAAGTATCGAGGAGTTAGTAAGAGTCATTGGAATTGCTTCAGGACTTAGCTCTTCTAGCGCCTTTACTTGGTTAAAAATACCTGTTTTAGATGATTTTGAATATGCTGCGAAAGCAACCACGCTGCCGTTAATGTTACTCGGTGGTGATCCTGGTAAAGAATGGCAACAGACATTTAATAAATGGGAGCAAGCGTTTAAATATAAAAATGTCCGAGCTTTAATTCCAGGAAGATCGTTACTTTTTAGTCCAGACCTAGAGGTTGAAGATGCTGTCGCAAAAGCTGTATCAATTGTGAGGAAACTCTAATGAGTTGGCAATATAGAGGAATTAATGAAATTACTCCCAAGGATGCCAATTGGAATTATTGTGGAATGAAAATTTTTGATTTATCAGTTGAAGGTACTCATCAGATTATTTTTGATAATTTTGAGGGAATTTTATTAAGTTTATCCGCAGAAAATGTGGCTGTAACTGTTGATCACGTTGAGTTTAAATTACAAGGTAGGACCGGGGTTTTTTCGGGTATTTCAGATTGGATATACATACCAGTTGGCTCAAGTCTTAAAATATTAGGAAATAATGGCCTCGTTGCGTTATGTACAGCGCAAGCAACAAAGGTATTTCCAACTTGTTATGTCGGTAAAGATAAAGTTTCGGTAGAGATTAGGGGTAGTTCTTTTGCTACAAGGCAAGTAAACAATATTGCAACTCCTGAAAGTTTTGGGGGTGCTGAGAAGATATTAGTTTGTGAGGTCTTAACTCCGGGTGGTAACTGGTCTTCTTGGCCACCACATCGACATGATGGTATTGCCGATTGTGAATTTAATAATGAAGAAATATATTACTTTCAAATTGGTGCGAATAATTCAAATCATGGATCAACTCAAGGGCACGGTTTTTTTAAGGTTTATTCATTTGATGGACAAATTGACGAAACAATGACAATTAAGGATAAAGATTTTGTAATCGTTCCCCATGGTTATCACGGTCCTTCTATAGCAGCCCCGGAATATCCGATGTATTTTTTAAATGTTTTGGCTGGACCTGCCCAAAATCGGAGTATGGGATTTTGTGATGATCCAAGCCACCACTGGATTAGAGATAGTTGGAAGAGTCAACAACAAGATCCACGCCTACCTATGACGAGTCTAAACGGAAGAAGGAGTCAATAATGACTGCGCGTAAAAATATTGCTGTTGCAGTTGTTGGTTTAGGTTGGATGGGTCAAGCGCACAGTAGATCATTAATTCGTATACCAACTTTGTTTTCAGATAGAAACTTCAACCCAATATTACGAGTATGTGCTGATTTTGATTTGAATCGAGGAAATCAAGCTGTAGCAGATTTTGGATTTGAGCGTTCAACTCAAAATTGGCAAGATGCAGTAGAAGCAAATGATGTTGATGCGGTATGGGTGTGCGCACCTAATATGTTACACCTGCCGATAATTGAAGCCGCAAGTAAGGCAGGAAAAATAGTTTTTTCAGAAAAACCTATTGGTGGAAAACCTGAGCAAACTGTAGAAGCATTTAAAATAGCGGCTAAAAATAAAACTTTCACAGGTGTTGGCTATAACTATCTATGGGCACCGCTTGTGCTACATGCCAAAAAGATGATTTCTGAAGGTGAGTTAGGAGAAATAATTCACTTTAAAGGTAGATTTTTTTCGATGTATGGAAGCGATGAATTAGGTTTACTATCTTGGCGATTTAAGTTTGATCAAGCTGGTTATGGAGTTTCAAGTGATATTTTAAGTCACAGTATCTCTCTAGCTCAATTTTTAATTGGTGAGATAACAGAGGCTGTAGGAATGAAAGAGACAACGATTAAAAAGCGGCCCCTACCTTCAAATAACTCCAGTCACTATAGTCGAGGAAAAATTGGTGATCCACTTGGTGAGGTTGAGAACGAAGATTTTGCTTCAATGTTATGCCGGTTTAAAAACGGTGCTACGGGTACTTTTGAAACTAGCCGAACCGTAGTTGGACCTGAGAGCGAGAACTTATTTGAAATTTATGGAACAAAAGGAGCACTCAAATGGAATCACGAAAGCTTAAACGAGTTGCTCTACTATAAAAAAGATAATATTTTAGAAACTGGCTATACAAAAATTCTAGGGGGAGACCGTTTTGATTTTCATGGAGCATTTGTACCTGGCCAAGGTAATAGCTTAGGAACAGAAGATTTAATTTGTATAGAAGACTATTCATTTCTTACCGCGTGGGTTAAAGGCCAGGAATTTAAACCTTCATTTTCAGAAGCTGTCGATGTTGTTAGTGTCCAAGCAGCTTTGATTAAGTCTTGGGAGAGCAGAAAATGGGAAACTGTGAAGAGGTTAAGTTAGTCTGATAGTAAATGATCCAACCAGATCGAGACGGGCAAGATAGTATTTAGCAATGAAAATGCAACTAGCAATCTCAGTTTTTCTAATTGCTTACCTTTTAATTGCCTCTGAAAAGGTAAATCGAATTGCAGTTGCACTAGGCGGAGCGGCAGCAATGATCCTGATCGGTGCCACCGATGCAGATGCCATTTTTTATGACCATGACACAGGAATTGATTGGAATGTAATTTTCCTGTTGCTGGGCATGATGATAATTGTTGGAGTTATCCATAAAACAGGGTTATTTGAATTTTTAGCTATCAAAGCTATAAAGATAGCGAAAGGTGAGCCTAAGCGGGCACTAGTTTTTTTGATTATCTTAACGGCAGTTGCAAGTGCAATTCTAGATAATGTAACCACTATTTTATTAGCAATACCAATGACTTTGGTGGTTTGTAAGCAATTAAATGTTTCACCTATACCTTTTATTTTATCTCAAGTTTTTGCATCCAACATTGGTGGGGCAGCCACTTTGGTTGGAGATCCACCAAATATCATAATTGCAAGTCGGGCAGATCTTTCATTTAATGATTTTTTAATTCATATGGCGCCTTGGGTTATTGTCGTAATGCTAGTAATAACTCCTATGTTGGTCTTTATGTTTAGGAAACAATTAGTCAACGCGCCTGAGGATCGAAATAGGATTAGTAAACTTGATGAAAAATCTTATTTAAAAGATAAAGTTCTGTTAAGGAAGAGCTTATTTGTTTTAGGTGCCGTAATGATTGCGTTTGTACTCCACACTGCTCTTAACCTTGAGCCATCTATTGTTGCAATGCTAGGTGCTGGGTTATTGGTAGGTATAAGTGGCTTAAAGCCAAAAGATTATGCAATGGATGTGGAGTGGGGGACATTAGTATTTTTTGCCGGGCTATTTATTATGGTTGGTGCATTAGTTAAAACTGGTGCACTTGGTGAGTTTGCAGCTTTTCTTAAAGATCAAGTTGGTGATCAGGCATCTCTTGCCGCAATGGTTTTGCTATTTGCTTCTGCAATTCTTTCGGGCGTAGTAGATAACATTCCATATGTTGCAAGTATGTCACCAGTTGTTACTGAATTAGCAGCAAATGTTTCAGATAAGCATGGTGATGTACTTTGGTGGTCATTAGCCTTTGGCGCAGATTTTGGTGGAAATGCCACAATTATTGGCGCAAGCGCAAATGTTGTAGCTATTGGATTAGCTCATAAGGCTGGAATTAAAATAAGTTTTTGGCAGTTTGCTAAGTACGGTATTCCCGTAACACTAGTCAGCGTTTTACTAGTTGCTCCCTATATTCTAATTAGGTATTTTTAGTTTTCATGTGCAACAAATAAAAGGAGTGGTTGAAAATGTGTAGTCTAGTAACTTGTAAAATATGTAAAAAACCAACCTGGTCTGGTTGTGGGGAACATATCGAGGATGCATTAGATGGGATTGCTCTAGCTGATCGCTGTGCTGGCCATGCTGGTGAAGTGAAAAAAGTAGGCCTGCTGAGTAGATTATTTAAACGCTAATTTAATGCAGATTAAGGTTGAAGCAGCGAGCGAGTTAGATGCTGATCGTCTTCGCACCCTTCGATTAGCAGCACTTAGTGACTCACCAGATTCTTTTGGCGCCAAATATGAAGTTGAAAAAGAAAAACCAATAAATTTTTGGCAAAACTCGGTCCGAATTACCAATTGGTGCCTGGTATCTGCAGATGGTGGCGACATTGGGTTAGTTGCAGTAGATAAAGCTACTCAGGACAGAACAGCTGATTGCTGGGTTTCAGCATGGTGGATTCAAAAGGAATTCAGGGGTAAGGGAGTAGCAAGGTTGATGATGGATTGGATAGATCAACTAGCTAGTAAAAACGATTGGCACCGGATAGGCCTTGGCGTGTGGCCTGATAATAAACAGGGGATTAGCGCATATAAAAAGTTAGGATTCGTTGCAGGTAGTGAGCTGATGCCAAGTAGATCCAT
>Ga0255127_1001197_pt1 | contig 10776 bp, 8 predicted proteins | sample Law_Miss_RepB_8d_FD_188555 | JGI IMG/M metagenome (GOLD analysis project Ga0255127, IMG submission 188555) | Freshwater microbial communities from St. Lawrence River, New York, United States - Law_Miss_RepB_8d | ecosystem: Environmental > Aquatic > Freshwater > River | place: USA: New York...
GGCGCTGGCTGCGCCAGGCCGCCACCACCACCCTGGCCCTGGCGCTGCCCGGCCTGGCCAGCAGCGCCCGCGCCGCCAGCCTGAACAGCGGCCCCGAGCGCGCCCTGGCCTTTGCCCACACCCACACCGGCGAGCGCCTGAGCCTGGTCTATGCCGTGGGCGACCACTACCTGAACGATTCGCTCTTCAGCCTGAACCACTTCCTGCGCGACCACTACAGCGGCGAGCAAGGCGTGATGGACCCCCGCCTGTTTGACCTGCTGCACCGCCTGCGGCTGGAGCTGGGCGCGAGCCAGAACTTCGAGGTGATCTCGGCCTACCGCAGCCCCAGCACCAACGAGCACCTGCGCACCACCCGCGCCGGTGGCGTGGCCAAGCGCAGCCTGCACATGGACGGCCGCGCCATGGACATTCGCCTGCCCGGCGTGCCCCTGGCCGACCTGCGCCAGGCCGCGCTGTCACTGCGCCTGGGTGGCGTGGGCTACTACCCGCGCGAACAGTTCGTGCACGTGGACACCGGGCCGGTGCGCCACTGGTAAGGCCAAGGCTCAGAACGGGGCCGTGCCGCTGGGCGCCTGAAGCGCCTGCAATTGCTGGCGCAGGGCGGCGTTCTCGGCCTCCAGCTCGGCCACGCGGCGGCGCAGGGCCTGCAACTCATCGGCGCCGCCTTCTTCACCGGTGGCCGGTGCCATCGCCTCGTCGGGCGGGGCCGCAGGCGCCTCGGCACGCGGTTTGCGCTTGGCCTCGCGCACGCGCTTGGCGGCCTGCTTGAGTTCGTCCACACCGGCCTGGGCCACGGCCTTTTGCTCCTCTTCGGGCAGCGAGGCCACGGCCGCGGCGGCGTTGATGGAAATGGCGCCGGCCTTCACCGCCGCCACCACCTCGGGCGCGGCCTGCTTTTGAATCTTCTCGATCAGCACCACCTGGCTGCTGCTCAGGCGGGCTGCCTTGGCAATGTCTTCGCGGCTCTTGAGCGGCTGGGGCTCGGGCGCGGGCACTGGCTCGGCCGGTGTGTCGGCGGCCTCGGCTGGGGGCATGTCATCCGAGGCCTGCGCGCGGGCGCGGCGCGCCGCCAGAATTTCGCGCTGGCGCAGGGCCAGCACACCGCGCTGAAAGTCGGACACGCTGCGCCGACCCAGGTGCTGCTCGATCATCCACAGGTGCACGTCTTCCAGCGACTGAAAGCGCGGGTTCTGCACCGTCTTGAAGGGCAGGCCGTGTTTCTGGCAAATGCCGTAGCGGTTGTGGCCGTCCACCAGCACATCGCCCCACAGCACCAGGGCATCACGGCAGCCCTCGGCCAGGATGCTGCGCTCCAGCGATTCGTGCTCTTGCGGCGTGAGGGGTTCGATATAGGCTTTGAGTTCTTCGTTGACGACGATGTTCATGGGGTCTGGTCAGGGGCACGGCTGGGGGCCGGCATTGTAGGCGCCGCCCTCCCCTCGTCCACGCCGACGATCGCCCTCAGCGCCGCCTCGTCCAGCGTCTCGCGCTCCAGCAGGGCCTGCGCGCCGGCCTCCAGTCGCGCGCGTTCGCGCACCAGCAATTCGGTGGTGCGCGCCAAGGCCTGGGTCACGATCTCGCGCACCGCCTCGTCGATGCGCAGGCGCGTCTCGGCGCTGAGCTGCCAGCCGCCCGGCGCGTAGCCAGGCACCTCCAGAAAGGCCTGACGCGGTGGCTCGTAACTCAAGGGCCCCAGCGCGGGCACCATGCCAAAGCGCGTGACCATGTCGCGCGCGATGTCGGTGACCTTGGCCAGGTCATCGGCCGCGCCGGTGGACAGCTCACCAAACACCAGTTGCTCGGCCGCGCGCCCGCCCAGCAACACCATGATCTTGTGCTCCAGCTCGGCGCGGGTCATCAGGAAGCGGTCTTCGGTGGGCCGTTGAATGGTGTAGCCCAGCGCGCCAATGCCGCGCGGAATGATGGACACCTTGTGCACCACGCCGCCGTCGCCCAGGCGCAGCGCCACCAGGGCGTGGCCCATCTCGTGGTAGGCCACGATGCGCCGCTCGCGCGGGTTGAGCAGGCGGTTCTTCTTCTCCAGCCCGGCCACGATTCGCTCCACCGCCACGGTGAAGTCGTCCACGCTCACCTCATCGGCGCCCCGGCGCGTGGCGGCCAGCGCGGCCTCGTTGCACAGGTTGGCCAGGTCGGCGCCCGAGAAGCCGGTGGTGAGCTGGGCCACCTGCTCCAGGTCCACCTTGGCACCGAGCGTGATTTTGCGGGTGTGCACGCGCAGCACCTGCACGCGGCCGGTCTTGTCGGGCCGATCCACCAGCACCTGGCGGTCAAAGCGGCCGGCGCGCAGCAGGGCCGGGTCCAGCACCTCGGGCCGGTTGGTGGCCGCCAGCAGCACCAGCCCGGTGGAGCTGTCAAAACCGTCGAGTTCGGCCAGCAACTGGTTAAGCGTCTGCTCGCGCTCGTCGTGCCCGCCAATGGCCGAGGCCGCGCCACGCGCGCGGCCCAGCGCGTCAAGTTCGTCAATGAAGATGATGGCCGGCGCCTGCGCCCGCGCCTGCTCAAACAAGTCGCGCACGCGGGCCGCGCCCACGCCCACGAACATCTCCACGAACTCGCTGCCCGAGATGCTGAAAAACGGCACCCCGGCCTCGCCCGCCACCGCCTTGGCCAGCAGGGTCTTGCCCGTGCCAGGTGGGCCCACCAGCAGCACGCCACGCGGCAGGCGCGCCCCCAGCCGGCCCCGGCCCTTGGGGTCTTTCAGAAAGGCCACGATCTCCTGCAGCTCGGCCTTGGCCTCGTCCACCCCGGCCACGTCGGCAAAGGTGACGCCGGTGTCGGCCTGCACGTACACCTTGGCGCGGCTCTTGCCCACGCTCATGAAGCCACCCAGCCCGCCGCCCTGCTTGTCCAGCACGCGGCGAATCAGGAAGAACCACAAGGCAAAAAACACCAGCCCCGGCAGCACCCACGAGAGCAGGTCGCGCAGCAGCGTGCTTTCCACCACGCGGCGGTACGGCACCGGGTAGGCCGAAAGGCGCTGCGCCAGGTCGGGCTCCACCCGGTTGGCCACCAGCGTGGTCTTGCCGTCGGACCCGGGGGATTTCAGCCGCCCGGTGAGCGTGGTGTCGCCCACCGTCACCTCGTCGATGCGGCCATCGGCCAAGGCCCGCTCGAACTCGCTGTAGGGCACGGCCTCCACCGTGCTGGCCGCCTGCCAGGCCGACTGCAACCACACCAGCAGCAGCAAGGCGAACACCCAGTAGCCCACGTTCCACGATGTCTTGTTCACGGCCGGCATGGCACCCCCTCTTTTCTCGGCTTGGCGATACAGCGGGGAGCATCGCCGCAAACGGCGCGGGCGTCAAAGCACCGAGCGGCTCAGGCCTGCGCCAAGCAAGTGATCGATCAGCCCGATCGGCAGCAGGTCCGTCGTGGTGCACAGGCCGCGCCAATCTGGCGCGTTGCGCACCGCCCCGATGCCAGCTACCCCGCTGTGCACCTGGCGGGCCCCACAGCGCGCGCCAAACCACCATCGAGAGGCGAATGGGAGACCGGCACCAGATGGCATCGATATTGCGAAGGAGAAGAACAAGCAATCGCTTGATTGCCTCAAGTCCCCAAATTCACTTCTCATCGTTCTCATAGGAGCCTTTCCATGACCACCACCTCGTCCACCGCCCCCATGAGCCCCCAGCGCCGACACCTGCTGCGCGCCGGCGCGACCAGCCTGGCCATCGGCGCGCTGGGCGCGCCCGCCGTGTTGCGCGCCCAGAGTGCCCCGGTGGTACGCGTGGGTTATTGGCCCATCGCCGCGGGCCTGCCTTTCTACGCGGCCGTCGAGCTGGGCTACTTCAAGGAAGCGGGCCTGAACGTCGAGGTACAGCGCTACGCCGGCGCACAGCAGGTAATGGAGGCCATGCTGGCCGAGCGCTGTGACGGCAGCGCCAACGGCACCGGCTCGGCCAACATCGCCATCGGCGAACTGGCCGCGCCGGGCAGCTTCAAGATCTTCTGCTCCAACCCGAGCAATGCCAAAAACGTACTCGATGAAGTGATCGTGCCCGTGGGCAGCAGCGCCAAGTCGGTGGCCGACCTCAAAGGCAAGCGCGTGGGCAGCGGCCCCGGCATCCAGAACGTGACCTTGGCCAAGACCGTGCTTGAGCGTGGCGGCGCCACCGGGGCCACCGTGGTCGAGCTGCCCATTGGTCAGCACGTGGCGGCACTGGCCGCCGGCCAGATCGACGGCGCCTATACGCTGGAGCCCACCGGCACCGTGGGCCGCCTCAATGGCAGCACCCGCGTGCTGGAAGCGGGCGTGATCTCGCGCTACGTGCTGGGCGACCCCATGGCCCCCTGGTTCGGCGGCTCGGCCTCGCTCACCGCCAGCTTCCTGAAAAAGCACCCAGCCGAAGCGAAGAAGTACATCGCCGCCTATGGCCGGGGCGTGGCCTATGTGCGCCAGCAGCCAGCCGAAGCGCGCAAGTTCCTGAAGGGCTACACCGCCATCGAAGGCGCGCTCACCGCCGAGGTACCACTGGCGGCCTACACGATGTACAACGAGTTCACCCCGGCCGACGTGGCGCACTTTCAAAAGTTCTTCGACCTGTTCGCCGAGAAGGGCGTGTTCAGCTCGCGCCTGATGGTCGACTCCATGCTCTACAAAGGCTGAGCGCCATGGCCGCCCAACCTCTTGCCGCGGCCAACGAGGCCGCCAAACCCTGGGTGTCCCCGGCTGCCAGCGCCCCGATCGCCGTCCCGCGTACCACCGACTGGGGCCGCGCCCTGCCCTTCGTGGGCCCGGTGGTGCTGTTCATCGTGTGGGACCTGGTGGTGCGCCTGGGCTTGGTCAAGCCCATCCTGCTGCCGCCGCCGCTGGCCGCACTTGGCGCTTTGGCCAATGGCCTGGCGGGCGGTGCGCTGCTTGGCGATTTCGCCGTCACGGTGTGGCGCACGGTGCAGGCCTTCGGCATCGCTGCCGTCATCGGCATGCCCCTGGGCGTGCTGCTGGGCAGCAATGAGAAGGCTTACCGCAGCGTGGAGTTCCTGATCGACTTCTTCCGCTCCACGCCCTCATCGGCCCTGATCCCGCTGTTCCTGATGATCTTCGGCGTGTCCGACATCAACAAGGTGGCGATCGCGGCTTTCGGTGCCCTGCTGATCGTCACCTTCAACAGCGCCTACGGCGTGATCAACGCCCGCAAGCAGCGCGTGATGGCGGCGCGGGTGATGGGCGCTACGCGATGGCAGATCTTCAAAGACGTGCTGGTTTGGGAAAGCCTGCAACCCAGCTTCGTGGGCCTGCGCTCGGCCGTGTCCATGGCGCTGGTCATCGTGATCGTGGCCGAGATGTTCATCGGCGCCGACAGCGGCCTGGGCAACCGCATCATCAACGCCCAACAGGTGATGAACGTGAAAGACATGTACGCCGCCATCCTGGCCGCCGGTGCGCTGGGCTATGCACTGAACGTCCTATTCCTGCTCGTCGAGCGCCGTATCGTTCACTGGAGCGGACGATGAGCCGATTCCTCAATGCCCCCGTCTTTGCAGACGTGCCCACGCGCCCCTTCCAGCCGGGACCTGCGGGCACGCACATCACCATCCGCGGCCTCACCAAGTACTTCGCCGGTTGGCCGCTGTACGAGAACTTCGACCTCGACATCCCCAAGCACAAGATCGTCTCGGTCTTCGGGCCCAACGGCTGCGGCAAATCCACACTGATCAACATGATCGCCGGGCTGGTTCCCATCGACGCCGGTGAGATCTTGTTCGATGGCAAAAGCCTGAAAGACACCAAGATCGGCTATGTCTTCCAGAACTACCGCGAGGCGATGTTTCCCTGGATGCGAACCATCGACAACATTGCCTACCCGCTGCAGCTGGCTGGCAAGAGCAAGGCCGAGGTGGACCGGCGCATGGCCGAGCTGGTGGCCTCTTTCGACGTGAAGTTCGACCTGAACCGCTACCCCTACGAACTCTCGGGCGGGCAGCAGCAGACCGCGTCCATCATGCGCGCGCTGGCACCCGAGCCCGAGGTGCTGTTCCTCGACGAGCCGTTCTCTGCACTCGATTTCGAGATGACGCTGTTCATCCGCGAAAAGCTGCAAGAGGTTTTCATACAGACCGGCACGACCATGGTGCTGGTCTCGCACGACCTGGAAGAGGCCGTCTACCTGGCCGACGAGGTGCTGCTGCTGACCAAGCGCCCCACCAAGGTGGCCGAAATCCTGCCCTACACCGACCCTCGCCCTCGCACCACCGCCACCCTCTCCGAGCCCAGCTTCGTGGCCGCCAAGAAGCGCAGCCTGGAGGTGTTTCAGCGCGAGGTGCGGCGATGACCGAAGCCCACACCTTGGCTTACGTGCAGGCCTGCGCCGTGGCACTGAACTTGCCACTGGACGATGAGCGTGCCACCCGCGTGGCCTTGCACCTGCAGCGCACCTGCGCCATGGCCGCGCTGCTGGACGACGTGCCGCTGGGCCCACACGACGAATTGGTTGAGATCTACCGACCCGCCCCCTACTTTCCCCCGATCGATTGACCACCAGGCACCCAGCATGTCCATCGGCCTCACTGTCCACCAAATTGCGCAGGCCGTGGCCAGCGGCCAGCGCAGCGCGGTTCAGGTGCTGGAAGAACACATCGCCCGCATCGAGGCGACCGATCCCGCCATCAATGCTTTCACCAGCCGGCGCTTCGCCCAAGCCCGCCAGCAGGCCACTGCCATCGACGCCCGGCGCCAGCGTGGCGAAGCGCTGGGCTCCCTGGCTGGCGTGCCGTTCGCTGTGAAGAACCTGTTTGACGTCGCTGGTGACGTCACCATGGCCGGCTCGGCCGTCCTGCGCGACCATCCCCCCGCCAACCGGCACGCCGTGCTGGTGGAGCGTCTGCTGGCGGCCGATGCGGTGCTGCTGGGCTCGCTCAACATGGACGAGTTCGCCTACGGCTTCACCACCGAAAACCACCACCACGGCGCCACCCACAACCCTCACCGCGCTGGCCACACGGCCGGTGGATCATCCGGCGGTAGCGGCGCGGCCGTGGCCGCCGCGCAAGTGCCGCTCACGCTGGGCTCCGACACCAATGGCTCAATCCGCGTGCCGGCGTCCTTCTGCGGGGTGTGGGGCCTAAAGCCCACCCTCGGGCGGCTTTCGCGCCGGGGCTGCTACCCCTTCGTGGACAGCCTCGACCACCTGGGCCCGCTGGCCAATGACGTTACCGGACTCGCCCTCACTTACGACGCCCTGCAAGGCCCCGACCCACAAGACCCGGGCTGCCACGCGCTGGGCATTGACCCCACCACCGAAGGGCTGCACCTGGGAACACAAGGCCTTCGAATTGGCGTGCTGGGTGGCTATTTCCACGAGCAGGCCGGCCCGGCGGCGCGCGCGGCCGTAGAGGCCGCCGCCACCGCGCTGGGCGCGCGCGACGAGGTGCTGTGGCCAGACGCCGCGCAGGCACGCGCTGCGGCCTTCGTCATCAGCGCCAGCGAAGGCGGCAGCCGTCACCTGCCGCTGCTGCGCCGCTGCCCCGAGGCGCTGGAGCCGCTTTCGGTGGACCGCTTCATCGCTGGCGCTCTGCAACCCGCCGCCTGGTACCTGCGGGCACAGCGCTTTCGCCACCTGCACCGCAAGCGCGTCAATGCCCTTTTCCACGATTGGGACGTGTTGCTCGCCCCCGCCACGCCCTTGTCGGCACCTGCCATCGGCACAGAGTGGATCGACATCAATGGCCAGCGCCTGCCCTGCCGCGCCTCCATCGGCGTACTCACGCAACCCATTTCGCTCTCGGGCTGCCCCGTGGTGGCCGCGCCCCTGTGGCCTGCGGGCAGCGACGGCCTGCCCATCGGCGTGCAGCTCATCGCTGCGCCGTGGCGCGAAGACCTGGCACTGCGCACCGCCCACGCCCTGCAAGCCAGCGGCGTGGCGCGTCTGCGCCCACCGGCGGCCTGAGACGGGCCCACTCGACAAAAAGCCCGGGCCGTTGCCGACCCGGGCTTTTGTTCGTGAGTGGCAGAACCGCTTTACTTCTTCTGCGGCGGCACGTCGGTGCAGCTGCCGTGCGCCACCTCCGCCGCCATGCCGATGCTCTCGCCCAGCGTGGGGTGCGGGTGGATGGTCTTGCCGATGTCCACCGCGTCGGCGCCCATCTCGATGGCGAGCGCGATCTCGCCAATCATGTCGCCCGCGTGCGTGCCCACGATGCCACCGCCCAGGATCTTGCCGTGGCCGTGCGCCTCGGGCGAGTCATCGAACAGCAGCTTGGTCACGCCCTCGTCGCGCCCGTTGGCAATGGCACGGCCCGAGGCCGTCCACGGGAACAGGCCCTTCTTGACCTTGATGCCTTGCGCCTTGGCCTGGTCTTCGGTCAGGCCCACCCAGGCCACCTCGGGGTCGGTGTAGGCCACGCTGGGGATGACGCGGGCGTTGAAGGCCGCAGCCGCCAGTTCTTTGTTGCCCTGCAGTTCCCCGGCAATCACCTCGGCCGCCACGTGCGCCTCGTGCACCGCCTTGTGCGCCAGCATGGGCTGGCCCACCACGTCGCCAATGGCGAAGATGTGCGGCACGTTGGTGCGCATCTGGATGTCCACGTCGATGAAGCCGCGCTCGCTCACCGCCACGCCGGCCTTGTCGGCGGCGATCTTCTTGCCGTTGGGCGTGCGGCCCACGGCCTGCAGCACCAGGTCGTAGGTGCCTTCGCTCTTGGTGCCGTCCAGCCCCTCGAACTGCACCTTGATGCCCTCGGGCGTGGCTTGTGCCCCCACCGTCTTGGTCTTCAACATGATGTTGTCGAAGCGGTGCTGGTTCATCTTCTGCCAGACCTTGACCAGGTCGCGGTCGGCGCCCTGCATGAGGCCGTCCATCATCTCCACCACGTCCAGGCGCGCGCCCAGGGTGCTGTAGACGGTGCCCATCTCCAGGCCGATGATGCCGCCGCCGATGATGAGCATCTTCTTGGGCACACCTCCATCATTGACAGGAAGCGCCAGCGCGCCGGTGCTGTCCACGATGCGCGGGTCTTCGGGCAGGAAGGGCAGTCGCACGGCTTGCGAGCCGGCGGCGATGATGGCGCGCTTGAAGGCCACCACTTTCTGGGTGCCGGTCTTCTCTTGCCCGGTGCCGGTGGTCTCTTCCACGGTCAGGTGGTTGGGGCCGGCGAAGCTGCCGTAGCCGCGCACCACGGTGACCTTGCGCATCTTGGCCATGGCGGCCAGGCCGCCGGTGAGCTTGCCGATGACTTTCTCTTTGTGGCCGCGCAGCTTGTCCACGTTGACGCTGGGCGCGCCAAAGTCCACGCCGAGCGCGGCCATGTGGCTGACCTCGTCCATCACCGCGGCCACGTGCAGCAGGGCCTTGGAGGGGATGCAGCCCACGTTCAGGCACACGCCGCCCAGGGTGGCGTAGCGCTCAACCAGCACCACCTTCAGGCCGAGGTCGGCCGCGCGGAAGGCGGCCGAGTAACCACCGGGGCCGCCACCGAGCACGAGCACGTCGCAGTCGAGGTCGGCTGCGCCGCTGTAGCTGGCGGCGGTGGGGGCCACCACTGGCGCGGCGGCCGCGGGAGCCGGTGCGGCGGCGGCGGGAGCCGGTGCAGCGGCGGGCGCTGCTTCAGCGCCGGCCACCTCCAGCGTGAGAACCACCGAGCCTTGCTTGACCTTGTCGCCGAGCTTGACCTTCAGTGCCTTCACCACGCCGGCGTGCGACGAGGGGATTTCCATCGAGGCTTTGTCGGATTCCACCGTGATGAGGCTTTGCTCGGCCTTGACCGTGTCGCCTTCCTTGACCAGCAGCTCGATCACGGCGACTTCGTCGAAGTCGCCAATGTCGGGAACCTGGATGTCCATGAGTGCCATGTTCGGGTTCCCTTCTTAGAGCAGCACGCGGCGGAAGTCGGCCAGGATCTGGCCGAGGTAGGCGTTGAAGCGCGCCGCGGCAGCGCCGTCGATGACGCGGTGGTCCCAGGTGAGCGAGAGCGGCAGCATCAGGCGCGGCACGAATTGTTTGCCGTCCCACACGGGTTCGGTCTGGCTCTTGCACACGCCCAGGATGGCGACCTCGGGCGCGTTGATGATGGGCGTGAAGTAGCGCCCACCGATGCCCCCCAGGCTGGAGATGGTGAAGGTGGCCCCGCTCATGTCGGCCGGGCTGAGCTTGCCGTCGCGGGCTTTCTTGGCGAGTTCGGCCATCTCCTGGCTGATCTGCAGCACGCCCTTCTTGTCGGCGTCTTTGATCACGGGCACCACCAGGCCGTTGGGCGTGTCGGCCGCGAAGCCAATGTGCCAGTACTGCTTGTAGATGAGCGCGTCGCCGTCGAGGCTGCTGTTGAACTCGGGGAACTTCTTGAGCGCGGCCACGCAGGCCTTGATCAGGAAGGCCAGCATGGTGACCTTGATGCCGCTCTTCTCGTTTTCCTTGTTGGTGGACACGCGGAAGGCTTCGAGTTCGGTGATGTCGGCGTCGTCAAAGTTGGTGACGGCCGGGATCACCACGGCGTTGCGCGTGAGGTTGGCGCCGCTGATCTTCTTGATGCGGCTCATCTCCTTGCGCTCGATGGGGCCGAACTTGGCGAAGTCCACCTTGGGCCAGGGCAGCAGCTCCAGGCCCACGCCAGAGCCCGCAGCAGCAGCCGGCGCCTTGGCCGCCTGGGCCAGGGTCTGCACCGCACCACTCATGACCGAGCGGGTGAAGGCTTGCACGTCTTCGGCCGTGATGCGGCCCTTCTGGCCCGAGCCCTTCACCTCGCCCAGCGGCACGCCCAGTTCGCGGGCGAACTTGCGCACCGAGGGGGAGGCGTGGGGCAGACCCAGCGCCGGGG
>Ga0255127_1001202_pt1 | contig 10728 bp, 9 predicted proteins | sample Law_Miss_RepB_8d_FD_188555 | JGI IMG/M metagenome (GOLD analysis project Ga0255127, IMG submission 188555) | Freshwater microbial communities from St. Lawrence River, New York, United States - Law_Miss_RepB_8d | ecosystem: Environmental > Aquatic > Freshwater > River | place: USA: New York...
CTGCCGCGCGGCTCCCGTGACGCCGTGCTCGACGTGCGTCTGCCGGCCGGCGCTTACACCGCCACGATCAGCGCCAAGGCCGGTGCGATCGGCCAGGCGCTGGTTGAGATCTACGTGATCGAGTAATGCTCGGGTCGGAGGTTTGGTTTGTGCCGGTCTGGCGCCGGTGCAAACCTCCGCGCGTTCCCCCCATTACCATGCGCTTCCTCCCCAAGCTCGTTGCCCTGCTACTTCCGGTCGCCGCGTTCTGCGCCGCGCCGCCGCCGGTTAATTTCGTCGGCGTGCCGCCTGGCGTGTGGGTGCGGCCGGGTTTCACGCTTTCGGTGGCCGTCGAGGGCCTGAAGACCGCGCGGTTTCTCGCGTTCGGGCCGGACGGCGCTCTCTACGTGAGCATCCCGAAAGAGGGCCGCATCGTCGCCTGCCGCGACCGCGACGGCGATGGGGTCTATGAGACCCGTACCGATTTCGTTCGCGGCAAGGAGGCCAACACGATCCTGCAGGGCGTCCAGTGGCACGACGGCTGGCTGTGGTTTGCCCAGTTGAACGCGATTTCCAAGGCGCGCGACACCAACGGTGACGGGCAGGCCGACGAGGAGGTGCAGGTCATCGGTCCAGACGCGCTGCCGACGGGTGCCCGTGGCGGCCATATGTGGCGCGCGCTCCTGATCCATGACGGGCGGATCTACACGCACGTGGGCGACCAGACCAACGCGACCAACGAGCCGATCGAGGCGTCGGAGCGGAAGAAGATTTGGTCCTTCGCGCTCGATGGTTCCGGCAAACGCCTGTTCGCGAGCGGCGTCCGCAACACCGAGAAACTCGCCGTGCGCCCTGGCACCAAGGAAATCTGGGGCGTCGACCACGACATCGACAACATGGCCGCGAAGCTCGAGGGCGACCGCAAGCACGGCCAGCCGATCACCGACCACAACCCGCCGGCCGAGCTCAACCACTACGTCGAGGGCGGCTTTTACGGCCACCCGTGGCTCGTGGGGAAGAACCAGCCCAACCTCGAATTTATCAATGAGCCACGGCTGATGGAGTACGCGGCCAAGGCGCGCATCCCGGCCTGGCTCCTGCCGGCGCACTCCTCCGTCAACTCGCTTGCCTTCTACTCGGGTGGGAAGATCCCCGGGGCCGATGGAGACGTTTTCGTCGCCCAAAAGGGCGGTTGGAACGCCACCTCCAAGGTCGGCTACTGCCTCTCGCGGATCCTCTTCGAGGACGGCCATCCCTACGGCGAGCAGAAGGTCGTGAGCTTCCTGCGCAACGGCACCGAGATCCTCGGCCGACCGGCCGACGTCGCTCAGGCCCCCGACGGCTCGCTCGTCTTCAGCGACGACCTCGGCGGCAAAGTCTACCGCTTGCGCCACACCCCATTGGGGTCAGGGCGTTAAGCGTTTTTTGGCGTTCAGGCGGGCCCTTTCCCAAAGGGGTCAGGGCGTTGAGCGTTTTTTGGCGTTCAGGTGGGGGCGTGTTCAAACAATCAACGCCCTGACCCCTTAGGGTGGAAAATGGGGGTTGCGGAAGCGGGGGGGGCGCTCACTGTTTGCGTTGGCCAGGTGCCATGCATGGGCAGGCGCGTGAACTCCGCCAGGACCGGAAGGTAGCAACGGCAACGACGTTCTTCCCAGTGCCGTGGAGTGCCTGGCCACTTTTTTTATTCGGAGGAGAGCGGTCGCGGTTGGGGTGGTCGCATCCGCGCGATCGCCGTCGATTTCTACTGGCCCGCGCCGGTGATTCCCTTTCAACCTTCCTCACTTGTCCTCCACCTACCAGGTCATCGCGCGCAAGTGGCGGCCGCAGACGTTTGACGACGTCGTCGGCCAAGACCACGTCGTGCGCACGCTGCGCAACGCGATCGTGCGGAACCGCATCGCGCACGCGTACCTGTTCGTGGGGCCGCGTGGCACCGGCAAGACGTCGACCGCCCGTATCTTCGCCAAGGCGCTGAACTGCACGGATGGCCCCAAGGCTGACTTCCGCGCCGACGATCCCGCGTGCGTGGCGATCGCGGAAGGCTCGCATCTCGACGTGATCGAGATCGACGGCGCCTCGAATAACGGCGTCGACCAGGTGCGCGACCTGCGCGAGACCGTGCGCTACGCGCCGGCGCAGGGGAAGTTCAAGGTCTACATCATCGACGAAGTGCACATGCTCTCGGCGGCGGCGTTCAACGCGCTGCTCAAGACCCTCGAGGAGCCGCCGGCGCACGTGAAGTTCGTGTTCGCCACGACCGATCCCCAGAAGGTCCTGCCCACGATCGTTTCCCGCTGCCAGCGTTTCGATCTGCGGCCCATCCCGCCCGATCTGATCGTCGAGCGTCTGCGTAAAATCGCGAAGGACGAAAAGATCCGCGTGAGCGATGCGGCGCTCGCCTGCATCGCGCGGCTGGCCGACGGCGGCATGCGCGACGCTCAGTCGATCCTCGACCAGATGATCTCGTTCTGCGGCAGCGAGATTTCCGAGCCCGACGTGCTGGACGTCTACGGCCTTGTCTCCGCGGAGAAGGTCGCCGCGCTCGCCGCCGCGGTCGCCGCGGGCGATCATCGGGCACTCATCGCGATGGTCGACGAGTGCGACGCCGCCGGCCGTGATCTGGTGCGACTTTTGGTCGACCTGCAGGTGCTGGTGCGAACGGCCCTGCTCGACGCGATTGCGCAGGGCGGCTCCAGCTCCTCGCTGGGGGGCGTGAAGCTTTCGACCGAGCAGCTCACGCGGCTCCTCGACGGCCTCCGGGAAGGCGAGGGTAGCGTGAAGCTGGGCCTCGCCGAGAAGGTCAACCTCGAGGTCACCCTGCTGAAGGCCGTCGAGGCCAGCCGCGCCCGCGCGATCGATACTCTGCTGAAGGAACTCGCTTCCCTCGCCGGCGAGGCGCCCGCGGCGGCCGGCGACGAAAAAAAAAAGGCCTGATTGACGAGTTGGAGCGCCGCCTCGCGGGCGCCTCCGCGGCAAAGACGGTCTCGCCGTCCGACGCGCCCACACCTCCGGTACCTTCGCGGGCCGATAGCGTCGAAGTTGAAGCAGTGGACGCTGATTCCGTTTCCACGGCTTCGGAACCTCCTTCCACCGTCGTGTCCGCGCCGGGGGCCTCGGAAGAGTCCGGCTGGCCCGACGCGGCCGCCGAGTCGGCTTTTCTCGCCGAGGCGAGGTCGCGCGGCGAGTTGCCCACGCCGAAGCCGACTGCGGCGGAAGAGCCCGAGGAGGCCGAAACTGGACCGCTGCCTCCCATCGAAAAAATGGTGGAACGCATCCCGCCGCCGGTGCGCGACATGCTCGATGACCTTTTCCGCGCGCGCTTCGTGCGGGTCACCCGAATCCCGCGCCGCGCGCTCAAATCCTGACCCGGCCCACCGAGGCGTTGGCCGCCAAAAGGCGCCGGAGGCGCAAAACAGGAAAGCCACCGGCCAGCCTTGGTGTAGCCGGGGTCCGGCGACCCCGGCCTATGCCGAAACCACGCCGGCCGACTTGTCCTCCGTAGCCCGGCGAAGGAGGAAGGCCCTTCCGAAGGGCTCCGCGATTTTTAACCGCGGATTTGGCGGATGACGCGGATGCGAAACAGGTCTTGGCAGCCGCGCGTGAGCGAAACTTCGTTCCGTCACCGCCTTTCGTGCCTTTGGGGTATTTCGTGGTAAGCCTCGTCCGTTGGTCCCTTGGTCCTTTGGTCGATTGGTCCCTTGGTCCGTTTCCCGGTCTCAAGCCTCTCCCACGTTTCGCTGGTCTTCCAGAATCGTGCCGCGGGCGACTTCTCGCCAAACGGGGCCGACGACGGGGAGTTTATCCACCGGGCTGACGGGCCAGTACGCTGCGACCACGTGTTGGTCGAAGGGAGGTTGGAGTGCTACGTGCGCGCGGCGATAAAGCCCTTCGGCTACTCCCTCGAACGCGTCGAGCCGCGCGAGGGTATCGGCGTCCACCAACCAAACCTCGCCCTCCACTGTCATCGAGTCCCCGGAGGCCGCGAGTAAACCCGGGTAACCGCCCATGTCATGCAGGCGATGGCCGGGCGCGGTGCGGGCGTGGCCGATGAATTGCTGGCCCGCGAGCCGCGCGTCATTGCAGCAACCGCGCTTCAGGGTGCCGTAGACGAACAGGAGCGTGCTCACACCGACGTCGCGGGCGCGGCTATGTCGATCACGACGGCGGTGGTATTGTCGCGCCCCGAGGCCTCGACCGCCTCGTTCACGAGTGCCTGCGCATGGTTGGCTTCAGGATCGCCGGAACGCGTTTCCAGCAGGAGTTCCTCGATCCGGCGGTCCCAGAGCCCATCGACGAGTCCGTCCGAGCAGATCAGGAAGCGGTCACCGGGCCGGTGTCCAACGGCGCCGATGTGGGGTTCGAGGATCTGGTGGCCGGCGCCGAGCGCCTGCTGGAGCGCGTTGCGGCGAGGGTGGGTGCGGGCCTCGCGTTCGTTGATGCGGCCGGTGCGGCGGAGCCAGCCGACGTGGCTGTGATCGTGCGTGACCTGCGTGAATCCGCCGCCGGCGGGCAGGTAATAGATCCGGCTGTCGCCGAGGTGCGCGAAATAGAGCCATTCCGGTGTGACCCACGCGAGGCTGAGCGTGGCGCCCATGCCGGCGCATTCCTCGTAGGACCGCTCCAGGCGGGAAAGATCTTCGTGGATCTGCGTGATCAACTCGCCCAGCACGTCGGCAAACCCCATGCCCATGCCCGCGGCGGAAAGCCGGAAGGCGCGGGGGAAGAGCCGCGTCACGCGATCGACCGTGATCCGGCTCGCGAACTCACCCGACTTCGCGCCGCCCATGCCATCGCTGACGGCGAACACGAAATCGGAGGCGCCGAGCGAGGCGCGCCCCGTCTTGCCGAGGTAGCGCACCTCGTGGCCGTCGACGGCCAGCGCGAGAAAAACGTCCTCGTTGTTGGTGCGCACGCGGCCGACGTGCGTGAGCCCGGACCAGCGGATATCCGGTGAGGCTGGCCTTGCCGCGACGGCGCCGGGCGGAGGAGGCGGAGTGCTCATGGTTCAGGGGGTGAGCGTGACCGGCCGGCCGGTGCCGTCGTCGAGGATCGTCGCGAACTCGAAGTCGATGATGCAAAACCGGCCGTCGTCCACCCGATAGGTGATGTTCCGCAGCGCGCGGTCCTCATGGCGTACGCCGAAGGATTCTAGCTCCGCAAAAAGCTCCTCCTGGCGCTCCGGGGCGAGGTGCTCGACGCGCCGGCCGCAGTTGCTGGTGACGAGGCAGAGGCGCTCGGGGTCGGCGGAGAGCAGTCGCGGCACGAAGGCGCAGCCGCGCTGCTCCAGGTAGCGCAGCACGAGCGACTCATGGTCGAACCTTTCCCGGGCGCGCTGCCCCCGGAAGGTCTTGTGGACGCGTCCATCGTACCCGATGCGCACGCTGGCCCGGCCGGTGTCCTTGATTTGCTCCATGCGACGGGCGAAGGGTTTGCGTGACGACGAATGCTGGCAAGCCGGGGCCGGGTGCAAACGCTCCCGATCCCTCCAGAATTTTCCCCAACTTCAGATTGCTTCTGGCACGTTAGCTGCTTTTTCGAACTTGGTTTCCTGAATCGTGCCCTCCGGTTCCGCCGGGCGGCGCGGTGGTCGGAAGCCGAAACCCTGCAACCTCATCCGCACACCCTTATGCCGAAGTACAAACTGGAATACATCTGGCTCGATGGCTACACGCCGCTGGCCAACCTGCGCAGCAAGACGCAGATCAAGGAATTTTCCGCGTTCCCCAAGCTCGCGGAACTGCCCAATTGGGGCTTTGACGGCAGCTCGACGCGCCAAGCGGAGGGCAAGAGCTCGGATATCGTGCTCAAGCCGGTGGCCGTCTTCCCCGACTCCACCCGCAAGAATGGCGTGCTCGTGATGTGCGAGACCTTCCTCCACACGGGCGCCGCGCATCCCTCCAATTCCCGCGCCACGATCCCGGATGATCCGGACACGTGGTTCGGTTTCGAGCAGGAGTACTTCTTCTACAAGGATGGCGCGCCCCTCGGCTTTCCGGCGGGCGGCTACCCCGAGCCGCAGGGCCCGTACTACACCGGCGTCGGCTACAAAAACGTCGGCTCCGTCGCGCGCGAGATCGTCGAGCAGCACATCGACATCTGCCTCGATGCGGGCATCAACATCGAGGGCATCAACGCCGAGGTCGCCAAGGGCCAGTGGGAGTTCCAGATCTTCGGCAAGGGCTCGAAGAGCGCCGCCGACCAGATGTGGGTCGCCCGGTACATCATGGCCCGCTTGGGCGAGAAGTACGGCATCGACATCGAGTGGCGCTGCAAACCGATCCGCGGGCCCTTCGATTCCCCGCTCGATTGGAACGGCTCAGGCATGCATTCCAACTTCTCCACCAAGCACATGCGTGAGGTCGGCGGTAAGGCCTACTTCGAGAAGCTCATGGCGGCTTTCTCCAAGCACATGGACGAGCATATCGCGGTGTACGGCCCGGAGAACCACCTCCGTCTCACCGGTCTCCATGAGACCCAGGCGATCGACAAGTTCAGCTACGGCGTCGCCGATCGCGGCGCGTCGATCCGCGTCCCGCACAGCTTCGTCAACAGCGACTACAAGGGCTACCTCGAGGATCGTCGGCCCAACTCCGCCGCCGACCCGTACCTGGTCGCCGGCCGGATCCTCAAGACGATCCAGACGGTGCCCACGGCCTAATCCGCTGGTTTGCCCGGCGCCGGATTCCGGACGCCTTTCCATCAGGACCGGGGAAATTCCCCGGTCCTTTTTTTCTCGGTAATACCCGCCGTCTGACGGCCGGGCGCCTGCAGCGTTGTTTTCCGCAACGTAAAACCCGGGGCGGGGAGGCGCAGGCGGGCGGTTGTTTCGCGGGCTGGACGGCGGCGGAACGTTCGCGCCTGATGGGGATCATGGCGTCCGCCCACGGTTCCGTATCCTCCCGTTGGGAATGGACGCTGGCGGGCATGCTTTCGGTGAACCTGGCTTTCACGTTGCTGCTCAACGGCGGCTACGGGCCGAAGTACGAGGGAGTCACCGCCTTGATGAACGCGGCGTTACTCGGCGTTTACGCGGCCTCCGTCAGTCTGGCGCGCTCTGCGCTGCGGCTGCATCCGGCGGGCTGGCTGCCGCTGCCCTTTGTCGCTTACGCGGCGATCCACGCCGTCTGGCTGACTCCGGCCCCGTGGCTCGCCCAGCGCGACCTCATGCTCTGGGTGCAGATGGCGGTGGTGTTCTGGGTCGTGCTCAACGGACTCCCCTCGCGCGCGCCACGACGCCTGGTGTTCCACACGCTCGTCGCGGTGGCGCTGATCGGCGTCGTGACGGGGTGTTACCAGGTTTTTGTCGAGCCGGGCTGGCGTCTCGCCGGATCCGCCCGGCCAGGGGAACAGGCGGGCCGCGCCACGGGATCCTTCGGTTTGGCCAATAGCTTTGCGGGCCTGCTGCTGCTCTTGATCCCGGCTGTGGGCGCCCGGGTGCTGCGACCGGCGACCGCCACGACGCGGGTGTGGTGGATGTGGGTCGGGCTGGTCCTGCTCGCGGGGTTGGTTTTCACGCTCAGCCGCGGTGCTTGGCTCGCTCTGGCGATCGCGTTGACCGCGGCGCCGCTGCTTGCGCTCCGGCTGGCGTGGAGCCGCCGCGCGTGGGCGGTGGTTTCGATGCTCGTGCTACTGGGCGCGGCGGGCTGGATGGTGGGACGCTGGGTGCCCGGAGCCGGCGAACGGGTCGCGCGGTTCGTGAGCGACGGTGGTGAACGCACGCGGCCGTTCATGTGGGCCGGGGCATGGCGGCTGTGGCTCGACGCTCCCGTCGCCGGTAACGGGGCCGGTAGCTACAATCTTCTTTTCGAGCGTCATCGGGCGGAGGGATTTCGCGACGAGCCGCTGTGGGCGCACAATGAGTACCTCAACCTGCTCGCCGACTACGGGCTGCTGGGCGCGATCCTGGCGGGAGGAGCGGTGGTCGCGTGGCTGGCGCGTGGCTGGCGTTCGCTGGCGGCGGCGGGCTCGCGCGTCTGGCCGGCTGGCGGGCTGGGGCTGGGTTTGCTGGCTTTCGCGCTGCAGCTGGCGTTCGAGTTTCATCTCAAAATCCCGGGACTTGCCCTCGCGGTGGCGACCGTGGCCGCGCTGGCTTTGGCGCGGGTGTGGTCGGCTCCGCCGGCTGGTTCCTCCCGCTCCCGGGCGGGTTGGCCGCTCGTCGCGGCGGCAAGTCTCGCTTTCGGCGGCTGGTTCTTTTTCGAGCGACCGCGGACCGTCGCCGAGACGTTGCGGATGCCGGCGCGGGAGGCCCTCGACGGGTTGGCGGCTTTGCCCCCCGGTGACAGCGCTTACGCGCGGGTGCTGCCAAGGGCGCGCGAGGCGCTGGCGGAGGCGACGCGGACGCATCCGGCCAACGCGCAGGCGTGGGCCGATCTTTCCTACGCGTGCGCGCTGATGGCCTTCCTGGAACCGGAGCGCACGGGGGAACTCGGGCGCGAAGCGGAGGCGGCCGCCGACGCGGCGCTGCGCCGGTGCGCAATCGCGGGTGAGTTCTGGGCGAGGCGCGGGGAGGCCCGGGATCTGCAAGGACGCTGGGCGGAAGCCGGGGCTGATTTCGCGCGGGCGGTGGGGCTTTCGCCGGCGGATCCCGTGATGTGGTACCGCTACGGGGCGCACCTCGCGCGACGGCCGGCCGGACGCGAATCGGCGGAAGCCGCGCTGCGTTTCTGTTTGCGCCTTGACCCATGGTTTTCCGGGGCGCTTCGTCTGCTTGAGCGGCTGCAACGGCCGACGCGCCCGTGAAAAATTGGATTTCCCGCTTTCTTCTGCCGCTGCTGGTGTGCTCCTTCGCGGGCGGGGCGAAAGCTTGGGCGCAGGCTCCGGCGTCAGGCGGAATGCCTCCGGGCGTGGTGCTGGTGGCCAAGGTCGAAGGCCGGGCCGAGATGACGGTGAATGGCCAGACCAGCGCGCTCGCGGTCGATCAGCAGATCCCGCAGGCGGCGAAGGTCGTGACCTACACTGACGCCTCGGTGGTGCTGGTCTTCTCGAACGGCGCGACAACCCGGCTGGGGGCTGACACCGAGTTGATCCTCGAGGAGTTCCTGCAGGATCCTTTCGGCGCGACCGTGAAGGTTTCGGAATTGCAGGATGAGCCTTCCGCCTCGGTCACGAGCCTTCGTCTGAATCGCGGTGAATTGGTGGGCGAGGTGAAGAAGCTGAAGTACGGGCAGGGGTCATCCTTCACCGTCAACACGCCGGTCGGAGCCGCCGGCATCCGCGGCACCACCTTCCGGATTGTTTTCCGGCCCTCGGGCACCGGGCAGGCCTTCTTCTCGCTCACGACGGCCACCGGCAACGTCGTATTCCAGCAGGGGCAGCAGGGCCAGACCGGAGCCGCGCCGACCCCGGGAGCGGGGCAAACCCAGGGCCAGACCACGAACCAGGACGCGGGCACCTCGCAGCAACCGCAGCAGGGGCAGCAACAATCACCGGGGCAGCAACAAGACCAGACTCAGTCGACCTCCGGAACGACGGCCTCTGCCCAGGGCGGAATTGGTGGCCCGACGCCGGCGCCGTCCGCGACCGCCTCGGGAACGGTGGGTGGACTCGCGGTCCCGCAGGGCCAGGAAATCGTGATCACGGTTTCGGTGAGCCAGTCGCCCACCGGGCAGGTGGTGGTGACGGCTGCGCCGGCCCTGCCGACTTCCACGCAGGCCGTGTCCTCGGCGACGCTGCAGGCGGTCACAAACGTCTCCCGGGAGATCGCGGTGGCCGTGCAACAGGCGGTCTTCTCTTCGCCCGCGCCGGCTCCCGCGCCGGCCCCGGCCGGTGGAACGAGTTCCTCAGCCACCGGCTCGGGAGGCTCCACCTCCTCGTCCTCCGGCGGGGGCACGGGCGGTTCATCGACCGCGGGCAGTACCGGCGGTTCCACGGGATCTACCAGCGGTGGCCCGACCGGCGGGACCACAGGTTCCGCCACGGGTGGCGGCACGACGCCCACGACCGGAGGCACCACCGGCTCAACGACGGGTTCCACCACCGGCTCCACCACGGGTTCCATCACCGGTTCGACGACCGGATCCACGACGGGGAGCACCACGGGATCCACGACGGGATCAACCACCGGCTCCACCAGCGGTGCGACCGGGACCGCAGCGCGCAGCGGCACGACCGGAACAACGCAGGGCACCACCGGCTCGACCTCGAATGTGAGCAGCGGCACCACCAACACGACCAAGACGACGGCGATCGGTGGGCAGACCACCGCCGGGCAGAGTTTCACCGGATCGGCGACGGTCTCGACTCCGACGCCCACGCCGCCGACCCCGCCGCGCATCATTCCCACCAACCCCGGCGGGGGGTGAGCTACTCGCGGACCGGCGGTTCCTCCTGATGCTTTCCGCGCCGCATTTTTCGCCGGGCCTTCGCCCCAGCTGACATGGCGTTCCGCGGTTCACGGGTGTCCCGCTGGCGCTGGCTGGCGCTGCTGCCGCTGCCCCTGCTGTGGGGTTTCCTCGCCCAACAAGGGCACCTGCAGTTCCTGGAGAACAAGCTGCTCGATCTGCGGTTCCGCTTCCGGGGAGAGCTGGCCGCCCCGGTGAACCTGGTCTACGTCGATGTCGACACCCCCGCGATCGAGCTGATCGGCGAGCGGCCCTTCAATCGCGCGATCTACGCCAATGTCGCCGAGGCGCTCCTCACCGCGGGCGGCGCGCGCCTCGTGGCGTTCGATTTCGTCTTCTCGCGTATCAGCACGTCGGGACTGGTCGACCAGAATCGCGCCCGCGCCGGAAATTCCGAACTGCGCAAGGT
>Ga0255127_1001204_pt1 | contig 10717 bp, 9 predicted proteins | sample Law_Miss_RepB_8d_FD_188555 | JGI IMG/M metagenome (GOLD analysis project Ga0255127, IMG submission 188555) | Freshwater microbial communities from St. Lawrence River, New York, United States - Law_Miss_RepB_8d | ecosystem: Environmental > Aquatic > Freshwater > River | place: USA: New York...
GATCAAGGGAGGTCACTACGCGGGATTAAAGTTTCCGGTGATTTTAGGGTCCGACGGCGCTGGGACTGTGATCGCAGCTGGCTCCGGCGTGGATCCCTCTGTGGTGGGACAAGAGGTCATCCTCAATCCGGCCCTCGACTGGGGTCATTCTGACAAGGTGCAAGAGCCGCGGTTCTCCATTCTGGGCCTGCCGCGGGATGGAACCTTGGCTGAGTTTGTGGCGATTCCGGCCACGCAATTGGTTCCGAAGCCCACCCACTTGTCTTGGGAAGAGGCCGCCGCATTGCCTTTGGCTGGGCTCACCGCCTATCGGGCGATCTTCAGTCGGGCCGCGGTCAAACCCCATGAACGCATCCTCATCAATGGCATTGGTGCCGGTACGGCGCTCTTTGCACTGCAGTTTGCTTCAGCGGTGGGGGCAGTTCCTTGTGTGACCTCCAGCGCGCCCTGGAAACTGGAGCGGGCTCATGAGTTGGGTTCCAAGGCGGGTAGTCTCTACAACTTGCCTGATTGGCACGTTGAATTCGGCAAGCACCATGGTCCCTTTGATGTGGTCGTCGACAGCGCCGGGGGTGACGGGTTTGAGACCCTCATCGACCTCACCGCTTCGGGTGGGCGCATCGTTTTCTTTGGGGCCACCTGCGGTAATGCGCCCGAACTGCCGACCCGCAAACTGTTTTGGCGTCAGATTTCACTCTTGGGAACCACCATGGGCAGCCCGGCCGAGTTCCTGGCGATGGTGGAGTTCGTCAAGACCCATGCCATCAAGCCGGTGGTCAGCGAAGTCTTCGATCTGGACCATGTGGGTGCGGCCTTCGAGCGGATGGAGCGCGGTGAGCAGTTCGGCAAGTTGGTGGTCCGATTGTGATTTGTTGGAAAGGCCCCTGGACCGTTGATCGTTGGATTCCAGGGATGCCCTGAATCTGGCCTCGGTGTTCTTCTGAAGACAAACAGGCCGCGTGGAATGCCACGCGGCCCGCTGTTTTGTGTTCCATCGTCTCCGGGAACGGAGTGTCCCGGACGATCGATTTTAGCCCCCGATTTTAGCCCCCGACTTCAGCCCGAGCCTCGGCGGCCAAGGCGGTGGACAGGTAGCGCTCACCGGTCGAGCAGGCGATCGTGACGATGGTCTTGCCCTTGTTTTCGGGACGCTTGGCCACCTCGATGGCGGCCCACACGTTCGCGCCTGAAGAAATACCGGCGAGTATGCCCTCTTCCTTGGCCAGTCGGCGCGCGATGGCGAAAGCGTCATCATTGCTCACTTGCACGGCTTCGATGATCTGGGGATTCCCTGCGGCATCCTTCAGACGAAGGTTTTTCGGCACAAATCCGGCACCGGTGCCTTGGATTTTGTGCGGGCCCGGCTTCACCGCTTCGCCGTGCAGCGTCTGGGTGATGACCGGAGAATCCTTGGGTTCAACCGCGATGGCTGTGAACGACGGCTTGAGCGGTTTGATGTATTCGAAGCAACCGGTGATGGTGCCGCCCGTGCCGACTGCAGCGACGAAAATATCCACGGCGCCGGCGGTGTCTTCCCAGATTTCCGGGCCGGTGGTCGCGGTATGGATGGCCGGGTTGTCGCCGTTCTCGAACTGCTGGGGGATCCACGCATCGGGAATCTCCTTGGCCAGCAATTCGGCTCGGGCGATAGCCCCGCGCATTCCCTCGCTCCCGGGGGTGAGCACCAACTTGGCGCCCAAGAGTGCCAGAAGGGTGCGGCGTTCCAGCGACATGGTTTCGGGCATGGTCAGGATGACCTTGTAGCCCTTGGATGCGGCGACGAAGGCCAGCGCGATCCCGGTGTTGCCGGATGTCGGTTCGATGATGGTGGTACCCGGCTTGAGCACGCCGCGACGTTCAGCCTGCTCGATCATGGCCATGCCGATGCGGTCCTTCACGGATCCGAGCGGATTGAAGAACTCGCACTTGAGTAGGATTTGCGTGGACGGATCCACGCCGAGGCTGGCGGGGATGCGGTTCAGGCGGACGAGCGGCGTGCGCCCGACAGTCTCGACGATGTTGTTGTAGATGCGGCCCATAAACGGAGGATTTGGAAGCGTGGAGCCAGTGTGTCGGGTGAATCAACCGGGGCAAGTCCCGGTTTTGTGGGCGAATTGGACCCTGCCATCGGCTGAAGTCTCTGTGACTGGGATGGTACGGAGATTGCCCATCCGGGGTTTGCCCTGGCACTGACCCTGGGCGATGCTTGGTGGGCATCCGCTGTGAAACGCATTCCTTGGTCCATCTTGATGGCGGTCCTGCTGCCCTTCCCGCTGTCGATGGCGGCCCAGGCTCCCGAGGCCCAGCCCCTGACCAGCCTAGAGTCGTTGCTCAATGAGGGTCAGCGCTGGTGGGATCAAAACATCAACGAGGAGGCGCTCCCGCCGTTGCCAGAACTCGATCTTGAGCAGGTGGAGCCGCTCTTGAAACAAGTGCAGGATCGCTTGCAGGCCGAGAACCTCCTCGATCTGGCCGAACTGCGTCGGGTGGCCGACGCCCTCCTTCCGTGGTTGGAGCGCGAGACGGCATTACGCCCGTACGTGCCTTGGCTCCGGGCTCGATTGGATTACTTCAAGGCGGCGGAAGTCTTGGCTCGTCCCGTGCCGCGTCCGTTGACCGTTCCGACGCCGGAGGTGCCCCACCTTCCGCTACTGCCACAAAAACCGAAATCACCTGAGAAGCCGAAATCGCCCGAGCAGCCGCTGCGGACACCGAATCCCATCACAGTCCCTAGTCAACAAACGTCGGGGCCGTTGCAGCGAGTGCCGACGGAGGCCCAGCAGCGGAAGGTTTGGTCCGACATCACGATCGTCGAATCCTGGCCCACCGAGGCTCGGCGGAGGGTTCCGCAGCTCAAGCCGATCTTCCGTGAAGAGGGAGTGCCCGAGGAGTTGGTTTGGGTGGCCGAGGTCGAGTCGTCGTTTGATCCGGGAGCCCGCAGTCCAGCCGGAGCGGCCGGCCTTTACCAATTGATGCCGGAGACGGCCCGGGCTCAGGGGCTCTCCACCTTTCCGTTCGACCAGCGCTACCGTCCGGAGAAGAACGCCCGCGCCTCGGCTCGATACCTCCGCGCGCTCCACCGACGGTTCAAGGACTGGCCTCTGGCCTTGGCCGCTTACAACGCCGGTGAGACCCGGGTCGCGAATCTTTTGAGCCGCCACCGCGCCAAGACGTTCAGCGACATCTCCCGCTATCTTCCGGCCGAGACCCAAATGTATGTGCCGCGCATCGACGCCATTCTCCAGCGTCGCGAGGGGCGATCACTGGCTCGGCTGCCGGGCCCGCTCATTCGACTACAATAGAAGGCGCAGGGCTGCCACCCAGGCGAAGATCAGGATGAAGGTGTCGAAGGTGCGCTGCGGTAGGCGCGAAACCACCGCTCGGCCGATGAAGAGCCCGGCCACGACCAGGGGCAGCAATCGCACATTGAACGCCAGCGAGTCGAGGTGGATGAGTCCCAGTTGCAGGCTGAAGGGTACCTTGAAGAGGTTGATGAGCAGGAAGAACCAGGCGCTGGTCCCCACGAACACATTCTTGGGCAGCGATACGGCCACGAGGTACAAGGCCATCACCGGCCCCGCGGCATTGGCGACCATGGTCACGCCGCCAGCCAGCAGTCCGATGCTCCAGGCGAAGGCGCGGGTGTGTGGTAGGTGAGCCAACGTCTCGGGCCGCCAATGTCGGATGAGCTGGATGACCGCCAAGGCCAGCACGATGACCCCGATGACCGGCCGGAAATCTGTCTGTCCCCAAAGGCTCATCACGCCCCAGCCGGCAATCACTCCAATGCCCGCGGGCGGGAGGGTTCGCCGGATGTGGTGCCAATCGGCGTGGCGTTGGAAGAGTAGCACCGCGCCGATGTCGCCCACCACCAGCATCGGCAGCACGACGCCGGTCGATTGCAGCCCCGGGAAGAGTTGGGCGAAGAGCACCACGTGCAACAGGCTGACCCCGGGCAGTCCGCTCTTGGAGACGCCGATGCCCACCGCGGCCAGACAGGCCAGTGCCCACTGCTGCAGGGTTAAGTCATGGGACATGCGCCGGGGGGTGATCAGCGGGGGATCAGCGAGGGATGAGCAGGCGTCGGATCAACCGGTCTGGCGCAACGACTTGAGGGTCTTCATCACCGAGCCATCCTGCAGGAGTTTCTCCGCCAAATCCCAACCTTGCCCCATGCTGCGGACTCGGGCCGCGACAAACAGGGCCGCTGCCGCATTGAGCATCACCGCATCGCGTCGGGGACCGCGATCCGCGCCCTCGAGGATGCGCACGATGATCGCAGCATTGTCGGCGGCGCTGCCGCCTTCGAGGTCGGCCAGCGTGGCCGGAATGAGCGGGAAGTCGGATGCCGATCCGGAGGACGCGCTGAACCCGCGGTCTTGGTAGAACTCCGCGACGTAGTTGGTTCCGAGCGTGGACAGTTCATCGAGGGTGCCGTGGCCGGGGACTTCGCCCGATACCACCATGCCTCGCCGCAGCCCGAGGGCTTGCAGCGTCCGCGCCATCGGCTCCACCCATTCGGTGCGTGAGACTCCGAGCAACTGGGCGCTGGGCCGCGCGGGGTTGAGCAGCGGGCCCAGTCGATTGAAGACCGTGCGCTGGCCCCGTTCGGCGCAAAGGGCTCGCACCGGGGCGATGCCTTTGAAGGCCGGGTGAAACCGCGGAGCGAACAAGAACGCGAAGTGCGCCTCTTCGATGGCCCGAGCCGCCGCCTCAGGGGACAAGTCCACCGGGATGCCCAAGGCCTCGAGCACGTCGGCGCTGCCCGACTTGGAAGTGATGGCGCGGTTGCCGTGCTTGGCCACCGGAACGCCCGCCGCCGCGCACACCAGGGCCACGGTGGTGGAGATGTTGAAGGTGTTGAGCCGGTCGCCGCCCGTGCCGCAGACATCCAGGATTTCCCGCGATTGCCGGAACGACTCGGGCAGGGGCACCGCCACCGAGCGATTGCGCAACTCACTCGCCAAGGCAGCCACCTCGGCCGGAGATTCGCCGCGGATGGCCCAGGCGATGAGGAAATCGGCCCGCTCGCCGACGGGTTGGGCGGCGTCTCCCAGAGCGTCGACCAGTCCGGGCATTTCCGCTGGGCCCAGTTCCTGGCCGGCGGCCACCGTGCGGGCAAGTTCGCTGAACATGGGGACAGGCTAATGGGCCTGCCGCGGGCCGGCCAGCCTGCAACACCGCGAGTGCCAGTGCCCTCGATATCTTCCAAGCCAACAGGAGCCTGTCCCTCAACGGTTAGAAAATTTCAGAAAATAATGCCTAGCGCTTGCGTGCATAGAAAAGCAATGCATAGTAACCCCATGAAGATCAGCAAGGACCTCAACGCCGCGAGCGCCAGCGCCATTGTCTTGGGCATCCTTCGGACCGGCGAAAGCTATGGGTACGCCATCGTTCAGAAGGTGCGCGAGCTCTCCGGTGGGGAGGTCGAGTGGACAGATGGCATGTTGTACCCAATTCTCCATCGACTGGAGGCCGATGGACTCATTGGAGCCCGCTGGGGCGAGTCGGAGACCGGTCGTAAGCGCAAGTACTACCAACTCACCGCCCAAGCACGCCCCGTGATGGAAGACGACCGCCGGCAATGGCAGACTGTGAATGCGATCCTCCATGGCCTGTGGTCCACCGGAGATGCCCTCCCCAACACACACCCTCACGAAGCGGTCACCGCTCCGGTACCGGCTCGCTAACGCACCTCTTCCTCGACAACCCCAAAAACCGCCCCCTTCCCGATGAACTCCAATCTTTTCAGCTCCGATTTGGCCGGCCTTCCCACCCAGCTTGCCGCAGAACTGGAAGACCATTTGATGGAATCTCTGGAGGCAGGTCTCCGCTCCGGCATGTCTGCCGAGGAGGCCCGCCAGTCGGCCCTCCGATCGCTGGGTTCGCCTCTCGAAATCGCCCGGCGTTGCCTCCGCGAGTCGGATCCCCGGGAACCGCATCGCGTGCCAATGACCCCGCAGCAGAGGGTGGCCGTGGTGGGTTGGCTCCTGTTGGCCATGGGATTCGCCTCCCGCGTCTGTGAGGCCAACGAGCCCAGCCACGGGTCGATCGCCGCCTGCCTAGGGTTCTCGGCCGGTTCGCTGGCCATGGCCTTCCTCATCCGGCGGGCGCGGATTCCGCGCGGGTTGGCCATCGGACTGTCGCTGGGCTTGACCGGGGCTGCGGTGGTGGGGTTGCTCCAGGCAGCCTGGCATCCCTGGATCCAGAGCAGTTTGGCCCTGACTCCGGCCGCCTTGACAGTCCTAGCGCTCTTTGGGGCTTTGTCCGGAGGAGCCCTTTCGGCCACGCCACGTCGAACAGCCTGAACGGTCCTGATCGCTTTTCGGCTTCACCGCTTTTCCGACAAAGATGCCCTTCGGGGCTTACTGTCTGTCTTCAATAAGCAAAAACAGTCCAGTAGATGAGCAAAAGACTGAAATCCAGAGCCATGAACACTCAACGAACCCGAAAACCGTCGTTCCTTGCATGTCTCCTCACGGTGCGGCTCCTGTGGTCCGTGGTCGTCGCCTCCGCTGCCCTGACCAGCCCCTCCCTGACGGCGCAGGTCCGACCGCTGCCAGATACCAACCCGGTGACTCCTCTTCCGCAGGCCGAACAGCCGCCGACACGCCCTGTGGACCCGCCGCTGACCGAGCCCGTTCCGAGCGCCGCCGGCGGTCTCGAGGGCCTGTCCCTGAAACTCGACTACCCGACGCTCGAGATCAGCGAAGATCGGGCCTACATCCCGCTGTTTTTCACAGTCCTCGGCGCCCACTCGGGTACCAACGACATCACGGTTCGCGCCCGGTTCGTCAGCGGCACGGCCACTCCGGGCCAAGATTTTGACATGAGCCAACCGGTGAGGTTTGTGCCAGCCGTGGGCGGGCTCGGTTCCATGAACTGGCTGCCGCTGCCCACCATCTTGGACGAAGTCAACGAGGGCACCGAGACGGCTGTCTTCGAGTTGTCCATTGATGGCAGCACCAACGCGCCGGTCCGCATGGAGGTGAGCCTCCTCGACGACATGAATCCGGGTGAGGTGGGCTTTGTTTCGTCGCGGTTCCAAATCAATGAGGGGGCCACCAACGGCTATGCCCAGATCCGTCTGTGGCGCACCCTCAACACCCGGCAGGCGGCCACGGTGACCTACCGGCTGGAAGGCCCGGCTTCCGCGTTGGCCGTCTTGGGCGGTCAGACCAATCGCACCGCGAACTTCGAGCCGGGTCAGTCGCAAATTTTCGTCCAGATTCCGTTGGTGAACAACACCGAGGCCCAAGGTACTCAGAATGTCACCCTCACCCTGGAGCCGATAGAAGGGGGCCTGAAGCTCATGAAGGGATTCGAAAGCACGGTCCTGACATTGGCCGATGACGAGACACCCGGTCCGGCCGAGCCGCTGGTCATTTCTGAGTATGACAACGGGGGTGGCCAGCGCGGCGTGATGCTGAAGACTCAGGTGGCCCGCGGGTATCAAGTCCGGCTGGAGTCCTCCGACGCGGGTGCGGCGGGTCCCTGGCGGCCCTACTGGATCTTCGAAGGTGCCGATACCGAGCGCTACGCCTTTGACTCCTTCGATGCCTCCGTGATGCGGATGTACCGGATTCTTCCGCCCGAGCCCCTCGACTATACCTTCCCCTGGTAAGGGGGCGGGTCGGTCGGTCATCCGAATAAACGGTCGAACTTCGCTCTGCAACGGCCGGAGGATCTGGATGGATTACCCCAGCCTCCGGCCTCTTCCCACTCCTGGGGCACTGCCTTTCCGGAGCACCAAGTCCGAGTGCGTCCCGCCTCCTGGCGGCCCCGGTGAACATGAAGACTCGCCAAATGAGGATTTTGGCCGCGGATGGACCGTCGGACATCGCGTGGGATAGCCTGGCGATGTCAAAAAACGCCCCGGTCGCCCATTCGGGTGCTCAGCGCCTCACACCCGACAACGTTCCGTTTTTCCGTTTGGGGGTTGTTGTCATGGGTGTGGCCGCTGGCAGGTCATCCTTCAGGGAGTTGGGCTGTAGGATTTCATGAACTCAGTGGCTTCAGTAGAAAGTTCCAGCTGTGGTTGGATGCTGAAGAGTTTTTCCTGAAGGGTGGGGTCGGAGATGATCTTGGTTCCCGCTAGCGCGGTGAGAATGCGCTCACGTTGTTCCTCTATGAAATGATTGAAGCTGATCGGACTGAAGTAGTCACTGCCATCTCTCATTTGCAGCTCTTTTTCCAGGGCATCGGGATCCTCGCCAGCCTTGTTCAATATCTCGGCGATTTTCTCATAATTGGCGGTGACTTCAGTGGCTTGTTGGTAGTGCCAATATTTGATGGTTCCCAAACTGTTATAGATGTTTTTGAACTCGAACTGAATGATGGCCGGGTTTACCTCAGCCTCTTCCAAGACGATCAAAACCTGCTGGGCATGAAGATTGCCTCGCAAGGCTTTGGGAATCTTCTCCTTGGGCCGGAAGGGTGGTGTATATCGGTAGACCGTCTGGGTTCCAGTTTTGGCTTGGGCCGCGGGTGTGAAGGGCTTGAGCAGTTTGGTTGGGGGTGCGGCGTCAGGCTCGGCGTTGGCGACAGTCGTCGTTGCAGAATCGGAACGAGGCGGTGGCTCGGGAGGATGTGATTGGGATGGCTGCAGGTAAAACATCCCAAAAATCAGAGCCAAAATGAATATTAAAATACCCGTTTTAATGGATAATACTTTCATAAAAATGAGTCAAGGCTGCGGTTTTTGATCCTTGAATGGGGGTACGATGATGATGTTTGCCTTTTTTGGAACCAGAAAATGAACCAAGTGATCCCCGGCAACGGTGACACAATTTGTCAGGGGGTACTGCATGATCTGGGCTGCGTTCCAATGGACGCTGGCGGCCCGATTATCGAACTCGATGGTTTTGACGGGGCGGTTTACAATGAAGCTGCTCGAAGATATATCCTGATACGTCTTATAATCCTCATTGGGCCCTACTTCCTGGTAATTCAAGGTCTCTAAAATAGGCGCCGAATCAATCGTGTGCACCGGATTGGAAGATGCCTTTTCCAGATTCAACAGAAGTTTGTATTGAGTGGGCTTGATGGAGAAGGTGATGTTGTTTTTGATCTTTTTGCCGGGGTCGGGATACTCAACGGATTTCAAGTTGGGGACATTGCCCCAACTGTGTGGGAAAGGATTTTGATCTACAGAAGCATTTTGTTCACCACTCGCCTTCACATAGATTGTCTCAGTCTTGTATTGCTCGGCGTTGTGTTTGGTATCCAGCCAATGCAGTCGATTGATTATTGTGGTTGTGTCTTTTGACTCAATGATGGTTTGATCTTGGTATTTTACCAAAACAATGGATGCCGTGTAATAGGCGTAGTCGGTATTCTCAGATCCTCCTCCGAACAGTTCGGTTCGGGCGGCGTCCCATAGGTTCTTGCCGATCGACACAATCTTCTCGGTTTTCTCCAACGAGCTTAATTTGTTTTGGGCGGGCGCCTGGGGAGCAGGTTTCGGTTTCGGCTTGGCCGCGCTGGCTTTCGCCGCGCTGACTTCGGGAGTGGTCCCTGCCACGGCCAGAGTGGCCAATGCGAGGAGGAGGTGGTGGGTGGGTCGATACTGGGTTTGGCGGTGATGGGTTTGCATGGTTTTGGATCGGTTTTGGATCGGTTTTGGATTTGGTCGGGCCCTCGGCGGCAGGAGCCGATTCCTGAGTGCCCAACTCGGCTGTCATGGAGGTTTCGTGCGCAGGGGTTGCGATCTTTCAGAGTTTCGTTGCCGATTTTTGACGCTGTTTGAGTTGGATGGAATCCATGGAGACGATCGTTTTTGAAAGGTGTCCAATCGCTCGCATCTCCACGGGCTCTGATCGGGCGCGGTTGAAGGGATTCGCCGAGAGCGGATGGACTGGGCGATCAAACTGTCCCGGTGGCCGGACCGTTGCAGGCTCCTCGAACTCCGGTTTCACGCCGTCGACTCCTGCGTTCCTTGGTCTTGGAAGAGGTGAACGTTGTCGGCCTTGGGTTCTGAATCCGGTTCAGCCTGTTTTCAAGGCAGGCTCAAAAAGCCCATTGACCGGGCTGTTTTCTTACGCATCATCAAATCCTGATTCGTTAATACGTTCAATTCTGACAGCAAACCACCGTCTTCAACGTTCATGAGCAACCGCTTCATCTTCTCGTCCGAGTCCGTCGGCGAGGGCCATCCCGACAAGGTCGCCGACACGATCTCCGACGCCGTCCTGGACGCCTGCCTCGCGCAGGACAAGTTCAGCCGCGTCGCCTGCGAGACCTACGTGAAGTCCAACATCGCCGTGGTCGGCGGTGAGATCACCACCAAGGCCAAGCTCGACTACGTGAAGCTGGCCCGCGAGGCCATTCGCGAAATCGGCTACGTGAATGACGACGACGTGTTTCACGCCGACAAGGTGATGGTGAACGTATACGTCACCCAGCAGTCGCCCGACATCGCTCAGGGCGTCGACGCCAAGGCGGCCAAGGGCAAGAAGAAGTCCGAGCAGGGTGCCGGTGATCAGGGCCTGATGTTCGGCTACGCGAGCAACGAGACGCCTGAGCTCATGCCCGCGCCGATCATGTTCGCCCATCATCTGGGCCGGAAGCTCACCCAGATTCGCAAGGCCGGGAAGCTCGCCCCGTGGCTGCGCCCCGACGCCAAGTCGCAGGTCTCCGTCGTGTACGAGAACGACCGCCCGGTGGCCATTTCCAACGTGGTGATCTCCACCCAGCACTCCGCCGATGTGGATCATTC
>Ga0255127_1001205_pt1 | contig 10706 bp, 9 predicted proteins | sample Law_Miss_RepB_8d_FD_188555 | JGI IMG/M metagenome (GOLD analysis project Ga0255127, IMG submission 188555) | Freshwater microbial communities from St. Lawrence River, New York, United States - Law_Miss_RepB_8d | ecosystem: Environmental > Aquatic > Freshwater > River | place: USA: New York...
GGCGATGGCGGCCAGGGAACGTTCGCCGAGGACTTCGTGCGCGACCTTGGCCAAGAAGACCGAGTCCACGCCGCCGGAATAGGCCACGACGCAACTGCCGTAGCTGGCGAGGAGTTCGCGCAGGGCGCGGTCCTTGGCCTCGGTGATGGGTTTCAATGCGATGAGTGGCACGGTGGTCTTCACACCGTGAACAGTGAATCGGGCCGGTCGTTGACGCCGAGGTTGAGCCCTCCTTGCTGGATCTCGACGACGGACCCGTTTTTCCATGCGCTTCGGCGATAGAGCGTGGAGAAACCAAAGTTCGGGGCCGCACCGCCTTGGCCACCCACGAGTTCGCTGCCGCGGCGGACGTTGTCTTGCATCCAAGCAGGCAGGAGCAGGTGGAAGGGGTTGCGTTTCACTTCGCCGGCGTGGAAGGAAATGCCTGTCACGAGGTCGGTGAGGTCGTTTTCACTGATTTCAACCATGAGGTTGGGGCGCGTCATCTGTCCCCAGTATTCGGTTTCGATGAGAACGGTTTGGAAGTCGGGTCCGAGGGTGGCCAAGGCATCCATCACGAGGTGATGGGTTCCGATGTGGGAGCCGTTCCAATCGGCGACATGGGGGACGAGGATGGCTGCCGGGGCCTCGCGGCGCAGGATGTCGGCGATGCATCGCACCATGGGTGCCCAGATGGCGGGTTCTTCAGAGCGGCACTTGGGGGTGACTTTTTCGAGGCCGTTCGGGCTGGTTTGGATCAAACCGAAACCCATGTAAGCGCAGGCGGATTGGAGTTCGGTCCAACGTTCAGCCTGACGGGCGCGGTTGCTGCCTTGGGTGACGGCGACGTTCTGGATGTTCCATCCGCATTCGCGCAGGAGGCGCAAGGCAAGGCCGCCGATGATGCATTCGTCGTCGGGGTGCGGGGAAAAGATGAGAGCTTTGGGGGCACCCGGGCGTGGGGTAGCCAAGGTGGTCGGAGTCAGTCCACCCATGGGGAAGGAGCGGCCTTCTCGGAAGCTGCGGGCGTAATCGCGGACGATCGAAGCGTAGGGGTTCATACGGGCGGACTGATAGTAGTGTGGCCTTGAGCGGAGAAAAGGACCGAGTCGGGTTGGTGAGTGAGGGAGGCTCCGCGGTGTCAGGCCTGCGCTTGCTGAGGAGGCTCTGGGAAGGAGGAGCTTTCGCGCTGTGCGCGATGGGGTTTGGATGATCGCCTCCAAGGCTCGCTCCGGCCTGACACCGCTCCGCCCGGGTATTGGGTGGGCCTGCGCTTGCTGAGGAGGCTCTGGGAAGGAGGAGCTTTCGCGCTGTGCGCGATGGGGTTTGGATGATCGCCTCCAAGGCTCGCTCCGGACCGTTTCCGCTGCTGCACCGGGTGGGGCGAATCGAATGAGGGTCCGGTGTGGACAATCGGCGGGATCTTGTTCTCATAGAACCACTCCCGAATCAGACCCCTATTCCATGAAACCCCGGATCAATCTCAATGCCCGCGCGGCCTTCACGTTGATCGAACTCCTCGTGGTGATTGCGATCATTGCGATTTTGGCCGGTATGCTCCTGCCGGCCCTCGGCAAGGCCAAGGCCAAGGGAGAGACCATCGCCTGCATGAACAATCTGAAGCAAATCGCGCTCTTCATGCAGTTGTACACGGATGACAATCAGGAGGTGTTTCCCGGTCACCGGAATGGAAACCTGACCACGTCGGATGAAGTGCCTTCCCGGACGAATTGGTGGGGTACGGCCATGGTGGGTTATGCCAAGGGCCAATCAAATTACTTCCGCTGCCATGCTTTGAAAGGGAAGCGCAAGGATGCGGGCATTAGTTGGTCTTGGAAATTCGACTGTCACCTTGTGGGCTATGGCTACAATGCGTTCTTCCTCGGGGTGCATCCTTACGACTCCCATGAGGCGGCCGGACTCTCCACGACCAAGTGGTTCAAGCGCTCATCCATTGTGAATCCCGCTCAGAACCTGGTCGTGGGCGATACCATGCCCAAGCCGGACCTGACTTGGAGCAGCAGCCTGTGGTGGCCGAGCTCGGGTATGACTCCGGGCCGGGGTAATACTTATGAGGGCATTGATGACAACCGCCATGGTCGCCGCGGGAATGTGGTGTTCAATGACGGTCATGCTGAGACCCGTCGGAGTGCCAACATCAACCCTCCAGACGACCCGATCAAAGGTGGGGCCAATCAGTTCCGCAATGCGCTCTACTGGGATCCGCTTCAGCGCAGGGGAACTGCTGAGTAGCGGGTAAAACCCCACGAAGGGCTTCGTTGCTCAGGTCGTCGGCATCAACCCTGTCGGTTCATTCATTGGACTTCAAAGCCCCCGGTCGGTGCTTCAATGTCGTCGTGTGAGCGATGTTTCCAGTGAATTGGTCAGTGCCCGTCATGCGCGCTTGGCGGCGGAGATCTTGGCCCACGACCGGGCGTATTACGTCCTGTCGGCGCCGGCCATCACGGATCTGGAATACGACCGATTGTACCGGGAGCTCCAGCAGTTGGAGTCGGCTCATCCGGAACTGATCACTCCCGAATCCCCCACTCAGCGCGTGGGCGGGGCTCCGGCCGAGGGCTTTGCACGGGTGGAGCACCAACGGCCGATGCTGTCGCTCGAGAAGGTCGAGGCCTCCGAGGCTCCCTCATCGGCCGAGGAGCCCGATCGCGAGCGTCGGGTGCAATTGCAGGACGAGAACACGCTGGCCGCCTTGAGTGCCTGGTATGTCCAGATCGGCAAGACGCTCGGCCGGGACTCCGTGCCGCTCATCATGGAGCCCAAGGTGGATGGCGTGTCGTTGAGCGTTCATTACCGGCGCGGTAAGTTGACCCTGGGTGTAACCCGCGGAGACGGCCGCTTTGGTGACGACATCACGGCCAACTTGCGGACGTTGCGCTCGATACCGCTGCAGTTGGCGACTTCGAGTCCCCCGGAGTGGATCGAGATCCGCGGGGAGGCGTACATGACGTTGGCGGATTTCGGCGTCATGAATGCCGCCCTCGTCGCGGCGGGTGAGAAGGCGGCACCCAACCCCCGAAACGCCACCTCAGGCACCTTGAAATTGCTGGATCCGAGGGTGGTGGCCCAGCGCCCCATCCGTGCCGTCTTCTATGCGGTGGGGGCGAGCGAAGGGATTCGTTTTGAAAGTCATTCCGAAATGCTGCGTCAGTACCAGGCGTGGGGACTGCCGGTTCAGGGCTGCTGGTGGGCTTGTGGCGGGATGGACGAGTTGCTCGGCATCTACCGGACCGCGGTCGTGGCGGGATACGATGAGGACCGGGACTTGCGTCGCCAGTTGCCCTACGAAATCGATGGCGTGGTCATCAAGGTGGATCGCTTTGACGATGCCGCGCGGATTCCCGACAAGCGGCGCGCTCCCGGTTATGCCATCGTCCACAAGCCAGTGCCGTGGATCACTCCAGCACAGACGCGGCTTTTGGCCATCACGGTGCAAGTGGGACGTACCGGTGTTCTGACGCCGGTGGCCGAGTTGGAGCCGGTGTTCGTCCAGGGATCGACGGTGGCCCGGGCCACGCTGCACAACGAGGACGAGATTCGCCGGAAGGATATCCGCATCGGTGATGCCGTCGTGATCCGCAAAGCCGGCATGGTGATTCCCGAGGTGGCCGAAGTGCTCACCACGTTGCGGACGTCCGATGCGGAAGTGTTCGATTTGGTGCGGCATGTCGGGGGTAGATGCCCGGCTTGCGGCGGTCCCATCGCCAAAGAAAAGGTCTCGGATGGCGACCAGGACGAGGTGGCTTGGCGCTGCCAGAATGTGGCTGCTTGCCCGGCGCAGTTGACCCGGCGCGTGGAATACTTCGCTCAACGTAAGGCTCTCGACATCGAGTCGCTCGGGGGAATTGTTGCCGAAAAACTGGTGGAGCGAGGCTGGGTCCGTGATCCGCTGGATCTCTTCGACTTGACCGTCGAGCGCCTGGCTGCACTGAACCTGGGCTCCGACGAGGAACCCCGCGTTTTCGGCGCCAAGAACGCAGGCAAGGTCGTGGCTGCCCTCGAGCGGGCCCGCACTGCGCCGTTGCAACGTTGGCTCCATGCGCTGGGGGTGACTTCGGTGGGTGAGACCATGGCCTACGAGATCGCGCGACTTCATGACGATCTGGGGCAGGTGGCCCACTCGGAGATCTTGGCGGGCATCGTCCGATTGGGGCGTCTTTATGATCAGCTCGCGGAAGCTTCGCCGTCGTTGGCGGCCCCGGACTCGCTGGACCGCGAGCGCCGCCGCGACGAGTACGAGCGGATCAAGGGCGAGATCCGCGATCAGGGAGATCGATTGGTGGAGCTCGGCGCCGCCGAGGCCAATGCGCGCTGGACCCAGCTGCGCCAGAAGGGCAGTTCGGCCGTGCCTGAATATGTGACGCGGATCGAATACGGGGCCGCGGGGGCGCTGACTGCTTATCTGGAGTCTGAGACCGGGCGTCGTGCCCTGAAGAGGTTGGGCCAATTGAGCATCCAACCCAAGACTGAGCGGGCCGCAGCGGGTTTGGGGTCGGGCTCGGCCTCGGGGTCCATCGTCGGCAAGACCTGGGTATTGACTGGAACCCTGCCCACCCTCGGCCGTGACGAGGCCTCGGCGATGATTCGGCAGGCCGGCGGCAAGGTCGCGTCTTCGGTCAGTAGCAACACCGACTATCTGCTGGCCGGCGACAGCGCTGGGTCCAAGTTGGACAAGGCCCGGGAGTTGGGCGTGGCCATCGTGGACGAAGCCGCTTTCCTCAAGCTCGTGCGCGGAGGTTGAGCCGACGCCCACGGAGCCTTCGAAGCCGCGGCGGTTGGTGTCTTGGAGTTGGGAATTATGCCACCGGCGACAGTGTCTCAGCTGGTGCAGCGATCGCTCGTTTCAGGACGTTGCCTCGATTCAAAGAGAGGGACATCCCCTGGATGTGGCAGATTTTCGCGGGAGTCAGGCGGCCGCTGGACGACACTGCCGCGAGCCGTCCTGACTATTCCTTGGGCTTTCGTCCGTAGCCCCAGATGAGCCACGCACCGACGCCGATCATCAGCACGAGCCACCACAAGTAGCGCAGTTCGCGAGCCGCCATCTCGGTGAAGGCCGCGGCGCTGGGGAAGATCCAGATCAGGAACAAGCCCAAGGCAGCCAGGAACAGTGCCTGGATCGCGGCCCGTCGGCGTGAGGTCATGGCGTGGACGGGGTTTCCGCCGGACTGATCGGGAGCAACAGGCCGGCCGCGTTGTGATCGGAAGGTGGCGGAATGACCATGGGTGAACGCCCGTTCCAGCGTTCGACGATCTTCCAACGCAGGAAGGATGGGCTTTGCCGCAGGGCCTCGCCGCGGACCCGGATGGCCTCGGCTTCGCCCTTGGCGCTGATCACCGCGGTTTCAGATTCGGTTTGGGTCTGGACCTGGGTGAAGCGGGCTTGGTTGGCCTGCTGCTCAGCCACCATCTTGGCTTCGATGGCCTTTTCCAACTCCGGCGAGAGATCAATGTCGCGCAGGACGATGTCTTCGACCAACAACAGTGGCCCGATCTTCTGACTGGCCAGAGCCATGGACTTCTTCTTGATCTCCTCGCGGTTCTTGACGACCTGCTCCGCCGTCATCATCGCCGTGACTTCCTTGATGGCCTCTTGGATCCGCGGCGCAATCAGGCTGTCGAAGGGATCGCCGGCGAACTCGCGGTAGATCGGAACGACCGACGCCTCCGGGATGCGGAAGAGAACTCGGAGGTCGATCTTCACCTGTTGCAAGTCCGAGGAAAAACAGTCGGCCGTCAGCGCCCGAGTGCGTTGGCGGACATTGACCCGCACGATGCTGGTGATGAGCGGGGTCTTGAACCCGAAGCCCTCGGGGAGGAATCCCTCCTGCGTCTTGCCGAGGGTCACCTTGAGCCCGCGGGTGCCGGGTTCGATGACATACGACGCCGAGTTGAGCACCAGCAGCGCCACGAAGAACGCGATCGAGGCGACGATGAGACGGGAAGCGGTTTGAGGGTTCATGGCGTCAGCGCTTGATGTTCCTGGGGGCCGGTGAGGTGGCAGCGGCGGGAGTCGCCGGGCGGTTTCCTGAAGGATCCGTCTTTTGGCCCTTGAGTCGTTCGAGGTCCTGGAAGTTCAACAAGATTTGGTCTTTGCCACCGATGACCAGTGGAGCGATGCCGTCCCAACGGTCCACGATTTGCAGATCCACGAAGGCCGGGTTCTTCTTGAGCGCATCACCCCGAATGATGATCGACTCGGCCTCGCCCTTGGCTTTGATCACCGCCGTGTCGGCCTCGATTTGGACTCGTTGCTGGAAGTACTTGGATTTCGAGGCCTCCTGTTCTTGAACCATCTTGGCCTCGATGGCGTGCTCGAGTTCGCGGGTGAGCGAGATGTTCTGGATGACGATATCCTCCAAAACTACGAGCGAGCCGATCTTGCGGCGGGCGATTTCCAGCGACCGGGTCTTGATTTGCTCGCGGTTCTTCACGATCAACTCTGCGCTCTGCATCGCGGCGACCTCTTTCAGCGCTTCTTGGACTCGAGGAGCGACCAAGCTTTCGAATGGGTTGCCATCGTAATCCTGGAACAGTTTGACGACTGAAGCCTCGGGAATCCGGTAGAGCAGGCGCAAGTCTACCCGGATTTGCTGGAGGTCTGACGAATAGCACTCGGCCAACTCTTCGGCGGTTTGCTGGCGCACGGAGATCGGGATGATCTCGGTCACGAAAGGTGCCTTCAGGCCGAAGCCCTCCGGTTTGAAGTCCGGTGAGACCCGGCCCATGGTCACCTCGATCCCGCGAAACCCGGGCTTGACCACAAAGGTTCCCGAGGTGGCCATGATGAGACCGCTGAAGAGCAGCAGCCCGACTCCGATGACACGTGCGATTCCTTGGGGACTCATGATCGTTGTTTGGGCAAGGTGGCGGGTATTGCTGGTTGTGGCAACCGGGGGCGTTCCTGATCGGAGGTCCGTTTGAGCGGTGATTCAACGGAAGAACTCGACCAAATCCTTCGGGGGTTCAACGGTGGCGGGGCGGGTAAAGCGTTGGCCGAAGGGCATGGTGCCCTCGAGGAATCCGCCGTGGCTCAAAAAGAACTGCCCCTTCTCCACACCCATGAACCGATCCAATCGATCGCTCTTGCCTGTGGGGTCGTGGCTGAAGCTGGCCTCGGTGATCTCGAGCCAGTCGCCGCCGGGAGTGCGGATCCATTGGCGACCATACAGCGCCTTGCGGGGCAGGTGGCCTGTACTGCCCCAGAAGTTCTCGCTGAAGCTGTGCGGGCCGCGCAGCCATCCGCCCTCGCGCGGGGCTTTCCAGGACGAGATGAGCATCCATCGATGGCTGTCGGGATGGTGGTAGTATCCGGAATAGACGGTGAAGGTCTGGTTGGTTGGCTGGGCCGTGACCAAGAAGCGTTGGGTTTGGCCGGTCTTCCACGGGTACTTCAGGTGGCTGTGGCCACCGGTGCCTTCGTTGCCGAAATCTCCGGAGTAAACACCGTCGCCCTTGCCTAGGAGTTGGACCCGCTTCTCGGCGGAGACCTTATTGCGGTCGACTGCTTCTTCGCCGCTATCCCAGACAGAAAAGATGATCCGCCGCTCGGTTGGGCTGTTGACTTGCATGCCGAAATAGCCCCGGTGCCAACCGCAGGCCATGTAGAACGTGGTCACCGGTTCCTCGACCGCAGTCACTTCGCAATAGAACGCGGCGATGGCATTGGTGGGAGCCTTGTAGCTGAGGTGAACCGAGGCGGCGTTGCGACGTTCCTTGAGGTTGAAGTGGGCGCCTTCGACGCCGGGACCGTCGAGGACGAGTGCCTCGAGTTGCCCGGCGTCTTGGCCCTTCGGATTGATCGATTCCAAGCGGAAGTCCTGATAGCCGGGGCGTTCGACCGAAAACGTGCCGAAGTCGGCGGTCAATGGCTCTGAACCGGACACGCCCTTGACCGTCACCTCCCGAAATCCTCCCGCCACGGTGAGGCGCAACTTGGATTCGGCCCCATCGGGCAGGCGCAAGCGAAGCTTCGCTTGGAGCGCGCCGGGTTGGTTGAGGCGTCCGTACCAGTGCACCGTTTGTGCGGGGTCTGTCCACCCGCGCACCCCGCCGCGCTCAGAGATGCGGGGTGAATCGGTGTCGGGCAGGGTGTAGGCCGTGAAGGCGGGTACCCGCAATTCAGCCGCCGAGGTGTTGGCCAAGCCACACCACAACCCCATCAGCACGGGAACACTGGCCTTCAAAAGATGCCGGATCGACATGGCCGGAGCATCCCCGGTGTCCGTCTGAAAGAAAACGATGGAAAACCCGGAGTGGATATCTCCCTCCACACCGGTGGTGCATGGAGCTCAATCGGAGTCTCAGCGTCTTCCCCAGAAGCCCATGGTGACCTGCCGGCATACTTCACCCGTTGTGCCGCCGGCTGCACCTAGCTCATCCTCTGGCTCACCCAATGCGAGAGCTCCTGCGACGATTTTTGGACGACGGCCCGAAGCGACGCCGGAGGCTGCTGTGTCTAGGGATCGTCGGGATGGTGGTGGCCTGGGGACTTTATCCATCCGAGAACCGGTATTCACCGATGCGGTGCACCATTTCCTACCTGGGCTCGCCGGATGCCGATCGGAACCCCGCGGGCTGGCGAATTTATCAGTTAGGCATGACGGCGCTGTTGCTATGGATGGCGGACCTGTTGGTGCTCCATCATCGGCGTTGGGCGCGGAATTGGGCGAGCCTCAGTGGTGCCTCCAGCTTCACGCTGGCTATCGGCCTGGTGATGATACTGTTGACGGTGTGGATCCCGGACAGCCGCTCAGGCCATTGGTTTGGAATGACCAGTGGTCAGTTTCACACCCGCATTGCTCTTTGGGGTATTCCAATTCTGGGACTCGGAGTCGTTCTCGATGCAGTCGCGTATTTTCTGGCGGGTAGTGCCCTTCGCAGCCTGTGGCCCTTCCACCTGTACGCCTGTGTCTCGGCCTTCGGATTCTATGAATTGATGGATTGGGAACGACTCTGCCGAGAAGACCGCAGTCTGCGCCATTGGCCCGGCGACGGCCTCCATTCGACGCCGCTCTGGGAGTGGATCTTCTTCGTGGGCCTGATGATTCACTGGGATTGGATGGCTCGACGTCGGGAACCTCGGGCGAGCGAGTTCCGGTGACATGACCTGGCCGTAGGGTATCGCAGAAGTGCCTCCGCGGTGCCACGCCTCAATCTGTCGAACCCGGTGCGCTGCTCGTTTTCGGAGACGTTTTCGGGCAACTCTCAAGCCATTCCGGCTACCGGCGAAAGGGGGTATCACCAACGAATGTTCGCCTCGTCCTGAAAGTCATCCATTGAAGGTTTGCCACGGGGCAGCAGAGCGGAATAACTGAGACATGCAACGACGCTGGGCGGTATGGGTGGGAATTTTAGGGGTGGTTGTCTGGGGTGGTTGGAATCAAATCGAGGTGCGCCGTCTTCGTGGTCGAATCACAGAATTGCAGTCGGAACCGACCGTGGAGGCGCCGGTGCCGACGGCGCCTCTCGGTGGTGAAAATCTCGGAGCCCAAACTGCATCGGAACTGACCGCGATCCGCAGCGAGATCGCCTCCTTGCGGCGGCTGATCGAAGAGCGGTTCCGGGCGGTCGAGGGTGCAGCACAAGCCGCTTCGCGTGCGACCGGTGCCCGAACCGAAAATGGTAAAGCCGGATCCATCCCTTCCTATATCCGGAATGGTTGGGTGGATCGATCCGGGATACCTGAGTTGGTCTTGGCAGGGATTGCCCAGCAACTCGGAGACGTGTCGATCGAGGGAGCACACATCAAACAATCCGACGGCAAGGTTTTCTATTCTTTGGAATCCAAAACCCAGGATGGTCGGGGCGTGGAGTTGGCCTTGGACGAAAAGGGACAGGTGGTGACGCGTCGAGTCGACATAGAGCTTGGAGGTTTGTCGGACGGTATGCAACGGACGGTGCAACAGGCTGTCGGTGAGATTCCCATCCGGCGAGTGGCCGAAGTCTACGAAGACGGTCGGACGGTCTATCGAGTGGTTGCCAAGGCACCCAATCAGGCCGTAGAGCTGGTCCTCGACTCGGAGGGAAAGGTTATTCGTTCAGAGACGATGGTCCGCGAGACGAAGCCGTGAGCCGGTCAGGATTCAACAATGGTCCCTTGGGGCGAAGTTCCTCAGGACACTTCAAACGGCCCCAAAAGGGTACAGCCGGTGTACAGCGGGCATTCGGTGAATGGGGAAGGATTGCCTAAAACCCTCAAAACCCCCAATAAAAGCCGTGGTACACCGGGCAGGACTTGAACCTGCAACCTTCTGATCCGAAGTCAGAAGCTCTATCCAATTGAGCTACCGGTGCACGGTCGGAATGACGGCTGTGAGACTGCCGATACCGGGCGTGGGAAGCAATAGCGACGCGTGGGCAAGCGCCCGAGGGCCCTCAGGAAAGGATGCGGCGGCCTTCGTCGAGGAAGATGCCCTTGAACATCATCTCCAAAGCCTGCGGATTGGTCGCCTTTCCGAGGGCTTCCTTCTCGCTGATCTTTCCTGCCTTGACCAGGTCGTAGAGCGCCTGGTTGAAGCTTTGCATCCCGTCTTCGCGTCCGGTCTCGATGGCCGCGCCGAGTTTCTCCAGGCGATTTTCCTCGAGCATTTTTCGGACGGTCGGCGTGTTGATGAGGATTTCGAGGGAAGGGGTGACCCCGCCGTTGACGGTGCTCACCATGCGCTGGCAGACAACAGCGCGTAAAGTGGCTGCCAATTGTCGGC
>Ga0255127_1001221_pt1 | contig 10616 bp, 8 predicted proteins | sample Law_Miss_RepB_8d_FD_188555 | JGI IMG/M metagenome (GOLD analysis project Ga0255127, IMG submission 188555) | Freshwater microbial communities from St. Lawrence River, New York, United States - Law_Miss_RepB_8d | ecosystem: Environmental > Aquatic > Freshwater > River | place: USA: New York...
CGCAGGCCGATGCGCAAACCTCGCCACCAAAATTATCAATGGTGGCTGTTTCATCGAAGGAACCCTCGTCACGGTATCGAGCCTCCCGGGCCAATCAACCTCATCCGATTCACTTTGGTCGGACCCAAGCTGGCTCGATGAGCCGTCCCAGGAAACGCCATGGCTTGCCCCCGAACGCTACGCAACGATAGCGACGCGCACGGAGCTTCAGTTCCCCATCGAATCGGTGCCGATTGGAGCGCGGGTTCCGACCAAGAACCCTAACCGCTGGGAGGTTGACCCGGAGCCTGAACCCAACCAAGCCACCTGGGCCAAGTTATCCATCACCGTCGAGCGTAGCGATGGTGGCATTGTCGACGCCGAGATCATTCGGCCGCGCTCGTGGATATTGGCAAGCGGCCTGTGCGCTGGCCGAATGCTACCGCTAAATCTCCCTGAGCTCGAAGTTTCCGGGCTAGCGTTAGTCACTGCCATCGACGACTGTCCACCGATCGCTGACGGCGAAGGCTCGGTCGTCACCGCACGGTTTGTCACCCGCGAAGTCCACGTCGTGGCCAGCGTGGACGTGCTGGGTGCTGACGGCACTTTCGAAACGATCACCGGCACTACGATCCACCCCGTCTGGTCAGTCGATCGCCAGGAATGGGTGCCGCTAGCTGAGCTAGTCGACGGCGAGAGACTTCAAGGGCTCGATGGTCTTGCGGTCGTTTTGGGCGTTACCCTTTCGCGAGTCTCGCAACCGGTCTACAATATCGAAGTCCACGGCGAGCACGTCTACCAAGTCGGCGAGCTGGGATTGGTGGTGCATAATTCGTATTATGACGATATCGTAAATGAGGCAAGAAAGCTATATCCCGGAAAGGCTTTCAAAACGGAACTTCACCATGTAACACCCAAGTATCTAGGTGGCGCGGTAAATGGTCCTATGACTCGTATTGATGCAGCGTATCATCAATTGATAACAAACGAGTTTCGGTCTTTGTGGCCTTACGGAGGTCCAAAGCCATCGGCTGAAGAGCTTGCACGAATCATGGCTGAAGTTTACGGGAAGCTCCCACTACCATAGGCAAAATCAAATGAAAGAGATATACGAGTTTCGAATACCTGAGGATCTTGCACCCCAACTTTTCAACGATGCGGAAGGAGTTAGGTTGGGTACATCGATACGAAAAGTGGAAATCTCAACCGACGATCCTCGATTTGAAAGAATTGGCAAGCTTCAGCACTTGCTGCATGAAACATCTAGCAGATCCTTTTTCTATGGCTGGAATATAAAACGAAAATACAACAAGAAGGATTTGTCATCGGCTCAACTTTTTCAACTGCAGATAAACAAGGTATTTGAACCGGCAGGGGAAGAATGTGGAACTGAATACAATGAAAGCACCGCTTGTCCATTTTGTGGCACAGGAGCGGAACAAGTATCACCACTCTTCCTGCCTGAAAAAAGTATACCTAAGAAAGTGGATATCAGCAAAACGATCTCGGGTGAAATTGTGGTCTCTCGACGCCTAGCTAGCACACTTCGATCAATCGGCTTAGGCGGTAATCTAAAACCTATCTTTTCTTGCCCCTCGGCAAAAACTCTCACTAACTTGCAAGATTGGTATCAGTTTATCCCACCTATCAACTACTTGTCAATTTGCATGCCTACGGTAACAGGTATAGGTCCATTTGATTTGGATCCTTTGGGACAGTATCGATGTAAATGTAATAACCTGCTGGGATTGAACTTGCTTTCAGAAGTCAGTGTAAAAAGATCACCGGCCTGTTTCAACGAAATCGGGATGACGTCGTCTGTTCAATTCATAGGGGTTCGACGGGGTTTATTGCGGCCTGAAAGGGTGCTGTTCCTCTCGCCGAATACTCGTAATAAACTCATATCAGAGAATGCGAAAGGTTTTGTTTGCGATGTTGCGCACTTTGCTTGAGGTGCGTTTGAGAGTTTTCTTCCGGTGCTGCATTCCATAACTGTATGATATTCCTAAGAAGTGTTTCGGATACTCGGCTAGCCGCTTCCCGGCTTGCTGAGTGGATTATAGAGAGTGGAAAGCAGAGGACTTTCAGCTTTCTGCCTTGCGTGCCTCATACCTGCCAACTCCGATGTGAATCTATTAGCGTTCATCAGCGTCCATTATCGAAGTCGACGGCGAGCACATCTGCCAATTTGAATCGAATTTTCGAACTCTTCTGACGCAGACGGAAAGCTACGGGCGGGAGTAACTTAACAACGAGCGAACCACAAACTCCGCAACCGCTCTACTTGTCTTCGGATCCTCCCCAAAGGCGAGCAAAACTTCCGTTCCGGCAGCATCGACGATGACCGAGTACCCAGCAGCATTGGTGCGAATACCCCAGGGTAACGGATGGATAACAGAGACTTCCTCCATTCCGATACGCTTGCCATTTCGAGCTTGTAGGGACTGATGAATCTCAGTTGCGATATCGATCATTGGCCGTCCTTGGGAAAACCGCTCATCGGGGACCTGACGTCGCACCGGATGCCTGGCACTGATTTGGCTTTTCGCCAGTCGCTCCGAGAAAATTCCTTGGAACATGACTATAATGCCAGCAGATGAGGGGACCATGGAAAGACACGAGATCTCAACTGAAAAAATAGATTGGCCAGAGCTTGTACGGCATGTAGCTTGCGAAAGGGTAGTCGTTGAATTGTCCGAAGGGCAACGACCGATAGCCATGTTAGTTCCAATCGAACGCCGAAAAACGATGGCTGAGCTGGACGCTGCACTCCGCCTTTTACCGCGTCTGGGGGCTGATGACGCGACGAGTTTCGAAGCGGATATTCAGGAAGTTCGAGCTTCGATGAGTGAGCTTGATGACCCATGGGCGTCGTAATCGACACCGGTGTTTTCATTCGCTGGGAACGGGAAGGAGGCATCATTGAGTTCTCCCGTTGGAGCTCTCTAGGCGAACCTTGCATCAGCGTGATCACTGAATCTGAGCTCAAAGTGGGCATTCACCGTGCCAATACCCGAGAACGGCGGGAAAGGCGCAGTCTGTTTGTTCAGACAGTGCTCTCGAACGTCGTCGTATTGCCGATTGATTCAAGAGTGGCAGACATTCATGCCAGAATTGTGTCAGAACTGACGAGCAATGGAACTACGATCGGCCCACACGATAATTGGATTGCAGCCACCGCTTTGATGGTTGACTACGAGTTACTGACAACCAATGCTGCGGAATTCCGTCGCGTGCCCAATTTGCGAGTCATTCCGTACCCAAGCGGTATTTCCAGATAGGGCCACCCGATTCACTTTGGTCGAACCCGAGTTGGCTCGATGAGCCGTCCCAGGAAACGCCATGGCTCGCACCCGAGCGCTACGCATCGGAGGCGACCCACACGGAGCTTCAAGTCCCCATCGAATCGGTGCCGATAGGATTCCGCGTCCCAACCAAGAACCCTAACCGCTTCGAGGTCGACCCGCAGCCAGAGCCCGACCAAGCCACCTGGGCTAAACTCTCCATCACCGTCGAGCGTAGCGATGGTGGCATCGTCGACGCTGAAATCATTCGGCCACGCTCGTGGATTCTACGTAACGGCATCTGCCAAGGCCGAATGCTGCCCTTCAATTTACCTGAGCTCGAAGTTTCCGGGCTAGTCTTAGTGACTGCCATCGACGACTGTCCACCGATCGCTGACGGCGAAGGCTCAGTCGTCACCGCACGGTTTGTCACCCGTGAAGTCCACGTCGTAGCCAGCCTGGATGTGCTGGGTGCTGATGGTACTGTCGAAACCATCACTGGCACAACGATCCACCCGGTGTGGTCAGTCGATCGCCAGGAATGGGTGCCACTAGCTGAGCTAGCAGACGGTGAGACGCTCCAAGGGCTCGATGGCCTTGCGGTCGTTTTGAGCGTATCCCTTTCGCGCGTCACCCAGCCTGTCTACAATATCGAGGTTCACGGCGAGCACGTCTACCAAGTCGGCGAGCTGGGATTGGTGGTGCATAATGCGTGCGTCCCAAAAGTCACTGATGCAAAGTTAGGGAATCTCGTCAACGACCTGTTCAAGGGGGCGAAAATGCCGAATCCAATTGGAACCGGTTCGACCGCAGATGCAGTACGAAACGAACTGATTACGGGACTTCCAACTCATGGACGTTTTCATTCACAGAAAGCTAACGAGTACATCAACGCATTGACAAATTGGTTAAAAAAGAATCCAAACGCACCGCACCACGATCAGCTGGTGGCAAGGAGTCTAATTGGTGATCTACGAGCCGCATTGGGAGGCAACTGATTGTGTCCATGACCACGAATGCCTTCTGTGAAATGCTGGCTGATGAGGTGCCGGAGATTAAAACGATTATAAACGAGCATTTGCGTGACAATGTCGAGTTGCTCCCGTACGTGTTCTTTGGCGATGTTACCAGATATGTACTTTTCGATGGCAAAGCCAGGATAAAGGTTGTGGAGTTTTTAGAAAAGCATTTTCATCGACTAGGTCCCGCAATCGAGAATCTGATAGCGGTGGCCTTCGTCGAAAACATTGATAATCAACATGATCTCAATATGGCAACGCGTGGAGTGAATGCCGTGAATCTTGTGGAAGAATGGAGACGACAGAGATCCAGGTAATAATTTTTTAGGTTCTTCCGCAGAATTTGTGGGTAAAAGGTTCTAACATTTCTAAGATGGAAGCGTTTGGATTTTTCGCTTTCCCCAGATAACAAAGCTCTGCTCCGAGTCACCACATTCAGCACTTTTGTGTCCGAGAACGCGGCACTAGGAGCGGAACGTAGCGTAGCGGCGCGCTAACAGGGGGAAGCGGGGCTCAAACGTGTTATGGATGAATGACTTACTTCTCCTTCCATACTCGGTTTCTGTTCAGTCATGCTTCGAACATGGCTATGTTACGGCCTGTGCGCGGTCGGGGGAAACACAGAGACACAGAGAGAGAAGGGCAGGGGAAGACGTGCACTGCACAAAGCCAGGTGCGGATTACAAAGAATTCAAGCTTTGAAAAGACTTCAGGCTCTATAAAAAATATCAGACTGGGAACCTTAGCGGTTTAACCCCTCTGTGTCTCTGTGACTCTGTGTTTCAAAAAACCGTGTGTTTCAAAAAAACCGTGTGTTTCAGAAAACCCCAGGGTTTCAAACAGCATGTCACAGCACTTATTCGATCGCTAACATTTAAGTGCTAGCTGATTGGAAGTGGCCCCGTACTGTCGGCGAACTTGGTGATAGGTATCCCCGCCGCATTGAGCATCCGCACGTACAGATTCGATAATGGCTGATCTCCATAGTCGATGTGACCTACCGGACGAATTCCTCCACATGTTCCAAGCAACAGGTTTGCAAGGTCCGTCGATTCATGCTCGGCCCCCATCCCCGCACCGTAGTGGATCAAGCATGAATCAAGGAGCGATCTTTCCCCTTCTTTGATCTGTTGTAGCTTCTCTGCGAAATACGCTAGATGGCCAATGCGATGGCGATCGACTTTTGCCATAGCGTCTTGACGATCCTTCCGTGAATCGTGATGTGTATAACCATGATAAGAATCCGGACACCCGATATCCGGATAGTGACATCCCATGAATCCGATTCGTGCTGTTGCGATTCGTGTATGATCGATTTGGAGAGCAAGCACCAACATGTCCAGCATGACTCTTACATAGTTCGTTCGATCATTTTCTGGGATGCCTCCTGGTGCCTTCGTATTCGGCGGCTGCGGCAAGGCGGGGCGTTCGGACCAGTCTTTCATGACAGCCGCTCGCCGCTCGACTTCTCGGAGATTCGATAAATACTCATCGACGGTTCGGCGATCGTTCGCACCAAGTGAATTTGATAAATCGCGTGTGGACTCCATCACGTCATCCAAAATACTCTTGTTCCTTTCAAAGCGATCCGCAGTTCGTTTTTTTGCTTCCGCGGTGTTCTCTGTGAATAGCTTTGTGAAGATTGAGCGAGGGTCCCATTCCGCCGGGACCGGAGTACCCGCCTGCGTAAAACTTAACGTACTTGAGCGGTCAACCGTCAAATTCAAAGCGGACAATCGCGTATTCTCGCCGATTGCTTCTGCTGCAAGTTGATCCACCGACACTGTATTGCGAACCGCTACCCCGGGAGTCCCTCCCAAGTCGGCACCTGTAAGGTGGCATAAACCATCCTGCAAATGGCGTCCTGTTTGTGGGTTTCTCTTAAACGCATTCGCATGCCTGAGTCCACTCAGTACGGACAATCGATTCTTCAGCGGCGCAAGGGGGTCCAGAATTTCGGTAAGCGCGAAATCCTCTCCCACGCTTGACGGTTTGTACTTGGGCATCCAAACACCACTCTCAGTATGGATCCATATTAGCCGTACCGGGGGATCGATCGCACCTGTAGCGGCTCTTGATTGCAAAGCCATCCCTTCCAAGAGTGGTAGCCCAAGCAACGTTCCGGTTGCGCTTCGCAAAAGCTTGCGACGAGATATGGTTCGAGTCATTCGTGTACCTCAAGTGGTGTTAACGGGTGCGGAACGATTGGGAATCAACCACCGCTTGGATCAACCTATGAAACTTGTATCCATCCATCCGAGCCTCTTTCACGATCGCTTCGATCCTCGGTCGGTCAGCCACGGCTAACTTCCGACCTGAACCATAAATCAGCAATCGCTCCGCCAGACCGCGAAGGAAATCCTCTTTGCGAGACAAAAGATACTCCTTCAGTCCGAGTATGCCATCGAAATTCGCTCCGTCCAGCATCTCGGCAGTCGCGTCAATCATAAATGTCTGAGCTTGGCTTTGATCGGTCCGTGTAAGCGATCTTGACGGATCTTCGTATGCTAATTCTTCCGTTCGCCATCGACCCGTGGCGTCGTAGTTTTCTAAAGCTAACCCGAAGCCGTCGAACCGGGCATGGCATCCAGCACACGAAGCATCAGACCGGTGAATTGATAGGTGCTCTCGGACGCTTCGCGCTTGACTCGCATCAGGAATCAACGAATTGATATTTGCAGGAGGAGGAGGGGGAGGACGGTTGAAAATTCGATCAAGGACGTATGCGCCGCGAATCACGGGCGCGGTACGTGTCGCTTCGCTTGTCAGTGTTAGAATTGCCGCTTGAGTGAACAATCCCCCTCGACGACTATCTTCTAACTCGACTCTTTGGAGTTTTCGACCCTCAACGGGTTGTAAACCGTAGTGGGCTGCAAGGTCTTCGTTCAAGAACGTCCAAGTCGATGCCAGAAATTCTTCGATGGATCTATTCTTCAATAGTATTTCCCTAAAGTACGCAATCGACTCCTCGCGACAAGACTTCTGTAAATCATCCGACCACATTGGAAACAGTTTTGGCTCTGGCATCGAACTCGAGAGCTTGTTGAGATTTAACCATTGACCGGCAAACCGACGCACAAACGACTCAACCTTTGGATCCCCTAGCATTCTAGAAACCTGACTATTCAGCTGAGCAGGCTCATGGAGTATTCCTTGATCTGCTAATAGTCGAAGTTCATCATCCGGGCAGCTTGACCAAAGAAAGTAACTCAAACGCGACGCAAGCTCATGATCGCTTAGTAAATAACTTCCAAACGGCGAATCTGCGGGTGCCGCTTCAATCAAAAACAAGAAATGAGGAGAGCAAAGCGCAGCGGAGATTCCGACGGATAATGCAGAAGTCGCATCAAGGCCTTTGTTTCTTTGCTGTTGAACTAAGGAAGTGTAGCGTTGTACTTCTGCTGGGGTCACGGGCCGTCGAAATGCTCTTGGTAGAAACCGTTCGAAGACCCTGGCTGCATCCTCGTCTTGCAGGTAACTACCAAGTAATTTCGCGGTAGCTGAAGGTGTTTCCCGGATAGGCCCAGTGATTTCGAATTCCACCCTTTCAAAATAGCTAAATGGAAGTTCCTCCGGGGTTTGAGGCTTCCACTCGACCCGTTTGCCATTTTCGATTCGATAATTGATATGCCACCAAGGTTTGTTTTGGTCGCTGTTATCAAAAGGTAAGTCCAGTAATCGGCCTCGCGATGGCCATTGCAGGTGATTTCCGTTTGTCCACTGTAGTTCGAAGCCGACAAGACCCTCGGTGCGATCGTAGTAACCGTCTGCCTCAATGGTTATCGGCTTACCATTCTCCAAGATAGAAACATCGTGTTCGGATACTAATCGCTTTTCGGCCCCAAGAATTGTGAATGAAGCGACTTCGCCGATTTTAAAGCTTCTTGGAGTCAGTGTGACCTTGAGCCGATACACGCCTTCTGTGTTGAACGCATGTTGGGAATTGCCTATGGGGTCGATGACGTTGTAGAAGAATACTGATGGGCCACCGATGTAAACGATCCGCTTGACCCCAGCGTTCTCAAAAGATAGATGCGCATTGCCATTGTAGACAGATAGAGCACCAAGCTGTTTTTCGTTTGGATAGAAATGGTTCTCTTCGCTGAATATTGCTTTCGTGACCCTTGGTTTGTGATCTGCATCTTCTAGGCGAAACGCCCTTGCAACTACCTCATTCGATGCGTTGAGGTATTTCTCCACGAGCGATGAAGAAAGGTGTAGCCCTTCGGCATTGGTGTCGAATCCTTCCACGCTGCCATCGATGGGGAAATCATCACCCGGACGATATCGAATCCCGAATAACTCATTGATCGTATTGACGTACTCATCTCTATTCAATCGACGCATAGCACGAGTTTGCTGTGATATCGTGGCTCGTTCGATTCCTTCAACCTGCTCCTGGATTTGCGCGAGGATTTGTTCGTACTCGTGTTCTGTAGGCTTATTCGCTCCCCGTGGCGGCATTTCACGCGATTCTAAACGCTCGAGGAGATCACGCCACTTTTGCAAGTCCGCGTCCTTGGACTTGGTTTGCAGTAACAAGTCAATTCTGAAATCACCTTCAGGTGACGGATGACTGTGGCATTCCATGCAGTACTTGATAAGAAAGTTATCCGAATTCGGATTGCGTTCGTCCGGTTCCTTCGAGGACAAGGAGCTCGAGGTCAGGACAAGCAAGAGTAGTATCGCGAAGTGCTCCGCGAGATCAGCTACTCGATGGGACATAAATTTGAGCATACTGTTTTGTGATCGGATCGTTGTTAAAATAGGACTGGATCAACCGTCGTGAATCCAGGTTTTCCCCACTTCGCTCTATGCATTACCAACCTGCATTACCAACCTTCGTGTGATTGTATTAGACACGGTTTTTTCGTGGATAACCAGTCGGCTCTAGGATCACCGGATTTGACTGGGCATCCATTGCGTGCTGTCGGGAAACTCCAGTTAGGATCGAAGAATGCCTAAGAAAACTAAACGTCCCTATGATTGCGCAATTCAAAATGCCTCGGGGAGTAAATGGTTACCGCATTGCTTGGTACTAACGCTTTTCATGTTCATCACCGCGCTTGGATCCCTCTCGCGGAGTGCTTCCGCCGGTGAGCTTCCCGACGCAGTCCAAGCATATTTCGCGAAATATTGTATCGAGTGCCATGAGCAAGAGTCCACGAACGGCGGATTAGATCTTACGGCAATCCAATCGGACTTTGATCAAATCAGCACGTTGCAGCAATGGGTTCGATTGCATGATCGTGTGAAATCCGCAGAAATGCCCCCGAACAATATACAGAGACCCGATATCGAAGAGACACAAGTTTTTCTAAAGTGGCTCAGCCACGCTCTTTCTAGCTACGGGCATCAAGATCGAATCGAAAACGGTCGCCGCGTTGTTCGACGTATGAATCGAATCGAGTTTGAAAACACACTTAGAGACCTCCTAGAAGTTCCTTGGCTAGATGTCAAAAGCATACTTCCCGATGACGGAAGAGCAGATGGGTTTTCTAAATCCGCTGCTGCCCTCGACGTTTCTCCTGTCCTTCTTGCAAAGTACGCTGAAGCAATCGATCTGGCACTAAACGCCGCCGTCGCAAAATGGTCGGTGCCACCTGAAGTCGATCGCATTATTCTCTTCGCGAACCAGCAGTATGACTACAAGGTCTTGATGAGTGGCGGTGATGCTGTGATGCTTACCCCAGAAATGAAATACGATGATTCCCGATTTCCTATGCCCTCTGCGACAAATGCGGATGGTAACTACCCAGGAGGGAAATGGTCCTTCGGCGGTAAGTATCCTGGTCTAGGAGAAGCTGAAAGAGATGGCGTGTTCAAAGAAGGCTCTACGGTTGGAATGACCCGTACCTTTGGCGAAGCGTTCGCCGGGCGATTTCATTACGCCCCAATTCATCCTGGAAGATACGAAATCGGAATCTCCGCCTGGTCATATTGGTGGGATAAAGGTCAAGTGACCCCGTCACCGCGCACGGGTTCGGTCGGTGTATATTGCGGTAGCAAATTGCTTGGGTTTGTTGATGCCCCAAGTCTGAAGCCGACCTATACCGAACTTCAGGTGGAATTATCACCATCGAATGAAAACCACCTCCGCGCCGCTGGTACTTCTTTTCTTGATTCACATGTGTACTTCTCTCAAGGTCAGATACAAGGTTATTCGGGTGCAGGAGTGGCGATCGACAAGCTCGTTGTGACAGGCCCTCTTTATGACCAGTGGCCTCCGGCTAGCCATCGGCGTTTGTTCGGTAATCTTCCGGTAGTACCGTTTTCGAAGCTTCCCCAGCAAACTCCCAGACCACAGCGGCCGACGCAATTTCGTGAAGCTCGC
>Ga0255127_1001228_pt1 | contig 10588 bp, 7 predicted proteins | sample Law_Miss_RepB_8d_FD_188555 | JGI IMG/M metagenome (GOLD analysis project Ga0255127, IMG submission 188555) | Freshwater microbial communities from St. Lawrence River, New York, United States - Law_Miss_RepB_8d | ecosystem: Environmental > Aquatic > Freshwater > River | place: USA: New York...
CCCAGGCTGTACTGCAGCTTGGTTTGGATGTTTTCGCTCACCCGCCAGCCGAAGGCGATATCACTCCGCCAGCCGTTTCGATCCCACGAAATATCCAAGCCCGGCACATCACCGAAGGCGGCTTGGTTCCACCGGAACGCCGTCCACAGGTCGGCGGTGATTTTGTATTTCGCTTCAACGAATCCGCTGACGGCCTCCAGTGCACCCACCCAAGGGACCTCGAAGCGGGTGCCGATGAGCTCACTCCAAATCTGCCATCGTCCGTGCTCATAACCCGCATCGATGCCCCAGGTGGTCTGGGTGAAATCGTTCACGCTGGAGCCGACGGGCAAAAGGCTGGCAGTGCTGTCTTGGAGGTACGTTCCATGACTGACTGAGGTGCCCAACGACCACTCGGGCGCCGGGCGCAGTCCTACCCGGCCGGTGAAGGTGGGATTGGTGGGAAAACCCACCTGAGCGGCATCCCAAACCTCCGGTGACGACGAGATGGACGCGTTTTTGACTTCGAAGGCGTACTCCACCCAGTCGATCCGGTCGGAGACCGAGAGGCCGGTGGTGTAGGCAGGTCCCCACAAGATGGGCAACCAGTTGGTTTTGTTGTCCGGCAAGTCCCGTCGTTGGGCGAATTTAACCCCCGAAGGTGCCAACTTCCGGTCGCTGACGGTGAGAACGTCTTCATAGGCCATCGGTGCTGTCACGAACGGGTTGTTCCAGCTCAGGCTGCGTTTGGCCCAAGAACCGAAGGCGGTGCCGAACTTGCCCACGCGCACGTTCAGGTCGTCGTCCCTCAGGATGCGTCCTTGGAGGTAGTACTCGTCCAATCTCACATCTCCGTCGGGCACCGCACCCGGGTCGAAACCCCGGTCGGCGCGCATCTGGGTGTGCAAGGTGAGTCGATCACCCATTTGCGCGTCAAAGAACGTCATCAGGCGCGGCACGAAGAAAACGTGGTCATCCGATGTCAGCAATCCTTGGGCGGGGAGTTCCGGCACGTACAGCGTGGCGTCCGTCATGAAGGACAGGTCCGCATGGAGTCCTAGCGCATCGGAATCGAAGCGGGTTTTGTCGTCCAGCGTGTCAAAAAAACCTCCACCGCGGAGTGCTGCAGTTCCGCTGAACAAGAGGACGAGGAGTCGTTGAGACGGTTTCATGGGACGTTAGCTGTTGAGTGAGGCGAGCCGGAAGGCGGGTACCGGCTGGGCAAAGCCCTTCAATTTGAGTGGTTCGAGCGGAGCAAACACGGCGATTGCGGCGGTTTTTCGGTGGGTCTCCGCATCGAGGATGATCTGGCCGGCGCCGGCAGCACTGCACAGTCGGGCAGCGAGGTTGGTCTTTTCGCCGATGACGGTGTACTCACTGCGGCTTTCAGCTCCGATGCAGCCCGCCACCATTTCGCCCGTGGCGATACCAATGCCGATGCGCAGTGGTTCGGCCGCCTCGCGATTGAGACGCTCGCGCTCTTGCATCATTTCCCAGGCGCATCGTACGGCGTCGGCCGCGTCTTCGCCGTAGCCCTTGGGGGCGCCGAAGAGGATCATGATGGCGTCACCGGCGAACTGGTTGATCACACCGTGGTGGCGCTGCACCACCCGGGCTAGGGCACCCATGTGGTCGTTGAGCAGGTGGATGACCTCGACGGGATTGCGTCCGGCACTGAGGGCCGTGTACCCACGGATGTCGCAGAAGATCACGGAGACCTCCCGCAGTTCACCGCCGAGCTTCACACGGCCAGCGACGAGTTCTTCCGCGACGCGCGGGTCGGTCAACTTCTGCAGGACGGATTGATAGCGGTCACGCAAGGCGAGGCCCGCGGCCATTTCGTTGAAAGCGCTTCCCAACTGGGTCATTTCGGTGGTCCGTGTTGGCGGTAGCCGCACATCATAATCCCCCGAACGAACCCGTCCTGCCGCCTTCACCAGATCGGCCACGGGCTGAGCCAGTTGGCGGGAAAGACCCGTGATCACGAGGGCCGACACGACCAGCGCCAGCGCGCCGGTCAGTAGGATGCGCCCAGTCAAAATCCGCTGTTGCCGCGCCAACTCGGCCATGGAGAAGACGGACATCCAGTCAGCCGCGGGGTAGAGCGATCCTTCGTTGAGCGTGAACCGGGTGAAGCGGTATTCGATGCCATCGGCCATGAACCGACCGTTTTTGCCCGATTGGGTCAGCATCGGAGCCCGGAGCGACTCGGGAATGCCCGTGCCGAGAAGCTTCCCGCCGACGACGATGGACGTATCGCTGGCCAGAGGATGGATGAGCAGCAGGGTGCCTACCGTCAGGTCGAATTTGCGGATGGTGCAGGCCATCAACTGATAGGCTTTGCCTTGCCGTGTCGCCGCGAATCCCAGTGAGACGTTGGAGTTTTCGTTGCCATGGGGCAGCCAGTCGTGGGTGATGTCCTGATCGGAAATGGAATTCGGATCCGCCTTGTCGCCGCCGGCGATGAGCTTGCCTTCGGCGTCGATGAGTCGGTACGAGTCGGAACCTTCGAGATGCAGTTCCGCGTCGGTGATGTGGTAAATTTCCTCGGGATCGCCTTCCTCGAGCGCTGCGAACAGACGCACCGACTGGGACAGGATCAATGCCTTGGCTTTGGCGGCCTCTATGGGCAGTTCCTGCGTCTGACGGAAGGTCCTCATCTGCGCATCGAACAATTGGTCCACGACACCTCGGACCATTTCCGCGTTCTGCCGCTGCGCGATGATCATCGCCGCACCGGTGGTCATGATGACGACGGCCAGAAGGGTGAGCAGAAGCCGCGCTCGGAAACTCATGCGGGTTCAGCGGGTCAAGTTTACCGTGTTCGTCTGTCCGTCCGTCACCGTCACGCGCTGTTGGATGAGTCGCTCGGACGGTTGGAAGATCTTCAGCGAATAATCGCCAGGCGGGATGTTGTTCAGTGAGAATTTCCCCTCGGCATCCGTTTTGACAAACCACGGCGTGTCGAGCACCACCACAAAGCAGCGCATGTGCTGATGGATCTCACAGTAGATCTTCACCACGCCCGGTTTGTTGAAGAGCACCTCGGGGCTGGCTTCTTCCTTCCGGAATCGCCCGAGGTCGAAGTGTTTGGCCTTGGAGCAGGAGAAAACGTTGTGGAATTCTTCGTCGAGGTTGGGAAAATCCACCTTGGTCCCCGTTTGAATAGCCACCATCGATGGACGGAACTGGTAGCCGGATTGCCGAATTCGAACCGTTTCGTTGGTTTTCGTGCGAGGATACACCCCGTCGTCCCGCTCGAGGTAGACGATGGCCGGTGCGGACTCGGGTTTCAGCACGGGTTGCTTGGTTGGCGAGGGTAGGTAGCCCGGACGGGAGGGCGAGGGCTTCATCGACTCCACCGAAAGTTTGCCTTCGATGGTACCGTCGGCGATCAAGGCATGGACGCCTGCAAAAACCAGGAGGAGAGTGGGCAGAGGCTTCATGGTTTTAGTGATCGTTTGATTAACTGTCGTACCTTGTCAAAAGAAGGATCCTAAAGACCTTGAGATGGACGCCATCGGTTCTGGGGTTGTCAGCGAAGAGGGCGACCGAAAATGAATCGTTCGCGAACCCGATTTCGGCCCGTGGACGCTCATCGGAAGTGTCTGCGGGAGGGGTGTTACACGCTGTAGTGCGATCGTGGTCACACGCGACGCGATCGCTGTCAAGAGTCGTTACAATGGTACTCAGAATCGCTATCCGGACGCATCGTGACGCTGGCCACAGCCTGGGTTACGCCCTATTGCGCGCCAACCTCCATCCTCTCGCATTAAAACGATCCCAGACGCAGAGCGGGCGCCGGCAGTGCACGCACCGTCTCAGCGCCGGCGTAGCCGAAGCCGGGCCCGGTGAGAGTGGACAGGTCCACGCAGCCGTTGCGCCGTTGATAGAGGCCTGGATGAACCGTGGCCTCGAGGTCGCTCGCCGCCGGGTAGAACTGCATGGCGTTGGTCTCGACTCCGCGCAAGGTGGGCAGGTGCGCCGCCAAGAGGCAGTGGGGGATCTGTGCCAAGCGAGGATTGGTGAGGTCTTGGACCATTAATTGCATTCCATGCGCCTGTGCCCAAGCGGCCGAGAGCAGGGCACCGGTTTGGGTTTTGCACGTCTTGAGGGCCACGCCGGTCCAGCCGAGTTCACGACCGAGCCGCACCAGACGCCAGTCATGGGCACTTTCGTCGAGGAAGAGCGGTTTGCGGCGGCTCACCTCGTGCACGGCAATAGGATGCGCTTCGAGGTCGTAGGGGAAAGGTTGCTCGACGTAGGTCAGCGCCTGGAAGAGGTCGGGATGGTCGCGTTCGAGTTGGTCGAGAATGCCGCACACGTAGGCCGGATCTCGCACGGTACAATTGAAGTCGGCCGTGAGGTCGGTGACCCCGAGCGGCAGTCCGAGACGCCCGACGCGGACGAGGCGCTGGTAGTCCCAGTCGGCGTCGTTGCCGCGCAGCTTGATCTTGAGGCACTGCAGGGCGTCACGGACGATCCAGTCGGCCAGCAGCACGGGATGCTCGTCGTGGGGTTCGGAGCCGGTGAGCTCAGAGGCGTCGATCGGGTCCAGCCCACCGACGAGGTGCCAGGCCTCGAGCGATTCGCGCCGGGCCGGGAGCAAGAAGCTGCCGAGTGTTCGTCCCTGGAACGACACGCCCGAGCCGTTCGCGGGCGATAGGAACTGCTCCAGGGTTTCGGAAAACACCTCGGGCTTCAGGATGTCGAAGGCGGTCTGTCCGAGCAGTTGTCCAAAGGCGTCGTGCACGGCGATGTCGAAGGCCGAATTGCACACCAAGGCTGCCAGATGGGGCAGGGGTTCCAATCCTTCGGCGGTGCGCTCGGCGTTGAAGCCGGCTTGCAAGCGAGGGAGCACGGATTCGTTGAAGGCATTGCCTAATCGCATCGGGTGGCCGCAGTCATCGAAGGCATTCCACGCGTGCGCGAGTCGTTGGCAGAAGTCTTGGAGCGCCTGATGCCTTGAGCCATAGGGCAGGGTCGAGGGCCACACCCACTGGACGCTGAGCGGGGTTTCTCCCCAACCGGAGGCCAATCGGCCATCCACGCCGCGAACGGTGATTTGCACCCGAGCACAGGTGACACTGGTTAGCGCTTCGGTGCCGAATTTCAGCGGCACCCGGGTCGTGACCGGCAGGAACCACAAAGCGACGCCGGTGACTTGGCACTGGTTGGCAGACATGGGGACAGGCATGACGGAATCGTGGGCGGGAGGTTCAGGCCAAGTGCTGCTTTAAGTGGGCAAGACTGCGGGTGGCGATGGCTTCGGGACCTTCATCGAACACGAAGACTTCCACCGACACCCAGCCTTTGTAACCCGTGTTGCGCAGTGCTTGGCCGATGGGCCGGTAGTCGGTGTCGCCGAAGCCCGGACCCTTGAGATTCTCGTCGTTGGCATGGAAGTACGAGAACCGCCCACGGAAGGCCTCGATGGTCTCGGCCACCGGACGGCTTTCGGAGCACATGGCCTTCACATCGAGCATGATTTGAAAGGCCGGTGAACCCATGGCATCGGCCAGGTTGCGGGTCTCGGCGGCGGTGTTGAGGAAGTTGGTTTCCGATGGCGCCAGGGGCTCGAGGCAAATCACCACTCCCCGTTCTTCGGCCGTGCGCGTCGCTGGGCGGAAGGTCTCCAGTGTCCAGGCCCGCGCCTGCTCGGGCGTCACCCCGGGCAGGATGTCACGGCGCTTGGGAGAGCCGAAGATCATGCGTGTGCCGCCGAGGTCGGCGCAGAAGTCCACCGCATGCTGCAGGTAGTCGGCGGCCCGTTGGCGCGAGGCCGGGTCCGGATGGTTCACGTGCATGCCTTCGGTGAAGGCCAGCACCCAGTGAATGCCCGAGACGACGATCCCGGAGTCTTCGGCCAGTTGCCGAAGGTCCCGCCGTCGACCGGCGGAAATATCGGTGATCAACGGCGCCAGCGTGAAGGGTGCGATCTCGACCCCCTGGTAGCCGGCCTTCGCGATGAACGGAAACGCCTTCTCCAGAGGCCACTCCTTGAAGATCTCGTTGCAGATGGCCCAGTGCATTCCTTGACCATCGGTGGGGCCAGCCGGGGCATCAATCCAATTGAGGACCCCGGCCTCAGTCAGGTGCCGCAGAAGGTGCGACAGCGGGGCGTCCCCGGAGGGGGGGGATTGCGGAGGGAATCCGGCGCTCCGGCCTTTTGGTAAGGAGATTGCAAGGCTGCAAGGAGGGCGTGGAACGCGCTCCAGTCGTTGGATTGAGAGGCCGCATCGAGCGCAGTCTGGACCGCGTGGTTGCGAGGGATGATCACGGGGTTGTGCCGGTGCATGCATTCCAGCACCCGGGCGAGGGGGAGGCCCTGGCGTGCAAGGCGCTCGGTCCAGCGTTGATGCCAGTCGAGGTATTTCGGGTCCGACGGGGTGGACTCCGAGTGGGCCACGTCCTGCTGATCCGCATTCAGATTGGGCACTGTCGGTTCGCTCTGGCCGGGGTCGGTGGGCCGGAGCATGCGGAAGGTTCGAGTGAAGTCTGCCTGCGTTGAATGCATCCAGGCGAGGAGCTCTTCGATCAGGGTGGCGTCGCCGTCCTCCTCGGTCAGGAGTCCGAGCTTGCCGCGGTAGGCCGCGAGCCAGTGCCGTCGAAACCGGGCAGGGAAAGATTCCAGGCAGGTTTGTGCCACCTCGATGGCGGTGGACTCGTGATCGTCCAGGATCGGCAGGAGCGCCTCGGCGAAACGGGCGAGGTTCCAGGAGGTAATCTTGGGTTGGTTGCCGAAGGCATAGCGGCCTTGTCGGTCAATGGAGCTGAAGACGGTCGCTGGGTCGTAGGCATCCATGAAGGCGCAGGGGCCGTAATCGATGGTTTCGCCGCTCACCGCCACATTGTCGGTGTTGAGCACGCCGTGGACAAAGCCCACCCGCATCCAATGGGCCACGAGGGCCGATTGCCGTTCGATGACCGCCTCGAGCAGGGCTTTTCCGGGTTTCGGGTGGTTGGAGCGCTCCGGGAAATGCCGAAGCAGGGTGTATGCGGCGAGGGTCTTCAGGGCCTGCACGTCGCCGAGGGCCGAGAACAATTCGAAGGTGCCCACGCGAATGTGGCTGGCGGCAATCCGGGTGAGGACAGCGCCAGGTAGGGTTGTCTCGCGGAAGACCGGTTCGCCGGTCAGGGCGACTGCCAGGCTGCGGGTCGTAGGAATTCTCAGTGCGTGCATGGCCTCGCTGATGAGGTATTCCCGAAGCATCGGGCCCAGCGCGGCGCGGCCGTCGCCCCCGCGCGAATACGGCGTAAGGCCCGGCCCCTTCAGTTGCACGTCCCAGCGCCGGCCCGAGGGGTCGAGGTGCTCTCCCAGCAAGATGGCCCGGCCGTCGCCCAGTCGGGCGAGGTTACCAAATTGGTGCCCGGCATAGGCCTGCGCGATAGGTTCCGAGCCCTCGAAGAGCCGGTTGCCGGTGAAGTAGTGTGCGTGATCGTGGCGGTCTAGAGATTCGGCCTGGATCCCGAGTGACTCGGCGAGCGGGCGGTTGAAGAGGCCCCAGCCCGGTGTGGAGACCGCGGTGGGATCCACGCGGCTGTGGAACCCTTCGGGTAATCGAGCATAGGAGTTGTCCCAGCGCCATCCGAAGCCGGGATCCACCGGGGGCATTTCAGAGGGCATGGGCTTGGAGCGCTTCTAGCTGGATGAGGTCCAGCACCCGCTGGTGGCAGGCTTCGAGAATCACCGGAGGAGCGCATCCGGCGTCGAAGGCCTCTTTCCAACGCAGGGCGCACAAGCACCAGCGATCCCCAGGACGCAGGCCCGGGAAGCCGAATTCGGGCCGGGGCGTGGAAAGGTCGTTTCCAGCGGCCCGTGTGAACTCCAGAAACTCGAGCGTGAGTTCGGCGCAGACGATGTGGCGACCGAGATCTTGAGGGCCCGTGCGACAGTAGCCGTCGCGGTAGAAACCGGTCTGCGGCGCAAAGCAGCAGGGATCCAGGCGTTCGCCCAAGACGTTGAGTTCCATCGGTTTGGCCGGACGTTGCGGTTCCATTGGTGAGGGTACGGTAACCCGGAACGGTTTTGAGCAAAGACGGGATTCGGAAAGAGGCAGGGAAAAGGTTCGCCACAGTTGGTCCCTGGGACACTTCCTGTTACAAAGTTTCCATTCAGACGATTGCCTCTGGCCTCCGGTACAACACTCCGGTATCCATCGGTCGCTTTCTTTCCATGCACGAAACTCGAATGAATTCCCGCTCTTTGCGGATGGCAGCCGCGCTCGCGCTGTCCATCGTCTCTCTGTCCGCAGCCGAGAAGATCAATGAAGCTTTGCTCCAGAAGGATTTCCCCTTCCAGGGCGCCTGTATCAGCGCTTCGTTCCCGGCCAAGAACACCGCCATGAAGGGTCTGGCCATCCGCATCCCAGGCGCGGCCGACGCCAACATGCTCTTCGACACCGACTTGTGCCGCATGGCGGCGGGTTGGACCGGTGGTTATATCAACACCCGTGGCGTGACCTTCGACGGTTCCCATGGCGGACATCCTTCGATCGTCGGCAAGCAGTCCTTCGGGACAGCGGTGGTCCCGGGCGTTTCCCTCACCGGCGTGTTCACCGACGCCCGTAAGGAACCGTTCGGACCCACCGACGCCTCGGTGGTGCGCTGGGATGGTTTGCACGTGGCCGGTGATCGCGTTCAGTTGAACTACACCGTGGCCGGCAGCATTGCCATCCATGAGCAACCCTCGGCCCGTTCGGCGGGCGGTCAGACCGTGTACGTCCGCACCTTCCAGATGGGTGGCGGCAAGAAGGGTGGCATTTTCGCCCGCAACTCCAAGACGGCGACCACGTTCTCCCTGATTCTGGCTGATGTTGAAGGCGGCAGCGGCAAGATCGACAACGGCGCGGCCGTGGTCAGCGCCAACGGCGTCACCACGCGGGTTCAGGCCACGGGCCTGCCGAAGGGAGCCTCCCTGAAGGTGGACGGCGGTCGTGTGCAACTCGAAGTGTTGTCGGGCACCCCGACCGGCGGTGTCTTTGAAGTAGCCGTGGTCAGCGGCTCCGATTCTGAAGTGGCTCAGGCCTCCGGCGCGCTCGCGGGCAAGCCGACCTTCGCTGAACTCCAGAATGGTGGACCGGCCCGATGGCCCCAGGTCGTCGAGACCCAGGGTGTGATCGGCAAGGGCGACGGAGCCTACGTGGTCGACCAGATCACCCCGCCCATCGACAACCCCTGGAAGCGTCGCCTCCGCATCGGTGGCATGGACTTCTTTTCTGATGGCACCCGGGCTGCGGTCAGCACCTGGGACGGCGACATCTGGATCGTCTCGGGCATCGATGAGAGCCTGAAGAACCTCCAGTGGAAGCGCTTCGCCTCGGGCATGTACGAGACGCTCGGCCTGCGCATCGTCAACGACCAGATTTACACCTCCGGTCGCGACCAGCTCACCCGCTACTACGACTCCAACCGCGACGGTGAGGCCGACTACTACGAGAACTTCAACAACTCGGTGACGTCCACCGAAGGGTTCCATGAGTTCCTCTTCGATCTCCAGACCGACAAGGAAGGCAACTTCTACTTCGCCAAGGCCGGACCGGTGAAGGGCGGTGGCCGTGGTTTCGAGACCATCTCCCGCGATGCCGGATCGCTCATGAAGGTCAGCGCCGACGGCAAGAAGTTCGAAACGGTGGCCACAGGCTTCCGCGCCCCGAACGGCATCGGCGTGAACCCGTGGAACGGCCAGATCACCACCGGTGACAACGAAGGTACCTGGGTGCCGACTTGCCCGGTGAACTGGGTCAAGCCCGGCGGCTTCTACGGTGTGGAAGACCTCGCCCATGGCGCCGACGTGAAGAGCTTCAAGCAACCCCTGACCTGGATGTCGCATGACGAGTACGACAACAGCGGTGGCGGTCAGGTGTGGGTCAACAGCGACAAGTGGGGGCCGTTCTCCAAGCGCCTCTTGCACATGAGCTACGGCCAGTGCGCCTTGTACCTCGTGATGTACGAGGAAGCCGGCAACGGCCAGATGCAGGGCGGCGTGGTGCGCTTCCCGGTGAAGTTCGCCAGCTCGGCGATGCGCGCCCGGTTCAACGCCAAGGATGGCCAGCTCTACGTGGCGGGCCTCCAGGGCTGGCAGACCAAGGCCGTGAAGATCTCGGGCTTCGACCGGGTTCGCTACACGGGCAAGGCGGTGCATTCCATCGAGGCCATCAAGTACACCCCGAAGGGCCTGCGCCTGACCTTCACCCAGCCCTTGGACGCCAAGGAAGCGGCCGACGCCGAGAACTTCTCGGCCCGTCGCTGGAACTACCTGCGTTCGTCCAACTACGGATCGTCCACCTACGAGGTGAAGAATCCCGAGAAGAAGGGCCGTGAGAAGGTCACCGTGCAAAGCGCCCGCCTGCTGCCCGACGGCCGCACGGTTGAGATCGACCTCGAAGACTTCCGCCCGGTGAACCAGCTCGAGATCAAGTTCAAGCTGAAGGCCAAGGACGGCACCGAGATCAATCAGGAGTTCCAGTGCTCCGTGAACGTGGTCCCCGGTGGCGTGGTCGCCCGCTGATCCGGAAAAACACCTCTCCGATTTCTCACCGCAAACCCGCCCCGGAATTTCCGAGGGCGGGTTTTTCTTGTCCCGAGCCGGAACGATTCAGTTGGGGAG
>Ga0255127_1001244_pt1 | contig 10485 bp, 8 predicted proteins | sample Law_Miss_RepB_8d_FD_188555 | JGI IMG/M metagenome (GOLD analysis project Ga0255127, IMG submission 188555) | Freshwater microbial communities from St. Lawrence River, New York, United States - Law_Miss_RepB_8d | ecosystem: Environmental > Aquatic > Freshwater > River | place: USA: New York...
GAGGGCCGTCAGCGAGTAAGCGACTCGCCCGTCGCTGGCCAACTCCTTGGTCGCAGCCTTGTCCACCAGTTGACCGAGCTTGGACAGGGTCGATTGCACTTCGGCCGCCGACGATTTGAAGGCGGCATCGAACTTCGCAACGTCCAGCTTGAGGCTGCCATCGGCCGCCTTGGTGAAACCCATCTGACGCAGGTTGTTGACCTTGGAGAAGTCTGCGGTCATGGCCCTGCCCATGCCACGGCTGACTTGCGCCGCCTCACCCGCCTCGGACGTGACCGACCGCGCGGACGCCAGCATGGCGTTGAAGTCGGAAATGAAGTCAGCCAAGGCTTTCTTCACGTCACCACTCGATGATGCGGTGCCCGTGGAAGCCAGCGCGCGCGCCGAAGCCTGTGTCTCAACCAACGAAGCCTTGAACTGCCCGACAGCCGAGATGCTGGCCTTGGCCCGATCCAGCTGGGTTTGCAGCCGGGCGTCGGCCTTGCGCAGGCTGGCAGGCAAAGCGTCCAGCCGCTCGGTCGACTTGGACTCGACCTGGCTGTTGCCAGACGCCCCCAAGGCAGTGACGTTGTTTTGCTGGGTGATGTTCATGCTGATTCCCCGCGTGCCTCTGACCTGATCGCTCGTGAATTCGATGCGGCGATCTTGCCAAGGCGGGGGGAATCAGGTGCCAGGAGATGACACCTTCAAAGCGGCCAGTCCAGCGGCTTCAGCCGCTTCAGCCGCTTCAGCCGCTTCAGCCAGCGCAAGCCGACCTCAGGAGGTCACTTTGACGGCGGACACCGTGCTGATGGTGCCCTTTTGAGCCGCGTTGTGCGAAGCGTTCTCGATCCAGCGGCGCACGCGCTCGGCATCGGCCAGGCGAGAGTACTTGCCGGCCGAATCCAGGAACACCAGGATGAACTTGCGCCCGGCCATGCTCGCCTGCATCACCAGGCAACGCCCGGCCTCAACGATGTAGCCGGTCTTTTGCAGGCCGATGTCCCAGGACGGGTTGCGCACCAGGCTGTTCGTGTTTCGGAATTGAACCTGGCGGGTGCCGAGCTTGACCGCGTACTCCGGGGAGACCGAAAGCTCACGAATCAAAGGATGCTGGTACGCGGCCTTGGCCATCAGCGCGAGGTCGCGGGCGCTGGCCTGGTTGCCGCTGTTGAGGCCAGTGGGGTCCACGTAGCGGGTGTCGCGCATGCCCAGCGCGCGGGCCTTGGCATTCATCGCGCCCACGAAGGCCTGCAAGCCTGCGGGGTAAGTGCGCCCCAGGGCGTGAGCGGCGCGGTTCTCGGAAGACATCAGGGCCAGGTGCAACAACTCGCCACGGCTCAGCGTGGCGCCGACGGCCAGGCGGGAGCTGCTGTTCTTTTCGGTGTCCACGTCGTCGGAGGTGATCGTGATCATCTCGTCGAGCGACAGGTGGGCCTCCACCATGACCAGCGCGGTCATCAGCTTGGTCAGCGACGCGATGGGCAGCACCGCCTCGGTGTTTTTCGACAGCATCACCTCGTTGGTGTCCTGGTCCACCACGAGGGCCACGCTGGACTTGAGCTCCAGCGGGTCCTGCGTGTGATGCAAGCCGTAGATCTGCCCGAACGAAGCGCCGGTGGCGCCCGATGCAGCCGACAGGCCCGTGGCGGAGCGAGCCGGGGTCAAAGGCGCCTTGACGGCGATGCGGGTGAAAGCGGGGAGCGACTCGGCCTGGGCGCGAGCGCGGGGCGCAACAGCGGCAACCCGGCTGCTGCGGGCGCGGTTGGCTGACGCCGAACGGCGCTCGCTGACGGCCTCGCGGCGGGAGACCGTGCGAGCGGCCTTGGCCGAGCGCGCAGCAGACACCTTGCGAGCGCTCGATTTGGATGCGACCGGCTTGCGCGAGGACGCCTTTTTGGAGGCGACCTTGCGAGACTCGCTGGCCGACTGCTTGGACGTCTGCTTAGCCGTCTGCTTGGACGCCTTGGCCTCGGCCACCTGGGGCTGCATCAGCCAGGTCACGCACAGCAGGAGACCGGTCAAAAACCAGCCAGAAGCATTGAATGTTTTGCCCACCACGTTACAGCCCTTTCATCCTCACCGGAGTGTAATGAAAAAGACGCGCAAATCAAAGACTTACGCGCCATTCATCAAGTGGCCTGACAGACCAGGCCATCGGGAGGGGCTGTTCAGCCCTGTGCCGCCACGCGTTCGGCCTTGCTGAGCAGCTTGTTGAGGGCGGCGAGGTAGGCTTTGGCGGATGCCACAACGATGTCTGGATCGGATCCGACCCCATTGACGACGCGACCACTGTGCTGCAGGCGTACCGTCACTTCACCTTGAGATTCTGTGCTTCCCGAGGTGATGGCATTGACCGAGTAAAGGACCATTTCCGCGCCACTTTTCACGACAGCCTCGATGGCCTTGACGCTGGCGTCCACCGGGCCGTTGCCCTCGGACTCGCTGCGGTGCTCCTGGCTGCCGGCGGCGAACACGACGCTGGCGTGCGGGCGCTCACCCATCTCGGAGCGCTGAGACAAGGCCACGAGGCGGTAGTGCTCCTGCTCGCTGGTGACACTCTCGTCGCCCACCAAGGCGATGATGTCCTCGTCGAAGATCTCGCTCTTGCGGTCGGCCAGCTCCTTGAACTTGGCGAAGGCGGCGTTGACTTCGGCTTCGGATTCGAGGTCGATCCCCAGGTCCTGCAGGCGCTGCTTGAAAGCGTTGCGCCCGGACAGCTTGCCCAGCACGATCTTGTTGGCGGCCCAGCCCACGTCTTCGGCGCGCATGATTTCGTAGGTGTCGCGCGCCTTGAGCACGCCGTCCTGGTGGATGCCGGAGGCGTGCGCGAAGGCGTTGGCGCCCACCACGGCCTTGTTGGGCTGCACCACGAAACCGGTGGTCTGCGACACCAGGCGCGAGGCCGGCATGATCTGCTGGGTGTCGACGCCGACGTCGAGGCCGAAATAGTCGCGGCGGGTGCGGATGGCCATGACCACCTCTTCCATGGCGCAGTTGCCCGCGCGCTCACCCAGGCCGTTGATGGTGCACTCGACCTGACGCGCGCCACCCAGCTTGACGCCAGCCAGCGAGTTGGCCACCGCCATGCCCAGGTCGTTGTGACAGTGCACCGACCAGATGGCCTTGTCCGAGTTGGGCACCATCTCGCGCAGGGACTTGATGAAGTTGCCGTAGAGCTCGGGGATCGCGTAGCCAACCGTGTCGGGGATGTTGATGGTGGTCGCACCCTCGGCGATCACGGCCTCGCAGACGCGAGCGAGGAAGTCGAGCTCGGAGCGGTAGCCGTCTTCGGCGGAGAACTCGACGTCGCTGGTCAGGTTGCGGGCAAAGCGCACCGACGCCTTGGCCTGCTCCAGCACCTGCTCAGGCGACATGCGCAGCTTTTTCTCCATGTGCAGCGGGCTGGTCGCGATGAAGGTGTGGATGCGCCAGGAATTGGCGCCCTTCAATGCCTCGGCGGCGCGGGCGATGTCGCGGTCGTTGGCGCGGGCCAGGGAGCACACGGTGGTGTCCTTGATGACGTCGGCGATGGCCTTGATGGCCTCGAAGTCGCCATTGGACGAAGCGGCGAAGCCCGCCTCCATCACATCGACCTTCATGCGCTCGAGCTGGCGTGCGATGCGCAGCTTTTCTTCGCGCGTCATGGAGGCACCGGGCGACTGTTCGCCGTCGCGCAGGGTGGTGTCGAAAATGATGAGCTTGTCGGTCATGGTCGTCTCGATTGGGGGCGCGCCTCAGCGGTGCAGGCCGGCTTCTTCGGGCTCGTCGGTTGAGGTGGAGATCACGCTCACGCGCTTGCCCTGGCGCCATTTCCAGGCGAACACGGCGTAGCCCGACAGGCCGTACACCACGAAGACGCCGAACAGCACGATGGGGGGGTGGATGGTGATGACCGCGATGCCGAGCGCGATCGCCACGATGACGATGAAGGGCACGGTCTTGCGGAAGTTCACGTCCTTGAAGCTGTAGAACGGGATGTTGGTGACCATGGTCAGCCCCGAGTACAGCGTGAAGGCGAAGGCCAGCCACTTGAGCCAGGTGGCGTCACTCGGCGTGTAGCCGGCGTCGGTCACGACCCAGATCAGGCCGACCACGAGCGCGGCCGCCGCCGGGCTGGGCAGGCCCTGGAAGAAGCGCTTGTCGACCACGCCGATGTTGGTGTTGAAGCGGGCCAGGCGCAGCGCGGCGCACGAGCAGTAAACGAAGGCCGCGATCCAGCCCCATTTGCCCATGCCCTTGAGCGCCCATTCGTAGATGATGAGGGCCGGCGCAGCGCCAAACGAGACCATGTCGGAGAGGCTGTCCATCTGCTCGCCGAACGCGCTTTGGGTGTTGGTCATGCGAGCCACGCGGCCGTCCAGGCTGTCGAGCACCATCGCGCAGAAGATGCCCACGGCCGCCTGCTCGAAGCGGTCGTTCATGGCCATGACGATGGCGTAGAAGCCACCAAACAAGGCCGCCAGCGTGAACAGGTTGGGCAGGATGTAGATGCCCTTGCGGCGGGTGCGCATCAGCACGCCGGCTTCGGCTTGCGCTGCGTCCGTGGCGTCAGCGGACTCGGAGGGGGAACGGGGGTCGGAGGCGCTCATGCTGATGACTCAGGCGGAGGCCAGGGTGGCCAGGATGGTGGTGGTGGCCGACACGCGCTCACCCGGGGCCACCTTGGGCACGGCGTGAGGTGGCAGGTAGATGTCCACCCGGGAGCCAAAGCGGATCAGGCCGTAGCGCTGGCCGCGTGTGAGCGTGTCGCCCGGCTTGACGTGGCACAGGATGCGGCGGGCGATCAACCCGGCCACCTGCACCAGCGTGACGAGCTGGCCGTTGGATTCGATGACCACGGCGTTGCGCTCGTGGCGCGTGGAGGCCGTGTTGAGGTCGGCGCTGATGGTCGCGCCCGGGAAGTACTGCACGGCGCGGATCACACCGTCGACGCTGGCGCGGTTGGCGTGTGTGTCAAAGAGGTTCATGAACACGCTGATGCGCAGGGCTTCGCGGTTGGCGTAGGGATCGCGCGCCTTTTCAATTCGCACGACGCGGCCGTCGGCGGGCGAGAGCACCGCACCCGCCTGGGTGGGCACCGAACGCGGGGTGTCGCGCAGCAGGGTCAGGACCAGGGCGGCGACCACGGCGAGCGCCATCAGGCCCCACGCTTCACCCGCCAGAAAGGCCAGGGCCAGGAGGATCAGGACCAGGCCGGCAGACAGCAGCCGGTGGGTCCTCGCAAACAGGTGCAGGCAAGACATCATGGTGCGCCGGAGGATACCTCAAGCGACGGCACCTGCCGAAGCACGCGCTGAGGGAACGGGATCTCCACACCGAGGCGCTCGAGCTCGGCCAGCAGCGCCAGGTTGACCAAGGAGCGCGCGGCGAGCTGGCCGGACTCCGGGTCACCGATCCAGAAGGAAACGGTCAGCTCCAGCCCGTCGGCAGCGAAATTGGTCAGCAAGACGGCGGGCGGGGGCTCGCTCATCACGCGGGGCACCGCCGCAACGGCCGCCTGCAAGCGCGGCATCACGCTCGGGAGGTCGGTGCCATAGGCCACCTGCACCACCGTTGTCATGGACAGGCTGCGGTCGGCCAGGGATGCGTTTTCGACCCTCTGCGTGATCAGCACCTCGTTGGGCACGATGGACTCGCGCCCGTTGGCTGCACGCAGAACCGTGAAGCGGGTGTTGATGTCGGTGATGACACCCTCGAAGTTGTCCACCTTGACGAGGTCGCCGATGCGCAGGCTGCGCTCGGCCAGGATCACGAAGCCGCTGACGTAGTTGGCGGCGAGCTTTTGCAGGCCCATGCCCACGCCCACGCCCAGCGCCCCGCCAAAGACAGACAGCGCCGTCAGGTCGATGCCCACCGCCGACAGCGCCAGCATGAGCCCGACCACCAGCAGCAGTGCGCGCAGGACGTTGGCCGCCATCTTGCGCAGCGAGATGTTGTCGGTGGCGCCCTTGAGCAGGCGCGACTCCAGCGCGGACGACAGCGACAGCGACAGGATCATCACCAGGATGGCGCTCAGCGAGCCTTCGATGACGTTGCGCAGGCTGACCTGGCTGCCACCGATCTTCCAGGTGATCTGGTCGAGCTCGTCGAGGACGAGGGGCAGCACCCCGGTGACCCACAGCACCGTGGCCAGCCAGGCCACCCAGGAGACGGTGCGCTCGACGATGCGCAGCGCGCGCGAGCCGGGGAAGGCCGCGCCCAGCACCTTGACGGTCAGGCGGATGACCGCCAGCGAAGCCAGCACCGGGATGGCGAGGCGGAACACCGCCAGGGGGACGACGTCCATCATCACGCGGCGGGCGATCAAGGCCAGGACCAGGGCGAGCGCGGGAAACAGGATGCCGTCGACGACGTGGTGGCCGAACCAGATGGAGCTGGGGTCGGCCTGCTTGCCGCGCCAGAACCGGATGAGCAGCCACGCCATGCCCAGGCAGGACAGGATCACCGCAAGCTCGCCCAGCGCCGTGGGCTGCTGCAGCTGCTCGACGAGGTGGGAGAGTTCCTCTGCAGTCAGCGGGCGGGTGTTGGACGAGGCGGCCAGTGGCGCAGAAGCGGAGACAGGCACAGGGCCAGGGACAAGGAGGGATGACACAACGGAGGATGTTTCAGTTTTCAATGAGCGTGCGCACGTGCGCGGCCACGCTGCGTGCCAGGGAGCTGAGGTTGTAGCCGCCTTCCAGGCAGGAGACGATGCGGCCCTGAGCATGGGTCTGGGCGACCTGCATGATCTTGGCCGTGATCCAGGCGTAGTCGGCTTCGACCAACCCCAGGCCGCCCAGGTCGTCTTCGCGGTGAGCGTCGAAGCCGGCCGAGATGAAGATCATCTGGGGCTTGAAGTCTTCCAGTCGGTACATCCAGTAGCTGTCCACCACGTCGCGGATGAGGCGGCCGTCGCTGCGCGCCGGCACGGGCACGTTGACCATGTTGCCGGCGCGGCTCTCGGCGCCGCTGTGGGGGTAAAAGGGGTGCTGAAACAGGCCGACCATGAGCACGCGGTCGTCGTTGGCCATGATGTCTTCGGTGCCGTTGCCGTGGTGGACGTCGAAGTCGACGATGGCCACCCGCTCCAGCCCGCGCACGTCCAGCGCGTGCCGCGCCGCCACCGCCACGTTGTTGAAGAAACAGAATCCCATGGTCTGGTTGTGCATCGCGTGGTGCCCAGGGGGGCGCACGGCACAGAAGGCGTTGCTCAGGCGGCCGTCGATGACCGCGTCGGTGGCCGCCACGGCCGCACCGGCGGCTCGCCAGGCGGCCGAGCGCGTGCCGGGGCAGCCCCAGGTGTCGGGGTCGAGCGCGCGGGTGTCGCCGGTGGCTTCGAGTTGCTGCAGGAAGTCGTCGAGCGTGAGCACGTAATTGAGGTCGTGCGCCAGCGCCAGGTCCCGGTTGGAGGCCATGGGAACGTCTTCGTGCAGCATCAGCGTGTCCAGCCCGACCGCCCGAAGGTGGTCCTCGATGGCGTGGATGCGAGCCGGGCATTCGGGGTGGCCGGTGCCCATGTCATGGGCAAGGCAGTCCGGGTGTGAAAAATAGCCGGTGGTCATGGGGCACTAACGCGGCGCAGCCGCCGCGGGAATCGGTTAAGGTCTTGCCATGCTCCGCAACGACAATCACCCCGCCAGGTCGTCAACCAACCCAGGCAGCGCTGGCATCGGCGTGTCTCAGGTGACGTCGCTCATTGATCAGGTTAGCACGATCATCGTGGGCAAACGGGAGCAGGTCACCCTCAGTGTGATCTGCCTGCTCGCCGGGGGGCACCTCCTGATCGAGGACGTGCCCGGCGTGGGCAAAACCACCCTCTCCCATGCTTTGGCGCGCTCGCTGGGCCTGTCGTATGCGCGGGTGCAATTCACCTCCGACTTGCTGCCTTCCGACCTGATCGGCGTGAGCATCTACGAGCGCCAGAAAGAGGACTTCGTCTTCCACCCCGGGCCGGTCTTCGCCCAGGTGTTGCTGGCCGATGAGATCAACCGAGCCGGCCCGCGCACCCAAAGCGCGCTGCTTGAGGCCATGGAAGAGCGCCAGGTCACGGTCGACGGGCAGACCCTGCCCCTGCCCTCGCCTTTTTTCGTGATCGCCACGCAGAACCCCAGCGAGCAGCTGGGCACCCACCCGCTGCCCGAGTCGCAGCTCGACCGCTTCGCCATGCGCCTGTCGCTGGGCTACCCGGATGCCGCGGCCGAGCGGGCGCTGCTGACCGGGGCGGACCGCCGCCAGTCTCTGCAGGCGCTGCCTGCGGTGATGCGACCGCAGGACTGGCTCGCATGCCAGGCCAGCGTCGAGCGGGTGCACGTCTCGGAGGCTTTGCTTGACTACCTCCAGGCGCTCATCCTGGCCACGCGCGACGGCCGCTGGTTTGCTCAGGGCCTGAGCCCGCGCGCGGGGCTGTCGCTGCTGCGCCTGGCGCGCGCCCGCGCGATGGTGTCGGGTCGCGGACATGTCTCACCTGAAGACCTCCAGGCCCTGTGGGTGGCGGCGGTGGCGCACCGGCTGCAGGCGCTCAGCCAGTCGGGCCGCAGCGCCAGCGCCCAGGCGCGCGCGCTGCTGGAGGCCACGCCCGTCCCATGATGGCGCCGCTGCGGTCGGCCTTGCGTCAACGGGTGAACGCCTGGTGGGAGGCGCGCATGCCGCGCCAGGACCAGCTCACGCTGGCGCAGCGCAACCTCTATATTTTGCCAACGCGGGCGGGGTGGAGCTTCGGGGTCGTGGTGATCGTGCTGCTGCTGGCGTCCATCAACGAACAGATCAACCTGGGCTACGGCCTGAGCTTCCTGCTGGGCGGCGCCGGCATGGCGGCCCTGTACCAGACGCACGGCAACCTGCAAGGGGTGAGCCTGACGCTGTCGGGCCTGCACAGCGTGCACGCTGGACAGGTTTTGCGCCTGCCGGTGGCCTTGAGCAACCAGCACAGGCGCCTGGGACGCTACGGCCTGCAAGTCTCGGCTGGCAGGCACTCGCTGCCCCAATTTGCCGACCTGCTGCCGGCCCAGGACGGCCACGTCGAACTGGATGTGCCCACCCAGGAGCGAGGCTGGCTGAGCCTGCCTCGCCTGACCATCGAGACACGCTACCCGCTGGGGCTGTTTCGCGCCTGGGCCCATTGGCGGCCTCGCTCGCAGGCCCTGATCTGGCCCGCGCTGGAGGCACACGCCCCTGCCCTGCCCGACGATGGCTCGGCTGACGAAGACGAACAGGCCCGCAGCGTGAGCCGCCAGGGCCTCGACCAGCCAGAGGGCCTGCGCGACTACCGGCGCGGTGACCCGATGCGCTGGATCGCCTGGAAAAAATCCAGCCATGCCCTTGCTGCCGGCACCGGGCTGGTCACGCGCGAGCCGGCAGCCAGCCGCTCGCCGGACCGCTGGCTGGACTTCGAACGCAGCCCAGGCCTGAGCGCACTCGGCACCGAAGCACGCCTGTCTCGCCTGGCCAGCTGGCTGATCATGGCCGAGCAGGAAGCCGCCGGCCAAGGCCGCCCGTATGGCTTGCGCCTGCCCGGCCGCGAACTGGCGTGCAACAGCGGACCGGCCCACCTCAAGGCCTGCCTGGACAGCCTCGCGACCTGGTCGCCGACGGGCCACACCGGAGCGCGGCCGTGATCAGCGTGCCGCGACTGTCCAGCACCCGGGTCACACGAGAGGGCCGCGACACCCTGTGGCTGCTGGCCGTGCTGGCCCTGTGCATCCTGCCCCACACCGGGCGCCTGCCTCTGTGGTGCACCGTGGGCACCGCCTGCGCCATGGCGTGGCGCGGGCACCTGGCCTGGCGCGACGGCCCCCTGCCTCCGCGCTGGGTCTTGATGGTTGCCCTGGCCGTGAGCGTGGGCCTGACCCTCATGACCTACCAGTCCCTCTTTGGGCGCCAGGCCGGCGTCACCCTCGTGACCTTGCTGGCTGCGCTCAAGACGCTGGAGCTTCGAGCGCGGCGGGACGCGTTCGTGGTCACCTCGCTGGGCTTCTTCCTGATCCTCACGCAGTTTCTCTATTCGCAAGCCATCGGCATCGCCGCCCTGATGCTGCTGGCCACACTGGGGTTGCTCAGTGCCTTGGTGCTGGCACAGCGCCCAACAGGCAGGCCGTCCGTGCTCGTGGCCCTGGGGGCGGCGGCGCGCTGCATGGTCATGGGCGTGCCCGTGATGCTGGCGCTCTACCTGCTGTTCCCCCGTTTCGGGCCGCTGTGGAGCATCCCGTCGGATGGCGGCTCCCGAACCGGTTTGTCCGACCGCATTCAGCTCGGCGGTGTGGCCGAGCTCGCGCAAGACGACAGCGTGGCGATGAGGGTGCGCTTCAAGGGCGCACCCCCACCACCCAACCAGCTCTATTTCCGCGGCCCGGTGCTGGACCAGTTCGACGGCCACAGCTGGACCGCTCGGCCACCCGACGGGCGCCACAGCGTGCCCGACGACGCCATCGTGCGCGACGGCCCCGTGATCGACTACCAGCTCACCATCGAGCCCACGCAGCTCAAGGCGGTGCCGCTGCTGGAGGGCACGCTGCAGGCCACCCCCAC
>Ga0255127_1001246_pt1 | contig 10478 bp, 9 predicted proteins | sample Law_Miss_RepB_8d_FD_188555 | JGI IMG/M metagenome (GOLD analysis project Ga0255127, IMG submission 188555) | Freshwater microbial communities from St. Lawrence River, New York, United States - Law_Miss_RepB_8d | ecosystem: Environmental > Aquatic > Freshwater > River | place: USA: New York...
CTTGGTCGCCGCACGCAGGAAGCTCGATGAGATGCTTTCGACCAAGCGTGAGCTTGAAGTGCAAATCGAGAACTTGCAAGCTCGCTTGACGATGGTGCAAGTCGCCCAAGCTGGGAGCGAATTCGCTGTGGACGACGGTGCGATCGGCCAAGTTCGCCAAGCCCTTGACGAGATTACAACTCGAATCGATGTCGCAGAAAAGCTTGTTCAAGGCTCGGAGCATTTGGGATTGATCCCGGTCGAACCACAATCCGGCTCAAATGATGTGCTTGAACAAATCAGCGAATATTTCGGAGCCGACGGTTCTCGGACCCAGGACGGAGAGATCGCGTCCGACTCCGTTGATCATTTCGCGGATCTGTCTCCAAGCGGCAAATAGATGCGGTAAGTAGATGCCGTAGAGATCTTTGAGAGCAAGTCCGCTGGAAGGTCGTAACCGCTGGACGAAACGGAGTAAAGGATTCATGATGGAACATCATTGCAACTTTTCTATGATGTCCCCGGTTGAACGTCTGATGCCCAAGCCTAGCGTGTTATGGATCGATGGTGTTGGAAGTTTCGCCCTGTGCGAACAGAGCTTCGTGAGTATAGGACAGTCGTTCCCTGGGAATGACGTCGATTTAGCAATCCGAGGGGATTTAGGCCGTAGAGCTTGTGCGATCCATCATTCAAATGGCGAGCATTGGTTCGAGCGATTCCAAAGTCATCGAGACTTTCAGGAATCGAGCGGAATACCCCCCAGCGATGCACCGGTCTTAATGAAGGATTCTGAGATTTTCACAATTTCAGATCGCATCAAGATTCGGTATCGACGGTCCTCGCCATGGAGTGGTACAGCAAGGCTGGACTTGGTCTCCGAGCATCGCTGGCAGCCTTTTGTCGATGCGGTGATTTTGGTGGCGGGGAATATCCTCATTGGATGCGACTCAAGTTGTCACATCCAATACCTCAATTCTCAAGCCCCGTCCGCCGAATTGCCGTCCCCCGAATTGCCAGCCCACGACTTGAGAGCTGAATATCGGCCAGATATCCCTCGCGGTTTGGAACAAGACCGCGAGAGTGGGCGATTTGTTCTGTTCAAAAACAACCAAATGTGGCTCTGCCGCGTTTCCGGAAAAGAAAAAGTCTGGGTAGGAAATGAGCTCCAAGGCGCCTTATTTGCTGTGAAACCCGGCCAACGAGTCCAAAGCGATTCCTTGACTTTTACCCTCGAAATCTAGTTGATTTCGCAGGTTTCTGACCAGAAATTCATCTGCCGGTATCGCGAGATAACTCGACATTAATCTCCGATACGGGACAATACTTTTCAAAGCAATCCATTGCAAGATCCTTGAACGGCCATGGTTTTATTCAAACTGCATGAAAAACGGTATGAAATCCTCCGTGCAACAAGCGATCTACGAACCACAGGTGTACGCATGAAGTTTCAATACGGAAATGGTGATAGCCCACTCGATGGGTACGTCATTCGCCGTGGAATCGGTGTCGGCGGGTTCGGCGAAGTCTATTTTGCAGAGAGTGATTCGGGAAAAGAGGTTGCCCTCAAACGAATCCAGAAAAACCTTGATGTGGAGATGCGGGGCGTTCGTCATTGCTTGAACTTGCGCCACCCAAATCTAGTATCGGTCTACGACATCCGCTATGACGCAGACCAACAAGGTTGGATCGTCATGGAGTTTATCGAGGGCGAATCTCTCCGCGATCAGCTTGACCGCAATACCGCGCCACCCGTACATGCCTACGAAAACGGGGATCCTAACCGTGTTGTTCCCGTCTTCGCACAGATGGTAGCTGGTGTTACGTACTTGCACGACCAAGGCATCGTTCACCGTGACTTGAAACCTGCAAACATCTTCATCGAGCGTGGGTTGGCGAAGATCGGTGACTATGGACTCTCAAAGTACATCAGCGCATCGCGTCGCGCGGGTCAAACCGAAAGCGTTGGGACCTTTCACTACATGGCCCCTGAGATCGGTAAAGGTGAATATGGAAAAGAAATCGACATCTATTCCCTCGGCATCATTCTTTATGAAATGCTTACGGGTAACGTCCCCTTCGATGGTGAGAGCACCCAAGAAATCCTTCTTAAGCACCTGACCGACGATCCTGACTTGAGTGCATTACCTCAAGGAATCGCGACGGTTGTTTCGAAGTGCTTGGCAAAGAATCCGACGTTGCGTTACCGAGATGGGAGGGAACTACTCGACGACCTTGGTTACACCTTAATGCCTGGCGGCTTCGTCTCTCAACGATCACAGATGGACTTTCACCATCCTCACGAACACGCTGCCGCTTACAAGGCGGCGTCTGAAAACGATCGAAGCTCACCAACGCCTAGGCCTGCACAGAATGCTCAAAAGGCCAATCGCCAAGGCGGATCCGATAACCCGGCGTTTCGAACGAATACTCAAAACCCGCTATCGCCCACCGAACGACTAAACGCATTTTTCACGCTGGGGATCGATGGCCACCGAATGATGATGGAGCGTGAGCCGATCTACTTGATGCTACGAAGTACGATCAGCGGAATGAAAGCAGGTATCGGCGCTTCGAAGAAATTCAACGGGAAGCAATCGAAGAAGAACGCAGATTCCCAAGTGCTCGTCGCGATTATCGCTATTGCGGCAATCCTATGGTTCTCGGCATTAGGAATCATTGCAGCCTGGGGACTTCTTGCTTATGCCGTCTACTATTCACTTTGGTTTTTCGGCCACGTAACTTCGCAAGACATTCAGAACGTTCGATCGGGTGCATTCAACGCAGCAGCACTTCAAGAGACCGTTCGTTATGAAAACCCTAAAGGCTCGAACTCTGAATCCAAAACAGTGTTCTGGGACCAGACCAAAGGCGATACGATCCCAGTTGCAGCCAATCATCGCACCACACCTCGCCCTCCCAAAGGGAAAACCGAACTGAGGAGGTGGAGAGATGTTCAACGAATGGAGCTTGCACATCGTAATCCGTGGATCGTTGGACATGAATGGATTCGCGCGTTGAGCTTTGGGGGTTTGGTTTCCGCGGTACTCGCTGCCGTCGGGGGATTCTTAGCAATCAATGCAGGGTTTTTAAGCTCCATGCGTCCCGAGCTTGGAACTGCTCCGCCATGGGCAGCGGTGGCTTGGATGGGAATCATGTCAGTCCTGAGCACCTGTACAATTCTATCCCTTGCACGAAGATGGGAGTCGCGAACCGAAGATTCCATCGCATTTCGATTCGCAATGTTCATCGCCGGCCTAATTCTTGGTGCCGTGAGCTTCCAGCTCAGTGAGTATCTCTTAGTCCCTTGGGAATCTATTTCGAACCCTAACTCCGGGATCCGCATCAGGGTGCTCGATAAAAACATCCTCGAAAACACCTATAACCGAACTTGGAAGGGATTCTACGACCCTCAAGGCATTCCTACCCTTGCTGGACATATGGCATATTTTGGCTTGCTGTTCTGGATCGTTCGATGGTGGCGTCAATCGGATATCTTGAGAAAAAAGAAGTTCTCATACTGGATCATTTGCTGGAGTATGATCGCAGCTGGATTGGTGCAATTGCTATTCTATTTCCCATCTCCGTGGACTTATTGGTTTGCGGGAATTACTTCCCTTGCTGTTCAAGTCGCTTCACCTTGGATCGACCCGAACAACCCCACTTATCACCGCCGGATGCAGGATGCATAGTATCTACTCCATGGAGTCAGGCATATGAACACAGAAAACAACTCAAATACAAAGCCCAAGTATTCGATTCGAATTGGACGGTATTCCGCCCGATGGAAAGAGACTCTCACGCAATCTAGGTTGCTCGCAAGTTTTGTAGTCATGATGTTTGTTGTCATCGCATGCCATAACGCGGGTTCTGCGGCGAATCAAGAATCGGATGCAGTTAACCCAACGTATAATTCAGCAAGACAATCCTTGGAATGGATGACGAAGTCGCTGATGCGTGTTGCAGAAAAACTCGACGAAGTCTCCTCGACGCTCGATCCCAAGGCAACCGAAGAGCAGATATCACGCGATGTGAAACAAGCGATGCGTGAGGCTTTTGCAGAGTTTTCATCGTGGCCAGGTGGACCCACGGAATCTTCTGCTTCGAACAACGTATCGAAAAGTCTCCCATTTCTCGGAGCGGGTAAATCAGCCAATCCTTCTGATAAAAGGACTAGCAAGGGTGAAGTTGCTTCTGACGAAGAGATCAAAGGACTCGAACAAAACAATTCAAATCCTTCAAGTTCGAACAAGAAGACTTCACGAGTACCTCCCACTAGCGCGATCACTAAGCCAGCTATTCAGGGAGATGCAAATCGTCCTTCAAACCAACTGGACAGCCCGATATGGGATGCGAACGCTCCCGCTTGGGTCCGCGATAACGTCATAGACGAAGAGTACTTGCGAATCGCGATAGAGAGCTCCGTGGAATCCTCGCTTGAAGAATGCAGATCTGCGATGGATCAGCAAGCTCGCGAACAAGTCTTAAAGCTGCTCGACAACCATGTGCTTCACTATTCCTCTTCCAGCGACATATCTGAGCTTACGGATGAATTCATCAAAGCGGAAATTCTCAAGGCTGAGACGGAGTACGATCTCGTATTCGATCGCCCAAGCGGTACCTATCATCAACTTTGGAAACTTGTCAGTATTGGCCCGGATGCAATGCACAAAATACGGCGATGGGATCGTGAGACGGCTACGCGAAATCGAGTTACTCAATCGGTTACTGTTACATTCGCTTCGATTGGCGCGTTGGCATTTGCGTCAGGGATCAGCGGCATGATTGCAAAGCGTCAGACGAACAAAAAACGGGATGGATCGAGATGAACCTACCCGATATCGAGCAGCATCTAATCGACCGTATCCGACTGGGTGAAACACAAGCTTGGCAAGATTTCATCGATCGTTTCGAAGGACGGCTGTTCTCTTACGTTCACTTGCGCATCATGGACCGAGCCGCGGCCGAAGATATCGTTCAAGAAACTCTCATCGGATTTTTGAATAGCTTACCGAACTACGATCGCTCGCGACCACTCGAGAGTTATTTGTTCTCGATCGCAGCTTATAAACTGACAGATCACCTGCGGCGTGAAGGTCGGAGATTCGCAGTGCAATTGGTCACACAAGACAATTCGAGCGAAGCATTGCAAAGGATGCCTTCCGGAGGGAGGCAAGCAAGTAGCATCGTCCGTTCCCATGAACAGAAAGACCGAGAAGAGGAAGCGTTAGTGGCTGCTCTTCGGGAGCAAATCTCGAAATGGCAAGACCGATGTGACTATCAAAAACTCAAGTGCATTGAAATGCTCTTTGTTCTCGGACTCAGTAACAAAGAGGTCTCCCAATCATTGGAGATCAGCGAGCAACAGGTAGCGAACTACAAGTCCGATTTCTTGACGCGGACCAAGTCCTTGATCCATCGTCAAGCTGACCGGGAGCACTTTCCAGAGTTGGACTCGTAGTCAGCTATGCTGAAATGTGATGCCAATCGGTAATGCTAATAGGTAAAACCTATCGGTAATGCCAATCGGATAGTGAGGCACCTGCTTATTGCGGGTGTTGGCTCGATTACATCGACTTGATCATTGACTCGCGGTCGAAACGAACTTTAGCATTGTTCGCATAGGTATCGTCTTGATGGCGATAGCCCAATGCGCAAGCGACTTTCGTCGTATACGGAGTTGAATCGAGTCCAAGGAGCGAATCGTATTTTCCAGGTTCAATCCCTTCCATCGGGCAAGTGTCGATCCCGAGTAATGCGGCGCTTGTCATCAGTTGCCCCAACGCGATGTAGAGTTGGTGGGCCGCCCAATTTGGAATTTGCGATTCTTGACGTTCGATGAATCCAAGGACAACTTTTCGGTAGCCGGCCAATGATTCGATCGGGAGTGATCGCTCGTTTGCTACATCTTCCAAAAACCGATCCACATAGTCGGTATCCATGGAGCGAAGCCCAGCGAACACCACAAAATGTGAGCAGTCTTTGGGCTGTTGCTGCCCCCAAGAAATCGCCGGTAGTTGGTCTTTGATACTTTGGCTGGTGATGACGATAAATCGCCAGGGTTGCAAGCCGAAGCTACTGGGGGTAAGGATCAACGAATCTTCGATAGCGTTCCAATGAGATGGAGGGATCTGACGGTCCGCATCAAATCGTTTCACCGCATAACGCCATCGTAGGGCTTGTAACAATTCCTCGGTTGCAAGTTGTGGAACAGGAATGTTTGAAGGGATAATTTTCGATCGGTTCAAGGTGTGGCTTTCCAATTTGGAAGTTGGGGGGAAGTGATGTGGATGTTGTATATGGACGTTAGACCGCCGAGCAGATGGTGTCGACGGCGGATGCAAGGCTACTTGAATCGGTCATCTCGATGCGCTCGATGGTTGGCATCGAACGAAACCAAATTTCCTGACGACGTACAAACTGCCTCGTATGGATCGTAATCAATTCTTTCATCGACTTGTAATCCAACTCGCCGGCAAGGTACTGCAGAGGTTCTTTGTAGCCAACTGCTTGAGAAGCCGTTCGGCCTAGTGTTCCAAATTTCTTCATTAGCTCTTGGACTTCGTCGATCAATCCATTTTCGAGCATCTGATTGACGCGGTTTTCAACGCGGTGATGCAAGACCGCTCTATCCCAACCCAAGACGAAAGCACGGCTTTGGGGGGGAACGACGAATTTCTCAAATTGCGTTTGCCAATGACTCAAAGGCTTGCCCGTTATTCGGGCCACTTCAAGTGCCCGAGTCATGCGCCGAACATCGTTAGGCATAATTTTTTTTGCCGAAAGTGGATCGACTTGAGCTACACGCTCGTGCAGTCGTTCCGAGCCAACTTGGGCGACCTCAAGTTCAACCGCTTTACGAAACTCCCAATCCGCCTGAGGACCTTGAAAGAATCCGCAGATCAGGGATTTCAGATACAAAGGCGTCCCGCCGACGAACATCACTCGCTTCCCTCGCCCTTTAATCTCTGAGGCAATGCGATGGGCGTTCGTCAGATACTCCGCAACGCTGTAATCTTCGTTCGGATCCCGAACATCGATCAAGTGATGCGGGATTGCTGTCTGTTCATCGCGCGTTGGTTTAGCTGTACCGATATCCATTCCTCGGTAGACCGCCATCGAATCGACTGAGATGATTTCGGCTCCGATTCGTTCAGCGACGCGGAGAGCTACTTGAGTTTTTCCAGAGGCGGTCGGGCCGGTTAAGTAGAGGACTTGATCCAACGGGGCCAAAATCCAATCGCTGGGGATCCCAGAAGTTTCCATTCTTTTAGATTCTCACTTGCGCGGACAAGGCAAACAATCCGATCGATCATCCGTTATCTTACATGATTGTTTTGAGGTGGTTTCCCCCAGTTTCAACACGGCAAATGGTAGTTACGTGGCAATTGACGGGAAAATCGACAGTTTGACCTACTGTAGATGACTTGGAATCGACAAACATAGAGAAAATGCCTACGATTGCCCGCATTCGGGGGAGGCTAATATCCTCCCTTCCTTCCAAAAAGTCCGCTTAACGCCGCAAGCGTAATCACTTGGCTTAGCATTATGGCTTCTGATATTTTCGATCGGCTGATGGAGCAACTGCACCAGAGAGCCCGTGAACTACCCGAGGGGTCTTATACGACCAAACTGATCCGTGGTGGGATTCCGAAGATGGGGAGCAAGATTCTTGAAGAAGCTCTCGAAGTAGTCGAATCGGGTTGGGAGACGGGCGAAGAGGGGCGTGAGCACATGGTGCGTGAAGCATGCGATGTGCTCTACCACTTGTGGGTCCTCTTAGCGACGAAGGAAATTCACGTTGATGATCTACGAAGAGAACTTCAGCGGCGCGAAGGAACTTCGGGGATCGTAGAGAAGCAAAACAGAGAAGTGAAATCGTAAGTCGGGAGAATCGTCATGAGTTCTGGAAGTGACTTGTTGAGAATCGGCGTACCGAGCAAAGGGCGTTTGAGTGAATTGGCAACCGAGTTGCTATTGCAAGCAGGTTTGCAGTTTCGCCGTCAGGATCGAGCTTTGTTCGCAAGGGTAAACGGTCTTCCAGCCGAGATCACGTTTCTGCGCACCGATGATATCCCTACCCTTTGCGCCGAAGGTGCGATCGATTTGGGAATCACCGGAAGTGACTTGGTCGAAGAAGCACAAGCTGAAGTTCTGGTTCGCATGAAGCTTGGAGTGGGCCGTTGCCGTCTGGCGATGTGCGTACCGTTGCACGGGGATATTCAAGCCCCGGTGGACTTGAAGAACAAACGAATCGCCACAAGTTTTCCGAACACGACCAAGCGGTTTCTAGATAGCCATGGTGCACCAGTCCATTTGGTGCACTTGAACGGTTCCGTAGAAGTCATGATTTCCTTAGGTGTTGCCGACGCGATAGTGGATCTAGTGGAAACAGGTAGCACATTGGCCGCAAACCAACTGCGGATTCTCGATGTGCTTGGGGAATACGAAACGGTTCTGATCCAAAGTCCAAAATGCCGTGATCTCATCACCGCCGACCGCATTGTTCGCCGACTTGAAGGAGTGGTGATTGCTCGCGATTATTCTCTTCTGGAATACAACGTACCAAAAGAACAATTGTCGACAGCAGAAGCCATTACCCCTGGCTTCACATCACCCACCGTTAACAGCCTAGAAGATCCCAATTGGTGCGCTGTGCGGGCAATGGTCAAGCGTAAGGAAGTGATTGCGATTATGGAACAGCTCGAGCAAATCGGCGCGACGGCCATTCTTGAGTTTTCCATCAACAACTGCCGGATCGATTCCGGGTCGTAAGAATCAGTAGCGGTTTTTTTGAAACACAGAGCCTGATCCTTTGAAACACAGAGCCACAGAGCCCGCAGAGAGAACACCAAAACCGTATCTTTCGCTAGGCTAATACCAAGGCTCTATTCGCAATCCTTTATTCATCGCCCCTCTCTCCGTGCACTCTGTGCCTCTGTGTTTCCAAACTGCTCCTCTGTGTTTCCAATCTGCCGCGAAGCTTCCGGCTAGTCCCCTCACGACCTCACTCGCTTAAATCCGGCTTACCGTTGGCATCCGCATCGATCGTGTTGAGGTTGATGAACGTGTAAGGGCGCTCATAAGCCTCCTTGCCCGATTTCGCGTAGCTAACCCAGAGCTTGAGTGCTGTCGCATCGTAAACCACGTTTTCGACATTCCCACCCTTGATAGGTATCTTGTTCGCAAGGTCGATTAATTTTTGGCTATCGATTTTGCCGCGCTCTTTTTGCAGGGTGGGAAAAGCACCTCTCCCTTCGTCGTTGTATACGACGCATGAGAGTACGTTGGGAGCAAATTCATCGGTTGGATCGGCGTCCTTCCAAATCATGAGTTGTTTATTGGCTGGTTCTGGCGAGTGCGCGCGGACTTTCACGGCTCGGAGTTCGGATTGTCCATCTCCAAACACAAAATGGTAACGCTTCGTTGCAGGTTGCTCCTTGAATATCTCTAAAGCTTTCGATAACGAGTCACCGTCATAGAGCATCGTGCGAAAGTAGACTGTGAAATGCGGCGCGTGAACTTGGTAAGGAGCTTCCTTTCCAGAAGCATCACCCATTTCAGAAAGGGCGAGCCCTTTGGCATTTAAGCCCGTATGAGCACCGATCATTCCAGCAAACGACGGGACTATATGCGGAATCCCTTTATCGGGGATGTACAGAACAATCATGGGGAATTCATGTGCGCCGACTTCCATGCTCCAATCGAGATTGCGGGTTTGGTACAAGTGACCATCGACGGTCGCTTCTCCCCAAGCTGCAATACTGGAGCAAGAGTAAGGCATCAAGAGAGGAACAGCATGAAGTGCTTGCAGGGTGCTCAATGGAACACCAGAGCCATCTGCGAGCCCTGCAAGTTCTTGCTCGACACGGTCGTCCGCGTAAGCCGAGGACCTCGACCAGACTTCTTGAAGGATCTGATTGTCGGCTTTTAGTTCCTGTTGAATGCCTTGAAGTGCGGCAGGTACAAAGGTGCGGATCTCCTCGGCAAACAAATTCCCGAGCTGTACTCCCATTTCGTAAGGTGTACCCCGAACAACGGCCAAAGGGAACTTTGAGTCCCCTTCTCCAACTGTTAATCGATGTCCCGTTTTCGTTGGGATCTCAGGGGTTCGAAACAGTCTGCTCGCCTCAGCTTTTGCCCGTTGGGTCGAATTGCCCTGTATGGTCGATTCCTTGGAATCCTCTTGGTTTCCTGGAACGACATCTTGTGCATTTCCAACCACCATGCCCGGTAGGCCAACACCCCATAAAGATGAGAAAAGAATTGCAGAAAGGACCGAGGTTCGAGCTAAGCGGTGTATCCGGAAAGAGAGTGTCATGGATTGCGATAAAGTTATTTGAAAGGGTGGGGTAGGAATGATAAATTTGGAAAAAAGTTCGGCCAAGCCTTGAAAAAACCTAAGGCCTGCTAGACTCAGCCGAAATCCATCTTACATTAATTAAAGGAGGCTTGTTTCCCCTTTTACTTATTCTTACGTGTCTTTTTCTCACTTTCGGAGG
>Ga0255127_1001257_pt1 | contig 10408 bp, 14 predicted proteins | sample Law_Miss_RepB_8d_FD_188555 | JGI IMG/M metagenome (GOLD analysis project Ga0255127, IMG submission 188555) | Freshwater microbial communities from St. Lawrence River, New York, United States - Law_Miss_RepB_8d | ecosystem: Environmental > Aquatic > Freshwater > River | place: USA: New York...
ATTCAGTGTCTTCTTGAAAATCAGCTACGGATGATTGGCTTGTAAGAAATTTCTGAAAATATTTTTTTGTGTCGCCACATGTTTTTTTCTTGTATATAATTAAAAAATAACTACAATATAGTTATGAAAAACATAACCTTTGAGTGGGATGAGAAGAAAGCTTTGTTGAATCTTAAAAAACATAAGGTTTCGTTTGAAGAGGCTAAGTCTGCTTTTTATGATGACTGGGCCAGGCTGATGACTGATCCTGATCACTCTGAACGAGAGCGAAGATATATTTTGTTGGGATTGAGCAAAATTGCCAGATTAATTATCGTGTGCCACTGCTATAGATCGTACGATAGTGTGATTAGGATCATTTCCGCTAGAAAGGCAACAACTTCGGAAGCAAACTTTTATCCATAAAGGTGAATATATGCGTAAGAACTACGACTTCTCTGGGGCTAAGAAAAATAGTTATGCAGCTGCGCTTAAAAAACAAATAACTATTCGACTTGATGAGGACTCAATTTCATACTTCAAGGGAATCTCTGAAGAAGTTGGAATACCTTATCAGAGCTTGATTAATTTGTACCTCAGAGATTGTGCAACGTCTAATCGAAAATTAAATCTTAAGTGGGCTTAATTATTTCAGCTCTTTGAGAGCACTTTCGAATGATTCGATGTCTGCAAAACTCTTGTAGACTGAGGCAAAGCGGATGTAGGCGACTTTATCAAGGCGCTTGAGTTCGCGCATCACCAGTTCACCAACTCGATCGCTGGCAATTTCTTTTTCGCCGGTAGCTAGTAAGCGCTCTTCGATATTTCTGATCGCTTCTTCAACGGCTTCTGCGGAAACAGGGCGCTTACGCAGTGCAATGCCCATCGAGTCAACAATCTTGCTGCGATTGTATTCAACGCGACTGGCATTCTTTTTAACAATGGCTGGGAGTGCCAATTCAGGACGCTCATACGTTGTAAAACGTTTATCGCACTTTTCGCAACGACGACGTCGTTTAATGACGTCGCCTTCCTCTGATACGCGAGTGTCTAGAACTTGTGTATCTGAGTGTTTGCAAAAAGGACAATGCATGAGCTTCTTTTATTCCCTGGATCAGTTGCTGTAAACAGGGAAGCGTTTGGTGAGAGCTGATACCTGCTCACGAACTTTGGCAATGTTGGCAGCGTCGTTAGGATTATCTAGAACATCGGCAATCCAGTTCGCCACTTGAATCGCTTCAGCTTCTTTGAAGCCACGGGTTGTCATTGCTGGTGAGCCCAAACGAATACCGCTTGTCACAAATGGTTTTTCAGGATCGTTAGGGATCGCATTTTTGTTACATGTGATGTGCGCTTCGCCTAAAACACGTTCAGCTTCTTTGCCAGTGATTTTCTTAGCACGAAGATCCACCAACATCACGTGTGATTGTGTTCCTGAAGAAACGATGCGCAAGCCGCGCTTGATCAATGTTTGTGCCATTGCATTGGCGTTCACCAATACTTGCTTTTGGTACTCTTTAAAGCTTGGCTCTAAAGCTTCTTTGAAAGCGACTGCTTTAGCAGCAATCACGTGCATCAATGGACCACCTTGTAAGCCAGGGAAGATGGCTGAGTTAATGGCTTTCTCGTGCTCGGCTTTCATCAAAATGATGCCGCCACGAGGACCGCGCAAACTCTTGTGCGTTGTAGATGTCACGATGTCTGCGTGAGGCACTGGGTTTGGATAAACGCCCGCAGCAATTAATCCAGAGTAGTGGGCCATATCCACCAAGAAAATCGCGCCCACTTCTTTAGCAACTTTGGCAAAACGCTCAAAGTCGATATGCAATGAATAAGCCGATGCACCAGCAATGATTAATTTTGGTTTGTGCTCACGCGCTAAACGCTCCATCGCGTCGTAGTCGATTTCTTCGCGAGCATTCAAGCCATAAGAAATGGCATTGAACCACTTGCCGCTCATATTAAGAGCCATGCCGTGAGTCAAGTGACCACCTTCGGCCAAGCTCATGCCTAGAATCGTGTCACCAGGCTTCAAAAATGCCAAAAACACCGCTTCGTTGGCAGATGCGCCACAGTGAGGTTGAACGTTGGCTGCTTCAGCGCCATAAATCTGTTTCAAACGATCAATCGCCAATTGTTCGGCAACGTCTACATACTCGCAGCCACCGTAATAACGCTTGCCTGGGTAGCCTTCAGCATACTTATTGGTTAATTGAGAGCCTTGAGCCTCTAAAACCGCTGGAGAGGTGTAATTTTCTGAGGCAATCAGTTCGATATGGTCTTCTTGACGCTTGTTTTCGGCTTGGATGGCATCCCACAATGCGGGATCAGTTTTGGCCAATGTTTGACTGCGTTGGAACATGATGAGGGCTTTCTATGAGGATCAAGTAATTTGTCGCTAGCATACGCTAAACTCTGCAGACCTAAATGATACAAAAAAACCAGTAAGGAGACCAAAAATGACTAAGTTGACAGTATTAGTGACAGGTGCCACCGCAGGCTTTGGCCAAGCGATCGCCAAGCGTTATTTGGCTGAAGGCCATAAAGTAGTTGCGGCAGGGCGTCGCGCAGACCGCCTAGAAGCCTTAAAAAAATCTTTGCCAGCCGATCAGCAAGCCCGTTTACACACTGAAATTTTGGATGTGACCAATAAAGACATGGTTTTTGCATTGCCCGCAAAACTACCAAAAGACTTTGCAGGGGTGAATGTTTTGGTGAATAACGCTGGTTTGGCTCTTGGTTTAGAGCCGGCTCAACGAGTTGATTTAGATGATTGGGAGCAGATGGTTGATACCAATATCAAAGGTTTGATGTACATGACACGCGCATTTTTGCCAGGCATGGTCGAGCGCGGCGCAGGCCATGTGTTCAATTTGGGCTCGATTGCTGGTCGTTACCCTTATCCAGGTGGCAACGTTTACGGTGGCACAAAAGCATTTGTGCGCCAATTTAGCTTGAATCTCAAGTCTGATTTATTGGGTACACCTGTGCGCGTGACGGATGTATCACCAGGATTATGTTCCGGCACAGAGTTTTCAAACGTGCGTTTCAAAGGCGATGATGAAAAAGCATCAAAAGTCTATGACGGCGTCCAAGCTTTGACCGCGACTGATATCGCTGAATCAGTTTATTGGGCATCAACATTGCCAGCGCATGTGAACATCAACGTCATTGAAATGATGCCAGCGTGTCAAGCCTCTGGTCCTTTGGCTGTTCATCGCAAGTAATTAAACGGATCACTACATTTAACCCTAAGCTCAACCCTACGGAAATTAACGCTCATGCAAGCCACTCAAGATTTATCAATTCTGTCCTTGATTCTGAACGCCAGTATTTTGGTGCAATTGGTCATGTTGTTATTGGTCGGTCTGTCAGTGGCCTCATGGACAATTATTTTTAGAAAAGGTATGGCTCTTAAAGCGGTTCGTCAAGAAACGGAACGTTTCGAAAGAGACTTTTGGTCGGGTGGTGATTTGAATACTTTGCTTCAAGGTGCTATGCGCAATAAAGACCAATCAGCCAGTCTTGAACGCATCTTTGAAAGCGGCATGCAAGAGTTTTTAAAAGGTAAAGAGATTGATGGGGCGCGTCGCGCCATGAAAGCTGCTTACCAGCGTGAGATGGATACATTAGAGGCAAACTTACCTTTCTTGGCTTCGGTTGGTTCTGTATCACCCTACATTGGTTTGTTCGGAACAGTGTGGGGCATCATGAACTCATTCCGAGGTTTGGCCAATGTGCAACAAGCCACTTTGGCCAGCGTTGCTCCTGGTATTGCTGAAGCACTGGTTGCCACTGCAATTGGTTTATTTGCGGCGATTCCTGCGGTGGTCGCCTACAACCGCAACGCTGCTGATATTGATCGCTTATCGATTCGTTTTGAAACTTTCATTGAAGAGTTTTCAAATATTTTGCAGCGTCAACAGCAAGTTCGTTAAACGGAGATTGCTCATTCATGGCTAGTATCTCTAGAAATTCTGGTAGACGTCGGCGCGCAATGGCTGACATCAACGTGGTGCCATACATTGATGTGATGTTGGTGTTATTGGTGATCTTCATGGTCACAACTCCAATGGTCAATCCAGGTATTGTCAGTTTGCCAACAGTGGGTGGTGCACAAGTGCAACCAATGCCACCGGTCTTGATCAATATTTCTGCGGAAGAGGTTATCTTGATCAAGAGTGAAGGTAAGGCAGATAAAACCGTCACAAGAGCTGAGCTTGGTGCGTTTGCTCGTGAGCGCGCTGAATTAACACCTGATCAACCCATGGTGATTGCTGCCGATAAATCCATTAAATATGAGATTGTGATGGACGTGATGGCGCGCTTAAAAGAGAACGGTATCAAGCGCGTAGGGTTGGCAGTTAAGAGCAACTGAGACATCACTGAGAGATGAATTGAGCGCAGCAGCATTTCCAATGAATCAATTTAGAAACCGAATTCAGGCAGAACCTGGAACCGGCAAAGCTTTTGTCTGGGCTTTGGGGATGCATCTTTTATTGTTTGGATTTTTAACCTTTGGTTTGAGTTGGAAAAGTCAAACGCCGGCTGGTCTTGAGGCAGAGATTTGGGACAATGTTCCAGTCATCAAAAGTGCTCCAGCAAATATTGATCCAAAGATCGATGCTGATGAAAAAGCCGACATTGCTTTAAAAAAGAAAAAAGAAGCAGTGAAAAAGCCTGAGCCTAAAGAAGAGGTCAAGGCGGCTAAAAAAGTTGATCCAAAAGAGCTACAAAAACAAAAAGCTGAACAAGAAAAATTAGCCAAACAAAAACAAGAGCAAGCCAAAGCAAAGGCTAAAGCTGATGCTGAGCGCAAAGAGGCTTTGGCACAAGAAAAAGCGCGCTCTGATCAATTGGCTCGCTTGAGATCCGCTGCTGGCAAAGAAGGCGCTGCGGGTGGTCGAGGCGGTGTGGTTGGTGATGGTGTGGGTGGTGGCGGTAATGCCAAGCCTGGCTATGCAGATAAAGTACGTAAAAAGATCTTGCCTTTGATTGTGTTCAATCCATCTTTGGTGGCGGGCAATCCAGCGGTAGAGGTTGGCGTAGAGTTGGCGCCTGATGGCACAATCATGAATAGAAAAGTTTTAAAAAGCAGCGGTGATGCTGCTTGGGATCGCGCTGTTTTAAGAGCTGTTGATGATGCTCAAACCTTGCCTAAAGATGATGATGGCAAAGTGCCTAAACAAATACGATTGACCTTTAAACCCAAAGATTAAATAGATTGATGAGATTGGTGAAGCAATGATGAAGACAACTCTGACCAAGAACTTTTTGATGATATTTGCTTTGATGGCATTTTCAGTTGGTGTCAAAGCGCAAATGAATATTGAAATCACGGGTGTGGGTCAGTCACTATTTCCAGTTGCTGTGATGCGCTTTGTTGGTGAAAATCAATTGCCAGTCAAAGTAACAGATGTGGTTCGTTCTAATTTGACTCGTAGTGGAGCGATTCGAAATGTCGAGAGTGGCTCTGCTGAGCTTGGGTGGGATATCAATCCTGACTACAAATCATGGTCTGCGCGTGGAGCTGATGCCTTAGCGGTTGGTAATGTCACAAAGTTGTCAGATGGTCGATTTGAGATTCGTTATCGTTTATTTGATATTCGCAAAGGCGAAAGCTTGGGTGGTCTGGTTGTCACAGTGGGCGTTGAAGATTTGCGTTTGGCAGGTCACAAGATTGCGGATGACATCATTCAGAAGATTTTGGGTGAGCGCGGTATTTTTTCAACACGCTTATCGTATGTGATTCGCTCTGGTAAGAGTCATCGCCTGGTGATCTCTGACTCTGATGGTGAAAACGCCAAGCCGGCATTAGCAAGTAATGAGCCCATCATTTCGCCTAACTGGTCACCCGATGGCAAAAAAGTGGCCTACGTTTCTTTTGAAGCGCGCAAGCCAGTGATTTACGTTCATGAGTTAGCAACTGGGCGCCGCACGATTCTTTCTAATCAGAAGGGCAATAACAGTGCGCCTTCTTGGTCAGTGGATGGCAGTCAATTAGCGATGGCCCTATCAAAAGATGGCAATACCCAGGTTTATAAAATTAATGCCAATGGCACTGGCTTGCAACGTTTGACCAGAGGTTCATCCATTGACACCGAGCCACAGTGGTCACCAGATGGTAAGTCTATTTATTTCACGAGTGATCGTGGTGGTAGCCCTCAGATTTATAGAATGTCGACTGCTGGCGAATCATCTGGCACTGCGCAAAGAGTGACTTTTAAACATTCTTTTGTGACAAGCCCGCGTTTATCGCCAGATGGTAAATATTTAGCTTATGTCGCTCGTGTGTCTGGTGCTTATCGGTTGCATCTTCAAGATTTGGCTACTGGAGAGGTCACACCTTTGAGTGATGGCACCAGAGATGAAACTCCCACATTTGCTGCCAATGGACGTTACATTCTGTTTGCCACTCGCGCAGCAGGTAAGCCAGTGTTGATGGCGGTATCGATTGACGGTAAAAACAAGCAAACCTTGAGTTTGCCGGGCGCTGATATTCGAGAGCCTGCTTGGGGCCCATTCATGGATTAATACTCCAAAAAGCACTGAATTCATCTTAATTTGGTACGATAGGGGCTTAATTCATTGAATTAAGCCTTTTTTGATGAAAATGAATAAACAAAATTTAAATACATAAAACAAAAAGACACACAGATTAATCAACATTTATTTTGGAGAAAATCATGAAACAATTTTCAATGGCTCGTCGTGCAACATTGTTGTTGTCAGTAGCTTTGTTAACAGCTTGCGCATCTGGCGTGAAGTTAGATGACGTTGATGGTAAGGGCGGCACAGATTACAGCTCACAACCATGGAACGATCCTAAGAGCCCATTATTCAAGCGCAGCGTTTATTTTGACTTTGATAGCTACGCTGTTAAAGCTGAATATCAAGCAACCTTGCAAGCGCACGCTAATTATTTGAAAGCCAACAAAGATCGCAAGATCAAAATTGAAGGCAATACAGATGAGCGCGGTACAACTGAATACAACTTGGCTTTGGGTCAACGTCGTTCAGAAGCCGTGCGTAAATCATTGTCATTGCTAGGTGTTCCTGATTCACAGATGGAAGCAGTGAGCTTTGGTAAAGAAAAGCCAAAGGCACAGGGTAGCAATGAGGCAGCTTGGCAAGAAAATCGCCGTGCTGACATCGCTTATTAATCGATTTAAATTGATTTAAGAAAAGAATACTCATGCAGCAATCAAAGTGCTTTAGTTTTCTGCACAATTCAACAGCGGCTTTGGCCGCTGTTGTTTTTGTTAGCTTATCTTTTGTTTCTCCATCTAGCTTTGCTTTCTTAGAGGATGGTGAAGCGAGACGAGCAATTTTAGATTTAAGAACACAACTTTCGGCCAGTCAGAAAGCCCAGGTGGAGCTTCAGGGTCTTCTTGATGAGCTGAATCAAGAGACTGCTAAGTTACGTGGTCGTTCAGAGGTCTTGGAAAAGCAAGTTGAAGAGTTAACTGCGCAACAAAAAACTTTTTATCAAGATCTGAATGAGCGGATGCGAAAATTTGAGCCTCAAGAGATCGAGATTGAGGGTGTTCAGGGCAAAGTTCAGCCTGGTGAAAAAGAAGCTTATGACGCTGCTTTGAAGGCTTTTCAGGATGGTAATTTGAAGAAAGCTGATACAGGGTTTCAGGCTTTTGTTAAAAAATACCCAAACAGCCCCTATTGGCCATTGGCTCAATTCTGGTTAGGTAATTCTGAGTACGCACAAAAAGACTATAAGTCAGCGATTGCAACGCTCCAATCAATGGTGAAGCGCTATCCTTTGCATGGACGTGTGCCTGATGCATTGTTAACTTTGGCCAATAGTCAGATTGAGGCTGGTCAGAAACCTGCCGGCAAAAAGACCTTAGAAAACTTAATTGCCAAGCATCCAGATGCTGAGGCTGCTGATTTGGCGAAGCAGGCACTCAAGCGCTTGAAGTAATCGAAGATCGTATGCCCGTTAATTTTGAGATGATGCATGCCAGGAAGCCGAATGCTCCCGCCGTTGTTTTGTTATCAGGTGGATTGGATTCGGCAACGGTTTTAGCGATTGCAAAAAAACTTGGTTACGCTGTTCACGCCCTGTCATTTCGTTACGGTCAGAGACATTCTTCTGAGTTGGATGCTGCGACAAGAGTGGCAAAGTCTTTGGGCGCAGTTGAGCATCAAATCATCGATTTAGATCTGCGCCGCTTTGTGGGTGGTTCTGCTTTGACAGATGATGCCTACGATGTTCCAACCAGTCCGGGCGCCAACAATGAAATACCTATCACCTATGTTCCTGCGCGCAACACCATCATGCTCTCAGTGGCCTTGGGTTGGGCTGAAGCTTTGGGTGGTTTAGATATTTTCTTTGGCGCTAATGCGGTTGATTACTCTGGCTACCCAGATTGTCGCCCTGATTACGTGAAGTCTTTTGAAGCAACGGCCAATTTGGCCACCAAGGTGGGTGTTGAGTCTCATCAAGAGTCCACGCGCTTCAGAGTTCACGCCCCCATCATTCAGATGAGCAAGGCGCAAATCATTGAAACAGGTATGTCATTGGGTGTGGATTTTTCGCAAACGGTGTCTTGTTATCAGGCCAATGCTGAGGGCTTGGCTTGCGGTCAATGTGAATCATGCCGCCTTCGCAAAGAAGGTTTCCAGTCGGCGGGCATTCCGGACCCTACTCACTACTTGTGAAGATTTGGACAGTAGAGCGAAATATAGAAATAAAAAAAGAATGTAAAAAGTAAAAAAGTAAAAAGAAAAAGCCGGTCAAGCTAATGCTTCACCGGCTTTTTTATTAAGGCTTTTTAATTTACTTCAATGCAGCAAAAACGCTCGCTGTGATGGCATCGACTGAACCAGTGCCTTCAATTTTGCGATAGGCAGGAGCTGAAACTTTGGCTGCCGGATCACCATTCTTAGACCAGCCAGAGTAGTACTCAACCAATGGTCGGGTTTGAGCGTCATAAACATCTAAACGCTTTTTAACTGTTTCTTCTTTGTCATCTTCGCGCTGAATCAAGTCTTCACCTGTTTCATCATCCTTGCCAGCCACTTTTGGCGGGTTGAATGTGACATGGTAAGTACGGCCTGAAGCAACGTGCACGCGACGACCACTCATGCGATCAATGATGGCACTAAAAGGCACGTCGATTTCAAGAACGTAATCAATTGGCACGCCCGCATCTTTCATCGCTTGAGCTTGAGGAATGGTGCGTGGGAAACCATCAAAGAGATAGCCTTTGGCACAATCAGCTTGAGTTAGGCGGTCTTTAACAAGACCAATGATGATTTCATCAGAAACCAAACCACCAGAATCCATGACTTTTTTAGCTTCAATGCCCAGCGGTGTACCTGCTTTGACGGCTGCACGGAGCATGTCACCAGTAGAAATTTGGGGAATGCCAAACTTCTCACATATAAATTTAGCCTGCGTGCCTTTTCCAGCGCCTGGTGCGCCCAATAGGATCAATCGCATGGTTAACTCCCTTTTATTATTGAATCAGGTAATGCAAAATTTAAAAAAGTATAAGAGTAGGCTGATTGTTTGACAGCTTGCTGACTCTTTCTAATATCTGGGAGATTTTCCCATTATTTGCCTTTGATGGCTAATTTTTAAGCCTAGGATTTACCCAGGGCATTAAAAACTTGGCGAACCCGCTCTAAATCCTCAGCTGTATCAACGCCGGGGGGCGGAGCCTCATCAGTTAGTAAAACTTGTATAGCGTGACCATGCCAGAGGGCTCTGAGCTGTTCTAAAGCTTCAGCTTCCTCAATGGGGGCTGGAGGAAGCTGAGAGAATTTCTTTAAAAAGCTGGCTCGATAAGCGTACATCCCAATATGCCGATAGCACTGCGCTTGGTGTTGCTCAGGATTGCGACTAAATGGAATGGCGGAGCGGGAAAAATAAAGTGCCTGATGAGACTGGTTCATGACCACTTTCACCACATTGGGATTGTTCACTTCGCTAAGATCATGAATCGCTAAGGCTGTGGTTGCAATCGATGCTTGAGGGTGTTGCGAGAGTGTTTTTGCAACATCAGTGATCAAGTCAGGGGGTATTAATGGTTCATCACCTTGCACGTTGACAATGATTTCATCATCTTGCAAATTGAGTTTGCTGACCACTTCACTCAAGCGATCAGTGCCTGTTGGATGATCTTTGCTGGTGAGCATCACCTCTAAGCCATGCGCTTTACAGACGTCAAAAATACTTTGATCATCCACCGCAATCACCACGCGTGAGGCCCCAGACATCAGTGCACGCTCGGCCACTCTGACCACCATGGGCTTGCCAGCAATATCAGCCAATGGTTTGTTGGGTAAGCGAGTCGAGGCTAAGCGCGCCGGAATCACAACCAAGAATGGGGTGTTGAGCTTCATTGAGTTTTGCTCATTTGGTTTTATTTAGAAGCGTTCAGTTCGCGTGCTTCATTCACTAGCA
>Ga0255127_1001259_pt1 | contig 10397 bp, 6 predicted proteins | sample Law_Miss_RepB_8d_FD_188555 | JGI IMG/M metagenome (GOLD analysis project Ga0255127, IMG submission 188555) | Freshwater microbial communities from St. Lawrence River, New York, United States - Law_Miss_RepB_8d | ecosystem: Environmental > Aquatic > Freshwater > River | place: USA: New York...
ACTGTGATCTTACTCCTCCAGTCTTAGTCTCCCTTGCAAAACGCGAAGAAGAAATCTATCGCCCCGGTGAAAAAGAACCGCTGCGACTCGGACGTGATTCCTTCGCACTGCGTTTGCTTCAGTATGTTCGCGACGAAGCCCACCGGTTCGCTCAACACTATCACCACATCCTTCGCAAAAAAAATACTTTCGAAAACTCCGCCTCGCCAAAACCGCAAAATCGCTCTTCGTCGAAACGCCGTTCGCAAGCAAGCAACTCGCAAGCAACCGGCGCTTCACCTGTCGACGGAACTTCAGTCTCCCCCAAACCTATCAGCAATGGCCAGATCGATCCCTTAACGCCTCCAACGCCCCCGACTGCAACCTAAACCGCGACTCGAAACAACCCGCTTGCCCCTCCTCGGTTGCTTCGTAATGTCGCACGAAATTCCTTGCAGTTGTCCCTTCAATCCAGTTCTCTTGAACCGTTCAACACGTTAGCTTCAAGCGTCTCGGGGATCACCGCAAAGTTAAGATGAAACAAGGCAACGAAGCAACGGGACACCAGAAAACAATGAACGCAGCCAATGAATCCAATTTGGTACTTCCTTTCGATTGCCCGAACGCAGCGCTCGATAAGTGGATTCGGAAAATGGCCGCGATATGCCAACCCGATGAAATCGTCCTCTGCGATGGAAGCGAACAAGAGTGGGATCGCTTGACCGAACAACTCGTTCAAAGCGGAACATTGGTGCGACTCAATGAGACATTGCACCCGAATTCATTTCTCGCCCGAAGCAATCCTTCAGATACCGCTCGGGTCGAAGACCGGACATTCATATGCTCCCTACGCGAGAAAGATGCCGGACCGACGAATAATTGGAAACAGCCCGATGCAATGCGGGCTTTGCTGAAAGAGAAATTCCAAGGATCCATGCGAGGGCGAACGATGTATGTGGTTCCCTTTTGCATGGGACCACTCGATAGCCCGCTCGCTCTCGTCGGTGTGGAATTAACAGACTCTCCTTATGTGGTGATCAACATGAAGATCATGTGTCACATGGGGCAAAAAGTCTTTCACAAGCTCGGAGCGCACGGCGCATTTATTCCGTGCTTGCATTCCGTCGGTAGCCCATTGGAATCCAATCAAGCCGATGTACCTTGGCCTTGCAACGACGAGAAATACATCGTGCACTTCCCCGAGTCGCGCGAAGTCTGGTCCTTCGGTAGCGGATACGGCGGAAACGCTTTGCTTGGAAAGAAATGTGTCGCCCTACGGATCGCCAGTTCGATCGCTCGCGATCACGGCTGGATGGCTGAACACATGCTGATCATGGGACTTGAAAACCCCGAAGGCAACAAAACATATCTGACCGCCGCATTCCCAAGCGCTTGCGGTAAAACAAACCTAGCCATGATCATTCCTCCCGATGGGTATGTCCAAGCCGGATGGAAGACCACTCTCGTCGGCGACGATATCGCTTGGCTCTGGCCTGGCAAGTCAGGAAAACTTCATGCGATCAACCCAGAGACAGGATTTTTCGGTGTAGCTCCGGGAACTTCTTGGCAATCCAACCCCGGTGCGATGCATGCTCTCTCGAAAAACACCATCTTCACCAACGTCGCATTGAGCGACGAAGGTGGTGTCTGGTGGGAAGGCCTCAGCGCACCGCCGAAGCATCTGATCGACTGGACAGGGCAAGATTGGACACCCGATTGCGGACGACTCGCCGCTCATCCGAACTCGCGATTCACCGCCCCGGCGAACCAGTGCCCAAATATCGATCCGAATTGGCAAGACCCAGAAGGTGTACCCATCGATGCAATCATCTTCGGTGGCCGTCGGCCAAATACGATGCCTTTGGTTTTCCAAGCCTTTGACTGGACCCATGGCGTTTTCCTCGGAGCAACCCAAGGCTCCGAAACAACCGCCGCGGCAACCGGCCGAGTCGGAACCGTCCGACGCGACCCGATGGCGATGCTTCCTTTCTGCGGCTACAACATGGGCGATTACTTCGGCCATTGGCTCGATATGCGCAAACACATCAAACGACTTCCGCGAATCTTCCACGTTAACTGGTTCCGCAAAGACGCCGAAGGAAAGTTCTTGTGGCCAGGATTCCGCGAAAACCTCCGAGTCCTCGAATGGATCGTCAAACGATGCCAAGGCCGGATTCCCGGTCACGAAACCCCGATCGGCTGGACCCCCGACTGGGAGGATTTCTGCGTCGAGGGCCTCGATGGCTTCAGCGAAGCCCAATTCGATGCCGCCATGGAATTCCGCCGGGAGGACTTTTTGCAGGAAATCACCAGCCAAAATGAGTTTTTCTTGAAACTCTACCACTCCATGCCAAAGGAACTGCTCTGCCAGCACGAACTCCTCATGGCCCGAATGGCTTAACAGATTTCCCCGTTTTTCCACCTGCTTTCCCCCTGCGCAATTGACACCTACTCCCCTACCTCCCTACCATGGAGACGCCACGAACTGCTCGTCCGGTCCTCGGTGAGCGGCTCCCACGGCTAAACTATGCGTTCTACTGTTAACCGTTTCGTGTCTCACCCACCTACAGGGAGTTTATCTATGAAGAACTTGATCGCTGGCTTGTTCGCCGCGTTGGTTTCCTTTTCGGCTGTAACCGCTTACGCTGAAAAGATTGACTTCTCCAAAGTCAAGTGCTTGGTCTCCGGTGCTGCCGCTAAAGAAGCTAAGGCAAGCGACTGGAAAGAATGCAGCGTTTATTTCTGCTGCGATAACTGCAAAGGCAAGTTCGATGCAGACAAGAAGGCTATGGCTGCCAAGGCCAACCATCAATTGATCGCTACTTCGCAAGTCACCCAAAAGGCTTGCCCATTCTCCGGCGGAGAACTCAACAAGGATGCATCCGTTGAGTTCAAGGGAGCCAAGGTTTCCTTCTGCTGCAACAACTGCAAAGGCAAAGCCGAGAAGATGACCGACGACGAGAAGCTCGATAAGCTCTTCGGCGAAGGCGCTTACGAAAAGGCCAAGTTTGCTAAGGCCAAGTAATTCAGCCCCCCGGCTGATTACATTGCTCATTGCACTACGCTGCTAATTGCACTGCTCACAAATCTAAAAGCCGCCGAAGCATTTCGGCGGCTTTTTTCTTGGTACACCCATTGATTTCCCAAGGGTTGGCGCTGCATGTATCCCCTAATACACCTATAATTTGCAGTTCTTCTAATTCGAAAAACTTCCGCAGGCTTCCTGCGTTTGCATAACTCCGGATCAAGCTCGCTATGGCAGACTCCACTTCCTCGCAACTCTCCTCCAACCCTTCCGCAACACTCTCGGAAAGCAGTAGCGAGTCGAACGTACAACCTCAAGCCATCCGCGAAACCATCGAAAGCCTCGCGGTTGCTTTTATCCTCGCCCTGCTCTTTAAAGCCTTTGTCGCCGACGCTTTTATCATCCCCACCGGATCGATGGCGCCGACCCTCATGGGTGCACACAAAGATCTGCAATGCCCCGAATGCGGTTACAGCTACCAAAGTGGTGCAAGCTCCGAGTTCAACAACGTTACCGGCGTTCCCAACGGATCTGTAGTCACCGAAACCATATGCCCCCTCTGCCGATCGATCGATAAACTCGATAAGACCAACATCGCAAACCACCGCACCTTCCCCGGTGATCGAATTCTTGTCAGCAAACTCGCTTACGCTCTCGGAGAACCACAGCGTTGGCAAGTCATCGTTTTCAAATTCATCGAAGATGCAAAAACGAATTACATCAAACGATGCATCGGACTACCCGGTGAATCGATCAAGATTTGGCACGGAGATATCTTCACCAAGAAATCCTCGGAGCCTGAAGATCGCTTTACCATCGCCCGAAAACCCCCGAACGTTCTCAACGCAATGTTGCAGTCCGTTGCAGATTCGAATCACTTGAGTAAACCGGTTGTCCAAGGTCAGATCCCAGATAATTGGCAACCATCAGCAACATCACCAAACGCTTCTTGGTCGATCAAAATCGATAGCGATGGAAAAACCTCCAATTCCAAATGGAACGCATCGATCTCGAATGCTCCTTCCGGGCAACCGAACTTGCTTCGCTATCGACACAGAGTCCTCAGCCCAGAGGACAGAAGGCTCCTAGCGCAAGACCAACCCACAGCTATCGCTCGATTTAGCGATCCGAAATCGTTCCGATTGATCACCGACTTCACTGCATACAACGTCAACATCGGTGACAATCGACTCAACGAAAACCACATCGCTCACATCCCTGAATTCTTCTCAAAAATCGACGGCGATCATTGGGTCGGTGACCTCGCCGGAGAATGGACATTCAGCACCGCACCTGCAACCGAGTCCGTTCGATTACTACTCGTCGAAGGTGGAGTCGAATTCACTTGTGATATCGACCTTAAAAGCGGTCTGGCAACTGCCCAAGCACTCTACCAAGGACAAAAGCTAAACGTATTCGAATCTGCCAAGGGCCTCTCTGAGTCACTTCAAGCATCAACTTCAATACGTTCGGGATCCAAACACGTTGTGCGATATGCAAATGTCGACGATTCACTTCGACTATGGGTCGACGGCAAACTGATCGACTGGGGGAGCGGTGCATACAACATCCTCGCAGCACTTCCAACTTACAAACATCTGCCGACCCAACTCGATGATAACCCACTCGACGCAGCTCCATTGGGCTTTGGAGTCTCAGGTGGCTCGTGCAACGTCGATCGTGCCAGAGTCTTTCGGGACGTCTATTACATCGCAACGAATAACAGCCGCTTTATCGACACCCCGAACCACTTGCAAATCGACGACAAGACCTACCAGGATGTCATCGGCAATGACCCTTGGGATAACCCACGACACCAAGTCGTATTCGATCTTGGCGAAGACGATTATTTCCCGATGGGGGACAACACAGCAGCATCCTCCGACGCTCGTCTCTGGGCTGCACATGCACAGCCCGGACGACTGATGATCGGACGAGCCGTGATGGTATTCTGGCCCCATCCATGGAACTGGAACCGCATCCCCTTTGTCCCGAACTTCCAACGCATGGGACTAATTCGCTAACAGTCCAAGAACGACCCGCGGACTGCGAAGCAACTAAAGTATTTTCCGATCCTTGAATCATTGAGAACTGAACATGGATGTTCTGCGTGTGGAAAATCTCGAAAAGCGTTATGGACGTCGCAAAGTCGTACAAAATGTTTCGATGAGAGTTGGCCCCTCGGAAATCGTCGGCCTCCTAGGTCCCAACGGAGCAGGTAAATCAACTTCCTTTCGTATGACCTGCGGACTGGTACAACCCGACAATGGAAGGGTTTTCCTCGGCGAACAAGACGTCACTTATTGGCCGATGTTCATGCGAGCCCGCGAAGGGGGAATGGGATATCTCGCTCAAGAATCAAGCGTCTTCCGGAAACTAACCGTCGAGCAGAACATCTCGGCCATCCTAGAGATGCTCGGCCAATCGCGCAGCGAAAGACTTCGCCGCACCGATGAACTCCTTGAGCAACTTAGCATCAAACATATACGTAAATCGCGTGCTTCGAATCTATCGGGTGGAGAACGCCGGCGGCTTGAAATCGCTCGGTGCCTTGTTTCCAACCCGAAAATCATCATGCTCGATGAACCCTATGCGGGTATCGATCCCGTTACCGTCCAATCGATGCGTCCGATCATCAGCCAACTTCGCGATGCTGGCATCTCTATTCTCATCACCGATCACGATGCGGTCCAAGTCCTTAAAACGGTCGACCGTTGCTATGTGATCAATGCAGGCCAAGTTCTTTGCGAAGGTGATCCCGAGACAGTTCGAAGCAACGAGGATGTCGCTAAAATCTACCTCGGTGAACTTGCAAAGCTCGACCAACAATCCGAACCCTCAGCACCGAAACACAAGCGTATCGATCCACCCACAACCAATCCACCAACCCCCACGCCACCCAAAAAATCGATCCTCAATCGCGTCACCCTTCGACGCCGCGAAGACAACTGATACTCACTTCCATTCCCACTAAATGCATTTTCATGCGATCTGTAGCTCTTCTATCAATGATGTGTTGAAGAGCAACAGAAAGGATCAATCGTGCCAGCCCCATCCCAGCGGCCCGCTTATCTCGAAAGAATCTCTCGCTGGTTTCTCCTCCTGCTAGTTCTCGCCCTACCTGCTGTTCTATGGGGGGCCGCCCACATCAAAATCGGTTCCGCATCCGCCCACGCTTGGCTCCCCGAAGGACGACCCGAACGGGCACGCTACGAGGAATTTACGAAACACTTCGGCTCCGATCAGTTCCTCGTTGTCTCATGGCCAAATGCCTCGCTCAATGACGAACGACTCACCGCGATGGCACAAGCCATCAAACGTCTCGATACTGCATCGCCAGCACTGGTCGCTGAAATCCAAACCTCCAGCGAAATCCTCTCGGCACTTACCCAACCCCCACTGTCCCTCTCAGAAAACATCGCAAAAAGTCGACTTGAAGGCTCGCTCATAGGCTCCGATGGCACCGCTGCCATCTTCGTCCGATTCACCCCCACAGGGGTCTCACAACAAAGCCAGTCAATCGAACTTGTTCGCTCCGCCGCCGATAGCGTTTTGAACCTTCATCGCAACGATCTGAAAATGGTGGGATCTGTCTATGAAGCCTACGCGGTCGACCAAGCCGCAGGAGACAGCTTGAATCGCCTCGTTGTACCCTCAAGCTTGATGGGTGTTATTCTCGCTTGGTTGTGCTTGCGAAGTGTCCGAGGCGCATTCACGGTACTGCTGATCGCCGGCATCGGCCAATTGATCGCGATCGCACTCGTTGCGATGACCGGTGGCGAATTCAGCGCAGTGCTGATCGTATTGCCAACACTGGTGTTCATGCTCACCCTCTCGGCCGCAGTGCACTTCATGAATTACTACCATGATGTTGCCTATGCACATTCTGATCACCTCGGAGCTCGTGCAATCCTCCTCGGACTGAAACCAAGCGTACTAGCTACACTGACAACCTCTCTCGGGATGATCGCGCTTGCGACTAGTCAACTCGCTCCTGTTCGCACCTTCGGGATCTACTCAGCCTCATCCCTGTGTATCGCAGCCGTGGTTCTGATACTGGCTTTCCCAGCGGTCTCCGATCGGCTTTGCCGAAAGAAAGTATTGGCCGAAAAAGCTGCACAGCCCAACGCAGATAGTGACCCGTTAAACGAATCGCACATGAGCCCTCCCGTTGCTCCTTGGGCTACGAACTACGCCGCCTGGGTCAATCGTCACCATAAACCGATCTGCGCACTCGGACTCGTCCTCATCGGCGTAAGCTTCTACGGCCTGATGCACCTAAAATCATCGACCAAATTCGATGAGATGTTTCCTAAAGATTCTCAGACCGTCCAGTCCATGCAGTGGTTCGAAAACAACATCGGTCCCATCGCTTCGGTGGAAGTCCTGATGAAATTCCCAAGGTATCAATCAAACGCAGCCGAAGGCAATTTATTCGACCAAGCTACGCTGGTCGAACAAGTCACTAAAAGCCTTCGCTCCAATAGCGATATCGGCGGGGTCATGTCCGCAACGAGCTTCCTGCCAAAACTTCCTACCGGCGGACGCGTCCGGGATGTGACCAAACGAGCTGTCCTTCGAAATGAACTAGATAAACAACTTCCGAGCCTCGTCGAAAAAGGTTGGGTAGCACTCGACGAACAATCCACCATCTGGCGAGTGACCGCAAAAGTCTCCGCGCTATCGAAACTCGATTACGGACAACTAACCGAGTCCGTCCGGCAAACTATAGAACCGATCGAACAACAAGCCGACACGTTCAAGGCCGAATACACCGGTCTGTCGCCCATCATGCACGATACCCAACTAGCCCTCCTAGCGGACCTCGGCTCAAGCTTTTCGACCGCTTTTCTTCTGATCACTCCGATCATGATGCTCATCGCAAAAGGCATCCGACCAGGACTGCTGATCATGATCCCAAACATCCTTCCAGAAACCCTGGTCTTCGGAACGATGGCTTGGCTCGGCTATAGCATCGATATCGCGGGGATCCTGACCGCTAGCGTTGCGATGGGAATAGCCGTCAATGACACACTCCACTTCGTGAACTGGTACACCAACCGACTCGCGCTCGGAGACACTCGCGAAGAAGCCATCGCTGACGCATTCTCGAATTGCGGTAAAGCGATGGTTCATACCATGCTGATCAGTTGCTGCTCCATGCTCCCATTCCTCCTGGCGGAGTTTAACCCAACCCGCCAGTTCGCAACTCTGATGATCGCAATGATGAGCAGCTCAATCCTCGGTGACCTTGTGCTGCTCCCGGCCCTTCTGCTGAGCCCCCTAGGCAGGCCCAAGCGAGCCCCGCTCGAGGCCCCCAAAGCCCTCCTAGAGACTTAGCCCCCTCAGACATCTGAGCCCCTTTAGAGCCCCAGGCCTATAGGGTCGTGAGAATTATGGCTCGAAACCAGCTCCCGGACCACCAGCTCCCGGCCCACCAACTCCCGGTTGACCGAAACCAGGGCCAGGCTGACCACCCTGCCCCGGACGCCCCGGCTGAGCCGCACCCGGAGGTCCTCCAGCTCCCGGCCCACCAAATCCCGGCTGTGGCCCACCAGGCCCACCAAACCCTGGAGGTCCGCCGAAACCTGGAGGTCCACCAAATCCTGGAGGACCGCCGAAGCCCGGAGCACCGCCAGCACCACCCCCAGGACCCATCACTGCAAGCACCGGAGCAGCCATCCCTGCCAGTTCACCCAACGTTCGATCAAACTCCTCCTGGGACTTGGCATTCTTCAAGTTATTCAATGGAGCATTCAGAACAAATGCTACCGTCGTGAGAGCTTGCTGGACATCTTGCGGATTGATCAAATTGATCGAACTCTCTAACTGCTGCATCGTCGGATCAAAACTCTCGATCAACTCCTTCGGAATCCAACGACCTTGAAACCTGTTGAGAAACATCGTCGGTGTCTGTGTTGCAGGCCCCCCACCCACAACCAACTCCACCGCATCGCTCGTTAGCTCCTTTAGTACATATTTTGGAATCTCAGCTCCCTTCCTTTGTGTCTCCTCATACTGCAGCCTCGCCGGACTGTCAGGAGGCAGATGCATAATTATCTTCTTGGCCGACGCATTGACGTTCCGAAGATAGTTATCGAGCAAGCCACGCAGATCACCTTGCTGCAATCTCTTGCTATCGAACAACTCTTTCGCGATGACCTTATCAAGGAAATTCACTCCATCGGGATATCCTTCACGGATATTCGACACCATCTCGGGAGGAATCTGCAACACTTTGCTGTTGAGAATAAACGACTGCTGCTTGCGCAAGATCTCGATAAACGTGTTGCGCAGTCGGCGAATGGTATCGAAACTCTTGCTATCGATCCTCTTGGAAAATGACACTACCAAATTCTCAGTGCGACTCTGCATCGAACTCGGTAACGCATCCCAGAGAACGATTGTGTTCTCCAAAGAAAGTTCTTTAAGTACAAGAGTTACGAATTCGTCAGCCGAAAGACCATCGCTGAATTGAACCACCGGGGATGCTTGCGAACGAGTCGATGCACCCTCCTTCTCCTCTGCTCCACCCTCATCAACTGGCGTCCGCGATGGCTTAGTTGTCTTCGTCCCAGATGGCTTCGAAGCTCCAAACACATCATCAGCGGGCATATCATCAGACGGCTTCTCCTTCTTCGAGCTACCGCTACTCTTCGGACGATTCCCCGTTCCACCCTTCGACTTGGCTAAATCCAAACTCTCCGGACTCAGCCGCTCAAACGGGATCTTGATCTCTCTTCCATCAAGCCGCTTTAGTACGACCTGCTCACCTTCCAATCGAACGAACTCCGCGTCGACCTTGAACCGCCCCGTGTTGTCAGACCATTGATGGAATCGCTCTTGCCCAAATGCGGTGCAAGCACTCATCGCCATGGTGCTGAAACTTAAACCTAAAACAAATGCCACCACAGCTCGCTTGCGAGTGACTCCTCGCATTCGATCCCACTTACGAAACTGGCTCATCTCTGCCCTCTGTTCTGTGCCTTCTGTGTCGAAGTCGCAACCCACTGCCCAATCCGGAAAAAGTCTGCAAAATAAACGTTTAGAAAATCCTGCTTTTTCCCGGTTCCATTATCATAACGTCCGGTAGCCCCTTTTTTCTACCCATCAGTATTTTCCGCGTTATTTCTGAGCCTGCCTACTATGAATCTCTCTGCCATTCATCGCTCTTGCCTCCGCTTCCCTCGCTCCTTCCAAAATTTCCGATTCGCCGCTGGCCTGCTCGGGGGACTGCTGCTCTCAGATTGCCTTCTCCCGAACACTTCCTTTAGCCAACCACCCAGCAACCCCATCCCCAAACCAATCCCCGTCATCTTCGATACCGATATGGGGAACGATTGCGACGATGCCCTGGCCCTAGGTGTCATCCATGCCCTGGAATCGCGTGGCG
>Ga0255127_1001265_pt1 | contig 10353 bp, 8 predicted proteins | sample Law_Miss_RepB_8d_FD_188555 | JGI IMG/M metagenome (GOLD analysis project Ga0255127, IMG submission 188555) | Freshwater microbial communities from St. Lawrence River, New York, United States - Law_Miss_RepB_8d | ecosystem: Environmental > Aquatic > Freshwater > River | place: USA: New York...
TTGTTATGTATTTAGCGGCGACGGCGACCAATCAAGCCAGCCATGCCAAGAAGAGCAATTGCTCCAGGAGCAGGAGCAGAAAGCACAAATGCTCCACCCGCTGTGTTGCCAATGAATGTAGGAAGTTGTCGCCAATCTCCCCAATTATACTGTCCATTATCATCGGTGAACCAGAAGTCTTGAACATTCTGACCCTGCGACCAAACAAATTGATCGCCAGCAGAGTCATTGAGGTAAGCACCAATATTCATGTAATATGAACCAGCAGCGAGTTGAGTCACAAATGGTACATAAAATTCATAAACTGGTTCACCAAAGAAGTTGAATTCGCCTGTATCGACAACAGAAATGTTGCTGATGTTGATATTGGTTGAACTAACTGGCGAACTAAAGTCTGAACTCCACACAATAACTTGGAATCCAGTAATGTTTTCAATACCTTGACCATTGAATCCGTTGGATGAACCCCACCACTTCAATGAAGAAGTCGTGTATGAATCTTCAAGATCAAAACCTTGCGCTCCACTTTGTGCATAAGTGTATGAGCCACTTGACTTATATGCATCAGAGTAGAAGCCAACCGTGTCAACAACTGGATTGTTTACTACAATGAAATCTGCATTTGCTACTGAGCCACACGACACGGCTGCAACCAAACCAACGATAAAGTTTCTCATTCTGTCTCCTTTTTAGATATCACAGTCACCACCATGGTGTCTGATATGAACATTGTATCATACTTATGTAACTGTCAAGTGGTAAGATCAACAATTTCACACTTGTCGCCAGAGCAAGCAAATGTTTGTGAACTTGCTGTAGTGTCGGTCTTTTCATAATTCTTCAGCAGTGACCAATCTACATTTTTAGGCATTTCTACAAGCAAAGCAGTATATGCAATCTTGGTGCAGTCTTGGTAAGGGGCTTGTCTATAGTTGTGGTCGGAGTGCGGTAAGAAGGAAATGCCACTGATTTCATCGAAGTGCTTATACACGAATGCCCCAACATCCATCCACTCATGCTCACGCACGGTGATGGTGATCGATGGTTTGTGTTCACACCAGTGACGCTGATACTCAAGCCACAACTGAAGATGTTGAATTGCAGTAAGATCATTGCGGGTGATAGAACCCTCTGCCTTCATAGGGAACGAGAAGACCATTGTGTGGTCTGGCTTCATCACGCAAGGCTCTGCGGGGAATCCCATGTCGATCATCATCTGACATAGTGGATCCTTGCGATCCGCACGAACAGTACGAATGTAGTACTCACTGTGACGAGGATGAATACCTGATGCCGAATCGGTCAACTGAGACACCGTTCCACTTGGCTTAACACATGTAATAGCAGCAGCAGGATTGATTCCAATGTTTGCTGCCCAAGCCTTGTTTGTCTCTTGTGCTTGATTCCGCAATGTCGTGAGGATGTTTTCCAAGGAACCTTCTTCGCCACGCATCATCTTGTTGTCGAGAATGCCTGTGAGCGACACACCAAGGAGTGCCTCTTCCTCGCAGTTCTTCTGCCATGATGATGAAAGATATGGGAAATGGGTGAGCGATGCTTGCCATGTTCCAAGAATAGATGCAAGTTCGACCTTGCGACGCAATGACTCAAGCGTGTCTTCGGGACGAACAACAACTTCAGTGAGGTTGCAGAATTCGCAATCACGAAGAATGATTTCACTGCATGGATTCGTTCCAAACTCATAGTTCGGATCGCGGCGATCACCCAACTTTGCCACAGTCTTCTGTGCTGCTGCACGATTGAAGATTCCACGCTCTCCGCTCTTGGACTTGTAGAGGGAAACCCACTCGTCCATGAACACGCCGATCTCTGGCTTCTCCTTGTATGCAACTGAGTTGTTTGCAAGTGCGCGTTGTGGATTATCATTCCACCATGCACCTGTCTTTGCATCCCTCATTCGCTCATCTGTGAGATTTGAAAGGGAGATGAGAGCAGAACGTCGGACTCCTCCGACAACGACAATCTCCGCAATCTTACAGACGATATCATGGCATTCAATGCTAGTAAGTTTTCGTCCTGAGGCTCGTCTAAAGGTGTCAACGGTGAATCTAAACAGATCTTCCAATGGCTTTGGTCCGCTCGCACGACCTCCAAAAGTTTTAAGTCTTGCTCCCGCAGGGCGAATCTTTGACAAATCCCATTGGGGTACTTGACCTCCAATAAGAAGAGAGACGAGTTCCCTGAAAGCCTTTGCCCAACCCGCCTTCGAATCCTGCACCACAATCGTGGTATCCGAATCAGTGAATGCTTCAGCGATTGTAGGAAGTTTCTCGACATATTGCCTCTCCACGGAAAAGCCTACGCCTGTGCCGCACATCAATATGTAGAGAATTTCATCGAATGCACGGACACGGTTTACGGCAACATATGAACAGTTGTAGCCAGCAGTATTGTCTCGCTTGAGTGCTTCTCCTGCGGTCATAAGAGAACGCATGGAAGGCATGATCTCAAGGTTGAGGACAGCAGTCTTAAGTTCCTGGCGAAGTGCAGGATCAAGGTTGTATTTCCTATTGTTCGCAAGGTGTTCATCAAAGAACTTGAAGTAGCGTTCCACAGTCTCTTCCCATGTCTCTCGCCTACCCTCCTTTTCTAACCATCTTGAATAGCGTGAGATGAAAATAAAGTGTTGATATGGGGTAGGAAGCATTTGGAAAGAACTCATGTGAAACTGTACTCCTTGTGTTTTTGTTGTGCTGTCTATTTAGCGTCGAGCGATGGATATCGTACACCGAATCGATTTGGATTCAAGCATACTAAAATATTGTTTTATAGATTGTTTTTAGGATACCTCAAACGCTTATTGTGTTTGATTTTTGTGGTGTTGTGTCACTCAAAATATCCATCAAAAGAAACGCTTCCGCGCAACACCATCGTGTTGCCAGTCACGGTTCCAAATGGACGCACGATCAAATTAATGAAGTGACCCGTAGGAACCATGAGCGGAGATTCAAATGACATACTAAATCCCTGTTTATGGCTACCAGTCGCTTCAGTTGCCAAAAATCCATGACCACCGATTACAATGGATTTTCCCGATACAGTTGTTGCTGCATCTCCCGTGTTGGTTGCGGCAGCACTTGAGCCGACAGTGACAATGTATGATATGAAAATAGGGTTGGTTGAGGCTGCAACTGATGGAACAGTATCTCCAATGCGAACACCCGTGATGTATAGAGTTTTGCCTGGTCGCGTAACTAATGCTGCTGGATTCTGAAATGCAAATACTGGATAATCTGCATCAGATGCTAGAGTAGAGATAGCAGGAGATGTCCACAACCCACCCAAGTTGTTCAATGCTGGAGCAGATGTGGCAGTCCATGTACCAGCGGTACGAGCAGTTGCACTTGCAGGGTGTCCTGTAGAAGCAGAAGCGCGAGTCACCGTTGGTCCTGGCGTGTTTCCAATCTGTAGTTGGTATGCTCCAGCACCACTTCCTACCATTACATGTGACCAAGGCTTATCTGTGTTCTGATCGCCAAAGCCAACATTCACACACCCCACATTGATTTGTCGAACAGCCGATGGAACTGCTATATTCACCACTCGGAATGCGACAGGCAAACTCGACGCATTGGCAAACTGTGACTGCGATGATGGACACCGAATGCTTCCTACGAGTACATCATTGATCCAGAAGTTCACAATATTGTTGTCAGCCGTGATGAGGTAGTGGTTCATTTCTTCTGGCACATACGAGCCGTAACCATCTCGGGAAGGAACATTGCGTGTGTCTAATGTTATTTCTGTAATATCAATTGTGTTGCTTGTGATGATGCCCTTCAGTTGACCACCCGAAATGCGTCTGAAAAAGATTCCATCAAGCGGTTGTTGTGTGGCTTGTGCGGTAAGATACAACAATCCCCATTCGCTTATTGCATTCACCGCTAGAGGTCCACCTTCGGAAATCCACATATCCACATAGAGAGGATAAGTTCCGAATGTAGGAAAAGTTCTCCATGTTCTGACATAAGCCGCAGCACCGCTTGATATCATCGAAGCAATCGCAGCAGAATTGACCGTGAGAACTCCGTTAGCCTGTACAGAGCCTGTGGTTGTTGCAGCAGCACTGAACTGTGTGGTGAGCGGGGTGGTTCCTTCAAATGTTGCATTGAAGACAGTTTGGTCATACCCCACACGAACGCGATAATCATCAGAAGAATCAAAGCCTTTTAAACTCCGCGAACCAAGAATGCTTCCCGCATCTTTTTCTGTACTCAATTTGGCAAATCCAGCACTTATTCCAGTCTGTGGTGTCACCACCTTGAGTTGGTGATATGCATCTATATCCACTAAGTCAACCGAACTGTTTCCACCTGTAATCTTTACGCCCATCTTATAGTTCCTTCCAATCAGAGTACATCAATAGCAGCAAAAGAAAACTCAACTTGGGTCTTTACATACGCATATGCATCAGCAATGGTAAATCCCGATGGGAAAACTATTGGCATATCTGTGGGTTGCACTGTGTATGTAATCTGTCGTAACACTTCACACTCTCGCCCACGGGCAGTTTCATCATAATATCCATCTAGTCTTATAGTACAAGAACCATTGTTATTGAAAGTAACCGCAGCAATTTTCCAGTACAGAGCAGGAACACCATGAGGAGTTTGTACGATTTGTATGAGTGCCATTATTCAAAATATCCGTTTACTGCAAGGCTGCTTGTGACTACAAGAGTGTTGGATGCCACTGTTCCGAATGGACGCACTACAAAGTGGAAGTAGTGTCCTGATGGAACCATCAATGGAGAATTAAATTGCACTTCGAAACCAGGTTTGTAGTTTCCTACGACTTCAGTTGATAAAAACCCATGTCCACCCACTGTGATGGATTTTCCCGAAACGGTTGTTGCAGCATCTGCTGTACTTGTGGCAACCGCACTGCTGCCAACCATGACGATATACGATAGTAAAATGGCATTGGTCGAAGCCGCAGCAGAAACATATGCTTCCCCAACACGAATACCTGTGATGTATAAAGTTTTTCCAGGAAGTGTGGCAGTTCCTGCTGGATTCTGAAATGCAAACACTGGATAGTCAGCGTCTGAAGTAAGTGTGGATATCGCAGGAGATGTCCATAGACCACCAAGGTTATTGAGAGCAGGAGCAGTTGTTGCGGTCCATGTACCAGCAGCACGAGCAGTTCCGCTTGCAGGGTGTCCAAATGTTGAACCAGCACGGGTTACTGTTGGTCCTGGCGTATTGCCATTTGCGAACTGATATGATCCGTTGCCCAAACCACACAGAACATGCGCCCAAGGCTTGTTTGTATTCTGATCACCAAATCCAACATTCACATAACCAACGGAAAGTTGACGAGCAGGGGATGCTGTGCCAGTATTAACCACACGGAATCCAACAGGATTACCAGATGATGCAGAGAACTGTGCCTGTGCAGCAGGACATGGAATTTCAGCAACAAGCACATCATTAATCCAGAAGCGAACTATGTCATTGTGGAATACAAGCAGATAGTGATTGGATTCGGTTGGATCGAATGTACCAACACCGTCACGCGCAGGAACATTTGTCGTGGTAATGGTGACATCAGCAACATCTGTAGAGTTATTAGTAACGATTGCCTTTAAAGCACCACCAGAAGTACGGCGGAAGAAAATACCGTCAATGGGTTGCGCTGTGGCTTGTGCGGTAAGATACAACAATCCCCATTCGCTGACGGCGTTCGCGGCAGTGGGAGCCGTTTCACGAATCCACATGTCCACATAGGTTGGATAGGTTCCGAATGTTGAGAAATGTCTGTGTGAACGAATATAGGCAGCGTGTCCTGATGTGGTCGATGATCCGTTGTTTAGCACCATGAATCCGCTGGCTTGTGCAGTCGTCATCGATGAGAGCAACTGCGACCATGTGGTCGTGAGAATGGTGGTACCTTCAAAGGTTGTATTGAACATTGTCTGATCAATACCGACACGAAGACGATAGTCATCGGAGCATTCAGGAGGAATGACAGTACGAGTTCCCAATACATCACCGGAATCCACTTCCGTACTCAACTGGACAAATCCTGCGTTCTCCTCAGTCTGAGGAGTTACCACTTGCAATTCATATGTTGAACTCACATTTGCAAGACCAGCAGTATTATTTCCACCCTTAATATTAACGCCCATTGTTTCTCCTTTAGATTCCCAAGCACTCTATCTTGTATTTACCGTAAGTACCCTCTGGGGCATGACCGATGATATCAAAGCCCACTCCAGCCACTATGTTATTTATCTCAAATCGAACACCTTCAAGTATTGCATCTTCAGGATCGTGATCATTTGTTGTCATTCCAAGAATCTTGCAATTTATAAAAGTATCTGCTGCTACCCACGATTGACCAGTTATGGTCTTGATTGCATATGTCTCTTCTTTATGCAGGAGCATGACCGAACCTGTTACTTCGACAGGATCCCATAGACTTGCGGGTAACTTATCACCAAGTTTGGCAATAGTCAGACCAATTATATCTTCTGCCACATAACTTGTACCAGAAGTTGCCCCATAGAATGGTGGCTTCATCGTAACTGTGAGAAAATCCGCAACACCTGAAGGAAGAGGATCTGTCCTATACCAATCTGCTCCAGCGACAGTTCCCACAACCGCAATACTTTCCGTTGCATTCAACATTACAGCAGTAATGCCAACCAAGTTTTCTATTGTTTCTCTTGACGCAAAATCAATTGTGGGTGATCCAACTGAGGGGATGAACACATCAAACTGCAACTGATTTATTGCTGATGAGAAATCTATCGTGGTGATCGTTGATCCAGCCGCACCACCTCCACTACCACCACTTGCGGATATTGTTAGTGTGTTTCCGCTTGGAGTAATTGTAATATTTGTTCCTGCGGCAATTCCAACTGCACCCGTCAACCCATTCAAAGATGCAACGTAGTTTACGAATGTGACTGCACCTGTTTGTCCATTGAAAGATGTTACGCCAGTTGCGGCAGAACTACTAGAAACAGTACCCCAATAGAGTTGTCCACTTCCATTGGTGAACATTGCTTGACCGCTTGTACCATTTGCTGCGGGGAATGTGTATCCCCATGTCGATGGACCATAGATCTGATCGTAATCACCATCAGATATTTGTAATCCTTGTGTAACTAAAAATATTCTTTGGGATCCAGAGGAAAATAAATATGGAGAAGAACCACTATATTCAAAACCATACGCTGCGACTGTATTTGTATTCGTTCCATCTGTATTGAATATAGTACCCGTCGTAGCATCCAATTTAACTTGGTTTGGTGAAGAAGTAGCATCAAATGATCTTGCAGAAACTGTTCCAGATGATGGCACATATGACAATGGTGTTGTAACATTGTCAATCAATAGACTTTGTTCACCAGCAGTCGCAGCAAAAACAAGATAACGAGTAAAGTTACTATTCGTGCTGCCGAGCATTACTGTACTAGCACTCAAACCAGTAACAGCACCAGTTCTTCCATTGACCGAAGAAACATAATTTATAAACGAGATTGCTCCTGTAGAGCCATTGAACGAAGAAACATAGTCTGTTGGGATTGCACCAGTAGCACCTGTTGCACCTGTTGCGCCTGTGGCACCTGTGGCACCAGTAGCACCAGTAGCACCTGTGGCACCTGTTGCGCCTGTGGCACCTGTTGCGCCTGTTGCACCTGTTGCACCAGTAGCACCTGTCAGACCAATATCACCTGTTGCGCCTGTTGCACCTGTGGCACCTGTTGCGCCTGTTGCACCTGTTGCGCCTGTTGCACCAGTAGCACCTGTGGCACCAGTAGCACCTGTGGCACCAGTAGCACCTGTTGCGCCTGTTGCACCAGTAGCACCAGTAGCACCTGTTGCGCCTGTTGCACCAGTAGCACCTGTTGCGCCTGTTGCACCTGTGGCACCCCCACCACTTCCACTTGAGGAAATGGTGAATGTATTTCCGCTCTGGGTAATCGTTACATTGCTTCCTGCGGTAATTCCTATTGCACCAGTAAGACCATTGAACGAAATGACATAATTGGTTGGAATGGCTCCTGTTGGACCAGTGGCTCCCGTTGCTCCTGTTGGACCCGTAGCACCTGTCGAACCCGTTGCGCCAGTGGCACCTGTGGAACCAGAACCGCCACCACCACCCACTATTTGTATGGTTTCTCCAGTTGTACCACCAACATATAGAATGGCATCTGCCACATTCACGGCAAGTTCGCCGTATGTGAGTCCAGAGGGAACAACCCCCGCAGTTAAGCCTCTCTTGATCTTGATGGTAGTATCTGCCATTTTTATCCCTTATTTACATATTTATTTCTTCTAGAAGACACCACCATCAATCAAAGATGGCATTGATCCTGTAGCACCTGTGGCACCAGTTGCTCCTGTAGCACCTGTTGGTCCTTGCGGTCCAGTTGCCCCAAGATATCCTGTGGCGGTTGAAACTTTATCCCAAGCAGAACCATTCCAAACCCATGTGATGTTTCCGAACACATAGGTCTGATTGAGGGAGGGGCTGTTTGGGAAATTTATGGACATTTTAGACTAGTTCAAACCACGACATGTCTGCGGATATTTGAGTTCCACTCTCTATTGGAGACATAGTCAATACAAAGGTATCGCTAATTCCCCTCTGAGTTCTTCCGAGTTGAAAATTGAAGTTGTTGATGCTGGAGATATCAAAAGATCCACTACTGCTGATGTAACCCCCGATGATGTCGGTTCCTCCAACTACACCAGTTGCACCTGTGTTGTAATCTACATTTCCATTATAGTGGGTTTCCCATGTGCCACCCTGCAAGGTCGGGTTCAGAAGAATTCTATATTGCACAGTTTGCGGCTTGTTGTTTGTTCCTGGCTCAACAACAGCAGATATGTTGGATGGAATAATTACACTATCCAATCTTTGTGAATTCAATCGAAGTGCAATAATGGGATATTGAACTCCTGCTGTGGTGAGTGTGGCTAGAGTTGAACCAGATTTGGTGACATTGTATCTTCTGCTGAATCCTTCATATCCACCTTCGCTCATGACAGTGGTGCATATCTGATGCATTGTGCTTCCGCTTGCTTGGGCAGTCTTGTTCTCAAGTTCATATCGACATGGAAGAACTGCCGTTGTCATGTATGTCGTTGGGTGAACATTGTCATTGTGAAATGTATGCGCTATGACTGGTCTGCCATCCACAAAGAAGCCAGTCCTGACATCTCCAACACCAAGCCATTCTATGTCAGTCCAGAAGATGTTTCCCTTGGTGACATCGAATGTTCTTCCAGAAGCACCACTTCCATCGAACTTATCTCCGTTCCATGAAGACTGTTCGATCTTCGTGATTGTATTCAACGACTGACTTGCAAGGCATATGGATAGGGTCAATCCATCTTGTTGCAGATAGACTCCGTTTGCGGGAACACCGAATGTAGCACCACCAGAGATTCCAAAATATCCAACTCGCTGCAACAGCCCATCCTTTGGCGTATTCATTGTGAACGTGTTGATTATCAAAAGGGACTTTCCTGGCTGATATGCAAATACTCTCTTGGTTTCCCGAGTTACCTTGCTTCCTGCCGTGACATCAACTCCCATGAGAACGGCACTCTCGTTTATGGCAAATGTCGCAGTCCCACCAGTGACACCGAATGTATCCCACTTGTCGTTCATCTGATATCTGTGCTGACTGTCGAACAAAGTGTATGGTTGGGAAACCTTGAGGCGATTGAAACCATCCACCGCATTGCCAACAAACCCAACCTCGTTGTTGAAAAGATAACTCATATGATTCTCCATCCATTCCTGTAGATCATCTGAATGGCTCCGTTGTTCAGGTTCAGCACAGCACTGCTCTTGTTGTCTATCATTGCACCACAGGATCCCTGTATAGTGATCTGCCTGTGGACTCCATCGCCAGCATGACCGCTCTCGTCCTTCACAACCATTTCCTTGCCATTGACGATGTTGTAGGGAAGTATGACGGTCACAGGACCATTGTAACTAACACCGATGTAATAATCATTTCCCGTGGCATAATAGGTATTTCCCGTGACGGCAGTTGTGTTGTAAACTGCGTTCAATGCACCAGTGCCGATGAAATCAACCCAAATGATTCCCGAATCATCAGTCACGGCATGGTACAGAACACCAGCATCAGTATCGAACCACATGTCTCCAGCAGACATTCCCGTTGGAGCATTGTCTTGTTCGTAGAATCGAACCGTACCTGATCCACCACCTCCACCGCCAGTGATGTTGACAATGACACCACCACCAGCCTGTGTGACGCTGACTCCACTCCCACGGAAGTCTATGTCGTTGATGGTGGATCGAATGTACTTGCCATTCAACTTTACACCGACACCACCACCC
>Ga0255127_1001287_pt1 | contig 10187 bp, 8 predicted proteins | sample Law_Miss_RepB_8d_FD_188555 | JGI IMG/M metagenome (GOLD analysis project Ga0255127, IMG submission 188555) | Freshwater microbial communities from St. Lawrence River, New York, United States - Law_Miss_RepB_8d | ecosystem: Environmental > Aquatic > Freshwater > River | place: USA: New York...
GGTTGCATGCCCAGAGTGAATCGCCCCCTTCTTCGCCCTAATGCCGTTCGCCACTTGCAGGTGTTCATTGGTCATGGTGTGGCCAACTCGGTCACCCCCATGAGCATGGCTCGTGAGGATCACAAACTTCTTTACTCCGCGGGCTTGGATGTGTCCTTCAACAGCTACGCAACCAACCACCGGATTCACGAAAACATGCTCCGCGATGTCAACCGATGGGTGATTGACCGCATTCAAAAAATGGATGCCTAGGTCTGGCTAAGAGCTTGAATTCTAAATGATTTGAAAGGCGCACCTTAATCGGTGCGCCTTGATTGTTTTCCCACCTTGCTAGCAAAGCATAAGGCCGGCTTGGTATTATGAACAACGTCTTTAGTGCTTTGAAATAGTCCCGGCCTTTTGTGTTTGCGAGGTTTCTCTTGAGTTCGACCTCTCTAAACCCTTCTTGCCCATTTTGCCACCGGCTGTCCGATACCAACCGCGAACCTCCCGGTGAATTGGTTTGGTCTTTCCCTAACAGCATCGCGTTTCTGGGTCGGTGGCAACACTGGCAAGGATATGTGGTTCTTGTAAGCAGGCACCATTGTCGAGAGCCTATTCACCTGCAACCCGAAGAGCTGCTTGGCTTCACGCAAGAGATGTACCTACTGGCACGGGCAGTGGATAAGGCCTTCGCCCCCAATAAGCTCAACTACGAGTTGCTGGGTAACCAAGTGGAGCATCCCCACTGGCATATTTTCCCGCGTTATGCCAATGAGGCGGAACGGCTACAACCGGTTTGGGTCGTTATTTCCGCTGCCGAAACAGCATCGAACTGCAAGGAAGAAATAGCCATGCTTGAAGCGGGCGAATTGCAAAGAACTGAAATCTGCCACAAGCTGAAAACCACTCTGAAGCTCCTGAACGCGCCAAGGAATCCGGAGTAGCCATGGCAAATAAGGGGCAAAACCAAGTAAAAATCCGGCTTGCAACGCGTGGTTCACCTTTGGCCCTTTGGCAGGCTCACCATGTTTCGGGCCTGTTGCAATCCAAAGGAATTCAAAGCGAGCTGGTTCTGGTCCAAACCAGGGGCGATCAGGTTCAAGATAAACCGCTGAGCCAGATTGGCGGGGATGGCCTTTTTACCCGCGAGGTTCAGCACGCGGTACTGGATGGCCGAGCCGATGTGGCTGTGCACAGTCTGAAAGACCTACCAACCCTGCAAGATTCTCGTTTAAGCCTTGCGGCAATCCCCAAACGCGGGCCAAGGGGTGATGTTTGGCTTTCACCGCAATTCGGACAATTTCAGGAATTGCCTAAAGGGTCGGTTATTGCCACAGGAAGCCTGAGAAGGCGGGCTCAAATGCTGCACCAGCGGCCTGATTTGAAAATGGTTGGTCTAAGGGGAAACCTGGGAACCCGCTTAGGCATTTTGGAAAAGGGTAAAACTCCGGACGGATCCTGCAACCTTCATGGCATGGTTTTGGCTGAAGCCGGACTGGTTCGCCTTCAATTGGGTAGCCATATCCGCCATGCGATGGACCCAAGCTGGATGCTGCCGGCAGTGGGTCAGGGAGCACTGGGCCTCGAATGCCGTGCTAATGATTCATCAACCATGACAATCTTGGCTCAATTGAATGATGCGGAAACTCGTTGTGAGGTTCTGGCCGAGCGACGCATGCTGGCCGCTTTGGGAGGCGGCTGCCTGATTCCAATTGGCTGCCTCGCAATGATTGAAAATGGTGTGCTTCTACTCCGGGCAGCGGTTTTAGATCCGGATGGTAAGCGCCGGATTGCGGCTGAGAACCAAGGTCCAGACTCAAGCCCCGAAAAATTAGGGGAAGAGTTGGCAAATATTTTAATGAGCCAGGGTGCAGGGGAACTCCTTTCCCAAATCCCCCTAACCCAATCGCTAGAGGCCACCCCATGAGCAAGTTTCCGGCCCCTGAAATTTTGGCTCCAGCGGGGGACAGGGCATGCATGGAAGCAGCGATTTCCCAAGGGGCTGATGCAGTCTATTTCGGGTTGGAATCTTTCAACGCCAGGCACCGTGCCACCAACTTTTCCAGCAAGGATTTGCCAGAAATAATGGGTTGGCTGCACAAATCACGCGTCCGTGGTTATGTGGCCCTCAACACACTGGTTTTCAGCGATGAATTGGCGGCAGCGGAGGATCTACTCATTCGCATCGCCCGGGCAAAAGTCGATGCCGTGATCGTGCAAGATTGGGGCCTTGCCCGTTTGTGCCGAGAAGTGGCACCTAGTGTCGAAATCCACGCAAGCACCCAAATGACACTTTCAGAACCCCGCGGCCTCGCAATGGCTCGCGAGCTTGGCATCACCAGAGCTGTACTTCCCCGGGAACTTTCGGTGGAAGAGATTGCCAAGGTGGCCGCATCAATTGATTTGCCTTTGGAAATTTTTGTGCACGGAGCTCTTTGCGTCAGCTACAGCGGGCAGTGCCTGACTAGCGAGGCAATTGGTGGACGAAGCGCCAACCGTGGCCAGTGCGCCCAAGCTTGCCGACAACCCTACGAGATGTTTGTCGATGGAAAACCCCGCGAGCGTGCCGAAGGGCCTTACATCCTCAGCCCGCTGGACATGGCCACTCCCGAATTGATTCACAAACTTGCTGAATTGGGCGTGGCCAGCCTGAAAATTGAAGGGCGCCTCAAAGGCCCGGAATATGTTGCCACCACGGTAAAAACTTACCGACAAGCGGTTGAAGCCGCACGGGAAGGCAAAGCGTTCCACCCTACAGCAACCGATTGGCACGATTTAAATTTGGCCTACTCCCGTGGCTTTTCCAATGGTTTTTTGCCCGGACTGAATCACCAAACGCTTGTACCTGGCCGGCACCCTAAGGCGCGGGGAGTCCGATTGGGGCAAGTGTTAGGGCGTGACAAGCGTGCCATTTTGGCGCGCCTCGATTCCAGTTCTCTGCCCTTGGCAGCAAGGCTACAACCGGGTGACGGGGTTGTTCTGGACGAGGGTCACCCTGAAGGACGCGAAATTGGCGGCAGGGTATGGGCTATTCGGCCGGCCAACCGAGGCACCACAAAATTAGACGACATCGAATTTCTGATTTGGATCGATCTGGGTCCGGATGATTTGCCACCCAGGGAAATTTTACCGGGTGCGATATTGCACAAAACCGATGGGCCAGCTTTTCGACAAAAAGTTCGTGAATGGATCCATGATGGACTGAAAAATCCAGCCTCGCCTTGGAAAATAGACTGGACTGTTTCTGGATCTCCTGGAAAGCCCTTGAAGGTAATCGCCTCTGTAGCCGGGCTGGGGGATGCTGAAGGCGAGTGGGAAGGCCCTTTATCGAAAGCTGTCAAAGCACCAGATATATCCCTGTTGGAAAATGGCCTGGGAAGTTTGGGTGGAACCCACTACTCCCTTGGAAACATGATAAACAACCTTGCCGATGGGCCCATGGTGCCTGGGAGCATTTTGAAAAAAATCCGTCGAGAGGTGGTTGATAAATTGGAAGCAAAACGGCTTGCCCAAGAGGATAGGCCGGGAGAGGCTTTCTCCGGCGGTTTGGCCAAACTGCGAAAGCACGATCACAACAACCAACCGGCCTCTGGAAGCAAATCAAACCCAAAATTGGTCGTTTTAGCCCGGACGCTCGATCAAGTTCGCGCCTTGGCATCATGGCGGCCCAAAGGACTGTCCCAGCCCGCCCTGTTTTGGCTAGATTTTGAGGACCCCCGAAACTGGGAGGAAGGCGTGCAAATCTGCAGGTCAGCTGGCATTCCCGTTGGTATTGCCCCCCTGCGAATTGTCAAGCCTGGCGAAGAGCCTATGGTAGCCCGGGCTCTTCGCCTTGGGCCCGATTCGGTTTTAGCTCGCAATTTGGCAACCTTAGGGCTTTTTGCCTCCCAAGCCCCGAACATTCCACGGGTGGCAGACCTTACTTTGAATGTGGTCAACGACCTATCAGCCGCTTGGTTCACCGCCAAGAAAGTCACCCGATGGACCCCGGGCCAAGATTTGAACTGGGCCCAATTTGAAGCCATGCTTCGTCATGTGAAACCTGAAGAAATTGAGTTTGTGGCTCATATTTGCATGCCCATGTTTCACACAGAGCATTGCCTTTACGCTGCAAACCTGTCCAAAGGAACTTCTCACCTTGATTGCGGAAGGCCCTGCGAAGAACACCGAATTGTATTGAAAGATCCGGCTGAAATGCGGTTTCCGGTTCTGGTGGATTCGGGGTGCCGCAATACAGTCTACAACTCGAAAGCTCAATCCGCCTCGGAGCACCTGCCCCGGTTGGTGGAGTTAGGGGTACGTTGGTTCCGGGTGGAATTACTGGACCAGGGCCCAAGTGAAACCATCGCCTTGGTTGAAGGCTACACGCGTGTGCTGGAAGGACAGGAAACCGGCACGGACTTATGGCGGAGACTGCGCTTGGATCACAAACTTGGTTTGACTAGAGGAACCCTGAACTTGGCCTAACCTCAAACCAGCAGTTTCCCTTGTGGTCTGAGCCAGCGCACCATGGTAACCTTACAAAAGTCATTAACTGGCGGTCGATTAAATTTGTTACTTGGCCCTCCCCTCAACTTGCATCTGGTCATTCATGCAAATTAAGCTCACCCCTATAGCCGGAGGACGCCCCATTGAATTGGAGCGTGAACTGACTGTGGTGGGACGGTTGGATGAGTGTGATCTGAAACTGGATGACAAAAGTGTATCCAAGCTCCATTGCGTGCTTTTTTGTGATGGCCAGCAGGTTCTTGTTCGTGACCTTGGCAGCACCAATGGGACTCGGGTCAACGGCCAGCGAATCCGTCGCGCCTCAATTGCAACCGATGACCAGTTGAGCATCGCCAATTGTTCGTTTCGGGTGACGGTGGTTGTGGATAAACCCCTCCTCTTGGACCCCGTGCCTAACCAAGTGGGCCGAAATCATAATCAAACTGTGCGAATCGAGCCCATTGGTCGAGCTTCTCCTGCCCCTTTGCCCCAGATGGCTGGCAATGAAGACAGCTCCGATTCGGTTGTGTTGGAAGCTCCTCCTCCCCCAGCTAAAAACCAACTTCCTGACCAATACCCTGACTGATTTCCAATAACTTGGGCATTTCTTTACTGCCAATCCTTTTGGGAATTGACCATACGGCAAACACGGAGCCTATTATGAACAAGAAGGGCAGCCGTTTTTACGAGTAAGTTTAATATTAATCTTTCCATTTATTTGATTTGAAAGGTAACTCCTTTGAGCATTGAACGCCCGCAAAATTTGGCCCAACTGCGCAATTCACGGTGGGCTGTTTCGCGCACCGTCAAGGATGAATTGCGTGCCAACTTCACGCAGGCCCTAGCCCAAGGTGCCCCCCTGTTTCCCGGGGTAGTGGGTTATGAAAACACTGTTATTCCAGAAATCAGCATCGCAATTCTTGCCGGACACGACATGTTGTTTTTAGGTGAAAAGGGCCAAGCCAAAAGCCGCCTAATGCGCTGCCTTACTCGCTATCTTGACGATGTCATCCCTTATCTGGATCACCCCGGCATTCCCGTGCACGAAGATCCGGTTAAACCGATCACCCAAGCAGGCAAAAGGCTGGTTGGAGATACCCCTGCAGAGCAAATAAAAATTGGCTGGTGGCCAAGAGCGGAGCGCTATGCCGAACGACTTGCACCAGGTACCAAATTTGCGGATGTACTCGGTGAAATTGATCCGGGCAAATTGGCATCCGGAGTGAGCCTTGGAACCGAGGAAGCAATTAGCTTTGGGCTGATCCCTCGCATGCACCGCGGCATTTTCGCCATGAACGAAATTCCTGAACTGGATGAACTGGTGCAAGTTGCGCTCTTCAACATTCTTGAGGAGCGCGATGTGCAGATTCGTGGCTACCCGGTGAAATTTGACTTGGATTTATTGCTGCTCTTTTCCGCCAATCCATCAACCTTCAATCGGTCAGGCAAAGTCATCCCTCAATTAAAAGATCGCATTGGCAGCCTGATCCAGACGCACTATCCCTCAGATCGTTCCGTTGGCATTGAGATCATGGAAGAACAATCTGGCGTGGACCTTGGAGGCGAACACCCTGTGTTGGTGCCGCCATTCATGAAAGAGATCGTCGAGCAGGTCAGCATTTCAGCACGCAAATCGCGCTACATTGATCAACAATCTGGCGTGAGTGCACGATTTTCAATTGCCAACTACAGGGTCATGGTTGCAAGCGCCCGCAGGCGCGGAATTCTTCTAGGCGACAAGCCTGCGGTTCCAAGAATTTCGGATTTGTTCCACCTGACAGGCTCGTCTTTAGGGAAACTGGAGCTTGACATGATGGGAAGCCAGCAAATGTCCGAGAAACAGGTGCTGGAATCCATCTTGGCCGAAGCGATTGGAAAAGTATTCGGCGAATATGTGGACAAGGCTGGATTGAATAATATTGTCGAAGTTTTCAACAAGGGCGTGAAGATTGAGGTGGGCGACATGCTGCCATCCGAAACTTATGCTGAAAGGTTGCAACGGGTGCCGGCGGCATGGCAGAAGGCTTTCGAAGTGAACCCCGCCGAAAGCTTGGCTGTCCGTGCGTCCTGCCTTGAATTTGTCCTTGCAGGGCTGCACGCTACCGACAAGATCAGCCGCCATCAAAAGCATGGCCGAATCAGTTATGAGGTACGCTGAAAGCCAAAAGGCTTTGAGTTTTTCCACTGCAATTCGGCGGCCCCATGAACGATATTACAGATTCTGAAAAACCTGAAATTGGAGGTGAAACGCCATCTGAGCGCAAGGCTCCCGGTGGCATTATCCACACTTACCTGCGATTCGATCCGATTCGGTTTCCAAGCCCGAATCAGCCCCCTCCCGACATGATCGGGCCCGCTTTTGACCACCTGCTGTCAACAGGCAGCACCCGCCGCCTGACCGAGGAAGAGTTGGCTCGGGCGGTTAAACTTGACCCCTCTCAATTGGCAAACCTTGGCCCTAGCATTGATTCGATTCGACGGATATTGGAAGAAAAAAAACGGAAAATACTTGAAACTCACTCAACTGATGAGGTGATGTTGGAGTCGAAAAACGCTTATGTTGATGCAGGCTGCAAGGTAACCCTGCCCGGTAAATTGAAAGGCGATTTCAGCAAGGCGCTGCGGGACGAACAACTGGCCGAATTGGAAATGATTTGGTACCGGTTGAAGGATGAAAAATCCCAAGGCTCCATCAACCTGCTCAATTTAATGGAGAGGCTTGGCGAAAAATATCAAATTGAAGAGCTGGAGGCGAAATACCGTTTCACGGGAATCCAGCCTATGGATGTCCCGTTGGCCTTGGAAATCAAGCAGATTCTTGAAACGATTGACCGTTTGTTAGAACAACTCAAGGAGGCCGAAAAGACAGCGCAAATCGGCCTGATTGATTTAGACGAACTGGCTAAATTTACCGAGCCTGAAGACATTGAATCCTTGGGCAAAATCCAACAGGAAATCAATGAACTTTTGAAGGAACTAGCTCACAGGCAAGGAATTGAAAGTGACGAAAACGGTCTGAAGCTTACCCCAAAGGCTTACCGTCTTTTCCAAAGCAAAATCCTTGGGCAAATTTTTGACAAACTCCAAGACTCTCGCAGCGGCAGACACCCAGTAGGAGTGGAAGGAGATGGGGCGGTAGAGATGGCTAAAACCCGCCCCTATGAGTTTGGAGACTCCCCCACTAGTCTGGATCTCCCCGGTTCTTTCGTGAACGCTTTGGTTAGAACAGGAGGAAAAACCCCCATACGGCTAGAAACTCGCGACATGGAGGTTTACCGGACTCGCAAGCAGCCTCGGTGCGCGACGGTTGTCTTGCTCGATATGAGCGGGTCCATGCGTTATGACGGCCAATACATTCAGGTGAAGAGAATGGGCCTAGCCTTGGAAGGCTTGATCCACACCGAATTCCCCGGCGACTACCTGCAATTCATCGAAATGTATTCGTTTGCCAAACCGAGGCATTTCTCGGAAGTGGCTGAACTGATGCCCAAACCGGTTACCCTTTTTGACCCGGTGGTCCGACTACGGGCTGATATGTCCAACCCTTCAATCACTGAATCGCAAATTCCACCTCATTTCACAAACATCCAGCACGGATTATCTTTGGCACGACGCTTTCTTGCAGCCCAAGACACACCCAATCGTCAGGTGATCCTGATCACAGACGGACTTCCCACGGCCCACTTTGAGGGACAGCAGCTTTACTTGCTCTATCCACCTGATCCCCGCACCGAGGAAGCCACCCTCCGCGAGGCCAATTATTGCCAACGTGAGGGAATTGTGATCAACATTTTTCTCATGCAAACATGGAATCAAACCTCTGAAGATGTCCAATTCGCTTACCGGATGGCCAAAAACACCAACGGGCGGGTGTTTTTTCCGGGTGGAGGAGAACTGGACCGCTATGTGGTTTGGGATTATCTGGCTCAAAGACGAACAATTATCGGCTAGTCTTCAGTATATTTTGCACCATTTTTGATTGGATACTTTCAACCAAAATCCATCTTTCAGCCAAATCCAATCTGGAGCAGCCATTTGATGACCAGCTTCACCCTCAGCAACCAAAATATTTCAACCTACCACGAGTTTGGTTACCTCTTGGTGAAAGAATTGTTCACTAAGGCGGAAATTGAACTTCTTTCGCGTTCAGCGCGAGAGGATCACGAGCTTGACAAGCATAGTTTTGGTCGCGCTGATGGAAATGGTGGAACTGTGCGGTTATCGCTTTGGAACCACCCGGGCAATGGAATTTACGGCATGTTCGCCCGCTGTGAGCGAGTGGTTCGGTCTATGGAAAAGCTGCTTGACGGTGAGGTGTATCACTACCACTCAAAAATGATCATGAAAGACCCCAAGGTGGGGGGAGCATGGGCTTGGCACCAAGACTATGGCTACTGGTATCAAAATGGTGTTCTTTACCCCAAACTTTCCAGCCTTTTCATTGCGGTAGATCCCTCGCGCGTTGAAAACGGTTGCCTGCAAATAATCCCCGGTTCCCATCATGCTGGGCGAATAGACCATGTCCTCACCGGAGACCAAGCTGGGGCCAATATGGAGCGAGTGGATGAATTGGCTGAACGGTTAGGCGTACTGCCAATTGAAATGGCCCCCGGGGACGGGCTATTTTTTCATGCCAACCTTCTGCACCGGTCTGACCAAAATAGGTCAGACAATTCTCGTTGGTCAATGATTTGTTGCTACAACGCAGCCAGCAATAATCCTTACAAAGACTCGCACCACCCCCGTTACACCCCGCTTCAAATAGTGCCTGATGCCGCGATTTTAGAGGTTGGCCAAAAGCGATTTCAGACTGAAAGTACTGATTTAGGTTGGCTTGTCGATCAGGCGGACCAATCAGCCCGGTCCTTGGACAGTTAACGAGCCATTTGAATTGCCACTAGTTAATCTGGGATACCTAGGAGAAACAGTGGGGGCCAATTTTCGTTTCTTCTATTTACCATGAAATTCGAATGCAGGCGGCAAGCCTTTGCCAACCGATATAACCCTAGGCACGCTTTACGAATGAAGCGCTGGGGTACCGGTTTGTATGGCAGTCCTTCTCTGCTGCTTATGGATGTCCCTTTCACAGGGTAAAGCATCTCCAGAAAGTGCTCCCAACCGGGGCACCATTCTGCAGACATCTGGGCATAGCAAAACAAATAGTAATAAACCTGCTGATCTAAAAGAGTCAACAAGTGAGCCAAAAACTGGCCCACGCCTTCTTTTTGCCGTAGACGGGGCCGGGCAATTTTTCACCTGTTCCAATGCTTGCCTGAGGGCTTGCATGGATCACTTCCCGGATGTCGATGTTCGCCCCATGCTTTGGTCCCATGGATACCGGAGATACATAGCCGACCAGCGCGATTTTCGCTGGGCAAACACAATGAGCAGCCGTTTGGCTAGCCAGATCCTTGCCTGGAAGCAGGCTAACCCGACAGGGAAGGTATTTTTGCTTGGCCATAGCGCTGGCTGCGGTATTGCTTTGCATGCAGCCAGCGAACTACCCCCCGAAACTCTGGAAAAAGTGGTAGTGATGCTACCCTCGTGTCATTCCAAGGTTGACCTGATAGGTGCAATCCGGGCTACCAAATACGGTGTTCATGTTTGGTGCAGTGATCAGGACTGGGTTATTCTTGGCCTGATGATCCGAATGTTTGGTTGCCAATACGACACCAACAGTACCAAGGCTGCGGGCCGCTGGGGTTTTGAACCCAAAC